>Ga0073934_10003463_pt1 | contig 28988 bp, 21 predicted proteins | sample LarsenN4metaG_FD_76834 | JGI IMG/M metagenome (GOLD analysis project Ga0073934, IMG submission 76834) | Hot spring sediment bacterial and archeal communities from British Columbia, Canada, to study Microbial Dark Matter (Phase II) - Larsen... ... | reverse complement strand
TCGGGTCGATCCGGCCAACGAGAACCGCGTCTTCGCCATCGCCTCCACGCTGTTTGTTTCGATCGACGCGGGAAAGACCTGGAAATCGATCGTCAACCAGACTCATATCGACTACCACGCCCTGTGGATCGACCCCGTCCATCCGAACCGCATGTGGAACGCCAATGACGGCGGCCTGGCCACGACCTATGACGGCGGCGCCACATGGCACGCCATTTCGAACCTGCCCGTGGGCCAGTTCTACCAGGTCTTTGCCGATCTGCGGGAGCCCTTCTATTGGCTGATGGGTGGACTACAGGACAACGGTTCCTGGACCGGTCCCAGCCGTACACGCGAACCGGCCGGGATCCTCAACGACGACTGGCGGATGGTGCAGTTCGGCGACGGGTTCCATATGCTGAACCATCCGGACGACCCCGACCTCTACCTCAGTGAGTCGCAGGGGGGCTGGGTGGCGCGGACCGACATGCGCACGCGCGAAGCGCAGCCGGTCAACCCGTATCCGGTCAATCCGGCGGGAGGTCCGGCCGGGGAAGCCCGCTACCGCTTCAACTGGAACGCGCCCCTGATCGGATCGCCGCACTCCAAGGATACGGTTTATCTCGGCGGCAACGTGCTGTTCCGCTCCCGCGACTTCGGGCGGACCTGGACGGCGATTTCACCGGACCTGACCACCAACGACCCGGAGAAGATGAAGAGCGCCGGCGGTCCCCTGTGGTATGACAATTCGACCGCTGAATACCATTGCACGATCGTGTCGGTGGCGGAGTCGCCGCTCGCCAGGGATAACCTGTGGGCCGGCACCGACGACGGCCGCCTCCACCGATCGAGCAACGGGGGCGTTGACTGGAAGGAACTCACCGCCAACATCGCCGGACTCCCTCCGAATTCCGTCATTTCGCACGTGGAACTGTCTGCGTCGGACGCCGGCGCGGCTTACATCGCCGCCGACCGTCACATGTTCGATGACTTCCGCCCGTACATTTTCAGGACCGTGGACGGGGGAAAGACGTGGACCAGGCTGAGCGAAGGCTTGCCGCCGCGAGCCTACGTTCACGTCGTTCGGGAGGATCCAAAACGGCCGGACTTGCTCTATGCGGGCACCGAGCTTGGCCTGTATGTTTCGCGCGACCGAGGCGGATCGTGGTTTCCGTTCACCGGCAAGAACCTGCCGCCGGTGGCGGTGCACGACATCCGGGTCCATGGCCGGGAAGACGACCTCATCCTGGCCACGCACGGCCGCAGTCTCGTGATCCTCGACGACATCTCTTTTCTCAGGACGCTCGACACGAGTTCGGATGCGCAGTTGTTTGAGCCGCGGCCGGCGCTAAGGCTGGCCATGAAGTTCACGCGCTACGGCCTGGGCGGATCCGTTTTCAAGGGGCCGAATCCGCCCTACGGCGCGCTGCTGACTTACTATCTGAAGCGCAAGCCAGAGGCCGGTGAGACGGTGAAGATAGAGATCCTGGACTCGGCCGGCCGGCAGGTCCGCGCTTTGACGAAGGTTCCGCGCGAGCAGGGCGTCAACCGCGTGGCGTGGGACCTGCGGTCCGATCCGCCCGCGGCCAGGAAGCCGCCCGCGGAGGGCGAGGAGGACGGCCCGGGCGCAACACGGGGGTGGGAGGCCCTGCCCGGCGTCTACACCGTCCGTCTCACCGTCGGGAGCCAGACGCGCGAGCAGAAGCTGACCGTCCGGATGGATCCGGCCCTGAAGGTCTCCGAAGCGGATCTCCGCCGCCGCCACGAGGCGGCCCAGCGGCTGCACGCTCTGATCGACGCCGCCAACAAGACGTTGAAGATCCTCGACAGCCTGGGTGAGCAATTGACCAACATCGAGAAACTGGTGAAAGTGGACGGTGCGCCGGAATTCAGGAAGGAGATGAAAGCGGTCGAGGCGTCGCTGGCCCGCCCGGCGGATGCCTCCCGGCTGGAGGCGGCGCCCGGACTGCTTGAGAAGGCGGCCGGCCTGTTTGCGACCATCGAGGCGGCGAATGCGGCGCCGGCGCCGGCTGCGCTGGCGGCGGCCGGGGAGGTGGAACAGGCTCTCCGGAAGAATCTGGATGCCGCCGCGGCGTTCCTCAAGGAGGCCGTGCCGCGATGGAACCAGGCGATCGCGAAATCGGGCGGCCCGGCGCTGGTGATCGTGCGCTGACGGCTACTCGTTCTCAATCACGATGTCGACGCGGCGGTTGCGCGCCCGCCCTTCTTCGGTGCTGTTGTCGGCGACCGGCTGGTTTTCAGCGAATCCGGCTACCGAGAACCGTTCCGTCGAGAGGCCGCAGCAGTCGACGAGGGCTTCCATCATGGCGATGGCGCGGCCGGCCGAGAGGTCCCAGTTGGTGCGGAAGCGCCCGTTGCCGCGGAGCGGCACCGGGTCAGTGTGTCCTTCAAACCGCACGGCGTTGGGGAGTCCCCGGATGATCCCGGCGACCTGGGCGAGGGATTCGAGCGCCTCGGCCGGGATCTCGTCTCCTCCGGAGGGAAAGTAGGCCGCCTGGTGGAAGCTGATGACAAGCCCGCGCGCTTCCATGGAGAGCTGGATGGCGCCGCTGCTGACCTCCTGATCGAGCTGATGGTGGAGGACGCGCATGGCTTCAAAGAGGCGGGCGCGCGACTCGACCAGCTTGTCTCCGCCGGGACCTTTCAGCTGCGCATTGCCCTTGCCCCTGTCCTCTTCGAGGCCGCCGAGGATACCCGTAAACCCGCCGCCGAGGGCGCGTTTGAGCGACTCCTGCATCTTGTTCGTCTTGGAGCGGTCCGTCTGCGACGTGGCGAACATCACCACAAAGAAGGCGAACAGCAACGTGATGAAGTCGGCGTAGGAGACCAGCCACCGGTCGTGACCGGCGGAATCGGCCCCGCCGCGCCGCCGGGCCGCCACGCTAAGCCTTCCCCGGAGGCGCCGGAGGCGGCGGCAGGAACGCCTCGAGCTTGCTCCGGATCAGCTTCGGATTCAGACCTTCGACGATGGCGACGACACCCTCGATGATCACCTCCTTGACCCGCGCGTCGTCCCGCGCGCGGGCCTTGATTTTGTTGGCGGCGGGCAGCAGCAGAATGTTGGCCAGCGCGACGCCGTACACGGTCGCGACGAAGCTCACGGCGATGCCATGGCCCACCTTGTCGATGTCGGAGAGATTCTTCATGACCTGAATGAGGCCGAGCACCGCGCCGATGATCCCGATGGTGGGCGCGAATCCGCCCGCCGCCTCGAATACGCGCGCCTCGGACTCGGCCTGGTGTTCGGCGTTGGCGATGTGCAACTCGAGCATCTGGCGGATTTCCTGGATGTCGGTGCCGTCCACCGCCAGCGTCAGCGCTTTTTGCAGAAACGGATCCTGCACTCCGGCGGCGTCCTGTTCAAGCGACACGAGCCCGTTCTTTCGCGCCTTGACGGCGTAGTGCATGACGGTTTCCACCACCGTCTCGATCGCCTGGGAGCGCTCGAAGAAGACCGCCGCGAGTCTTCGCGCGGCGGCGGTCGTAGTGCGGAAGGGCGTGCTGATCAGGACGGCTCCCATCGTGCCGCCCAGGACGATGACCGCCGCCGTGTACTGCGTGATATCGCGCAGCTGGCCTCCCTCCAGCAGGAGGCCGCCCACGACGCCGACCGCCGCCAGCCCGAGCCCGAGAAGCGTGCCGACGTCAACCCGCGATGCGTGCGCCCGGGCGGGCATCTCAGTTCTCCCGCCCCCGGACAGAACGCTGGTAATCCAGCACCTTCGCCACCACCTCCTCCCCGGTCTCGATCACAACGAACTTCTGCCCGTTGGTCATGGTGATGACGGTATCCGGCGACGCCTCGATGTGCTCGATCAGTTCGGCGTTCAGAACCAGGGGTTTGTGATTGATCCGGGTCAAGCGAACCACGCTGTCATATCGGCGTTACCGGCGGCGTGTGTGAGTTTCACACCGGACGCGGCCCCGCCGATATGTCGGAGGTGCACCTGGATTCGGCGGAACCGGCGCTTCTGGCCAGCCTGCTTTTGGACGCCCTGGACCGCGGCGGCACATCAGACCCCCTTCGTCCGGTGGCCGTGCCGCGCGGCGGCGGGCGGGATCCGGCGGCCGCCGAGAAGCTCGACCTGATCGAGGCGCTGCGCGATGCCATGCGCCACGGCTGTCCGGATCCGCACCGTGCCCTGGCGGTCCACAACCTGCTTCACCATCTGGCCCTCGACCTGTTGCGGGCTTCCGCCCGCCGCCGGTGGCGCGACAGCGCCGGACACGGGTAAATCGCCATCGGCGCCCGGGACAGCGCCGTATCCCTTCCGCCCGGCGCCGGAGCGTATCCTTCCCATCTGCTTGATATACTGAACCTCAATGCAGTTTCCGCATTTTTATCGAATCCGGCAGAATTTTCCTGACCGCCGCGTCGCCGACATCCATGGGACTGTTCAGAAAGAATTGCGCTCCGCCGGGCTGGCCGCCCGACTGAAGCCGGGCTCCCGCGTGGCGATCGGCATCGGGTCGCGCGGCATCGCGAACATCGCCACCATCACGCGCGCCGTGGTCGACTTCTGGAAGTCGCAGGGTATGAACCCGTTCCTGTTCCCCGCGATGGGTTCGCACGGCGCCGCCACGGCGGAGGGTCAGGCGGACGTGCTGGCGCACTACGGCATCCACGAGGCGACCATGGGTTGCCCGGTCATCAGCAGCCTCGAGGTCGTCTCGCTCGGCAAGACCGCGGAGGGCCTGGAGGCGTTCATGGACCGCAACGCCTTCGACTCCGACGGCGTCATGCTGGTGGGCCGCGTCAAGTGGCACACGGATTTCGCGGGCAGGATCGAATCCGGACTGTTCAAGATGATGGCGATCGGGCTGGGCAAGTTCGCCGGGGCGCAGCGCTACCACACCTACGCCTACAAGATGGGCCTGGAGCAGGTGATCCGCAGCGTCGGGCGGCAGTGCCTGAAGTCCGGCAAGATCCTGGGCGGCCTGGCCATACTCGAGGACGCCAACCACAACACAGGACAGCTCACGGCCGTGCCGGTCGAAGGCATGGAGCAGCGGGAAGAAGAACTGCTGGCGCTGGTGAAAAGCTGGATGGGCCACATTCCGTGCGATGTCGACATTCTCATCCTGGATGAGATCGGAAAGAACATCTCCGGCGCAGGCATGGACACCAAGGTGGTCAACCGGTCCGTGACGGGGCTCTACAATCCCTGGCCGAACACGCCGGTCATCGAGCGTGTTTTTGTCCGCGACATCAGCGACGTCTCCTACGGCAACGGAGTCGGCCTGGGCATGGCTGACGCGGTGTGCGACCGCCTGCTCAACAAGATCGACTGGGTGCCGACGCGGATCAATTCGCTCACCGCGTCCACGCCGGCCGCCATCCGCACGCCGATGCACTTCCCGACCGATCGCGAATGCCTCGAAGCGCTGATGCCGACGGTGGGGCGGTTCGACATGTCCGAAGTCACCTTGTGCCGGATCCGCAACACGATGCAGCTGAATCACTGCCTGGTGAGCGACAATCTTCTGCCGCGGCTGCAAGGCAAGCCGCATATCGAGGTGCTGGAGGGCCCGTTTCCAATCGAGTTCGACCAGGAAGGCAACCTCACCGAGGTGTTCCGGGGCCAGCCGGAGATGGCCCACGCGCACTGACCCGGCGCGGGCGGGGGAATCATGAAGGACAATCGTTTCAAGAAGGTGGTGGCAGCCGGGGGCATTCCCATCGGCCACATGATCTGGGAGTTCGGCACGCGGGGGATCGCCAAGCTGCTGGAGTCGGCGGATCTCGACTTCGTGCTGATCGACATGGAGCACTCGGAGTTCGACACGGACCGCGTGGCGGACCTGCTGGCGTGGTTCAAGGCCACCGATATCGCTCCTTTCGTGCGCGTTCCGTCGTGCCTGTACCACTTCATCGCGCGCGTCGTGGACGGGGGCGCGCTCGGCGTGATGATCCCGAACATGGAGACGGCCGAGCAGGCGCGGCTGGCGGTGGACGCGGTCAAGTACGCTCCGATGGGCAAGCGCGGAGTGGGGCTCGGAGGGGCGCACACCGACTATCGGAATCCGGACCCGGTCGCCTACTTCAACCGGTCGAACGAGAACACGACCATCCTCGCGCAGATCGAGTCTCCCACAGGACTGGCGAATCTCGAGGCTATCGCCGAGACGCCGGGAATCGACGTGCTGTGGGTGGGCCATTTCGACCTGTCGCAGGCAATGGGAATTCCCGGCCAGTTCCAGAATCCGGCGTTCCTCAACGCGCTCGAGAAGGTGGTGGCCACGGCGCGCAAGTATCACAAGCTGGCCGGGGCGCAACCCGGCTCGCTTGAAATGGCGGACCAGTGGCGGAAGATGGGCTTCAACGCGCTGTCCTGGAAAGCCGACACCGCCCTCTACGGCGCCGCACTGCGCTCGGAGATCGGAGCGCTCAAAGGGATGCTCCGGAAGTGAAACCCTGGATTCTGTTCGCCGCCGCAGCAGCCGCCGCCGGGGCCGGTCCCGAGTTGATCTCCGTTGAGAAGATCTGGGACAAGGGCAACCACAACGCGTTCACCGATCTGATCCGGTTCCGGGACCAATGGTTTTGCGCCTTCCGCGAGGCCGACGACCACGTCGGAGGCGACGGACGGATCCGCGTCCTCGTCTCGCGCGACGGACGAACCTGGCGGTCCGCCGCGGCGGTGGCCGAAAACGGGATCGACCTTCGTGATCCGAAGCTCTCGCTCACGCCGGACGGCCGCCTGATGCTCGTCATGGGCGGCTCGGTTTACAACGGCACCAAGGTCCTCAAGGGCCGGCAGCCGCGGGTGGCCTTTTCCAAAGACGGCAGCAACTGGACCGCCCCGGCCCGCGTGATGGGCGAAGGCGACTGGCTGTGGCGGGTGACGTGGCGCGGCGGGCGCGCCTACGGCGTCTCCTACGACCACCGCCCGGCCGGAGGCGCCGCCGGCGACGCGCAGGGCCGCGGTCCGGAGTGGGTGCTCAAGTTTGTCGAGAGCCGCGACGGGTTGCAGTGGAGCGAACTGTCCCGTCTGAACGTGCCCGGACGGCCGAATGAGACCACCCTGCGGTTCCTTCCCAATGGCGACGCCGTCGCCCTGATCCGGCGGGAAGGCAGCGAGACGCACCCGGACCAGCAGGCGTGGATCGGCGTAGCCCGGGCGCCGTACAAGGAGTGGACGTTCAAGCCTGCCGGACACCGGTTGGGCGGCCCCAACTTTCTGATTCTGCCCGACGGCCGCATGATCGCCGGCGGACGCGATTACCGCGACTCGCCCCGGAACCGCACCGCGATTGGCCCTCTGACACTCGACGGCTACACGCCCATGCTGTTGCTGCCGAGCGCGGGGGACAACAGTTACCCGGGTTTCGTCTGGCATGACGGCATCCTCTGGATGAGCTACTATTCGACGCACGAAGGCAAAACGAGCATCTACCTGGCGAAGATCCGCCTGTAGAAACCCATTCGAAGGAAAGGAGAAGTTCCCATGTCCGTGAACCTCGACCGCCGGGATTTCCTCAAGGCCGCGGCCGCCGCGGCGACCACCGCTCCCGGGCCCGCCGCCAAGGCGCCGGCCCAGCCTGAAACGCTCGCCGCAACGCTCTACCACTCGTTGACCCCCGAGCAACGCGGCCACGTCTGTTTTCCTTTCGACGATCCCCTGCGATCCAAGGTGGACGCCAACTGGTTCATCGTTCCAAAGAAGGTCGGCGAGTTGTTCACGGCCGACCAGCAGAAGATGATCGAGGAGATCTTCCGCGGCCTGCATAATCCGGAGTTCTTCGACAAGGTGATGTATCACATACGGGAGGACAGCGGAAGTCTCGCCAACTATTCGGTGGCGCTGTTCGGCGAGCCGTCCGGGAAAGGGAAGCAGAACCGGTTCGAGTTTGTCCTGACCGGGCGCCACTGTACGATTCGTGCCGACGGGGACTCGGTGGAAGGCGCGGCCTTCGGCGGTCCGATCATGTACGGGCACCAGGCGGGAAAGAACGGCCTCGAACCGGCCAGCCATCCCAACAACGTGTATTGGTACCAGGCGCAGCGCGCCAATGAGGTCTTCCAGGCTCTTGACAGCAAGCAGAGGGAGACGGCCCTGATCAAGACCGCACCCCGGGCTGAGGCCAAGAGCAAGACGGTCGAGTTCCGCAGCAAAGAGTCGCTGGTAGGGCTCCCCGTCGCGGACATGACAAAAGACCAGCGCCAACTGGTTGAGAAAGTGCTCGCGGATCTGCTGCTGCCCTTTCGTCTGAAGGACCGGAAGGAAGCGCGAAGCTACATCGACGCCGCGGGCGGCGTATCCTCTCTCTGGATGTCCTTCTACAAGAACCTCGATATCGGCAACGACGGCGTGTGGGATGTCTGGCAGTTGGAGAGCCCGAACATGGTCTGGTATTTCCGCGGCTACCCGCACGTCCACACGTGGGTCAACATCAAGGCCTGACGCGGCGCGGAGGATGCTGACCCTCGAGGTTCCGTTTCGCAATCCCGGCCGCGGGCTGGCGGATCTGTCCCGGCTGCTGCCGGAACTTCCGGAAACGGCGCAAAGGCGTCTCGAAGTCATCCTGAGGGGCTGCGCCGACCCGGACGGGGCGGTGCACTACCTGAGCTCCCTCCGCGCCGAGCAGCCGTCCGCCTTCCACCGGATGATGCGCGCTCCGAACGCCCTCCAGTTCCTGGTGGCGGTCTTCTCTCACAGCCGGTTTCTCTCCGAGGACGTGCTGCGGAACCCCGAATGGCTCGAATCGCTGCCCCAATCCGGAGACCTCTACCGCGTCATCTCCGCCGAGGAGTACGAGCAGCGGATCGAGGCGCGGATCGCGCGGTTCCCGCTTGATCTGAACATCGCGCCGGAGCTGTCGGCCTTCCGGCACGAACAGATTCTTCGTATCCTGGTTCGGGACCTGCTGGGCTACGGCGACCTGGCCGACATCACCGAGGAACTGTCCAACCTCGCCGACGCGATTCTGCACTGCTCCTACCAGCGCATTCACCGCATCCTGGCGACGCGGTTCGGAGTCCCGCGCGACGAGGCCGGAGCGCCGATCGGCCTCTCGATCATGGCGCTTGGCAAGCTGGGCGCGCGCGAGTTGAACTACAGCTCCGACATCGACCTGATGTTCATCCACGGCAGCAACGGCGAGACGTCCGGACCGGAGGCGATTCCGGCGAAGGACTTCTTCAAGCGCCTTTGCGTGCGGCTGACCGAGCTGCTGTCGGCGATGACGCCCCACGGCGCCTGTTACCGCGTCGACCTGCGGCTGCGGCCCGAAGGAACTCTCGGTGAGGTCAGCCTGTCGCTCGACGCGGCCCGCCACTATTACCAGCACCGCGCCCGCGACTGGGAGTTGCAGATGCTGATTAAGGCGCGGGTGGCCGCCGGAGATCGCGGCCCGGGGCGGGACCTGCTCACCTTCGTCGAGCCGCTGACCTACTCCTCCTCGCTCGATTTCTCGAAGGTCGAGGCGGTGTCGGAGGCGCGCATCCGGATTCATGAAAAGCTGGCCCGGCGCCGCGGGTTGAAGAAGGAGACCGACATCAAGCTGATGCCGGGCGGTATTCGCGACATCGAGTTCCTGGTGCAGTGCCTTCAAAGGCTGCACGGCGGCCGCGAGCACTGGGTGCGCCACGGGAGCACGCTGATGGCCCTGTTCCGGCTCGGAGACAAGAAACTGCTCACGGAAGCCGAGTTCGGGCGCCTCTCCCACGCCTACCGCTTTTTCCGCAATCTCGAGCACCGCCTTCAATTTCTTGAGGACCGGCAGACCCATACCTTGCCTTCCTCCCCGGAGGAACTCGAACTGCTTGCGCGGCGGATGCCGCCGGCGCAGCTCGGCAGCGACTTTTCCGCCGGACACCTGATGGCGGTGATTCACGAGTACGCCGGGCAGGTGAAGGAGATTTACGAACGCGTGGTCCACACGCAGCTTCCGCTTCACTACACGCAGGACGACGCGGACCGCGCCCCCGGCCAGAAGGGTGTGATCCCGACGCAACTGGCGGCGCCCGGGCCCGACGACACCCTCGGCAAGACCCTCGAGCGGACGCTGCTCCAACGCGCGCCGAACCTGGCTTCGACCGTCGAGCGCACACGAATCCGCCACGGCCGGCAGCGGCTGGAGACCTACCTGGACGGCGTGCTGACGGATCCCGAACGCCTCGCCTGGCTGGATGGCGACGCTGCTCTCTCCAGCTACGTCGTCGACCTGTTCGAGCACAGCCCGTTCCTGTCCGAGCATCTTAACCGGAAGCCCGAACTGCTCGACGAACTCCGGCGGATCCGGGAAGCGCCGCGGGCCGCTCCACGCTACGCCGAAGTGGCGGCCGGCATCTCCGACGCCGTGGAACTCCGCCGCTTCTACAATCGCGAGATGTTCCGGATCCAGTGCGAAAGCCTGTGCCTGCGCACGCCGGTGTTCGACACGCTGCTGCTGACCTCCGAGCTCGCCGATAGCGTGCTGGCGGCCGCCTACGGCATGGCCCTCGAGCAGGCCCGGCGCGCGCAGCCTCCCGAGTCGCCCGCCTACGAGCCGCGAAACCAGATGGTGGTGATCGCGCTGGGCCGGCTGGGAATGCTCGAGTTCGACCTGGGTTCCGACGCCGACCTGGTTTTCGTCCTGCCCGACCAGGATGCCGCCGAAAACTTCTTCTGGACCCGGGTGGCCGAGCGCATGGTCGAGCTGCTGATGGCCTACACAGGGGACGGCACGTTGTTCTCCGTGGACACCCGGTTGAGGCCCAACGGGCGGGAGGGACCGCTCGTGCAGAGCGAGTCCACGATCAAGCTGTACTTTGAAAATACAGCCGAGGCATGGGAAGGGATCGCCTACATGAAATCGCGCGCGGTGGCCGGCAACATCGACCGCGGCACGGCCTTCCTGGAGGAGCTTCAGGAAGTGGACTGGCGGCGCTGGGGCCAGGGCGGCCGGTCCCGGAGCAAGCTCCGGCAGATGCGGCAAAGGCTCGAGGCCGAGCAGGGCGCGTCCAATCCGCTCAAGGCGGGCAAGGGAGGGTTCCACGACGTCGATTTCGCGCTCCTCTATCTGCGCCTGAAAGGGGCCGGCATCTTCTACAAGGCTTTGAACACGCCCCGTCGCATCGGCGTGCTCGAGAAGATGGGCCACCTCGACCGCGCGGAGGCCAAGTTCCTCCTCGACGCGGCGACGCTGTTCCGCGCCGTGGATCACGGGATGCGCTTGATGTCCGGGCATGCCGCCGGCAAGCTCCCGTCGGCCCAGGCGCAGATCGAGATCCTCACCGACCTGGTCGGCCGCTGGACGCCGGACCATCTCCACGACCAGCCGATCGCGGACGAACTCGCCCAGGTGCAGGACCGCACAAGAGACTACTTCAACAGGCTATTCTCGTAGCATGACCGTCCGCCTGCTGCTCGCGATCGCTGTCTGGTCCGCGCCCCTCCTGCGCGCCGACGAGATCGCAAGCGGCCTCCGCCGACTGTATAACTTCGATTTCGCCGGCGCCCACAAGCACATGGACGCCTTCATCGCGGCTCACCCGGACGACCCCACCGGATACGCCTTCCGCGCTTCGGTGTACCTGTTCTACGAACTCGACCGTCTGCGCATCCTGCAAAGCGATTTCTTCGCCGACGACAAGAAGATCTCGGGAAAAGAGAAGCTGCAACCGGATGAACAGATTCGCAGCCGGTTTTTCGCCGCGGTCGACAAGTCTCAGGCGCTCGCCGACCAGCGGATCGCCCGGAACCCGTACGACCAGAAGGCCCTGTTTGCCTACTGTCTCACGGAAGGCATGCGGACGGACTATACCGCCTTCGTCGAGAAGAAACAGCTGCGCAGCCTGAGTTCGGCCCGGAAGTCCCACAACTACGCCGTCGCCCTGCTCAAGCAGAATCCGGATTTCGTCGACGCCTACCTGACCACCGGGCTCACCGAATACATGGTCGGAAGCCTGCCGTTTTTCATCCGCTGGTTCGTGAAGTTCGAACACACCAAGGGCAGCAAGGAGCAGGCCGTGATCAACCTGGAGAAGGTCGCCAGCCACGGCAAGTACCTCGGCCCGTTCGCGCGGATTCTCCTCTCGGTGATTCACCTCAGGGAGAAGCGCCTGCCGAAGACCGTCGAACTGCTAGAGGGCCTCACGCGAGAATATCCGGAGAACCCGTTGCTGCGGGCCGAGTACGAGAAGGCGCGCAAGAAGGTCGCCGGCAAGGCCGCCACCGGAGGCTGACCGCTACTTCTGATCGAAGAGATCGGGCCGGTCGATGCGTTCGCCCTGCAAGAAGACGTTCGAGACATGTTCGAGCGCCGCCGGATCCGCCAGGGGATTGCCGTCTACCAGGATGACGCTCGCCTCGTATCCGGGCTTGATGAAACCCAGCCGGTTCCCCGCCCCGAGCAGCGCGGCGGCCTGGCTGGTGGCCGCCGTGACCGCCGCCGCGGCGGGAATCCCCGCGTTCACCCAAAGTTGAATCTCGCGTTGAACGGACGCACCATGCATCACGAGCAGGTTGCCTGCGTCCGTGCCCGTCGCCAGCCGGACCCCGGCCCGGTGCGCGCGGCGCAGGTTCTCCGCCGCCGTCTCCATCCAGGCGGCGCCGCCGCCTCCCGCCGCGGAGGCCGCCTGACCTGATTCGATCCACTTCCTGGTGGCCTCGATCAGTCCGGGCGGCGCAGTCTGTTCCACCAGCGACCGCGACAGCAGGCCGGTTCGCCGGGCGTGGAGATCAACCAGGGCTTCAACCACTGCCAAGCCGGGGACATAGACCACTCCGCGCTGCTTCATCGCGGCGAACGTCTCCGGAGGAATCAATTCGCGGAAGGACCCGTGTTCGACGCTGGCCGCGCCGGCGGCGACGGCGGCGGCGACGTCCCGCGCGTCTCCCGTGTGGACCGCCAGGGGCAGCCCTTCAGCGCGCGCCTGCGAGGCGATTCCCTCGAAAACAGAAGGATCCATCCGCTGAAACAGCATGCCCGGCATGCCGGCTTCGAGCACCGCTTTCACGCAGTCCGCGCCGGCCGCTTTCAGTTCCCGCACCTGGGACCGGGCCTGGTCGGCTGTTTGCGGCATCCGGGTGAACTCCCTTCTGGCCATTTCCTGAAGGAAGACGGGAGCATTCCGGAAGTGCCGGGAGCCGTGGCCCCCCTCCACTGTGAAGAGGGGTCCGCAGACGAACAGTTCCGCTCCACTCCGCTCCCCGTGCGCGACGCGGCGCTTTGCGCCGAGGGAGGCGGAGAGAAAATCGCCCGTGCTGCGCACGGCCACCACGCCGCTGTAGAGGTACGCCGCGAGGGCCCGCTCGCTTTGCTTCACCGGGTCCACACGCTCTGAGGGATCTGGCGCCCCCCCGGTCGACCCGAGGTGCACGTGAACGTCGATGAGGCCGGGCAGCAAAGTCTTGCCGGCTGCTTCGACCGGTTCGGCGTGGAGCGATTCCGCGGACGGCGCGGCGCCGCCGTAGACCTGGGCGATGCGGCCTTGGGAAAGAAGCACCGCGGCGTTGCGGAGCACCGTGCCGTCTCCGGTGAGGATCGTCGCGCCCCGGATCAGCCGCGTCACGTTCCGGCGGATCTCGCGGTCGAGGACCTTGGCCTGCGTCACTTGTTCGCGGGCGTGGAACTGGTAGAGTCCGATCGCCACGAACGGCATCAGCACGCCGAGCACCCACAGCTTGCTCCGGGCGGGAAGCTTCTCCTCCTTCTCCCAGCGGAACAGCCTGCTCGCGACGAACGTGGCGAGCACCGTGGTCAGCACCAGCGCCACGGCCGGCTTCAGATCCGAGCCCAGGCCCTGGCTGCGCAACAGCACGTGCTGCACTCCCGAGGTCAGATAGGAAGCCGGCAGGAACTGGGAAAAGATCTGGGCGCCGGCGGGCATCGAACTGACCGGAATCGTGGCGCCGCTGAGAAACAGCATGGGCATGTAGAGCAGCTGGATGAGAATGTTCGACTCCGCCATCGAATTGGCGACGGAGGCGATGATCAGACCAACGGCGCGAAACGCAAAGCAACCCAGGGTCAAGACGGCCAACAAGGACAGGGGCCGCCGCGGCCAGGGCATGTGATATCCCCAGTGGGAAATGGCGAAGATGAGAACAGCGGAGGGCAGGTACAGGAGCCAGCCCGTCACCAGCGACGATACCAGGATGGGAACCGGAGTGATCGGAGTGACCTTGAATCTCCGCAGGATGCCGGTCTCGCGCTCCATGACCGCGCGCATCCCCGCGCCGAACAGTCCGCTGCCGAGAACGCCGATGACCAGGACCATGGACACGATCCGCACCATCACGGCCCCGCCCGTGGCCCCGCCCATGAAGTGCGCCATGGCGAAAAAGAAAATCAGCGGGAAGAAGTAATTGAAGAAGATGACGCTGCGCTCGCGCAGCGCCAGTTTCAGGTTCATCCGGGTCAACGCCAGAATGGCCCTCATTCGCGCAGCCTCTTGCCAGTGAGTTCGATGAAGACGTCCTCGAGCGTCGGCCGCTTCAAGTGGATATCCGCCAGTTCCAGACCCTGCTGGTCAATCCACTTCACCAGCTCCGCGACGGCCCGGGCCGGATGCGCGGCGAGCACGGTCACCTTTGTCCGGTCCTCGGACACGACGATCTTCTCGGCTTGAAACGCCTCGGCGGCCGGGTCTCCGGGCGGCACCGGCCGGTCCGTTGTCACTTCGAGCCGGGAGTGCCCGAGCGTTCTGGCCTGGATCTCGCGTGGCGAGCCCAGCGCGATGATGCGCCCCTCGTCGACGATCGCCACCCGATCGCACAGGCGCTCGGCTTCCTCGATGTAGTGCGTCGTCAGCACCACCGTCCGATTCTCGGATTTCATCTCCTCGATGAGCTTGTGAATCTCCAGCCGGACCTGCGGATCGAGCCCTGTTGTGGGTTCGTCGAGAAAAACCAGTTCCGGGTCGTTCACGAGGGCCAGAGCCAGAGCCAGCCGCTGCTTCTGTCCTCCGGAGAGCGCGGCGTAGTAACTCCGGCGCTTGTCGCCCAGTTGCAGCCGGTCGAGGAGGGCGGCGCCGTCGACGCGGCGGGAATAGAGGGACGCGAAAAGATCCACCGCTTCCTCGAGCCGGATCTTGTCCGGGAGATTGGTCGACTGGAGGCAGGCTCCGATCCGGTCCTTCAGTTCGAGCACCTGCACGCCGGGGTCGCGGCCAAGCACGCGGACATTTCCCGACGTTCGAGGCCGCAGGCCTTCCAGGATCTCGATCGTTGTCGTCTTGCCCGCGCCATTGGGACCGAGCAGGCCGAACACCTCTCCCCTATCCACGTGGAAATCGATCCCGCGCACCGCCTCGAAATCGCCGTATGATTTCCGCAGTCCTTCGACGGCAATGGCTGGTTCGGCCATCCGGTCTAGTGGGACGCCGCCCAGCGCAGGTACGCGGCGATGGAGGCCAGTTCGGCGTCCGTATAGTTGGCCACAACCTTCGAATGACGCCAGTCCGCCCCGTCCGCAAAGGAGAGGTCCGCCTTCCTCAGGGTTCGTAGCACCGGCGGAAGCGCCGACAGGTCGTAGAGCTTCACCCAGTCTTGCTTCGTCTCGACGGTCAAGGCGGCGAAGGAATCACCCGGCTTCACGATCGCCCGGCGAACAGCGGCGGGCTTTCCGTTCCGGATCGATTCGACGTCGTGAGATCCGGCGGCGTTCGGACCAACCGGCGTCCCCATGCCCTCCATGACGTGGCAGGTGTTGCAGCGCTGGAATCCGCGCACCGCATCCTGGAACAGTTCCCTGCCCCGCTTTACATCCGCCGGGACAGACGGGGCGGAGCCTCCGGCCGCCGCGGGCAACTTCGAGAGGTCGCCGCCCGAGATCCTGACCACGTACGCGATCACCGCGTTCAGCCTGGCCGTGTCGAGGCTGTTGCGGAAACCGGGCATGCCTGTGTTGGGAACCCCTTCGGACACAACTTTCACGACAAACGCCGGATCATAGTTCCTGCCGATGAGCCTGGGAGCGCGGCCCTGAGTGCCGGCCGCGCCGTGGCAGTAGCCCTGCGCGCAGGTCGCCCGGAACACCTCGGCGCCGTCCTGGGCGGGAATCGCCAGGGCCCAGCAGGCCAGCAGCGCCAGCCCTCTCATCGCGAGCCCTCCGGCAGCGCGAATGCCCAGATCATCGAGCCGCCGCGGAAGTGTTCCGCCTCCGGCCAAAGCTGTGCAAAAAGTCCGAAGACGGCCGACCCGAAACCGGAAGGGGTAGCGACGTACTGCCGCCCGTTGACCGCGTAGGTGATCGCGCTTCCGCGATGGCCGCTCCCCGTCTGAAACTGCCAGAGCTTGCGTCCCGTGCCCGCGTCCAGCGCGAAAAACCACCCTTCGGGGTCTCCCGAAAAGACAACGTTGCCCGCCGTGGCCAGGACGGAAGCAAGCAGCGGATACTTCGACCGGTACGTCCAGATCTTCCTTCCCGAGACCGGATCGATCGCGTCGAGATGGCTGTAGGCCCGCTCTCCCTTGGGGTGCCGCATTTCGAAGCTGCCGCCGAAGTACACCCTCCCCTCGACAGGATCCTCGGGCGCCGACAAGACATCCTGGCACCACTCGATCGCGGTCGTGTAGTACCACTTCGTCACCGGCGAGTAGGCGGCCTGGTTCCAACTCCGGCCGCCGCCGATCGCCGGACAGATGAAGGTCTTCACGCCGGCCGGCGGTTCGTTCCGTCCGACGAGCTTCCCATTCTCATCGAGACCCGCGATCCAGTTGATGTGCTTCACGATCGTATGGCCGGCGACGAACCTGCCGTTGGTGCGGTCCACGACGAAAGTCACGCCTCCCTTGTTCACGTTGAGCAGGAGCTTGCGGGTCTGGCCTTTCACCGTCGCGTCAAACAGAATGTTCTCATAGGCGGTGTCGAAGTCCCACACGTCATGAGGGATCTGCTGGTGGTGCCAGGCGAGTTTCCCGGAATCCGCATGCAACGCCACCACAGAGTCGGTGTAGAGGTTGTCGCCCTTGCGGGACCCTCCGTAGAAATCCGCCGCCGGATTCCCGACGGACCAGTAGATGAGATCGAGTTCGGGATCGTAGGAGCCGGTCATCCACGACGAACCGCCGCCGGATTTCCAGGAGTCTCCGGACCAGGAATCGTGTCCAGGCTCTCCGGGCCCGGGAATCGTCCAGAATCTCCATGCCAGGCGGCCGGTATCAGCGTTGAACGCGGTGATGTAGCCGCGGTGAGCCGAGTCGCCGCCAGTGACTCCCACGACCACCTTGTCTTTCACAAGCAACGGCGCCGCCGTGATGTTGCACCCGCACTGCTGGGAGTCTTCGACGTTGACGCGCCACAGTTCGCGGCCTGTCTTCTGGTCGACCGCGACAACGCTGTTGTCGAGCGTGCCCATGAACACCTTGCCCCTGCCCACGGCCACGCCGCGATTCCACGAGCCGTAGAAGATGGTGAAGCCCTTGGGGAGGTTGTAGCTGTACTTCCAGATTTCGCGGCCGGTCGCCGCGTCGAGCGCGTAGATATTGTTGCGGGAAGTCGAGACGTACATCACGCCTCCGGCGACAATCGGCGTGGCCTGTAATCCGCCTTCGTAGTCGCCCGTCTGAAACGCCCAGACGGGACTGAGCCTGGCGACGTTGGCGGCTTTCACCTGGTCAAGCGCGCTGTAGCGCCACGCGTGGTAGGTGCCGCCGTAGTGCGGCCAATCCTCCGCCGTCGCCCCGCTCTGCGCCAGAACGGCCGGCGCGGTCATCACAGTCAAGGCAACAGCCGCCTTCATGCGCGTACCGCCACGCCCGCGACGACCTCCATGCAGGCGCGGCAGAACGCCGGCAGGTCGTCCGGCTTACGCGACGTGACAAGATTTCCGTCCACGACGACTTCGGCGTCCGACCAGGACGCGCCGGCGTTGACGACGTCGTCCTTGATCGCGAAAAACGAGGTCACGCGGCGGCCTTTGAGCATCCCGTGCGAGGAACACAACACCCATGGTCCGTGACAGATCGCGGCCACGAGCTTGCCCTGGCGATTCATCTCCGCCGTGAAGGCGAGCGCCTTCGGATGGCGGCGGATATGGTCCGGCGCGAACCCGCCGGGAATGATCAGCCCGTCGAAGGACTCCGGGTCGGCGTCGTCGTAGGACGCGTCGGCCACGCACGGATAGCCGAGCTTGCTCGGGTACGAGTGTCCGGCCACCGCGCCGACCGTGACGACGGTGGCGCCGGCCTCCCGCATCCGGTAGAGCGGATACCACACCTCCATCTCCTGGTACATCTGGTCGACGAAAATGGCGATTCGTTTGCCCCGCAGGTCCATAGCACTCTATTTTAAGACCGGCTCCAGAGGGCCGGGGAGGACTACAGACGAAGAGGTCAGGCGAGGATGGCTTCCACAACGTGACCGTGCACATCGGTCAGCCGGCGCCGGACCCCGTTGTGATAGAACGTCAGCTTTTCGTGGTCCAGGCCCAGCAGGTGCAGCGCCGTGGCGTGCAGGTCGTGGACTGTGACGGCATTCTCCGCCGGTCTGTAGCCGAGATCGTCAGAAGCGCCGTAGGCGAACCCGGGCTTAACGCCCGCGCCCGCCAGCCAGCAGGTGAAGCAGTCCGGGTGGTGGTCGCGTCCGGCGGCCTTCCCGACCCCCTGCGATACGGGCGTGCGGCCGAACTCGGTGACGCCCATGACCAGCGTGTCATCCAGCAGACCGCGCGATTCGAGGTCGCGCAGCAGCCCCGCCACCGGAACGTCGTACTCGGCGGCGCGGCTGCCGTGGTTGTCCAGGATGTTTCCGTGCGCGTCCCAGTTCGTGTTCGAACCGCCATGATAGACCTGGACGAACCGCACGCCGCGCTCGAGAAGCCGGCGCGCCAGCAGGCACCGGAGGCCGAGCGGTTCCGTCGCCGCGGCGCCGATGCCGTACAGGCGCCGGGTCGCCTCCGACTCCCCTTTCAGGTCGACGGTCTCCGGCACGCTGAGCTGCATCCGGGCCGCCAGTTCGTAGCTCCTGATGCGGGCTTCAAGCGTCGAATCGCCCGGATTCTCGCCGGCGAACCGGCGGTTCATGCGGTTGACCCAGTTCGACGCGGCTTCCCGCGCCGCGGCGCTGACGCCGGCGGGTGTGCGCAGGTCGGGAACCGGATCCGCCGCGGAACGGAACGAGGTGCCCTGGACGGCGGCGGGGAGGAACCCGTTCGACCACTGGAGCGTCCCGCCCCAGGGGTCCCCGAGAGGATCCGGCAGGACCACGAACGAGGGAAGGTTCTCGCTCTCTGCGCCCAGGCCGTACATCACCCACGCGCCCATGCTGGGAAATCCGGTGAGGATGAAACCCGTGTTCATACACGCGATGGCCGGCATGTGATTGGCGCTTTTGGACACCATGGACCGGATCACCGTCAAGCGGTCCGCGCATCGGGCCAGATTCGGAAGCAGGTCGCTCACCCACAGCCCGCTCTGGCCGCGCTGCGCGAACGGCCACTGATGAGCCAGGAGGTTTCCGCCCTGCCCGAAGAACGTGGGCATGTCAAACGGCTGGCCATTGCGCCGGGCCAGTTCCGGCTTGAAGTCGAACGTGTCGAGATGGCTCATGCCGCCGGCGCAGAAGATCTGAAGCACCCGTCGCGCGCGGGGCCGGAAGTGCGCCGGGCCGGCCGATGCGAGCGACGACACGGCGAGCCACCCGAACCCGGCCCCCGCGTTCAGCAGCAGCCTCCGTCTCGACAAGGAGCGGTCGTCAGCGGACATAGAGAAACTCGGTCGTGTTGAACAGGCCCCAGCAGAAGGGCTCCAGGCCGTGCGCGGCCACCAGTTCCGCGGCGGACGCGGCTTCCTCAGGCCGCGGCGGCCGGCCCAGCGTCAACCGGAAGCCACGATCGATCTGCGCCGCGGCGCCGCCGCCTTCCCGGGTCAGCCGCGCGGCCAGCGCCGCCGCTTGCCTGTTCACGAACGCGTTGTTCATCAGGCTCAGCGCCTGAAGCGCGGTGGTGGTGACGGACCGGCGCGGCGTCTTCACCGAAGGGACGGGACAGTCGAGCGAGTCCAGCAACGGATTGCCGCCCGAGTTCACGTTCATCCGGTAGACAGTACGCCGGAACAGTTCGGGGTCGTCCGATTCCACCGGCACATAGGAAGCATAAGAGCCTTTGTTCTTGGAGATCGTAAACGGCCGGAAACTCGGGCCGAACATTTTCGAATTGATCGCGCCGCTGGCGGCGAGCATCGCATCGCGAACCGGCTCGGCGGAGAGCCGCTGCGGCGAAAATCGCCAGTACAGCCTGTTGTCGGCGTCCCGCTCAGCGGCTTCGGGCCGGAAGGCGGAGGACTGGCGGTAGGTCTGCGACAGCAAAATCATCCTGTGCAGCTTCTTGATGCTCCACCCGCCGCGCACGAACTCCCCCGCCAGCGCGTCGAGCAGTTCCGGGTGCGAGGGCCGGCCTCCGTTATAACCGAAGTCATTCGGGTTCTCGACGAGGCCGGTTCCGAAATGCAGCCGCCAGACCCGGTTGACCATCACGCGCGCAAACAGCGGGTTTGAAGGCGAGGCGATCCACTCGGCCAGCTTGCGCCGGCGGTCCCCGTCCGGGGCGTCGGGCGGGAGGATGAACTCGCCGGCGGACGCCTTCAGACACGAAATTGCGCCAGGGCTCATCACGTCCCCCTTCCGGTTGACGTCACCCCGCAGCAGCAGCCGCGTCGGTTCGGGGTGCCGCGGGGTCGCCGCGAACGCCTTTTCCGGCGTCTTCATCCCGGCCAGTTCCTGCCGCGCCGCGGCCAGGTCCCGTCTCCATTCGGACACCTGGATCCGGGAGGCTTCCGGCATGGCCGCGAGCAGGTCCGCTTCCGTGAGGGGGCGGCGCCAGCCGGCGTACGAGGCGGCCACATCCTCCGCCGTGAGGGCGCGGCGGTAGATGCGCGCCTCCTCCAGTTCCAGTTCGGCCGAAGCGGTCAACTCCACACGGGCGTCGCCGCGGCCGTAGGTTTGGAGGCGTCCCCCGGCGATTCCTTGGTCCGGGGTGTACGCTTCTCCGTACGGTTTGCCGTTGCGGTAGATCCGAATCGAGCCGTCGCCGGAGTAGGTGATCGCCAGGTGGACCCGCGACCCGGGTTCGGCGTTCTCGGGATCCCCCTTCACGTCGTGCGACCGGAACCGGGAGGAACTCATATTCTCCCATTGCCTCTGTTTGCCGCCGGCGAACTGGATGGCATCGAAGGCGAACCCACGGAAGCCGCTGTCGTTCCGGATTCGCACCACAGCGGCCGGCTTCTCCGGCGACTTGCGCACCCACACCCAGGCCTCCAGCGTCTTCTCGCGGAGATCGAAGTCGAGGTGCGGCGTGGTGATCGTCACGGCGTCGCGGCCCTCGGCCGGCCGCAGCCTGCCGTCGGCCACCGCGGCCGCCTCGGCGTAGCTCGCGTGGAGGTTGCCGGAGTCGTCGTCCGTTCCGGCGTCGAAACTCCAGCGCGCCGCCAGCGACGGATCGATGTGGGAGACCGGAGCGGGGAGCGCCCGCCGCGCGGCCCGGAATGCCGCCCTCAGCCCGGCTTCGGCCTTCGCGATGCGCGCTTCGATGCGGCGGATCCGGGCCTCGCGCTCGCGCGCCTCCGCGCTGGTAAGCAGGAACGTTCCGTCCGCTTTGAGGTCATTGTCGACCACTGGCTGCCAGACTCCTTCCAGTGCCGCCTTGAATCGGTAGTAGTCCCGCTGCGGAATCGGGTCGAACTTGTGGTCATGGCAGCGCGCGCAGTTGACGGTCAGCCCGAGGAAAGTCTGGCTGACCGTTCCGATCATTTCTTCCAACTGGTCCTCGCGGACCATCTCCCGCTCGGCCGCGACCGCGGACGTGAACCCCACGGCGTCAAACGGGCCGAGCACGAGCAGACCGGTCGCCGCGATGGAGTCATGGGTGACCGGCTCGATGATGTCTCCGGCGATCTGCTCGCGCGCGAATTGGGTATAAGGGATATCCGCGTTGAGCGCGCGGATCACGTAGTCGCGATAGCGCCAGGCATGGTCGCGGAGCCAGTCGCGCTCGAAGCCTTCGCTCTCGGCGTATCGCGCGACGTCAAGCCAGTGCCGGGCCCAGTGCTCACCATAGTGCGGCGACGCGAGCAGCCGGTCGACGAGGCGCTCCCAGGCGTCCGGGCGCGCATCGCTGACAAAGGCCTCGATCTCCTCCGGTTTCGGAGGAAGCCCCAACAGTCCGAAGGTCACGCGGCGAATCAGGGTGCGGCGGCCGGCGGGCGGCGAAGGAGCGAGCCCGTTGGCGGCCAGCTTCTCCCGCACCCAGCGGTCGATGTCTGGCGCATAGTCGCCCAGCGGCTGAAGCGACCACCAGTCGGGCCCGGCCCGCCGAACCTCGATCGAGCCTGTCCACGGCGCGCCGGCCTTGATCCAGCGGCGCAGCGCATCCCGTTCGGCGGCAGGAAGCTTTGCCGCCGGAGGCATCTGCCCGCTTTCGACGCGCGCCAGCAGGGGGCTCGCCTCCGGAGCGGACAGGTTCACCGCCGGCCCCTTCGAACCTCCCCTCAAGGCGGCCTCCCGGGACGACAGATCCAGCCCCGAGACCTTTGTCCTGGCGTTGTGGCAGGCGACGCACCGCCGCTCGAGGACCGATCGCGCCGGCTCGAATTCGTCCGCCGCGGCCAGGGGCAGGCACACAACGATGGGCCAGAAACGGTGCATAGCTGGTCAGCGCTTGCCAGTCAGTTTATCGAAAAATGACCGCCGCGAACATTCCCGCGTAGAAGACAGCCGACACAACCAGACCCATCCGCCGAAGCAGGGAGGGCCGGAGTTCCGGCGGAAGCAGGGAGGTGTTCAACCGCAGCACCTGGAGCGATCCCAAGCACAGCACCGGACCCGCCACCACGCCGAGAGCTTTGAACAGGGTCATCGCCGATCCCCACCGCACCGTGATGACGCCCCAGATCGTAAAGGCGACCAGGAGCCCGAAGTACAGCCTGCCGGCGCGCAGGCCGGAGCCCCTGCCGATTCCCGCGCTCCACAAGGTGTCGGTGACGCACCGGACCAGGGTGTCGGTGTTACCGAGGTGCGTCGAGAACAGAATCCAGAAGCCGTTCAACAAGGCGAGAATCCAGAACCCGGACCAAAGCCGCTCGGCCATGTACTTGGCCTGAAACGCGCCCGCGCCGACGTCGGACAGGTCCGCGCCGGCGGGAGCGATCGCGGTGGCGAGGTTCACGTTCAGGAACATGCCGACGAAGCACCCCCCCGCCCACAGCGCCACCTGGTCCAGATGGACGTACTTCCACCATGTCTTCCACCTTGCGATGCTCTCCGGTGTGATGTCGAAGACACTGCCTTGTCGCGACAGCGTGATCCGGCGCCCGCCGAGCGCGCTTGGAATCGCGCCCACGACGCCGCCCATTCCGAATCCTTTGTCCCGCGCCAGATTCGAGATCACGAGGTTTCCGACGCCGCCGGAGCCTGCCGTCGCCGCCAGGGTCGCGATCAACACCGGGTCCGCCCCCGCCGGCCAGTGGCCGAACTGCACAAAGCCGGCCAGGGTCTCCAGCCAGTGTCCGGCCGGCACGAACAGCAGGTTCGCCGCCGCCAGAAACGCGAAGATGTAGGTGATCATCAGCCAGGAAACCCGTTCGAGCATGCGCTCGACGGTTCCCCCCATCGAAAGCAGCGCGAGGGTCACGGCCATAATGCCATAGGTGATCCATTGAAGGCTCGCTTCATCCGGCGCGCCGGGCAGCCGTCCGGCGAAAGCCGAGAAAATCACCGCCGCGCAGGCCGCGCCCAGCGCGGGCATTCCGAGCTGGGCGATCGTCAGGACCGTGTAAACCGCGGCCCAGAACTTCGAGGACGGCTTCAGCCGCAGGAACCCAGTGATAACAGGCTCGCCCGTGCAGAGCGTGTAGCGGATGCCCTCGAGATTGAGGATCACCTGAAGCAGGATCGCGGCGGTGGCGACCCAGAACAGCCCCATACCGTACTTCACCGCAATGGCCGGCCCCACCAGCCATTCACCGCCCCCGATCGACGCGGCGAGAAGAATCGCGCCTGGACCGATCGTGCGCAGGGCGTTGCGGGCGCCGAAGGGAAGAGGCGCGGGCAGTTCGGCCCGTCCCCATGGGGGCAATCCGCTCACTTCCGCTCCGCGCGCAGCTGGGGGATGAACGTATCGCCCCGCCTGGCCTCGATCTTCTCGCCGATGTGAAGCAGCGCCGCCAGATCCGCGCCGCGCAGAATCTTCCGTTCGAGAATCTTTTCCGCCTTCACGATCCGGCGCGCGGTCTGAAGCACGTTTTCGAGGTCCTCGGCGGGCACGACCACCACGCCGTCGGCGTCTCCCACCAGCCAGTCGCCGGGCCGCACGACCTGTCCGCCGCACGACACGTTGACATTGATCTCGCCCAGGTACTCGGCGCCGCCGCCGTTGGGCACCACGGCGCGGGCGTAGACCGGCAGAGGATGCCGGGCGATCCTGGCGGCGTCGCGGATGGCGCCATCGACGACCACGCCGGCAAGGCCTTTCCGGTAGGCGCAATACGTCGTCAGTTCGCCCCACACCGCCGTGTTCAACTCGCCTTGCGCGTCGATCACCAGGACGCGCCCTCTGGGGCACTCCGACAGCGCCTGCGAGATCATGAGGATGTCCGCCGTGTGGACCCGGACGGTGAACGCCGGACCCGCCATGGCCGGACGGGCGGAGCGGCATTGCATGTCGTGATCCATGGCGCCGCGCTTGCCGAGAGCATCCGAGATGGCCGCCGCGCCGAGCCTGACGATCTGCCGCGGGGTCATTGCGCCAGCACCACCTGGGCGGGATTGATCGCCTTGTACCGGCCTTTATTCGCTGTAATCTCGAAAGCCTGGGGAACCTTGTCGATCCCCTCCAGCACGTGGCGGATGGCGGGCTTCAGCCGCACGCGGCCGCTCGCCACCAGGCGCACCGTATGTTCCAGGTGTTCGAGCGTGCTGATATCGGGAAAGACATAGCGCAGGCTTCGTTCGCGCAACACGTCGACGGGGAACTCGATCGGCCCGCCGAACCAGGACACGCCGACGATCGTTCCGCCGCTGCGCACGGCGTCGATCGCCTGGGAAAGCGTGCGGGTTCCGGCCAGACCCTGGCGGGCGCTGCCGCCGGCGCACTCGAAGACCACGTCGGCGCCATTGCCGCCGGTCAGATCGCGGATCGCCTCCACCGGATCGGCCTCGGAGGCGTTGATCACGTCCGTGGCCCCCAGCTCCCGCGCCACCGCGCACGCCTCCTCCCGCACATCCACGGCGATGACCCGGCCCGCGCCGCTGACGCGCGCGATCTGCATGCATTCCAGCCCCATACTCCCCTGCCCGAACACGGCGACCGTGTCTCCGATCCGGATGTTCGCCGTCTCCACAGACGCCACGCTGTCGCTCAACGACTGCAAGCAGGCGGCCTCGCTGTTGGAGATGTTGTCCGCCAGATGCGTCAGGGCGATTTCGGGAAGCAGCGCCACCTCGCAAAAACAGCCCGGCAACTGAAACCCGATGATCGGGCCACTGCGGCACAGCGCCGACCGGCCCGCCGTGCAGAGAGGACACTCGAGGCACGGCAGCTTGGCCCGGGCCGCTACGCGGTCTCCCGGCCGGAAGCGGCTGACGCCTGGGCCCACCTTCAGCACGCGAGCACAGAATTCGTGCCCGAACAACTGGACGGGAGCCTCCGTTTCGAGCCGCTTCCGGATGCGGTCGAACGCCAGTGTCGGGATGCCAAAGGCCAGCTGAGCCTCCGTCACGCTCGGCTGCACGCACAGAATCTCGGCCAGAACATGTCCCGGCTTGAGCTCCGGAACAGGAATGTCGTCCAGCCGCATGTCGCTGAATCCGTAAAAACGCCAAGCCTTCAATTCGTATGCCTCCCGAGCGATGAGAGAAGGGATGAGAGGTCAGTATACCTGTTCAAAGGCCCCGGCGTGCCGGGTTTTTAGCGGACGCAAATTTAGACTGAACAGAAGCAGCTCTCGATGAATCTTCTTCATATGGTTTGTTTCCAGAGGCGCTCTCTGTGTCCATTGTTACTTGCCATCGCTCTTTCCATTGGCCGCCCGGGCATCCTGCCCGGGCAGGCGACAACCGGCAGCCTCAGTCTTGAAGTGCTGGATTCTTCGGGCGCCGCTGTTGTGAATGCCGCGGGGCTGATCGAAGGCCTGAACGCCAGCTTCCGGCGGCGATTCCGGTCGGACGGACAAGGCGCTGTCGCCGTCTCAGGCGTGCCCGCGGGGACCTACCAGGTGCGCGTCGAGAAGGAGGGATTCGCTCCCGAGGTCTTCACCGTCGAGATTCCGCCGGCCAACCCTTTGCCCCGCCGCGTCACGCTCTCGATCGGCGCCGCCTCATGGGCGGTCTCGGTCGTGAGCGCGACGCCTCTGGCCGGGCTCGACCGGCCTCTCAATGAGATCGCCGCACCGACGCAGGCCGCCACCAGCCGGGATCTCGAAGCCAGCGGCGCCTTCGACCTGTCGTCGTTCCTGAGCCGCCGTTTCAACAATGTTTTTCTCAACGAGATTCAGGGTAACCCCATGCAACCGGATCTGAACTACCGCGGCTACACCGCTTCGCCGCTCCTCGGAACGCCCCAGGGAGTGTCGATCCATCTCGACGGCGTCCGCTACAACCAGCCTTTTGGCGACGTCGTAGCCTGGGACCTGATCCCGCGCAGCGCCATTTCGGAGATGGCGCTCATCCCGGGATCGAATCCGTTGTTCGGGCTCAACACGCTCGGAGGCTCAATCTCGGTGCGCACGAAGGATGGCGTCTCACACCCCGGTACGTCCCTTCAGACCCAGGGCGGAAGTTTCGGCCGGAAGGTGGCCGATCTCGAGCACGGAGGCGCGGCGCCGGGCGGAATCAACTGGTTCGTGGCGAGCAACCTGTTTTTCGAGGACGGATGGCGCGAAACTTCTCCGTCAAACGTCCGCCAGTTTTTCGGCAAAGTGGGGTCCCAGCGCGACCGGACGGCCGTGCACCTGACACTGGGCTATGTCAACAACTCGCTGCTCGGGAACGGTCTCCAGGAGTTCCGCCTGCTCGACCGCGACTACGGTAGCGTCTATACCAAGCCCGACGTCACCGCCAACCGGTCGCCGTTCCTGAACCTCACCGCGCGGCGGAGCCTGTCGGGCAACGTGTCGCTTTCCGGCAACGCCTACTTCCGCTACGTGAGAACCCGCACGCTGAACGGCGACATCAACGAGGAATCGCTCGACCAGTCCGTGTATCAGCCGAACGCGGCGGAACGGGCGGCCCTGGCCGCCGCCGGCTTCTCGGGCTTTCCCGCGGCTGGAGAATCCGCAGCCAACACGCCGTTTCCCCGCTGGCGGTGCATCGCCAACGCGCTGCTCCGCGACGAACCGTCGGAGAAGTGCAACGGCCTGCTCAACCGATCGACCACGCACCAGCGCAGCTACGGAGTGGCGGGACAAGTGACCTGGTTCAGCAGAGGCCCCTCTTACCGCAATCAGCTCACCGTGGGCGCCGCCTACGACGGGAGCGGCCTCGGCTTCGTTTCCTCCTCCGAATTGGGCTATCTCAATCCGGATCGCACGGTCACAGGCGTCGGCGCGTTCGGCGACGGAGTCACGGGTGGCGAGCAGGACGGTGAGCCCTACGACACCCGTGTCGATCTGTCCGGCCGCATCCGCAATGGAAGCTTCTACGCCACCGACACGGTGACCGTGGTCAACAGGCTGAACCTGACCTTTTCGGGACGGTTCAATCACACGACGGTTGACAACCGCGACCGGATCCGCCCGCAGGCCGGCACGGGTTCGCTGACGGGGAAGCATGTTTTCAACCGGTTCAACCCGGCCGCCGGAGCGACGTACCGGCTGTCGGATCTGCTGACAGCGTACGGCAGCTACACGGAAGGAAACCGCTCGCCCACTTCGATCGAGCTGGGCTGCGCCGACCCCGACGCCCCCTGCAAGCTTCCGAACGCCATGGCCGGAGATCCGCCGCTTGACCAGGTGCGGACCCGGTCATGGGAAGCGGGCGTGAGGGGTTCGGGCGAGGGTTCGTTGCGCTGGAGCGCCGGATGGTTCCGCGCGGTCAACCGTGACGACATTCTGTTCGTGGCGTCCGAACAGACCGGTTTCGGCTACTTCAAGAATTTTGAAAAGACCCTCCGCCAGGGAATGGAAATCGATGCGCGTGTCAGGCTGGGGCGGATCACGCTTGGCGGCGGCTACACCTACCTCGACGCCACATTTCAGAGCGAGGAGGAGGTGAACGGCACCGGCAACAGCTCGAACGAGGAAGCCGAGGAAGGAGTTCCGGGGATGGAAGGAACCATCGAGATCGAACCGGGCAACCGGATTCCGTTGATCCCGAGGCACATTGTGAAGGCGTGGGCGGATTGTCAGGTGACTTCGAAGTTGCTCCTGGACGTGGACGCGGTTGGGATTTCGAGTTCGTTTGCGCGGGGCAATGAGAACAACCAGCACGAGCCCGATGGCCGCTACTATGTCGGGGAGGGAACTTCGCCCGGCTACGCCGTTTTCAGTGTGGGGGCGCGCTACAATCTGGACCCGCGGGTGCAGTTGCTGGTGCAGGTCAACAACTTGTTCAACCGGCGCTACTACACGGGCGCGCAACTAGGTCCAGTGGGCATCACCCCGGCTGGGAGTTACATCGCGCGGCCCTTCCCGGCGATCGACGGCGAGTTCCCGGTACAGCAGTCGACGTTCTATGCTCCGGGGGCGCCGCGGGCGGCGTGGGCGGGCCTTCGGTTCCGTTTCTGATCGGGATCGGCGTCCCGCACGTCCGTGGCCCTCGTCCGTAAGGATCTGGCAGGCGCTGCGCGTTGCCTGACCCACCTGCAAGTTGTACACTAGCTGAGTAGGGCCACCCTAGCTCAGCTGGTAGAGCGGCTGATTCGTAATCAGCAGGTCGCCGGTTCAATCCCGGCGGGTGGCTCCAGACCTCTCCAATAGAATCAATGAGATCCCGCAGCGTCACCGCGCGGGATCTTCGTTTCTGGACCCCATCTGTGCCAAAACTGTGCCAAAACCCCTTCATGCCGCCTCGCCTGTGCCAGAACTCGATTTATCATTGGCTTTCCGGTTCAGCTTGAGCAGAGCCTC
>Ga0073934_10003462_pt1 | contig 28997 bp, 26 predicted proteins | sample LarsenN4metaG_FD_76834 | JGI IMG/M metagenome (GOLD analysis project Ga0073934, IMG submission 76834) | Hot spring sediment bacterial and archeal communities from British Columbia, Canada, to study Microbial Dark Matter (Phase II) - Larsen... ... | reverse complement strand
GCGTAGCTCATCACCGTGAGGTTGAGCCCCACGCCGTGCTCGGGGATCGACATCGGCCAGTAGGTGCGCATGCGCGCGCCGGCGGCGTACAGCGGCTCGACCGGCCCCGGCACGTTGGAGATGATCACGTTGGCGATCGGCGGCAGCGCGCCGGCCAGCCCCGAGCGGCCGTAGGCCAGCGCCAGGCCGTGCAGCAGCCAGGGCCAGGCGATCGACGGGAAGTCGGTCGGCATGATGTTCTTGGCGCGCCCGGTGAGCGCCTTGGCCGCGCCGGCGGCGTCGCGGATCGCGTGCAGGCGGCGGATCGGGTGCGCGACGTGCGTGTGCAGGTTCACCAGCGTCATCGTGGCGCGCGTCGTGTACTCGGTGTCGCCGGCGGCGCGCAGCGACACTGGCATGGCGGCGATCAGTGGCTTGCGCGGCACGCCGCCATGCTGCGCCAGCCAGCGCCGGAGCGCGCCGGCGGCCAGCGCGAGCACGATGTCGTTGAGCTTGGCGTCGTGCGCGGCGGCCAGGCGCTTGAGCTCGGCCATCGGCAGCGACAGGCCGGCGAAGCCGCGCTCGCCGGTGATCGGCACGTTGAGCGCGGTGTGCGGGCCGAGCGCGAAGTTGCCGCCGGCACGTGGTGCCGCGGCGCCTGCGCTGCCGGCCCCGCTGGTGCCGAACAGGCCGCCCAGCGTGCGCAGCACCTCCGGCAGGTGGCGCACGAGCTTGATGTACTGGCCGGCGTCGTGGCGCAGCGCCGCGGCCGCCAGTGCGGCGGCGCCCGGGTGCTCGTCCGGTTCCTCGCGCGCGGGCTTCCTCACCACGCGCGGCTTGGGGCTCGTGTCGAACAGCGCCTGCGCCAGCAGCACGCCGGCCTGGCCGTCGAGCACGGCGTGGTGGGCCTTGATGTAGTAGCCGGCCTGGCGGATGCCGTCGCGCTCCGGCAGACCGTCGAACACGTACAGGCGCCACAGCGGCCGCGTGCGGTCGAGCAGTTCGCCGTGCAGGCGCGCGGCCATGTCCTCGAGCTCGGCCTGACCACCGGGCGCGGGCAGGGTCGCGCGCTGCACGTGCCAGTCGAGGTCGACATGCGCGTCGTGCACCCAGACCGGGTTGGCGAAGGCCAGCGGCATCGGCGCCAGCCGGCGCTGGAACACCGGCGCCAGGTGCAGGCGGCGCGCCATCAGCTTCTTCACGTCGGCGTGGAAGTCGCCGCGGTAGCCGGGCGGCAGATCGAACACGTGCAGCGAGGCCACGTGCATCGGCGTGGCCTCGGTCTCCAGGTGCAGGAAGCTGCCGTCCAGGCCGGAGAGGGGCTTCATCGTGCGTGCATGCTGCACGTGGCAGAGCGGCGCGCCATGCGCCTGGTCAAGTCCGGCGTTCGGCGCCGTGGACAATCGGTCCCCGATGGCGCAACGACACCCGCACGAAGGCGAACCCCATCTGTGGCACCAGCTCGCCGAGTGGCGCGCGCTGCTCGAACTGGCGGCGCTGCCCTGGGCCTGGCCGTGCCTGATGTCGGCGCCCAAGGGCGACGGCCACCCGGTGCTGCTGCTGCCCGGCTTCATGGCCGACGAGGCCACGCTGGTGGTGCTGAAGTGGTTCCTCGGCAACCGCGGCTACGACGTGCACACCTGGGGCTTCGGGCGCAACGTGGGCTTCCGCAGCCGCCACGCGCAGGCGCTGGAGCAGAAGATCCGCCACATGCACCACCGCCTGGGCCGCAAGGTGAGCCTGGTCGGCTGGAGCCTGGGCGGCGTGTTCGCGCTCTACGGCGCGCACCAGGCGCCGCAGTGCGTGCGCATGGTGGTCACGCTGGGCAGCCCGGTCAGCGTGGACGACGGCGGCAGCCACTCGCCGGCGCTCGTCAAGGCGCTGTACCGGCTGATCGCGCACCCGATGGGCCCCGACGTGCACGCCATGCAGCCGCGCGCCAAGAAGCTGCGCGAGCGCGTGCCGCTGCCGGCGCCGGTGAGCTGCCTGTACTCGCTCAGCGACGGCGTGGTGCCGCCGCAGGAGGCCACGCTGCACGGCAACCCGGCGCTGCACGAGAACATCCGCGTGCAGGGCAGCCACACCGGCCTCGGCTTCAACCCGATGGTGCTGGCGATCCTCGCCGAACGCCTGGCCCAGCCCGAAGGGCAATGGGCGCCGTTCAACCCGCAGGGCTGGTGGGGGAGCGCCTACCGCTGGGCGACGCACGAGGCCGTGCCGCTCTGACGCGCGCCGTGGCCTGGCGCGCGCGCCGCGCCGACGCCGCCGGGCGGGTGAGGGCGAGCAGTTCCTGGAAGCTGTCGCGCACGCACTGCGCGAAGTGCGCCGGGTCGGGCATCAGCTCGCGGCACGAGGTGGGCGAGATGACGATGCGGTCGTCGTAGCTGGTCACCGCGAAGACGAGGCCGTTGCCGTCGCCGATCGGCATGATGGCCGAGAAGTAGGTCATGCGCGCGCCGCACAGGAAGAGCGGCTGCCCCGGCCCGGGCACGTTGGTGATCGTGCAGTGCGACTGCGGCGCGCGGCGCGCCACGCCGAGCGCGGCGCGGCCGAGCCACTTGCCGGTGAGCGCCAGCGTGGCGGCCGGCGCGTGCAGCCCGGCCTGGGTGAGCTCGCGCGCGCCCACCGCGCGCGCGATGACCTCCGACGACGAGGTCTGGGCGTGCACGTGGGCCAGGCGCTGCACGGGGTCGGCGAGGTGCGTGCCGAGCTCGACGCGGGTCCACGACAGCTCCATCGGCGCGTCGTCCGGCGCCCCCGGCGGGCGCACGTAGAACGGCGCCGCGGCCAGCAGGCTCGCCGCGGGCAGCTCGCCGTGCGAGTGCAGGTAGCGCCTCAGGCCGCCGCCGCACACCGCGAGCACGGCGTCGTTGACGGTGGCGCCGGCAACCAGCTCGCGGATCGCCCTGAACTCGTCGAGCATGAAGCGGCGCGTCTCGAACACGCGGTGCGGCGAGACGATGGCGTTGAAGCGCGTCACCGCCAGCTCGCGCGGCGGCATCAGCAGGTCGCCCATCAGCTCCATGGCCGCCGGGGCGGCGTAGCGCAGCGCGCGCCCGAACGGGCCGTTCGGCCCGGCCAGCGAGGCCGCGCTGGTCACCGAGTTGGCGGCGGCGCGCGTCAGCATCGGCAGCAGGCCCGGCGCCGGCTCGGGGAACCAGGGCGCCGGCGGCTCGGCGGGCGGCGGCACGGCATCGGTGTCGTGCAGCAGCATCGTGATCTCGCTGCCCTGCTCGACGTCGATGGCGGCGTGGTGGGTCTTGGTGAGCAGCGCGAAGCTGCCCTCGGGCAGGTCGAGCAGGCCGTCCAGGCCCTCGATGACGTGGATCTCCCACAGCGGGCGCGACAGGTCGAGCGGCCGCGCGTGGATGCGCGAGGCCTGGATGCAGAACTGGCGCCAGTCGCCCGGCTTGGGCAGCGCGATGTGGCGCACGTGGTACTCGAGGTCGAAGTTCTCGTCGTCCACCCAGTACGGGTGGTCGAGGCCGAAGGGCACGCGCTCGAGCTTCTGGCGGAAGTGCGGCAGCCGCTCCAGGCGGCCGGCGATGCGCTCGAGGATGCTCTTGAAGCGCACCTTGCCGCCCGGCGCCGTGCTCTGGTTGTAGACGTGGATCAGCGTCACGTTGGCGTTGCTGTGCGCCGTGTCCGAGTAGAGGAACGAGGCGTCGTGGGCGCTGAGCTGTCGCATGGCGTGATGTTCGCGCAAATCGGCGCCGGTGTTCGCCCTACTTGCGCCAGAACTGCGGCGTCAGCAGCACCAGCACGGTGAACAGCTCGAGCCGGCCGAGCAGCATGGTGACGCTGCACACCCAGGTCTGGAAGTCCGTCAGGCCCTGGAAGTTGTTGGCCGGCCCGACCTCGCCCAGGCCGGGGCCGGTGTTGTTGATGCAGGCCACCACCGCGGTGAAGGCGCTGATCACGTCCAGGCCGCTGACCAGCAGCAGCAGCGTGGCAACGACCATCACGCCGCCGTAGAAGAGCATGAAGGCGAGCACCGACTGCAGCACCTTGGGGTCGACCACGCCGCCGCCCAGCGTGACCGGCGCCACCGCGCGCGGGTGCACGATGCGCGTGAGCTCGCGCCGCGCCTGCTTGAGCAGCAACAGCGCGCGCGCCATCTTGATGCCGCCGCCGGTGCTGCCGGCGCAGGTGGCGAAGCCGCACAGGAAGAGCATCAGCACCGGCGCGAAGATCGGCCACTGCGCGTAGTCCACCGACGCGAAGCCGGTGGTGGTGGCGATCGAGACCACGTTGAACGCGGCGTGGCGCAGCGACTCGGTGAAGGTCGGGTAGACGCCGTGCAGCGCCAGGAAGGCGGCGATGCCGAACACCGCCAGCAGCATCGTCAGCGCGTACATGCGCACCTCGGCGTCGCGCAGCAGCCCGCGCAGCGAGCCGCGTTTCCAGGCCACGAAATAGAGCGCGAAGTTCACCCCGGCCAGCAGCATGAAGATGATCGCCACCCCCTCGATGGCCGGCGAGTTCCAGTGGCCGTAGCTCGCGTCGTAGGCCGCGAAGCCGCCCAGTCCCATCGTCGAGCACATGTGCATGAAGGCGTCGGCCCAGCCCATGCCGGCGGCGGCGTAGGCGAGGAAGCAGGCCGTGGCGATGGCGAAGTAGACCGTCCACAGCCCGCGCGCCGTCTCGGCGATGCGCGGCGTGAGCTTCTCGTCCTTCATCGGCCCCGGCGTCTCGGCCTTGAAGATCTGGCTGCCGCCCACGCCCAAGAGCGGCAGGATGGCCACCGCCAGCACGAGGATGCCCATGCCGCCGATCAGCACCATGAAGCAGCGCCAGACGTTGATCGACAGCGGCAGCTTCTCCAGCCCCGTGAGCACCGTGGCGCCGGTGGTGGTGAGGCCGCTCATGGCCTCGAAGTAGGCGTCGGTGAAGCTCAGGCCCTCGAGGTGGAACATCAGCGGCAGCGCGCCGAACACCGGCAGCACGCTCCACACCAGCGTGACGAGCAGGAAGCCGTCGCGCGGCTGCAGCTCGCGCCGCGTGCCGCGCCGCCGGCAGCCGAAGAAGAGCAGCGCGCCGCTGCCGAAGGTGATCAGGATGGCGCCGTCGTAGGCGGCGAGCGCGGCGTCGCGGCCGAAGTAGGCGAAGGCCAGCGGCACCAGCATCGCGAGCGAGAAGATCATCAGCACGCCGCCGAGCACGGCGAAGACGGGCAGGTAATGCCTCACGCGCGTCTCACCCGAAAAAGGTGGCACTCACCTGGAACAGCTTCTCCACGGCGCGGATGCTGCGCTTCCTCGGGATGAACACGATGACGTGGTCGTTCTGCAGGATTTCGGTGTCGTGGTGGGCGATGATGACGCGCGGCTTGGCGTTCTCGGCCTCGCTGCCGTCGGCCAGGTGCAGGCCGCGCACGATGGCGCCGATCTGCGCGCCGTCGGGCAGCTCGATCTGGTCGACGCGCCGGCCGGCCATGCGGCAGGTCTTCATGTCTCCGCGCACGATGCCCTCCAGCGCCTCGGCCGCGCCGCGGCGCAGGCTGTGCACGGCCTCGACGTCGCCGCGCCGCACGAAGGCCAGCAGCTCGCCGAGCACGGCGTGCGCCGGCGAGATCGCGATGTCGATCTGCGTGCCCTGCACCAGGTCGGCGTAGGCCTTGCGGTTGATCAGCGCGAAGACGCGCTTGGCGCCCAGCCGCTTGGCCAGCAGGCAGGCCATGATGTTGTCCTCGTCGTCGCTCGTCAGCGCGAGGAAGAGGTCCATGTCGGCGACGTTCTCGTCGGCCATCAGCTCCTCGTCGGTGCTGTCGCCCTCGAGCACCAGCACCGACGACGGCAGCTGGCTCACCAGGTACTCGCAGCGCTCGCGGTTGGTCTCGATGATCTTGAGCTGGTAGCGGTCGTGGATCTCGCGCGCCAGGCGCAGCCCGACCTTGCCGCCGCCGGCCAGCATCACGCGCTTGACCGGGCGGTCCATCTTGCGCAGCGCGCCGAGCACGGTGCGGATGTGCTCGGTGGCGGCGAGCACGAAGACCTCGTCGCCGGGCTCGATGCGGGTGTGGCCGTCGAGCTGGGTGATGGCGCGGTCCTGGCCGTTCTGCTGCCGGTAGATGGCCACGATGCGCATCTCCAGGCCCGGCAGCAGATGCGGGATCTCGGCCAGGCTGTGGCGCACCAGCGGCCCGTCGGCCACCGCGCGCACCGCGATCAGGCTGACCAGGCCGTTGGCGAACTCGAGCACCTGCAGCGCGGTCGGGAACTCGATCAGCTTGCGCACGTAGGCGGTGACGCTGGCCTCCGGGCAGATCACCTTGTCGACCGCGAAGCCGGTCTTGCCGAGCAGCGGCGCGCCGTCCTCGAACTCGGCGCTGCGGATGCGCGCGATGGTGGTGGGCACGTTGAACAGGTCGTGCGCCGTCTTGCAGACCACGAGGTTGGTCTCGTCCAGCGGCGCGCAGGCGATCAGCAGGTCGGTGTCCTCGATGCCGGCCTCCTGCAGCACCGAGGGCTGGATGCCGTTGCCGACCACGCCGCGCAGGTCGAGCCGGTCCTGCAGCGCGCGCAGCTTGGCCGGGCTGGTGTCGATCACGGTGATGTCGTTCTGCTCCGACACCAGGCTCTCGGCGACGCTCTCGCCGACACGGCCGGCGCCGAGGATGAGGATCTTCATGCGGCCCGATTATGGGCAGCGGGGTACAGCGCGGCGAGCACGCGTCGCGTGGCGGCGGCCAGCGGCGGCGCCAGCGCGGCGGCCAGCGTGGCGGCGCTGGCGTCGGCCTCGCCGCGCCGGCGCCATGCCGCGCCGAGCGCGGCGGCCTCGGGCGCGAGCGCCTCGGCCACCGCGGCCGGCCAGTGCGGCGGCGCCTCGCCCTGCACCCAGTCGCCACGGCCGCGGCCGAAGTGGGCCACCGCCAGGTAGCGCAGGATCGCCGCCTGCGCCAGCGGCAGCGCCGCGTCGTCGCCGAAGGTGACCGAGCTGCGCGCCGTGCCACGGACGACGTTGATGCCGCGCGCCAGACCGGCCGCGCCGAGCGCGCCGAGCAGCCCGCCGGCGAGCAGGCCGCCGCCGAGCGTGAGGCCGCCGGTGGCGAGATCGGCCTTGAGCCCGGCGAGCGCGCCGCTGAGCGCACCGCCGAGCAGCGCAGCGCGGCCCTCGGGCACGCGCTTGTGCTCGTCGAACAGCGCGGCCACGCGTTCGATGATCTGCGCCTCGGCCTGCCCCTGCAGGCCGTGCAGGGCGAGCAGCCGCGTGGTGCCCGCGCGCGTGTGCGCGGCCAGCGCCTCGAGCAGGCGGGCGTGGGCCTGCGCGGCCGGGTCGCGTGCCGCGTCGTCGAGCAGCCGCGCGCCGATCTGGCGCAGCCGCTCCGGGAAGCCGCCGCCCTCGTCGAGCCACTCGCGCGCCAGCGCCGCCTGCGCCAGGCCGTCGGCGAGCACCGCCAGCGCCGCCTCGAAGGTGGCCTCGCGCTCGGCCATCCAGGCCCCGGCCAGGCGCGCCATCGCCGCGGCCGCGTCGCCCTCGAGCACGCGTTCGACGGCGCCGAGCAGGCGCTGCTCGTGCACCCAGCAGCGCGCGAAGGCGTCCAGCGGCAGCACCTCGCGCACCAGCGGCCAGCGCGCAAGGCGCTCGCGCCAGCTCTCGAGCTCGGCCGCCTCGGCGTCCACCTCGCGCGGCGCGCCGAGCTGGTTGAGCAGCACCAGCACCGGCTTGCCGACCCAGGCGAGCAGCTCCATCTCGGGGGCCAGCCAGCCGGCGTCGGGCTCGCCGGCGTTGACCAGGTAGAGCACGACGTCGCTGTCGCGCTGCACGTGGCGCAGCACCTGCTGGCTGGCCCAGAAGCCGCGGTCGCGCCAGCGGTCCCACACCTCGGCGAGGAACCAGCCGACCGGGTTGCCGCTCTGCCGCATGCGCCGTAGCAGGCGCACGCTGTCGCCGAAGCCGGGGGTGTCCCAGAGCAGCAGGCGGTCGCCGGCGGTGGTCTCGATCAGCCGGTGCGCGTCGACGAACTCGGTCACGTGCGGCGCGTCGCGCACCTCGCCGACGTCGCGCGCGAGCAGCGTGCGCGCCAGCGTGGTCTTGCCCACGTTGGTGTGCGAGACGAGGCTGAGCGCGACGGTCGTCATCGCGGCGGGGTGGGCGCCGCCTCGAGAGGCGGCGCGTGGGCGAGCGCCGCCAGCGCCGCCTCGAGCGGCGCGGCGTCGGGGGCCGCGGCGCCGCCCAGGTCGACGAGGGCGAGCGCCACGCCGTGATCGTCGGCAAAACGCTGCCAGGCGGCGCGCCGCTCGGCCAGGCGCCCGGGCAGCGCGGCCAGGCGCGCGCGCGCCGCGGCCTCGTCCACCAGCAGCAGCAGCGGGCCCGCCGCGGCGCCGCGCAGCGCGTCGACGAAGCGGCCCTGCGCCTCGGGCTCGGGCGTGCTCGCCAGGTCGAACAGCGCCAGCCGCCAGCCGCTGCCGGCGGCTGGCTGCGGCAGCGCGCCGTGCTCGTCGCCATAGGGCGTGGCGCGGGCGATCTCGAGCTGCGCGTCGTCGCCGAAGGCCTGCACGACGAGCTGGCGCAGCACGAGCACGGCTTGCGGCGAGGGCGCGTTGCCGTGCGGCAGCACGCCGACGCGCGCCGGCGTGCGCCGCCACGGCGCGAGCAGGCGCTGGAAGTACGGCTCCTCGATCGGCAGCGCGATGCGCCGGCCGCGCCAGGCCGCCTGCAAAGCGGCCACGCCGGCGAGCAGCAGGCGCGGCGCGATCACGAACAGCGCCAGCGTGAGCGCGAAGAGATGGATCCACGGCGCCGCGCTCGCGTTCACGTGCACGCCCGCCGCCTGCCCGGCAGCGATGCGCAGCGCGGCGAGCGCGGCCGCATCCGGCACCGCCACGCCGCCGGCCGCGCTGGCCGGCGCGAGCAGCGTGGCCAGCAGGGCGTGCACCGCGTCGGCGTCGAGGAAGGTGCTTTGCCAGCCGGCGCGGTAGTCGAGCACCAGGCCGCGCAGGTACAGCGCCGCCACCAGGCCGCCGGCGAAGGCGGCCGCGGCCAGGTGCAGCAGCAGCGCGGCGCGCGCGGCCGCGAGGCCGGCGGTGCGCGCCGCCCAGTCGGCGGCGAAGGCCGGCATGGCCGACGCGGCCGAGGCGCGCGCCGCGCGCGCGACGAGGCGGCGCAGCCAGCCCGGGCGGCGCGGCGGCCGCAGCGCCGTCACGAGCAGCCAGCCGTAGACGAGCAGGTTCCAGCCGAGCAGCGCGAAGAGCGCGGGCGACAGCAGGCTGACCACCTGGTCGGGCGCCGCCAAGCCGTCGGCCACGAGGCCGGCGAGGGCGCCCAGCACCAGCGCGGCCAGCGGCGCCAGCGGCCGCCACAGTCCACGCTCGGCGAGGGCGGCGAGCCGGCGGTCGCGCGGCGCGAGGCGCTGCCAGGCGTGGCGGGCACGCAGCTCGAGCCACTGCGCCGCGCTCAGCGCCTCCAGGCCCCGGCCCCGGGCCTGGCCCCGAGAGGCGGCGGCTTCCTCCTTGGCCACCCGCGTGGCCCAGGCGGCGTCGTCGGCCGACCACTGCGCGGCGCCCGGCCCGCCGCGCTCCACGTCGCGCAGCAGCAGCACGCGGCGCGCGGCCGCTTCGGGCAGCAGGGCGGGTTCTTCGCGGGCGGGCTCGGGCACGGCCGGCGCAATGTAGCGCCTGGCCGGGCCGCCCGGCCCCGCCGGCCCGCCGGGCTCAGCCGAGGGCGGCGCGGCGCAAGGCCGGTGCGGCCTGTTCGATGGGCGCCAGCAGCCGCTGCCACAGGCGCGGACCCGGCTCGCGCCGGAAGACGCCGAAGTGGCCGATCGCCTGGGCGCCCACGTCCTGCGGGCGCACGTCGTGGCGCTGCACGGCGGCGTTGCGGAACAGCGCCGCCAGTTCGTCCACGGCGCGCGGCGGCGCGTACTGCAGGTCGTCGCTGATGCCCCACAGGTGCACCGGCATCGCCAGGCCGCTGTGCCCGGCATGCGGCTTCATCACCGGGTCGGCGAAGGCCCAGCCGCGCTGCAGCCCCCACCGCGCCCACTGGCGCGCCACCTCGCGCGGCATGCCCGCGCCGGCGCCGCCCAGGGCCCAGCCGGGCGCCGCGCCGAGCAGCGCGGTGACCAGCGGCAGCCAGGCGGCGAAGAAGCCCTGCGCGACCAGCCGGTGGCGGCCGGGGAACAGGCGCGCCTCGCCGATCTGCGAGGCCACCGTGAGGATGGCGTCGGCGCGCTCGACGCCGGAGGCGAAACCGATCGAGTTGCCGCCGAAGCTGTGCCCGATCAGCAGCATCGGCAGCCCGCCGGCCTCGCGGCGCGCCTGGCCGGCGGCGAGCGCCGCGCTCATGTCGAGCACCGCCCAGTCGCGCATCGTGGCGCGCTCGTCGCGCAGGGCGCCGCGCAGCGAGCCGCCGACGCCGCGGTAGTCGTAGGTCAGCACCGCATAACCGCGGCCGGCCAGCCAGGCCGCGAAGTGGCGGTAGTGGCTGCGCGGCACGGCGGCGGCCGAGCTGATCACGGCCACCGCGCGCGCCGCGGCGCCGCCCGGCGGCTCGAACCAGGAGGCTGCGAGGTGCCGGCCGTCGGCGGCGACGATGACCTCGCGGTCGCTCGACGCCGCGTCGGCGCTGCGGTGCGCGCGGCGGGCCAGGGTCGATGAGGTGGTGGTCTGGTTCATGGCCCGCACTCTAGAAAGTCGACGCAGCGTTGACTAGAATCGTCTGTGTTGACTGATTGTTGACTTCTGCTTGCCAATCAAGAGCGCCTCGCACCCTTCTCGCCCGTCGCGCCCTTCGCGCCTTGCCCCGCTTTCGGCCGCACGGCCCCCGGTTGCCGCCGGGCTCGACGCCAACGCGCTGGAACTGTTCGCCCGCGTCGCCGCCGCAGGCAGCTTCGCGGCGGCGGCGCGTGAGCTGGGGCTCACGCGCGCGGCGGTGAGCCGGCGCATCGGCGGCATCGAGGCCCAGGTGGGCATGGCCCTCTTCGTGCGCACGACGCGGGCGCTCGGCCTCACCGAAGCCGGGCGCCGGCTGGCCGCCCGCTCGCGCAGCGTGCTCGAAGCCGCCGAGGCCGCGCGGCGCAGTCTGCGCGCGCGCAGTGCCGGGGCCGGGGCCGAGGGCCTGTCGGGCACGCTGCGCGTGACCTCGGTGCCGATCTTCGGCCAGGCCGTGCTCGGTGCGCTGCTGGCGCGCTTCCAGGCCCGGCATCCCGAGCTGCGCATCGAGCTGCGCTTCACGGCGCGCCGGATCGACCTCGTTCGCGAAGACGTCGACGTGGCCTTCCGCCTCACCGAGCGCCCGCCCGAAGACTGCGTGGCGCAGCCGGTGCTGCCCTTCGTCGTGCGCGCCTACGCCGCGCCGCGCGACGGGCTTCCGCTGCCCGGCCCGCAGGCGCTGGCGCAGGAGCGGCTGCTGCTGTTCGGCGCCGCGGCCGACGAGCTGGCGCTGACCTGGCTGCCCGACGCCGGCGCCGCCCCCGAGACGGTGACGGTGCAGCCGGCCATGGTGGCCGACGACCTGGGCACGCTGCTCGCGGTGGCGCGCGCCGGCGGCGGCGTGGTGGCGGCGCCCGACTTCTGCGTCGCCCCCGACCTGGCGCAGGGTCGTCTCGTCGACGCCCTGCCCGGCTGGCGGCTGCCGCTGCGCGAGGGCGAGCGGGTGATGGCGCTCACGCTGCCGCTGGCGGCGGCGCCGGAGAGCGCCCGCGCGCTCGTGAATTTCGTCCGCGAGTCCCTGCTCGGCGAGCGGAGTTTCTAACGCCGGCGATCGGCGGCCGCGCGGCGCCGCTCAAGTCGCCGCGACCTGTGTCGATCTGCAACCACGACGGCGGCCGGACGGTCCGCGCCCGCCGAACCGGGAGCCATCCATGATCGAACGTGCCGCTCGTCCCCTGCTGCTCGCTGCCGTGGCGCTGTGTTTCGCCGCACCGGCGATCGCGGCCCCGAAGGCCCAGGTGCCGGCCGTGAAGGCGGTGGCGCTGCAGGTCAAGGCCGACAAGTCCGCGCCGGCCGCGCGTTCGGGCAAGCCGGCCGCTGCGCCGGCGGACAACAGCGAGCGCGAGATCTGGCGCCATCACGGCGTGGGCTGAACGGCGCGGTCGCGAACGGGCCCGTGAGGGCGCGCACGGCGCGCGCCCCTGGGGCCCGCGGCCGCTCAGGAGGCGGCGTGCAGCAGCGCGACCAGCTGCGCCTGGCTGCGCGTGCCGGTCTTCTCGTACATCTCGCCGACGTGCGTGCGCACGGTCGAGATCTTGACGCCCAGCGCCTCGGCGGCGTGGGCCGGGCGCATGCCCTGGCACAACATCTCGGCCAGCCGCGCCTGCGTGCGCGTGAAGCGGAAGCGGCGGCGCATGGTGTCGCCGCGCGCCAGCGCCACGCGCTCGATGGTGGCGAGCACCCAGCAGGCGCTGCCGAGGCTGGCTTCGCCGGCGTGCATCGGCTTGAGCACGATCTCCATCGGCGTGCCTTCGGCCTCCAGCCCCAGGCGCACGGTGCGGCCGGCGGCGATCTCGGGGTGCCACTTGGTGATCGGCACCCAGCGCCCGCCCTGACGCACCGCCAGGCGGCCGGCGGCGTCGAGCCACAGGCCCTCGCAGCGCTCGATGCGGCGCGTGGCCGCCGGGTTGGCCTCGAGCACCGTGCCACCGGCATCGGCAACGAACAGCGGCGTCTCCAGGTGCTGCAGCAGGCATTGGCCGAGTGCGGCCAGGCGCTGCGAACGGGTGGGTTCGGTCGGGCGGGTGGCGAAGATCGGTTGCATGGTGGCCTCCTGGGTCGATGGAGGCATTGAACCGCCGGCGATGCTTTCGCCGAATGACACCTTGGTATCCGGCGGACGGGGGAGGAAATGCGCGCTCGCCGGCTACGCCAGCGCCCGCCCGATGAGGATCTTCTGCACCTCGCTCGTGCCCTCGTAGATCTGGCACACGCGCACGTCGCGGTAGATGCGCTCGACGGGGAAGTCGCTCACGTAGCCGTAGCCGCCGTGCACCTGGATGGCGGCCGAGCACACGCGTTCGGCCATCTCGGTCGCGAAGAGCTTGGCCATCGCCGCCTCCTTCAGGCAGGGCTGGCCTGCGTCCTTGAGCGCCGCGGCGTGCCAGATGAGCTGGCGCGCGGCCTCGATCTGCGTGGCGCAGTCGGCGAGCTTGAACTGCACCGCCTGGTGCTCGAAGATGCGCTGGCCGAAGCTCGTGCGCTCCTTGCTGTAGACGAGCGCCGCGTCGAAGGCCGCGCGCGCCATGCCCACGGCCTGCGAGGCGATGCCGATGCGCCCGCCTTCCAGGCCCGACAGCGCGATCTTCAGCCCCATGCCCTCCTCGCCGAGCAGGTTGGCGGCCGGCACGCGGCAGTCCTCGAAACGGATCTGCGCCGTGTCGCTGGCGTGTTGCCCCATCTTCTCCTCGATGCGCGCGACCTGGTAGCCCGGCGTCGACGTCGGCACGACGAAGGCACTGATGCCCTTCTTGCCGGCCGCCTTGTCGGTGACCGCCATCACGATGGCCACGTCGCCGTTCTTGCCGCTGGTGATGAACTGCTTGACGCCGTCGAGCACGTAGTGGTCGCCGTCGCGGCGCGCCGTGGTGCGCAGGCCGCCGGCCTCGCTGCCGACGTGCGGCTCGGTCAGGCAGAAGGCGCCGAGCATGTCGCCGCGCGCCAGCGGCTTGAGGAAACGCTCCTTCTGCTCGGCGTTGCCGAAGGCCATCAGGATCGAGCACACCGGGCAGTTGTTGACGCTCACCACGGTGCTCGTGGCACCGTCGCCGGCGGCGATCTCCTCGAGGATGATGGCCAGCGCCAGGTAGTCGAGCCCGGCGCCGTCCCACTCGTGCGGCACCGCCACGCCATAGCAGCCGAGTTCGGCCAGGCCGCGCAGCTCGGCCTGCGGGAAGTGGTGGCTGCGATCCCACTCGGCGGCCTTCGGCGCGATGCGTTCCTGCACGTAGGTGCGCACGGCGTCCTGCACGGCGCGGTGGTCTTCGCTCAGCAGCATGTTCGGGCTCGGGAGAGTGATCGCCCGATTGTGGTTCAGGGCGCCCGGCCCCGCGCGCTTCAGCCGGCCGGCGTGCGGCTCGTCGCGAGCCGGAAGGCGAGGTAGCCGAACAGCGTGCCGCCCAGTGCCTGCAGCCAGCGCGCGGCACGCGGCGAGGACGGCAGGGCGCGCGCACGCGCGGCCAGTGCCACCACGACCAGCAGGAAGGGCAGGCTCTGCAGCACGAACCAGGCCCCGAGCAGCCCGAAGGCGAGCGTCTTGTTCGCGGTGCCCGGCGCGATGAACTGCGGGATGAAGGCGAGGAAGAACAGCGCCACCTTCGGGTTGAGCACGTTGGTGAGCAGGCCGACGCGGAAATCGGCCCAGAAGGTGCGCGCGCCGGCCGCCTGTACGGCCGCCGCGCCTTGCGCCCCCCGCCAGGCCGAGCGAAGCATGCCGACGGCCAGCCACAGCAGGTAGGCCGCGCCGAGCCACTTGATGGCGGTGAAGGCCTCGGCCGACACCGCCAGCACCGCCGCCAGCCCGAAGGCCGCGGCCAGCGTGTGCACCACGCAGCCGGCGCTGATGCCGAGCGCCGCGGCCACGCCGGCGCGCGCACCGCCTTGCAGCGTGCGCGTCACCGTGAGCAGCAGGTCGACGCCCGGCGTGGCGTTGAGCACCAGAACCGCCGCCATGAACAGCAGCAGTTCACGCGGCCCCGCCAGGCCGAGCAGGTCGAGCATCGGCGATCAGCCGAGCGCGATCAGAGCATCTCGACGGCCAGCGCCGTGGCCTCGCCGCCGCCGATGCACAGCGCCGCCACGCCGCGCTTCTTGCCGTGCTTGCGCAGCGCGCCGAGCAGCGTGACGACGATGCGCGCGCCCGAGGCGCCGATCGGGTGGCCGAGCGCGCAGGCGCCGCCGTGCACGTTGACGATCTCGTGCGGGATCTTGAACTCGGTCATCGCGGCCATGGTCACCGCGGCGAAGGCCTCGTTGACCTCCCACAGGTCGACCTGGCCGGGCTGCCAGCCCGCCTTCTGCAGGACCTTCTGGATCGCGCCCACCGGCGCCGTGGTGAACCACTCGGGCGCCTGGGCGTGGATGGCGTGCGACACGATGCGCGCGATCGGCTTGACGCCGCGCTGCTGGGCGGTGCTCTCGCGCATCAGCACGAGGGCGGCGGCGCCGTCGCTGATCGAGCTGGCGTTGGCGGCGGTAATCGTGCCGTCCTTCTTGAACGCCGGCTTGAGGCCCGGGATCTTGTCGAGCTTGGCCTTGAAGGGCTGCTCGTCGTACTTGATCACCGTGTCGCCGGCCTTGCCGGGCAGCGTGACCGGGGCCATTTCCCAGTCGAAGCTGCCGTCCTCGTTGGCCTTCTTGCTGCGCGTGGTGGAGGCGATCGCGAACTGGTCCTGCGCCTCACGGCTGAAGCCGTACTTGCCGACGCAGCTCTCGGCGAACACGCCCATCGCCTTGCCGCGGTCGTAGGCATCCTCCAGGCCGTCGAGCGCCATGTGGTCGAACAGCTGCGCGGCGCCATAGCGCACGCCCTTGCGCGCGAACACGAGGTGCGGCGCGTTGGTCATGCTCTCCATGCCGCCGGCCACCATCACATTGGCGCTGCCGGCGATCAGCATGTCGTGCGCGAACTGCATCGCGCGCATGCCGCTGCCGCACATCTTGGTCAGCGTGACGGCGCCGGTGCTGTCGGGCAGGCCGGCCTTGCGCATGGCCTGGCGCGCCGGGGCCTGGCCCTGGCCGGCCATCAGGCAGTTGCCGAGCAGCACCTCGTCGACCGCGTCGCCGGGGATGCCGGCGCGCTCGACGGCCGCCTTCACGGCCACGGCACCCAGCTCCCACGCCTGCAGCGAGGAGAAATCACCCAGCATGCCGCCGATGGGCGTGCGGGCGGCGGAGACGATGACGATGCTTTCGGCCATGGCAGGCTCCTTTCGGGACGGTTCGGAACGGAGCATTCTGCGCCAAGCGGCTTGCGCGCGCCTTGCGCTGGATCGACTCGCCGCGGCGCGCCCTCAGCGCGCCGACTCCTCCAGCGCCACGCGCCGGATGTAGGCCTGGAACTCCTCGTCCTCGCCGCCCAGCAGCTGCGGCAGGGCGGCGCTGAAGTCCTCGCGCCGGCACCACTCGCGCATGTAGTCGTCCCAGCTGTTCCAGCGCCGCTGCTCGGCCGGGCTCATCTCGGGCTTCCAGGCCACCAGGAAGGCGCGCTCGAACAGCGAGATCAGCATGTCGAAGATGACCAGCATGCGCTCGCGCTGCTCGGGCGTGGGGTTGGGCAGCGCGGCGCGCGTGCGCAGCTGCAGGTCGGCGTGGTCCAGCACGATCTCGAGGAAGTGGTTGTAGGCGTCCGAGAGGTGCTGGTAGGCCTCCTCCTCCTCGTTCTCGCGCTCCTTGCGCTGCTGCAGGTAGAACACCCACACCGCGAACGGCAGGCCGATCACGGTGACCGCGAAGCTGGCCAGCTCGAGCCACTCCTTGAGCATCAGGCCGCCTTCGCATTGGCCGGGGCCGTGGCCGCGCCGCGCGCCGGCGCGGCGGCGCGCTTGGCGCGCTGCGCGAAACGCCGGCTCGGCTCGTAGGGGAACACGTCGTGCACGTGGCCGGCGAGGATGCGCTCCTTGTGCCCCTGCCAGAACTCCGGGTCGAGCAGGTCGCCGTGGTGGGCCAGGAAGACGTCCTTGATGGCCGGGTTGCCGAGCAGGAAGGGGCCGAAGGTCTCGGGGAACACGTCCTTCGGGCCGACCGCGTACCAGACCTCGCCGCTCATCTCCTCCTCCTCGTTGCGCGCGGCCGGCACGCGGCGGAAGTTGCAGTCGGTGAGGTACTCGATCTCGTCGTAGTCGTAGAAGACGACCTTGCCGTGGCGCGTGACGCCGAAGTTCTTCCACAGCATGTCGCCGGGGAAGATGTTGGCCGCCACCAGGTCCTTGATGGCGTTGCCGTACTCGAGCACCGCGTGCTCCATCTGCTCGGGCGTGGCCTCGTGCAGGAAGATGTTGAGCGGGATCATGCGCCGCTCGATGTACAGGTGGCGGATGACGAGCGCGTCGCCGTCCTCCTCGATGAGGCTGCCGCAGAAGTGCTTGAGCTCGGCGATCAGCTCGTCCTCGAAGCGCGCGCGCGGGAAGGCCACGTTGCTGTACTCCAGCGTGTCGGCCATGCGGCCGACGCGGTCGTGCGTCTTCACGAGCAGGTACTTGCTCTTGATGATCTCGCGCGTGGTGTCCTTCTGCGGCGGGTAGAAGTCCTTGATGACCTTGAACACGTACGGGAAGCTCGGCAGGTCGAACACCAGCATCACCATGCCCTTGATGCCGGGCGCGATGCGGAAGCGGTCGCCGCTGTGGCGCAGGTGGGCCAGGAAGTCGCGGTAGAAGAGGTTCTTGCCGTGCTTCTGCAGGCCGAGCGCGTTGTAGATCTCGGCGCGCGGCTTCTTGGGCATCAGCGAGCGCAGGAACTGCACGTACGCGCTCGGCACCTCCATGTCGACCATGAAGTAGGCGCGCGCGTAGCTGAAGATCATCAGCAGCGCGTCCTCGCCGAAGAGCGCCGCGTCCACGTGCAGCCGGCCCTCCTCGCTGCGCAGGATCGGCAGCGCCAGCGGCGTCTCGATGTAGCCGTTGATGATCTTGCCGACGAGGTAGGCGCCCTTGTTGCGGTAGAAGAGGCTGGAAAGCACCTGGATCTGGAAGTTGGTGCGCAGCCGGTAGCCGCCCAGCTCGGTGAGCGTGGCCTGCACCACGCAGTCCACGTCGCGCGCCAGGTCCTCCCACTCGCAGGCGAGCTGCAGGTTGTGCAGGATGCGCTCCCAGGTCTCGGCGAGCGTCTCGCGCGTGGGGTAGTAGGCGCGGTAGGTGGGCAGGCTGGCGGGCTCGTCGTTCTCGATGTACTCGGTGCTGACGGCCGGGCGCACGAAGATGAAGTCGTTGCGGAAGTAGCTGCGGTGCAGCAGCTTGGCCGTGACCGAGTTGAAGAAGGTCTCGGCCAGCTCGGGCTGGTGGTGGTTGGTGAGCAGGCCGATGTAGTGCAGCTTGACCTGCTGCCAGCTGTCCATCGACAGCGCGTCGACGCTGAACTCGCCGCGCAGGCGGTCCACCGCCTCGTTGACGCGCAGGTCGTAGTACTCGATGCGCTCGCGCTGCGCGCGCTGCTGGCCGTGCCAGTCGCCGCGCTCGAAGCGCGCCTTGGCCGCGGCGCTGGTGGCGCGGAACAGGCGGTAGTGGCGGTCGAAGCCCTCGAGCATGGCCTGGGCCACGTCGAAGGCGCGGGTGTCGGTCAGCTGGTGCGGGAACATGCTCGCATGCTCTCACGGCGTGCCGCGCGGGCACGCCGAGCCGGATCAAGAAGGCGGCATCACGCCGGGGCCGAGGGTGCTGTCGTCCTCGTCGGCCGCCGGCGCCGACCGCGGGTAGCGCTTGATCGCGGCGCTGAACACCGGGATCACCATCTCGGGCGACTTCATGGTCACGCCCAGGTCCTTGAGCAGCCCGTCGGTGACGGCGTAGACCCAGCCGTGCAGCGCCAGCGGCTGGCCGCGCGCCCAGCAGTCCTGCACCACGGTGGACAGGGCCACGTTGCCGACCTGCTCGATGACGTTCATCTCGCACAGCGCGTCTTCCCGGGCCTGCGCCGGCAGGTGCTCCAGGCGCTTGCGGTGGCGCAGGCGCACGTCCTGCACGTGGCGCAGCCAGTTGTCGGCCAGCCCGATGCGCAGGCCGCGCATCGCCGCGCGCACGCCGGCGCAGCCGTAGTGGCCGACGACGATGATGTGCTCGACCTTCAGGTGCTCGACCGCGAACTGGATCGTCGACAGCGCGTTCAGGTCGCTGTGCACCACCACGTTGGCCACGTTGCGGTGCACGAAGACCTCGCCCGGGTCGAGCCCGGTGATCTCGTTGGCCGGCACGCGGCTGTCGGCGCAGCCGATCCACATGTAGCGCGGGCTCTGCTGCTGCGCCAGGCGGGTGAAGAAGCCCGGGCGCTGGCGCTCCATCTCGGCGGCCCAGCGGCGGTTGGCTTCGAGCAGGGGTTTCAGGCGTTCGGGCATGGCGGGTCCGGGAGCCGCCGGCACGCCGGGGGCGGCGCCGGTCGCCGACGAGTCTAGCGGCCCCGGCGCCCGCCGCGCGCGCCACGCACGGCGCCGGCCGGCGCCGCCGTCCCGGTCAGGACGTGATCAGCACGTGATCAGGACGCCTCGTACAACGACGGCGTCACCCCGGCCCGGGCGAGGAACTCGCGCAGGTGCACGAGGCCCTGCTTGTCGAGCTCGTGGGCATGGTGGTGCGGCCGGTGCAGGATGGCCTCGGCGCGGTCCTTGCTGACCTTGATGCGCGCGCCCGAGAGCGATTCGACCTCGGCGCCGACATGGCGCAGCAGCGACTCGACGTCGCGCCAGTGGATGTTGTGGCTGGGCGGGTCGTGGAAGATCAGGCGCAACAGCTTGGCGTGGTGACTGCTCATGGCGGGGCCCGCGCGAGTGACGGTGCACGGGAGCGTAGCAGCGTGCGCGGGCGCCGGGTTCGCCGCAGATCAAGGCAGCGGCCGCCGCCCTGCGTCCCTCCCCCCGGCGCCACCGGCTACATCGACAGCGAGCCTTCGCGGAACGCGGTCTTGTCGAGCCAGACATTGACCAGCACCGTGCGCCCTTCGCGTGCCAGCTCACGCGCGCGCTCGAGCGTCGGTGCGACCCGATCGGCGTGCCGGATCTCGAGCCCCACGGCGCCGAAGCCGGCCACCACCTCGTGGTAGGCGCTGCGCGCGAGCACGGTGCCGACGTCGTCGCCCAGCATCTTCACCTGCTCGCGCGCGATCTGCGTCCAGCCGGCGTCGTTGCCGACCAGCGCGATCAGCGGCACGCGCTGGCGCACGAAGCTGTCGAACTCGGCCAGGCTGAAGCCGCAGGCGCCGTCGCCGAAGACGACCCAGGTCTCGCGCCGCGGCTCGGCCAGCGCCGCACCGAGCGCGAAGCCGGCGCCCACGCCGAGCGTGCCGAAGGCGCCGGGGTCGAGCCAGGTGAGCGGCGCGCGCGGGTGCAGCACGTAGCTGGCGGTGGCGACGAAGTCGCCGCCGTCGGCGATGAACTGGGCGTCGGCCGCGGCCGTGGCTTCCACCGCGCGCAGCAGCGCCAGCGGGTTGACGTGTTCGCCGCGCGCCGCGGCCTGCTCGTCGATCTCGGCCTCGCGCTGCGCGTCGCGCTGGCGCAGCGTGGCCAGCCAGCCGGCCCAGCGCTCGGCCGGCGACGGCGTGGCGGCCAAGGCCCGGATGAAGGCACCGGCGTCGCCGATCGCCGCCACGTCGGGGCGGCGGTTCAGCCGCGCATCGCGCGCGCTGCGGTTGGCGGCGATCAGCGTGGCGCTGCGGCGCACGTGGCGGCCGTAGTCGAGGCGGAAGTCGCAGGGCACGCCGGCGAGCAGCACGCAGTCGCTCTCGCGCAGCGCGTTGCGGCGGGCGTGGCGCATCTGCAGCGGATGCGCGCGGCCGAGCAGGCCGCGCGCCATGCCCGAGAGGTAGGCCGGGATGCCGAGCGTGGTGACCGCGGCGGCCAGCGCGTCGGCCTGCGCCGCGTCGACCAGCGCCTGGCTGCCCACCACCAGCAGCGGCCTCTCGGCCCGCGCCAAAGCAGCCTGCGCGCGCCGCACGGCAGAGGTCGGCGCGGCCGGCACGTCGATGCGCTGCACGGCGGGTGGCACGGCCTCGGCGCTGCCGGCGAACATGCGCTCGGCGTGGCGGTTCAAGGCCCAGCGCAGCGCGCGGTCGGCGAGGCCGGTGCCCTTGCCCGCTGCCTCGGCATACCACTGGCGGATCGAGGCCTCGTCGTACAGCAGGTCGACCGGACATTCCACGAACACCGGGCCCGGCACGCCCGAGCGCGCCAGCGCCAGCGCCTCGCACACCGCCGGGCCGAGCTCGCGCACGGCCTTCGGCGCGATGAAGCGCTTGACGTGCGGCGCCACGAGTGGACGCTGGTCGATGTCCTGCAGCGCGCCGCGGCCCTGCAGCGCGGTGGGCGCGGCGCCGCCCAGCAGCAGCAGCGGCGACTGCGCGAGCTGCGCGTTCTTCAGCGCCGTGATCGTGTTGGTGACGCCGGGCCCAGCCGTGACCGCGGCCACGCCGGGCAGGCCGGTCAGGCGCGCCGTGGCATCGGCGGCGAACACCGCGGTGGCTTCGTCGCGCACGTCGACGACGCGGATGCCGCGTGCCTGGGCCGCGGCGAGGATCGGCGAGATGTGGCCGCCGCACAGCGTGAACAGGCGTGGCACGCCGTGGGCCAACAGGGCCCGGGCGATGCGCTCGCCGCCGTGGGGGCTGGCCGGGTCTGGCATGACCCGCGGCGCGCCTACATCGTCTCGGCGAACAGCTCGCGGCCGATCAGCATGCGGCGGATCTCGCTCGTGCCGGCACCAATCTCGTAGAGCTTGGCGTCGCGCCACAGCCGGCCGAGCGGGTAGTCGTTGATGTAGCCGTTGCCGCCGAAGATCTGGATGCCCTCGCCGGCCATCCAGGTGGCCTTCTCGGCGCACCACAGGATGACGCTGGCGCAGTCCTTGCGCACCTGGCGCACGTGCTCGGCGCCCAGCTTGTCGAGGTTCTTGCCCACCGTGTAGCAGAAGGCGCGTGCCGCCTGCAGCACGGTGTACATGTCCGCGAGCTTGCCCTGGATGAGCTGGAACTCGCCGATGCTCTGGCCGAACTGTTTGCGCTCGTGCACGTACGGCACCACGCTGTCCATCACCGCCTGCATGATGCCGATGGGGCCGGCGGCGAGCACCGCGCGCTCGTAGTCCAGCCCGCTCATCAGCGCCCTGGCGCCGCCGTTAACCGCGCCGATCACGTTCTCGGCCGGCACCTCGACGTCGTGGAACACCATCTCGCCGGTGTGGCTGCCGCGCATGCCGAGCTTGTCGAGCTTCTGCGCGGTGGAGAAGCCCTTCATGCCCTTCTCGACGATGAAGGTGGTGACGCCGCGCGCGCCGAGCTCGGGCTCGGTCTTGGCGTAGACCACCATCACGTCGGCGTCGGGGCCGTTGGTGATCCACATCTTGGTGCCGTTGAGCACGTAGTAGCCGCCCTTGTCGACGGCCTTGAGCTTCATGCCGATCACGTCGGAGCCGGCGCCCGGCTCGCTCATCGCGAGCGCGCCGACATGCTCGCCGCTGATCAGCTTGGGCAGGTACTTCCGCTTCTGCGCCTCGTTGCCGTTGCGCTTGATCTGGTTCACGCACAGGTTGCTGTGCGCGCCGTAGGACAGGCCCACCGAGGCGCTGGCGCGGCTGATCTCCTCCATCGCCACCATGTGCGCCAGGTAGCCCATGTTGGCGCCGCCGTAGGCCTCGGGCACGGTGATGCCGAGCACGCCGAGCTCGCCCATCTTGCGCCACAGGTGCATCGGGAAGCGGTCGCTCTTGTCGATCTCGCCGGCGCGCGGCGCGATCTCGGCCTCGGCGAAGGCGCGCACGGCGTCGCGCAGCGCGTCGATGTCCTCGCCGAGTTGGAAGTCGAGGCCGGGCAGGTTCATGGCTTGTCTCCGAGGGCCGCAAGATTCTATGCAGGCAGCTCGATGCGCTCGGCGAGGAACGCCGCCACCGTCGCGATGCGCCGCAGGTGGCGCGACTCGGGGTGCGTGAGCAGCCACAGCTCGGTCTCGCACTCGGGCAGCGGCGGCGTCAGCGCACGCACGCCGCCGCGCTGCGCGGCGAGGAACAGCGGCAGCACGCCGACACCCGCGCCCGCGGCCACCGCCTCGAACACCGACTGCACGCTGTTGACGAGCAGCGCCGGCGCCACCTTGGGCCAGGCGCGGCGGCGCCAGCGCACCGAGGGGTGCTCGGGCAGCGCCTCGTCGACGGCGATCCAGTCGGCCACGGCAAGGTCGACCACGCGCGCTCGCCTGGCGCGCGCCGGCGCCGCCGTGAACACCGCCGAGCGGATCGCGCCCAGGCGCCGGCCGACGAGGTGCGGCGGCGGGCGCAGCGTGGCGCGCAGCGCGATGTCGGCCTCGCGCTGCGTGAGGTTGGCGGCCTCGTTGCGCGCCGCCAGGTCCAGGCGCAGCGCCGGGTGCAGCGCGTGCAGCGCCGGCACGAGCGGCAGCACCAGGCCGTGCAGCAGCGTGTCGGTGGTCGACAGGCGCACCAGGCCCTGCACGCCGCCGCTGCGCAGGCCCACGGCGCCGGTGGCGGCCTCGAGCTCGGCCTCAATGCGCTCGGCCGCGGCGGCCAGGCGCTGGCCGAGGTCGGTGGCGCGGTAGCCGGCGCGCGAGCGCTCGAACAGGCGCTGGCCGAGCCGGCGCTCCAGGCGCTGCACGGTGCGGAAGACGGTCGAGCCGTCGACGCCCGCGAGCTGCGCCGCCGGCGCGAGCTTGCCCGCGCGCACCAGCGCGAGCACGAGGGCGAGCTCGCCGGCGCTCGGGCGCCATTGCAGTGCTGCATTCACGCTTTGCATTCTCGGCTATTTCGCAGGCGTCGCGGCAAGCCTAGAGTGGCTGCAACCGAACCCTGAAGCGGAGCCCTGCGATGAAACGCGAGTTGTGCAAGCTGCACGAGATCCCCGCCGACGGCGCGGTGCCGGTCGACTTCTTCGGCCGCGCCGCCCTCGTGCACCGCGCCGCCGGCACGCCGGCCGCCACGCTGGCGATCTGCCCGCACCTGGGCGGGCCGCTGGAGCTGCGCGACGGCGAGCTGGTCTGCCCCTGGCACGGCGCGCGCTTCGACGCCGCGAGCGGCCGCTGCCTGCACTGGCCCGATACCGCGACGCCAGCCAACCACGCGATGCGGCTGCCCACGCGCGTGGAGGGCGACGCGCTCGCCTACGTGTGGGGAGAGTGACGATGGCCGCGACGACGCCTCCGCCCGCCGCCCTCACGCTCGTCAGCCACGTGCTGTGCCCCTACGTGCAGCGCGCCGCCATCGTGCTGGCCGAGAAGGGCGTGCCCTTCGAGCGCCGCGACGTCGACCTGGCGGCCAAGCCCGACTGGTTCCTCGCCGTCTCGCCGCTCGGCAAGACGCCCGTGCTGCTGGTGGACGGCGTGCCGATCTTCGAGTCGGCCGTGATCTGCGAGTACCTCGACGAGACGCTGGCGCCGCGCCTGCATCCGCAGGACCCGCTCGAGCGCGCGCGCCACCGGGCGTGGATGGAGTTCGGCTCGGCGGTGCTGAACGGCATCGCGGCGTTCTACAACGCGCCCGACGAGCGCACGCTGGCCGCACGGCGCGGCGAGCTGCGGCAGCGCTTCGAGCAGCTCGAGGCGGTGCTGGCGTCCGCCGAGCGCAAGGGCCCGTGGTTCGCCGGCGAGCGCTTCTCGATCGTCGACGCGGTGTTCGCGCCGGTGTTCCGCTACTTCGACGTGTTCGAGCGCATCGCCGACTTCGGCTTCTTCGACGGCCTGCCCCGCGTCACCGCGTGGCGCCGCGCCCTCGCCGAGCGCCCCTCGGTGCGCCGCGCCGCGGCGCCCGACTACGCGCAGCGCCTGCTCGACTTCCTGCGCGCCCGCGGCTCGGCGCTGGCGGCGAAGGTGCACGCCATGGCCTGAGACGGCAGGCGGCAGGCGGCAGGCGGCGGCGCTTAGACTGCGCCGATGCCCCGCGCCGACGACTCCGCCCTGCATTACCCGCTCGGCGCCACCCTGCCCGCCACCGGCCGCACGCTCGACGTGGCACCCGGCGTGCGCTGGCTGCGCATGCCGCTGCCCTTCGCGCTGGACCACATCAACCTGTGGCTGCTCGACGACGACGACGCGGGCGTGGCCATCGTCGACTGCGGCATCGCCAACGACGCCACGCGCGCCGCCTGGGAGCAGGTGTTCGAGCACGAACTGCACGGCCAGCCGGTGCGGCGCGTGCTGGTCACCCACATGCACCCCGACCACGTCGGCCTGGCGCACTGGCTCACCGAGCGCTGGGACTGCCGGCTGTGGATGAGCGCGAGCGACTGGAGCGCGGCCCGCCTGGCCAGCCAGAGCACCACCGGCTACGGCGGCGAGTCGGCGGCGCGCTTCTTCGCGCTGCACGGCCTCGTCGACGAGCAGGCGCAGGCCAAGGTGCGCGCGCGCTCCAACTACTACGCGAGCATGGTGCCCACGGTGCCCACGCGCTACCGGCGGCTGATGGCCGGCATGAACGTCACGGTCGGCGGCCACGCCTGGCGCTGCATCGCCGGCTGGGGCCACGCGCCCGAGCACATCGCGCTGTACAACGAGGCGCTGGGGGTGCTGATCTCCGGCGACATGGTGCTGCCGCGCATCTCCACCAACGTCAGCGTGATCGACCTCGAGCCCGAGGCCAACCCGCTCGAGCTGTACCTGGCGTCGATCGCGCGCCTGCGCGAGCTGCCGGCCGACACCCTGGTGCTGCCCTCGCACGGCCGGCCCTTCGTGGGCCTGCACGAGCGCATCGACCAGCTCGTGGCGCACCACGACGCGCGCCTGGCGGAGGCGCTCGCGGCCTGCCGGGCGCGGCCGTGCAGCGCCGCGGAGCTGCTGCCGGTGCTGTTCCAGCGCGCGCTCGACCTGCACCAGACCACCTTCGCGATGGGCGAGTCGATCGCCCACCTGCACCTGCTGGCCGCGCGTGGCGCGCTGCGCGGCGCGCCGGGTGCCGACGGGGTGATGCGCTTCGCCGCCGTCTGAAGAAGTGCCGGGGCAAAAAAAGACGGCAGGGGTTTGACCCACCTGCCGCTAGACGTTGAGGGCCCTGGGTTGCACGCTGACGTCGTGCGGGCCCTTCCTTCCCCGATGCGATGAAATTGACAGCCTGGGCGAATCTTGAGGCCGTCGCCGCGACCTGACCATCCACCAGATGGTGGACGGCGCGAATTCTTGCCGCCCTCGGAAGGGGGAACGGGCGGGCGGCGCGCGCCGCCGCGGCGCGCCTCAGGCTTCAGTCCAGCGCCGGCAGCACCTCGGTGCGCAGCACGCCGCGTGCCGACTCGTAGTCGGGCAGCGCCGAGCGCACCACCTCCCAGAACGCCGCGCTGTGGTTCATCTCGCGCAGGTGGGCGAGTTCGTGGGTGACCACGTAATCGATGACCGGCAGCGCGAAGTGCACGAGGCGCCAGTTCAGCCGGATCGAGCCGTCGGCGCTGGCGCTGCCCCAGCGCGTGGCCGCGGCGCTGAGCGACAGGCGCCTGACGCGCACGTTCAGCCGCTCGGCGTACAGCCGGCAGCGCTCCTCGAAGAGGCGGCGCGCCTGGCGCTGCAGCCAGCCCTGCACGGCGTCGCGGATCTGCGCCGGCGCCGCGTCCTGCGGCAGCCCCACGTGCAGCGTGAGGCGCGGCACGCCGGGCAGCGTGTCGGCGGCGGTGTGCAGCACGCTGCCGGTGACGCGCGGGTCGAGCAGCACGATCACGGTCTCGCCGAGGAAGGGGATCGAGGTGCCGTCGCGCCACTCGACGCGCGCCGCCTCGAGCCGCGCGGCGCGCTCGCGCTGTTCCTGCAGCTTCTTCAGGATCCAGTTGGCCTTCTCGCGCAGCGCGGCCTCGATCTCGCCGATGCCCACCCAGCGCGGCGCACTCACCGACAGACCCTCGGGGCCGACCAGGAAGCCGATGCTGCGCCGGCGGGCGCGGCGCAGCGCGTAGGCGACGCGGTGCTCGCCGAAGCGGATCTCGCGCGTGGCGTTCGGGTGGGCGACGGGGGGCGGCGGCGCGGGCGGCGCGGGCGGCTTCGTTGCCGAAGCGGGCGGCTGTGCCGGTGAAGCGGGCCGCTGCCCAGGTGAAGAAGGTGGCTGCGCGAGCGAAGAAGGCGGCTGCGCCGCGGGCTCGTCGCCGAACAGGCTCAACTGCTGCATGAGCGCCGATTGTGATTCAGCGGCGCGCCGCGTTCAGGGCGCCGCCTTGTAGGCCTCGGGGTCGAGGCGGCGCATCTCGGCCTCGATCCAGGCCTCGACCTCGCGCATCACCTCGTCGGCGTCGCGCCCGGCGCTCGGGATCGGCGGGCCGATCGAGACGTCGACGATGCCCGGCCGCAGCAGGAAGCTCTTGCGCGGCCAGCAGCGGCCGCTGGTCACCGCGATCGGCACGATCGGCACGCCGGTGGCCACCGCCAGGCGCGAGGCGCCGGTCTTGTAGGTGCCCTGGCCGCCGCGCGGCGTTCGCGTGCCCTCGGGGAACATGATCACCCACACGCCCTCGGCGAACAGGCGCCGGCCCTGCTCGGCGACGCGGTTCCAGGCCTCGGCGCGCTTGCTGCGGTCGATGTGGATCATGTCCAGCCGCCCCATCGCCCAGCCGAAGAAAGGGATGTACAGCAGCTCGCGCTTGAACACGTAGGCCAGCGGGTGCGGCATCAGCGTGGGCAGCGTGAAGGTCTCCCAGGTGCTCTGGTGCTTGGGCGCGAGCAGCACCGCGCCCTTGGTCTCGGCCGCGGTCGGCACGTGCTCGAGCCCGCGCACGCGCGGCACCACGCCGCAGATGACGCGGCAGCCCCACATCGCCGTGCGCAGCCAGCCCACGCAGGCCCAGTACAGTGTGGTGCTGGAAACGAAGAGCGACATCACGATGACGACGAGCGCCCACGGCACCACGGTGAGCGCCATCCACAGCACGAAGACCAGCGAGCGCAGCGCCCACCACACGCGCATCAGTCGAGGCCTCCGAGCGTCGAGTCGGCGGCGTGCTCGCGCTGCAGCAGGAACTCGGCGAAGGCCTCCAGGTCGGCGTGCACCCGGGTGCCCTCGACCTGCTGCGTCATCTGCGCGATCTGCTCCGGCGTCAGCGCGGCGGCGCGGCCGGTCAGCACCAGATGCGGCTCGCAGCCGGCGGCGCGCGCGGCGAGCAGGTCGCGCAGCGTGTCGGCCACCATCGGAACCTGCGCCAGGTCGACGCCGTAGCGGTGGCCGATGTCGAACATCATCCCCGGCAGCGGCTTGCGGCATTCGCAGCCGGCCTCCGGCGTGTGCGGGCAGAAGAACACCGCGTCGATGCGCCCGCCCTGCGCCAGCAGCTGCTGGATCATGTGCACGTGCACGGCGTTGACGCTGGCCATGTCGATCATGCCGCGCCCGATGCCGGCCTGGTTGGTGGCCACCACCACGTGCCAGCCGGCGTGGTTCAGCCGCGCCACCGCCTCCAGCGCGCCGGGCACCGGCAGCCATTCCTCGGGCGCCTTGACGTGGTCCTCGCGGTACTGGTTGAGGATGCCGTCGCGGCCCAGGATCACGAGCTTGACGGCGTGCATGCTGTGCGGGCTCGCTGGTGGGCCGCCGGCGGGATCAGGCCGCCAGCCGCGACAGGTCGGCCACGCGGTTCATCGCCGCGTGCAGGCGCGCCAGCAGCGCGAGGCGGTTGGCGCGCAGCGCGGCGTCTTCGGCGTTGACCATGACCTGGTCGAAGAAGGCATCGACCGGCGCCTTCAAGGCGGCCAGCGTGCGCAGCGAGCCGGTCAGGTCGCCGGCGTCGAAGGCGCGGTCGGCGCGCGGGGCCACCTCGCCGAGCGCGGCGAACAGCGCCTTCTCGGCCGGTTCGACGAGGCGCGCCGCGTCCACCTCGCGCCGCGGCGCGCCATCGCTCTCGCTCTTCTTCAGGATGTTGGCCACGCGCTTGTTGGCCGCGGCCAGCGCCGGCGCCTCGGGCAGCGCGGCGAAGGCACGCACCGCGGCCAGCCGGCGCGGGATCTCGCCCCAGCGCTCGGGTCTGAGCGCGATCACCGCGTCCACCTCCTGCGCGCTGGCGCCCTGCTCGCGCAGGCTGCCCACCAGGCGCTCGTAGAGGAAATGCTGCACCTCGGCCTGCGCCTGGCCGTGGCTCGGCGGGAAGGCGTGGAACGCGGCCGACACGAGTTGCGGCACCGAAAGCGGCAGGTCGCGCTCGATGAGCATGCGGATCACGCCCAGCGCGTGACGGCGCAGCGCGAAGGGGTCCTTGTCGCCGCTCGGCAGCTGGCCGATGCCGAACAGGCCGGCCAGCGTCTCGAGCTTGTCGGCCAACGCCACCACCAGGCCGACGTCGCCGCGCGGCAGCGCGTCGCCGGCGAAGCGCGGCTTGTAGTGGTCTTCGATGGCGTCGGCGACGGCCTCGTGCAGGCCGTCGTGGCGCGCGTAGTACGCGCCCATGATGCCCTGCAGCTCGGGGAACTCGCCGACCATGTCGGTCAGCAGG
>Ga0073934_10003460_pt1 | contig 29015 bp, 24 predicted proteins | sample LarsenN4metaG_FD_76834 | JGI IMG/M metagenome (GOLD analysis project Ga0073934, IMG submission 76834) | Hot spring sediment bacterial and archeal communities from British Columbia, Canada, to study Microbial Dark Matter (Phase II) - Larsen... ... | reverse complement strand
CACGCCTGCAGCACCTGCGCGACGAGGGACGCTACCGCGTGTTCGCCGAACTGGCACGCCAGGCCGGCCGCTTCCCCCACGCCCTGAACTACGGCGACGGCGTCCCGCGCGAGGTCGTCGTGTGGTGCAGCAACGACTATCTCGGCATGGGCCAGAGCCCCGTGGTGCTGGACGCCATGCGCGAGGCCCTGGACCGGTACGGGGCGGGCGCGGGCGGCACGCGCAACATCTCGGGCACCAGCCATCCCATCGTCCTGCTGGAGCGCGAACTGGCCGACCTGCACGGCAAGCAGCAGGCCCTGGTCTTCGGTTCGGGCTACAACGCCAACGAGGCGGCGCTTTCCACCTTTGCCGGCATGGCGGAGGGCTGCATCGTCTACTCCGATGCGCTGAACCATGCCTCGATGATCGCCGGGATGCGCAACAGCCGGGCGCAGAAGCGCATCTTCCGCCACAACGACCCGGCCGACCTGGAGCGCCTGCTGCAGGCCGACCCGGCCGAGGCGCCCAAGATCGTCGCCTTCGAATCCGTCTATTCGATGGAGGGCGACATCGCACCGATCGCCGAACTGGCCGACGCGGCGCACCGTCACGGCGCGCTGGTCTATCTGGACGAGGTGCATGCCGTGGGCCTGTATGGCCCGCGCGGAGGCGGCGTGGCCGAGGCGCGCGGGCTGCTGGACCGCATCGACGTGGTCAACGGCACGCTGGCCAAGGCGTTCGGCGTGGTGGGCGGCTACATCGCCGGACCCGCCGTGCTGATGGACGCGGTGCGCAGCTTCGCGCCCGGCTTCATCTTCACCACCGCCATGCCGCCCGCCGTCGCCGCCGGCGCGCTGGCCTCGGTGCGCCACCTCAAGACCAGCCAGGCGGAGCGTGCGGTGCATCAGGCCCGCGCCGCCTACGCCAAGCGCCGGCTGGCCAAGGAGGGGCTGCCGGTCATGCCGTCGGCCAGCCATATCGTGCCCGTGCTGGTGGGCGACGCGGCGCTGTGCAAGCGGCTGTGCGACTGGCTGCTGGCCGAGCGCGGCTGCTACATCCAGCCGATCAACTATCCCACCGTGCCCCGCGGCACCGAGCGGCTGCGCATCACGCCCTCGCCGTTGCACAGCGAGGCCATGATCGACGCGCTGGCCCAGGCCATCGCCGACGGCTGGCGCCACTTCGGACTGAAGCGGGCGGCATAGGGACGCGCCGATGGGCGAACGCATGGCGGGCCGCCGGGCGCTGGTGTGGGGCGGCGGAACGGGGCTGGGGTTCGCGTGCGCCGAGGCCATGGCGGCCGAAGGCGCACGGGTGTTCCTGACCGGCCGGCGGGCCGACAAGCTGGCGGATGCCTGCGCCAGGCTGCCCGAGGCATGCGCCGCCGTGGCCACCGGCGACATCACCCGCGAGGAAGACGTCGTCCGCGTGACCCGCGCGGCGCAGGATTTCCTGGGCGGGCTGGACGTGGTGGTGACGAGCTCGGGCACGTCCGCGCGCGGCTCGATCTTCAACGCCACCGCCGAGGACTTCCGCAGGCTGATCGACCTGAACGTGACCGGCACGTTCCTGGCGGTGCGCCACGCCGCCGAGGCGCTGGTCGCCTCGGGCGATGCAGCCGTGGTCTGCATCGCGTCGACCACCGCCATCACGGCGATGCGCGAGCGCGTGGCCTATGCCGCCTCGAAGGCGGCGGTGCTGGGCATGGTCAGGGCGATGGCGCTGGACTTCGCCGGCAAGGGCGTGCGGGTCAACGCCATCAGCCCCAGCCTGGTGATGACCGAGCTGGCCCACGAGATCCTGTCCCGCGAGGCCGATCCCAAGGCCACGCTGGCGGCGCGCAAGGCGCAGCATCCCATGGGACGCCTGGGCGAACCGGCGGACGTCGGCCGGGCCTGCGTCTACCTGGCGTCGTCCGAAAGCGGCTGGATGACCGGGCAGAACGTTGTCCTCGACGGCGGGATGACCATCATCTAGGGCTGCCTCCTGCCGGGCCTTCGTAGCCCTGGATTCCGCGCGGCCGCCGGGGCACCATCCGCCCGCCCTGCAACCCGGACGCCGGAGCCCCCATGAGCGATCTTCTCGTCGACCGCGCCGAGGTCTTCGTCCTGGGCCCGCCCGTTGAGCGCCACATGTGGGCGTCGGACCAGACCGAGATGTACATGGTGGGCGTCTTCCTGCGCCTGACCACGAAGGGCGGCCTGGTGGGCATGGGCGCGGTGGGCAACTTCACGCCGCACGACTTCGACCGCTCGGTGGCCGAGACGCTGCGCCCCATGCTGCCCATGCTGATCGGGGCCGATCCGCTGGACCGCGAGACCTGGTATCTCAAGACCACGAACCGCCTGATCCAGGCCGCACCCCAGGCGCAGTCGGCCATCGATATCGCGCTGTGGGATCTGGCGGCCAAGCATGCGGGCCTGCCGCTCTACCAGTTCCTGGGGGGCTCGCGCACCAAGGTGCCGAGCTATGCCTCGACGCCCATGCTGAAGGACGCCGCCGCCTATGTCGACTTCGTGGGCGAGCTGATGGGCCGCGGCTACACGGCGACGAAGCTGCACTGCTGGTGCGAGTTCGACCGCGACCTGCCGATGGTGCAGGCGGTGCGCAAGCGCTATGGCGAGGACAAGCTCGCCATCATGCTGGACGTGGAGCAGCGCTATCCCATCGAGGACGCCATGCGCGCGCTGCCCATCCTGGGCGAGGCGCGCGCCACCTGGTTCGAGGCGCCGATCCTGGACCTGGACGTCTACGGCTACCGGTCGCTGACGCAAAAGGGTCTGGTCGACGTGATCCCAGCCGGCAACTCGATCATCGACCCTGCGATGGTCAGCTTCTGCGCCGAGCAGGGCGTGTGGTCGCGCATCCGCGTGGACGCGACGACCTGCGGCGGCATCACGCCCGCGCGCAAGATCATGGGCCTGGCCGAGGCGCGCAGCATGAAGGTGGAGCTGCAGTCGTGGGGCTTCACGCCCATCCAGGCGGCCAACCTCCACCTGATGCTGGCCTACGGCAACTGCACCTACTTCGAGCAGGCGGTGCCCTACGATGCCTTCGAGTTCGGTTCGCTGGACCCCATCCGCACCGACGCCCAAGGCTTCGTCCATGCGCCCACGGGGCCCGGGCTGGGCATCCGCGTGGACTGGGATGCCATAGCGGGCGCCTCTTTCCTGCGCTTCGAGCAGACGAAGGCGGGCCTCAAGGTGCTGGCCTCCTGACGTGAAGCCGCGCAAGCCCACATCGCCGCCGCGGCCATCCGGCGTGACGTCCGAGCCCAGCGTCAGCGACGTGCTGCTGGGCTATGCGGGCGCACGCCGCCCGCAGGCCGGGCCGGCGCATGGCTACGGCGAGCTGATGCGCCTGGGCGTGGCCGCAGGCCGCGCCAACCAGCACGAGCTGGCTCTGGGCTACTTCCAGGCGGCCGCCGAGGCGCAACCCGATCTGCCCGACCCGCTGCACGCCCAGGGACTGGTTCACACGAACCGCGGCGACGGGCCGGCGGCGGCCCGCGCCTATCACGACGCCGTGCTGCGCGATCCGGCGCATGCCCCCGCGATCGAGGCCCTGGCAGCGACGCTGGAAGGTCACCCGACAGCCGACTACGGCTGGATGCGGGGCGAGGTCGTCGCCGCCTGCCTGGCGCGCGACGGCATCGCGCACCTGGACCTCGCGGACGTGGGCCAGCGCCTGCTGCGCGACGGCGCGCTGGCACCCTTCCTGGCCCAGGGCGCCGCGGGGGACTGGCCGGCCGCGGCGCGCGCCATGCTGCGCGAACGGGCGCGGATCCAGGACCCGCTGCTGCTGGGGGTGCTGGGGCGCGGCCTGGTGGTGATCCTCGAGATCGAGCGGCTGATGGCGGCGGCCCGCCGCGCGATCCTGCTGGCCCATGCCAGGGGCGACGGCCCCGAGGCGCCGCTGCGTCCCTTCGTGGCGGCGCTGGCCCACCAGGGTTGGCACAACGAATACGTCGTCTTCGCCGACCCCGATGAGACCGCCGCCGTCGATGCGCTCGCCGCCGACACGGCGCGGCAACTGACCGGCGCTACGCGCATCGGCGGCGAACTGGAGGCCAAGCTGCTGGTCCTGGCCATGTACCGCCCGCTGGCGGCGGTGCCGGGCAGCGACGCGCTGCTGGGCGCCATGCGCAAGCCGCTGGGCGCGGCGCTGCAGGGCCTGGTCGACCGCACGCTGCGCGTCGACCGCGAGGTGGCGGCCGAAGTGGCGGGCGTGACCGCGTGGGGGACCATCGTCGACGACGTCTCGCGCCGGGTTCAGGCGCAGTACGAGGAGAGCCCCTATCCGCGCTGGACCAGCCTGAACCTGGCGGCGCCGGGGGAGGGTATGCGCCGGCTGCGCAAGGTGCTGGGCGCCGAGGTGGTGGGGCGCTGGCCCGCCGAGCTGGCGGTGCTGGTGGCCGGTTGCGGCACGGGTCGGCACGCCCTTGCCGCTGGCGCCCGTTACGGGGCTGGCGCCAAGGTGCTGGCGGTCGACCTGAGCCGTACCAGCCTGGCCTATGCGAGCCGCATGGCGCGGCGCGTGCCGGTGCAGAACGTGCGCTTCCTGCAGGCCGACATCCTGGACCTGCCGGCGGACACGCGATTCCACGTCATCGAGGCAGCGGGCGTGCTGCACCACATGCGCGACCCGCTGGAAGGCTGGCGCGCCCTGGCCGACCGGCTGCATCCGGGCGGCGCCATGCAGGTGGGGCTCTATAGCGAGCGTGCCCGCCGCCATGTCGTCGAGGCGATCGCCGAGGCCCGCCGGCGCGGCGTTCCTGCCACGCCCGAGGCGATCCGCGCCTTCCGCCACGACGCGATCGCCGCGCCGCCGGGCCCGTGGGTGGCGGCGCTGGCGCGCTACCGCGACTTCTATGCGCTAAGCCAGGTGCGTGACCTGATCTTCCACGTCCAGGAGCACCGCTTCACGCCGCTGGGAGTGCGCGACGCGCTGGCCGCCCTGGGCCTGTCCTTCCGCGGCTTCGTGGTGCCCGAAGAGGTGCGCCGGGCGTTCCTGGCCGCACATCCAGGCGCGCTGCTCGACCTCGCCGCCTGGGATGCCTTCGAGCAGGACAACCCCGACACCTTCACCCGCATGATGCACCTCTGGTGCGTGAAGGCGGCGGGATAGGGCGCCCGCCTAGCGCTTCGGCGCCTTCGCCGGCAGGCGGCCGCGCAGCACCCGGATGTGATCCGGGCCGATGCCGCAGCATCCGCCCACCAGCTGCGTGCCCAGCGCCACCCACTTGTCGGCCTCGTCGGCGAAGCCTTCGGCGCTGATGAGGTCGACGAACTGCCACTCCGGCATCTTGAAGGTGCCGGAGTGAGGGTAGGCGCCCAGCGTGCCCTTCCAGTGCTTGCGCAGGATCTCCAGCGCCGGAACGGTGTTCTCGATCCGGCTGTGCATCACGGTGAGCGCCGCGGCCTTGGAGCCCGCGAAGGCCTTGACCGCATCCTCGAACGAGGCGACCTCGTCGAAGACGACGATGGAGCCGTCCTTCTCGCTGCGCCGCACGCTGAATCCGATCCACACGGGCAGGCCGGTGGCCAGCGCCCCCTCCAGGGCGTACGCGGTCTGCTCGATGTCGGTCATCATCTCCAGCACGATCAGGTCCACGCCTGCCTCGGCCAGCAGCTCGGCCTGCTCGCGATAGGCGGCGCGCTCGACCGGCGGGTCGGGCTGCTTCACCGGATCGTGCCGCCCGAAGTAGGTGGAGATGGAGCCCGCGATCGCCACGGGCCGCGTCGCCGCCTTGTCGCGGGCCTGCTTGGCCAGCTCGACGGCCAGCTTGTTGATCCTGGCTGTCTGCTCGCCGTAGCCCGCGCCCGTGAGCGCACGGCGGCTGCTGGCGAAGGTGTTGGTGATCTGCACCTCGGCCCCGGCCCGGATGTAGTCCTCGTGGATCTGGCGCACCACGTCGCCGTGGCTCAGCACGCACACGCCGCTCCATGCATGCTCGTTCATCCGCACGCCGCGCAGCTGCAGCTCGGTGCCCATCGCGCCGTCCACCAGGATGGTCTCGCCCCTCGTCAGCCGTTCCTCCATCCATCGGATGGCCATGCGATCCTCCGTCGTCGAGTGTCTAGGCGCCGGGCATCCCGCCACGGCCGTCCTCTGGCGAGTTGCGCCAGAGCGCCAGCGGCGTGCCGAGCCCCTTGGCGCGGGCCTGCTCCAGCACGTGGTGGCCCAGCACGATGTCGCTGATGGCGAAACCACGGTGCCAGAAGAGCGTGCGCTCGGCGGACGACGTGCGGCCGGGCAGGAAACCCGCAACGATGCGTCCGATCTCGCCGTAGACGTGGCGCCCGGTCAATCGGCCGTCGGCGATGAGGGGATGGAGCTGGCCGCCCACCTGGCACTGGGCCCAGTCGTCGACCACCAGCTTGTCCACCGCGAAGGGCAGGCGCGGGTCCAGCGCCATGACCCAGCCGTAGGCGACTAGGCAGGCGCCAGGCTTCAGCCACGCCTCCTCGACCAGCACCGTCGGCCGGCAGAGGCGGGTGGCCTCCACGACGATGTCGGCACCCTCCACGGCCTCGCGCGCCGTCGCCACGGGTCGGGCGACGATGCCGGTGCGCGCCGTCACCTCGCGGGCCAGCGCCTCGCGGGTCTCGGGCCGCGCGCTGTTGATGCGGATCTCGCGCAGCGGGAACAGGGCGGCCAGCATCAGCAGGTTGGCCAGGGCCGTTCCGCGGGCGCCCAGATGGCCCACCACGGCGCTGTCGGGCCGCGCCAGGTGCCGGGCGCCGATGGCCGTCACGGCGCCGGTGCGCAGCCAGGTGAGGCGCGTGGCATCCATCAGGGCCGCCGGCACGCCGGTCGCCGGGTCGCTCAGCAACAGGAGCGCGATCTCGGAGGGCAGGCCGCGGGCGTGGTTGTCGACGTAGTCGCCGATCACCTTCACCCCCGCCATTCCGACGTTGCCGGCATAGCCGGGCAGGATGTTGAAGTGCCCGTTGAAGCGGTCGTCGAGCTGGATGTGCGCCTTGGGCGGCAGCACCACGTCGCCGCGCCCGTGCGCCGCCAGCCCGCCGCCAACGATCTCGATGCAGCGAGCGGGCTCCGGCAGCAGGCCCGTCACCGTCTCGTGGTCGAGATAGAGGAACTCCAGGCCCGCCATGCCGCCCCGTTTCCGCAGGCGGCGAAGCTAAGGGGCGCCCGGCTCGCAGTCGATGGCCTTCGGGGAGTGCCTTGGGGAACCGCGCTAGTCGTCCGGCGCCCCTGTCCTGGCCCGCCAGAGGGCCGGCTCCTCGAAATGGCCGGACCACAGGCCCCACGAGGCCTCGCGGGCGCGATTGGCGGCGTTGATGTAGCGGGCGGAGCCCTTGGGGTCGGCGATGGCCCAGCCCTCGCGGGCCAGCACCTCGGCCACATCCCGCCCGCCGGCATAGCAGGTCCCCACGACGACGCCGTCCTCGCGCGCGCCGTAGGACACGCAGGCCACCTGGAAGTCGGAGATCAGGCTGGTCAGGAGCGCTACGGCCTCCAAGCCGCAGGGGTATTCGCGCTGCACGGTTTGGAAGCCCTCGCGGCAGGTCTGGTCCAGTTCGGGCGCATCGATGCCGTTGAGCCGGATGGCGGCGCCGTCGAGGGAGAGGGAGTCGCCGTCGAGCGCCGTAGCCACGCCGACCAACAGGTCGGCCGCGGTTGCCGGCGCGGCGACCGCCGCCAGCAGGGCGGCGATCGCCAGGACGGGCCCGCGCCGGTGCCAGGCCATCCGCGCGCTCAGCCCTTGGCGTCGATGGCGACGCGGCGCACGACGAAGTCGCCGCCCAGGTTCACCATGCTGAAGCCCGCGAAGCGGTCGCGGAAGATCGTGTCGGTCACCTTGATGATCTCGGTGCCGTCCAGCGTCACGCGCATCACGCCCGCCTCGTCGCGCGTCCAGCCGATGACATGGCGCTTCTTGTCCTCCAGCGGCGCGGCCAGCGTCTTGCTGCCCAGCACGGACTGCTCGGCCTTCTTCAGCGCCACCAGGCGGATCTGGGGCTGGCTGCCCGAGACGTAGACGATGCGGTAGCCGCCGCTGGTGTCGCTGGCCGGATAGAGCCCATAGGCGAAACGGCCTCCCGACACCAGCGAGCCGAACTCCATCTGCACGCGAAAGGCGTTGGGTGTGCCGGCGCCGATCGCGATCATCGCGCTCTTGGGTGCGCTGGACGTGCTGCCCGAGGCGGTGTTGGTCTTGGTCGCCTGATTCAGGAAGGCCTGCAGAAGCGCGATGCCGATGTCCTGCGACGACGTGCCGGTGCCGGAGCCCGTCGAGGTGCCCGACGACGAGGATGCCGCGGGCACCGTCACCGTCGAGCGCAGGCCGTAGGTCGCGTCGACGCTGAACGTCCCCGAGATCACGCTCCACGTCGGGTTGGACGTGTAGTTCCCGTCGCGGAACTCGTCCCTGAGCACCGACTTGCCCCACGGGTCGTCGTAGGTGTCGGCCAGCGCACGCAGGTCGCGCAGGAAGTTCGGGTCGGCCGCGCGGGCCTGGTCGGCCTTGTCGACCAGGGCGCGCAGCTTGTCGACGAGCTCCTGCACCTTAGCGGATTCCGCCGCGGGGGCGTTGGGGTCGGACCACTGCTGGTAGGTCGACTCCTGGGCTAGGGACGTCCCATAACCCAGGGCGGTGGCGGCGAGCAGGGCGGTGGCGAACAGGAGGTTGCGCATGGGCATAGTCTAGCAAAGCCGAAGGCGCGGCCAAGGTTCCGATTCGGCCGACCGGGCGGGCCTCTCACGCCACGGTGATGGGGACGGTTGCGCATAAGTGTTGCGGCGCGCCGCTCCCCTGGCACAGAGTGCGCCCGTGATGAGCACGGCAGGCAGGGGGAGGCCAGCCGTCGTGAAGCAGCGTACCGGCGAGCCCTGGATGTCGGCCGATGCCTATGGCCGCTCGCTCAAGGGCATGGGGATCAACCTGATCGTCCGCAACGTCGGGAAGGCCGTGGCCTTCCAGCGCGACGTGCTGGGCGCCGCACCCGTCTATGCCGACCAGGACTTCGCCGTGATGCGCCTGGGCGGCATGGAGTGGATGCTGCACGCCGACCACACGTACGCAAGCCACCCGCTTTTCGAGGCGCTGCGCGACGACCTGCCGCGCGGACTTGGGGCGGAGCTCCGCCTGCACCAGGTCGACCCAGACCTGTGCGAGCGCCGCGCCCGCGTGGGGGGCTATGTCATCCTCGCACCCAGCGCCGACAAGCCGCACGGCCTGCGCGAGTGCTATCTGCTCGATCCCGACGGCTACATCTGGGTGCCGGACGTGCCCACCGTGGTGGCCTCGGGCTCCTAGCGGCGCCTTGCCGCAGGCTTGGTCTTCGCGGACGGGGGCGGCGGGGCGGCAAGCCTGGCCAGCGCCTCCTTGACCTTTGCGAACACGTCGTCCCACCGGCCGGGCTCGCTCTGGCGGAACAGCCGCATGCTCGGATACCAGGGCGAATCCTCGCGCTTCTGCAACCAGCGCCAGTCCGCCGCATAGCAGAGCAGCGTCCAGACCGGCCGGCCCAGCGCGCCCGTGAGGTGTGCCACCGAGCTGTCGGTCATGATGACGAGATCGAGCTGGTTGACGAGGGCAGCCGTGTCGGCGAAGTCCCCGAGCAGCGGATCGGCGTCCAGGATCAGGTTGCGGCAGCCGCAGGCCCTCAGCTCCTCGACCGGCGGGCCCTTCTGCAGGCTGAAGAAGGTGACCCCAGGCACCTCGAGCAGCGTCAGGAAGTTCTCCAGCGCCGTCGCGCGGTTGCGGTTGTTCCTGAAGGTGACGCTTCCCGACCACACCAGCCCTACCTTCAGCCGCCTGCCGGCGCGGGCCAGCAGGGGCGCGAACTTGGCGTCCAGTCCGGCCGGCGGCGCGAGATAGGGCACGTTCCTGGGCAGCGACTTGAGATCGGTGCCGAAGAGCATGGGCAGGCTAAGCAGCGGAATGTGGGTATCGAACGCGGGCAGGGGCCGCTCGCGGAGCGCGATGGCATCCACGCCTTCCACCGAACGTAGCAGGCGGGCCAGGGGCTCGCGCGCCTCCAGGATCACGGTTCCGCCCAGCGCCTTGACCTGCGGGATGAAGCGGGCGAACTGCAGCGTGTCGCCGAAGCCTTGTTCGCTGGTCAGCAAGATGCGCTTGCCGGCAAGCGGGGTTCCGTCCCAGCGGGGCTGGGGGAAGGTCCTCGGCACGTTGTCCTTGAGTTTCCAGCGCGCCTCGTAGGCCGGCCATCCCTTGGCGAAGTTCGGCTTCGTCAGATAGGCCAGCGCGATGTCCCATTCGATGTCGGGATCGCCAGGTCGCAGGGCCAGGGCGCGGTGGTAGGTCTCCAGCGCCTCGTCGATGCGGCCGGCGTCCTTCTGGGCGATGCCAAGGTTGTAGACGATGCCGGCGTCCTTGGGCTTCAGGGACTCGGCACGACGGAGCGTCGCGATCGCTTCATCGAGGCGATGCAGGTCCTTGAGCGCATTGCCCAAGTTGGACAGCGCCTGGGCATTCTTCGGATCGTGGTCCAGCGCCCTGCGATAGCACGCCACGGCCTCCTGGAAACGTTGCAGGCGGCGCAGGGTGACGCCCAGGTTGTTGAGTGCACCCTGATGGAAGGGATCAATCGCAATGACCTGATTATAAAGCGGAATCGTCTCCGCCAGCTTGTCGGAAGCGTGCAGCTTGAGGGCCTGCTGGAAGATCGCCTGGGCCTTCTGCCGGCTGGTCTGAGCGTCGTCGGTCATGTGCTTGATGGAACAGGCTAACCCTGCGGGAAGGGGGCAGCAACCTTGAGCGCTCTGTCCTCGGCCGCGATGCGATCCGCTACCAGCAGCGCGTTGATCGCGCTGCCGGCGATGGCAAGTTCGACCAGCCCGAACATCATCGGCGCCGCGGCAACCTCTCCGGCCACGATCAGGTAGTTGGGATGCGCCACCCAGCGATAGGGGCCGCGGCGCACCAGGGCCGCGCCGGGCAGGACGATGATGCGCGTCGTCCAGCGGCTTCCCAGACTAGCCAAAACCCACAGGCGCGCACCCTGCAGCACCAGCAGCACCGCCGCTGCCACGGGGTCGACGCTGGCGTCGGCAGGGGCGGCGGCAAACAGAGCGACCAGCCAGGCGGCATGGAAGGCGACCATGAGGGGATAGCGGTCGCGGGCCGCCTCGTGGGCCCCCTGGGCCAGCAGCCGGCGGGTGTTGCGCCGGGCCCAGGCGAGCTCGGCCAGGCGCTGCAGGGCGAGGGCCAGGACGATGGCCTGGGGCCAACCGAGGATCACGGCCGTTCGGCCACCTGGAAGGCGGCGGTGAAGCCGGGGCCCAGCGCCGAAAGCAGGAACCGCCCGCGCCGCCCCAGGCGCAGCGCGCGCTCGAGCACGAACAGGACGGTCACGGCCGACATGTTGCCGTGGTCGCGCAGCACGGCTCGCGAATCCTCCATCCCGCCGGCGGGCAGATCCAGCACCGCCTCTAGCGCCTCGACCACCTTGGCGCCGCCGGGGTGGCAGAGGAAGGCGTCGATGGCGCCGCGCGAAAGCCCGTGGCGGGCCAGGAAGGCGTCGGCCACGGCGCCGAACTCCGACCGGATCAGGGCCGGGATGTCGCGCGAGAAGAGGACTCCCAGGCCGTCGTCGTGCACGTTCCAGCCCATGACGTCGAGCGAGCCGGGCCAGGTGTGCTCGCCCGACGGCCCCAGGAGGAGCGACCCCGCGCCCTCGGTGGAGAGGATGGCCGCGGCGGCGCCGTCGCCGAAGAGCGCGGAGGCCACGAAGTTGCTGGCCGTGCGGTCGCCGTGGCGGAAGGTGAGGCCGCAGAGCTCGACCACGAACAGCAGTACGCGCGAGCCCGGCCGCGCGCGGGCGAGCGTGGCGGCGCGCGCCAGGCCCAGCACGCCGCCGGCGCAGCCAAGGCCGAAGATGGGCAGGCGCTCGACGGTGCGGCGGAAGGGCAGGCGCTCCAGCAGCAGGGCGTCAAGGCTGGGCGTGGCGATGCCCGAGGTGGAGACGCCCACGATGGCGTCGATGTCCTCTGGCACCAAGCCCGCCTCTTCGAGAGCCTGCGAGGCCGCGCGCGCTGCAAGCGCGACGGCATGGGTCAGGAAGAGGCCGTTGCGCTCGGCGAAACCGTGCGGCTGCAGGTACCACTCCAGCGGCACGCAGCTGAAGCGCTGCGCGATCGCGGCGTTGGCATAGACGGCGGCCATGCGCTCCTCGGTGGCGAGCGTGCCGGCGAAGAGCCTTCGCCCGGCGGCCGAGACGGCGGCCTGGTCGAGCACATGGGGCGGCACGGCGGTGGCCAGCGCGTGAAGGCGCGGCACCGCCATCTCCGTGCGCGCCGCCGCGGCACGGCGCGGCCTGGTCGTGGCTTCGTTCATGCCGTTCCCGCCCCTGCGGCCTGCCGAAGCCGCAAGGCTACACGAGTGGGACGGCCGGACGGGCAAAGAAGTGCGCGGAAACCCCGGGCCTCAGCGCCGGCGCTGGGAGACGAGGATCATGGCGCCGGCGGCGACGATCATGGCGGCGCCCACGAAGACTGCATCGCGCGGGACGTCGCCCCAGATGGCGTAGCCCAGCACGAAGGCCCACAGGAGGGCGGTGTACTGGAAGGGGGCCAGCACGGCGGGGGCCGCGCGGCGGAAGCCCTGGATCATCGAGAACTGGGCGCCCCCGCCCAGCACGCCCAGGCTCATGACCAGCGCCCATTGCAGGGGGTCCATCGCGTGCCAGACGAAGGGCAGCGAGGCGCCGGCCACGAGGACGTAGATGCCGTTGGTGTAGACCATCTGCACCATCACGGGGTCGGGCGCCTCGCCGCGGCCGAGCTTGCGCATGATGATCTGCGAGAAGGCCCACAGCACCGAGGAGACGAGGACCAGTAGCACGGGCCCGCTGAACCCGAGGTCGCCTGGCCCCACGGCCACCACGACACCGGCGAAGCCGAGAACCGCGGCGGCCCAGGCGAGCGGCGTGGCGCGCTCGCCCAGGATGGGCTGGGCCAGCAGGATGGCGATGATGGGGGTGGCGAAGTAGATGGTGGTGAGCTCGCCGAGCTGCAGCCACTGGGCGGCGGTGTAGTAGCACTGCCAGGCGCAGAGCAGGGTGGCCGCCAGCAGCGCATACATGCGCTTGTGCCGCGAGCGGAGCGCGTCGCCCACCAGCCGGCCGCGGCCGATGACGAGGCAGCCGGTCAGGATCGTGGCGCTGCGGAAGAACATCATCTGCCAGACGGTGAGCGTGACCACGAGCCACTTGATGGAGGCGTCGTGGAAGGCGAACAGGAAGTACGCCAGCACGATGCAGGCGATGCCGATCAGGGCCTGCCGGCGGTCGGCGGCGGTGGGAGCGGCAAGGGCGGGCATGAGGAGGGCGAGAGCGCCGTCGGGTGGCGATGGCGGCAGAATGCGGGGGATTCGCGGACGCGGATAGAGTGCCCCGGGAGGCGGGGGTGGAGCACGCAGGACGGCCCCCGCGCCATGTTCATGCCTGGGTTCTTCCGGCCATCCACAGATGCTCCGAGGCGGACGCAAGGCATGGATGCGCCGGCTGATCCCCCAGTCGAGCCGTGGAGCGCATGACGTGCGATTGAAGGCCTTCTTCCCGACCGTCGGCTACCAGAGGCTGCCGTGGGAGACGCGGATGGCCTCGGCGTTGATGGCGGCGGCGTCGGCGCTGCAGAGGTAGGCGATGGCGCGGGCGATGTCCTCGGGCTCGAGCACGCGCCCTCCGGGGTAGCTTGCGGCGCGCTCGGCCCAGACCTGCTCGACCGTAATGCCGCGCCGCTTCGCCTCCACCACCGCGTCGTCGTCGGCCATCTTGGTCCTGACCCAGCCGGGGAGGACGGCGTTGCAGGTGCCGCCCACCTTTGCGAGATCCAGCGCCACCGAGCGCATGACCCCCAGCAGGCCGTGCTTGGAGGCGCAGTAGGGCGCCATGGCGGGCGCGCCGATGTCGCCGGCGGTCGAGCTGACCATGACGACGCGGCCCCAGCCCTCGCGCCGGATGTCTTGGGCGACGAGGCGCGTGAGCTCGAAGGGCGAGTCCAGGTTGATCGCCATCGTCTTGCGCCAGTTCTCGAAGGTCTCGTCCCAGATGGGGCTGTCGACGTGCCCGCCGCGACCCGCGCTGTTGACCAGGATGGTAACGGGGCCAAGACGGCGGCGGGTCTCCTCGACGGCGCGGGCGCACGCCTCGGGCGATTCCAGGCCCAGCGCGAGCGTGGCGATGCCTTCGGCGCGGAGCGGGGCCAGGAGCGCTTCGTCGCGGCCCGTGGCCATGACCTTCGCCCCGCGCTGGGCCAGCAGGCGGGCGGTTGCCATACCGATGCCGCGGCTGGCGCCCGTGACGAGGGCGACGCGACCCCGGTATCCGTAATCGTGCTCGGCTGGCATGGCGGGCTCCATCGTTGAACGAGGGGGTTAAAGCATCCCGCGAAGGCGCCTGCCAGGGTGCCGCGAAGAGGGCCGAAGGCCGCTTGTGAGGGCGTGGCCGGGGCGGCCATAGTCCGGTGCCCCCCAGTTCGGCCCGGAGGATGGTCCCATGCACAAGGCGATGATCGTGGCGCCGCAGCCCGAGGCAGTGGACGCGGGCGCGGACGTGCTGCGGGCCGGCGGCAACGCGGTGGATGCGGCGATCTCCTGCGCCCTGGTCCAGGGCGTGGTGGATCCCATGATGACCGGCATCGCGGGGTTCGGCAGCATCGGGCTTTACCTGCCGGGCAAGGGCTTCCACGGCTACATCGATTGCCACGCGCCGGCGCCGGCCGCGGCCCGCCCCGCCATGTGGGAAGGCCTGATCGAGAGCGAGGCGCGTGACGGCTATGGCTTCATCCTGAAGGGCAGGGTGAATGACATCGGCTACCAGTCGATCTGCGTGCCTGGCACGCTGCGCGCCTATCACGACGCGCACCGGGAGTACGGCAGCCTGCCCTGGAGCGAGCTCGTGCAGCCGGCCATCGCCTGGGCCGAGGGCGGCTGGACGGTTCGGCCCCACGTCGCCAGTTTCTGGTCGCAGCCGGGGATGTTCGGGCGCGCGGGCAACGACGAACGGCTGCGCTTCACCAGGGGATCGCGGGAGCTCTACTGTCGTCCGGACGGCACGCCCAAGCAGGTGGGCGAGACGGTGCGCAACCCGGACTACGCCCGGGTGCTGCGCATCCTTGCGGCGAAGGGTGCTGACGCCTTCTACACGGGCGAGATCGCGCACCGGATCGCCGAGGACATGAAGGCGAACGACGGTCTGCTGAGCCTGGACGACCTGAAGGGCTACCGCACGGTGCGCAACGAACCGCTGTGGGGCACCTACCGCGGGCATCGCCTGGCCACCAACCAGCCGCCGGGCGGCGGCATCATGCTGGTGGAGATGCTGAACATCCTGGAGCACTTCGATCTGAAGGCGATGGGCCACGACACGGCGGCCTACATCCGCACGGTGGCCGAGGCCATGAAGCGGGCGACCGCGGACAAGGACCGTTTCGTGGGCGACCCGGCGTTCCTCGACGTGCCGGTGGCAAGACTGACCGACAAGGCGGCGGGCAGGGCGATGGCGGAGGCGATCCGGCGGGGCGAGCGGTGCGAGGTGCCGCGCTTCAACGCAGGCGCTCCCTCGAAGGACACGACGCACATCTCGGTGGTGGACCGCGACGGGAACTGCGTCTCGATGACGCATTCGCTGGGCATGCCCTCGGGCGTCGTGACGCCGGGGCTGGGCTTCATGCACAACGGCTGCATGGGCGTGTTCGACCCGCGCCCCGGGCGGGCGGGCAGCATCGCACCTGGCAAGGCGCGGTTCAGCTCGGTGTGCCCGTCCATCGTGTTCAGGGATGAGAAGCCTTACCTGGTGATCGGGGCGCCGGGGGCGACGCAGATCGCGATGGGGGTGCTGCAGGCCATCCTGAACGTGATCGACTTCGGTATGACGATGACCGAGGCGGTGAGCGCGCCGCGCTTCTCGGCCACCAGCAACGCCATCGACGTGTCCAACCGCATCTCGCGCCACGAGACGAACAAGCTGGAGGCCGAGGGCTACGAGGTGATCCGCTGGCCGGTGACCTTCGGGTTCGCGGCGGTGCACGGCATCCGCATCGAGGGCGGGAGGCTGGACGGCGGGGCCGACCCCGGGCACGACGGGATGGCGCTGGGCGTGGCCTAGGCTGCATAGTCGGCCCATGAGCGACAAGCCAGCGCAGTCCGGAGATAAGCCTCGTCCGCCCTTCCGGCTGAAGGCGCGTCTGCGCACGTACTTCCTGACCGGCATCGTCGTCACGGCGCCGATCAGCCTGACGATCTATCTGCTGGTACTGTTCATCGACTTCGTGGACAGCCGGATCACGCCGCTGATCCCGGTGCGCTACAACCCCGAGACCTACCTGCCGTTCAGCATCCCGGGGCTGGGCATCGTCGTCGTCGTGGTGCTGCTGACCCTGGTGGGCGCCCTGTCGGTGGGGCTGGTGGGCCGCACCATCGTGCGCGCGGGCGAGCGGCTGGTGGAGCGCATGCCGATCGTGCGCAGCGTCTACAGCGCCCTGAAGCAGGTGTTCCAGACGGTGCTGTCGGAATCCTCGAAGAGCTTCCGCGAGGTGGTGCTGGTGCAGATGCGGCCGGGCATCTGGACCGTCGGGTTCGTGACCAACACGACCCAGGGCGAGGTGCAGAACCTGACGGCGGACGAGGTGGTGAACGTGTTCGTGCCCACGGTGCCGAACCCGACCACAGGCCTGCTGCTGTTCGTGCCGCGCAAGGACCTGGTGCCGCTCAGCATGACGCCCGAGGAGGCCATGAAGATGCTGATCTCGGGCGGCATCGTCACCCCGCCGGACCGCCGCCCGGCGGAGGAGCAGGCGAAGCCGAAGATCCCTGCCGCGGGGTAGAGCCGGCCGCTCAGCCCGAGCGGAGCAGGCGGACGGCCTGGTCGCGCTCGAAGAGGTAGAGCAGGTGGCGGAGCGCCCGGCCGCGCGGGCTCTCCAGGCCCTCGTCGCGGGCGAGGATGAGGCGCGCGTCGTCGCGCGCGGCGGCCAGCAGGTCGGCGTGGTGGGCCAGGTCGGCGATGCGGAAGGCGGGGTCGCCGCTCTGGCGGGTACCCAGGATCTCGCCGCCGCCCCGGAGCCGCAGGTCCTCCTCGGCGATGCGGAATCCGTCGTCGGTGGCGCGCAGGATGGAGAGGCGTTCCTTTGCCGTGGCGCCCAGCGGCGGGGTGTAGACGAGGATGCAGGTCGAGGGCCGGCCGCCCCGGCCTATGCGGCCGCGGAGCTGGTGGAGCTGGGCCAGGCCGAAGCGCTCGGCGTGCTCGACCACCATGATGTCGGCCTCGGGCACGTCGACGCCGACCTCGATGACGGTGGTGGCGACCAGGACGGCGAGCTCGCCCTTGGCGAAGGCGGCGACGGCGCGGTCGCGCTCGGGCCCCGCCATGCGGCCGTGGACCAGGCCGGCCTTGGCGCCCAGCAGGCGCTTGAGCTCGCGGTGGCGCTGCTCGGCGGCGGCCAGGTCGACCTGCTCGGATTCGGCCACCAGGGGGCAGACCCAGTAGCAGCGGCTGCCCTTGGCCAGCGCGCGGCGCACGCCCTCCACCACCTCGTCCAGGCGCGCGACGGGCAACACCCGTGTCGCCACGGGGCTGCGGCCGGCTGGCTTCTCGTCCAGCACGGAGACGTCCAGGTCGCCGAAGGCGGCGAGCTGCAGGGTGCGCGGGATGGGCGTAGCGGTGGTGACGAGGACATGGGCGCCGCGGCCCTTGTCGGCCAGCAGCATCCGTTGATGCACGCCGAAGCGGTGCTGCTCGTCGACGACGGCCAGGGCGAGGTCGCGAAAGGCCACGTCCTCCTGGAAGAGGGCGTGGGTGCCGACGGCCAGCGGGATCGATCCGTCGGCCAGGCCGGCGAGCGTGCGCTTGCGCTCGGCCGCGCGGCCGCGGCCCAGCACGAGCGCGACCGGCACGCCGGCGGCGCCCGCCACGCGCTCCAGCGTGGCCAGGTGCTGGCGCGCCAGGATCTCGGTGGGGGCCATGAGGGCGGCCTGGCAGCCGGCCTCCACGACCATCAGCATGGCGAGCGCCGCCACCACGGTCTTGCCGCTGCCGACGTCGCCCTGCAGCAGGCGCAGCATGCGGGCCTCGCGGCCCAGGTCGGCGGCGATCTCGGACAGCGCGCGCTCCTGGGCGCCGGTCAGCACATAGGGCAGGGCGGCGCGGGCGAGGCCGCGCAGGCGGCCGTCGCCGGCGACGGGGCGGCCGCGCGCCCGGCTGCGGTGGACCCGCATGAGGGCGAGCGCCACCTGGCTGGCCAGGAGCTCGTCATAGGCCACGCGCCGGCGCGCGGGCGCGGCTGGGGCGAGGTCGGCCTGCGCGGCGGGGTTGTGTAGAGCGAAGAGGGCCTCGCGCCAAGCCGGCCAGCCCTGCTGGCCCAACCAAGCGGGCTCCTGCCACTCGGGCAGGGCGGGCGCGCGGGCCAGCGCCGCCTCCACCGCCTTGCGCAGAACGCGAGGCGTGAGGCCCTCGGTCATCGGGTAGACCGGCTCGACCGCGGCGATGCGGCCGGCCTCGCCCTCGGGGACGATGTGGTCGGGGTGGACCATCTGCAGGAGCTCGCCGTAGCGCTCGAGCCGGCCCGACACGACGCGGACCTCGCCCACGGGGAGGGCCTTGGCCAGGTAGTCCCCCTTGGCATGGAAGAACACCAGCGAGGCGAAGCCCGAGGCGTCGCGCACGCGCACGCGGTAGGGCTGGCGCGGGTGGGCCGGCGACTCGTGGGCATCGACGGTCAGGGCCAGCGTGATGACGGCGCCGACGGGGGCCTCGCGCAGGCTGGCGGCGGGCCGGCGCTCGATGAGGCCCACGGGCAGGTGCCACAGGAGGTCGATGATGTGCGGCCCCGCCGCCCGCTCGACTAGTTTCGCCAGGCGCGGCCCGATGCCCGGCAGCGAGGTGACGGGGGCGAACAGGGGATAGAGGGCCTCGGGACGCATGGACGAGCCCGGTGTAGCCCCGGGCAGGCAGGGTGGCAACGGGCGTGACAGGGGCGGGGTTTGCCCTTACACCCTGCCGCCTCGGCAGGCGCGATGCACGACCCGGATGCGACGCTGCGGCGGCGGCTGGCCTATGCCAGCCACCGGCGCGGTACGAAGGAACTGGACCTGGTCCTAGGACCGTTCGCGGAAGCCCACCTGGAGGGCCTTCGCGGGGCGGAGCTTTTGCGTTTCGCTGCTTTGCTCGACGCGCCGGAGCCCGACCTCTACGCCTGGATCTGCGGGCAGCCCGCGCCGGCCGAGCACGAGACCGCGGTGCTGGCGGCGATCCGGCGCTTCGCCGCGGCGGGTCGGCGGCCGTGATCCCCTACGAGCGCATCTTCGGCGAACCCGGCCGGGCCAACGTGGGCGGCGTGCCCGAGGGCTTCGACGCCCTTGTGTTGGCCGAGGCGGCGGCGCGGCTGCCCGGGCGCGATCTGATCTTCGTGGCGCGCGACGAGCCGCGCATGATGCAGACGGCCGAGGCGCTGGCCTTCTTCGGGGCCGGCGTGCGCGCGCTGGCCTTCCCGGCCTGGGACTGTCTGCCCTATGACCGCGTGTCGCCCAACCCGGCGGTGCTGAGTCGCCGCCTGGAGGTGCTGCTCCGCCTGGCGCGGCCGGAGCCGGGCGGGAGGGTGCTGCTGACCACCGTGGCGGCGGCCACCCAGCGCGTGCCCCTGGCGGCCTCGCTGGCCGGTTGGCGGCGCACCCTGGCGCCCAAAGGCCGGCTGGAGCCCGAGGAACTGGCGCGGTTCCTGGCGGCGGTGGGCTACCTGCGCGTGGGCACGGTCAGCGAGCCGGGCGACTTCGCGTTGCGCGGCGGCATCGTGGACGTGTTCCCCACGGGTGCGGCGGCGCCGGTGCGCGTGGACCTGTTCGGCGAGGAGATCGAGGCGCTGCGCAGCTTCGACCCGCTGACCCAGCGCAGCACCGGCCCTGTGGAGGCGGTGGACCTGCTGCCCATGAGCGAGGCGGTGCTGGACGAGCAGGCGGTGACGCGCTTCCGGCAGGGCTACCAGGCGCTGTTCGGTACCGGCGGCGACGACCCGCTGTACGCCTCGATCAGCGCCGGCCACCGCCACCCGGGCATGGAGCACTGGCTGCCCCTGCTGCACGAGCGGCTGGCCACCATCTTCGACTACCTGCCTGGGGCTGCGGTCGTGCTGGACCACCAGGCCGAGGCGGTACGCGAGGCGCGACAGGCGCTGGTGGCCGAGCACTACCAGGCGCGACTGGACGCGCCCAAGGGCCTGCTGGCGGGCGAGGCGCCGGTCTATCGCCCGGTGCCGCCCGACGGCCTGTTCCTGGACGACGCGGCGTGGGAGGCGGCGCTGGCGGGCCGCCCCGTGGCCGCGTTCTCGCCCCTGGCCGAGCTGGCCAGCACCGAGGCGGGCGAGGGTGCCAGCTATGACGCCGGCGCCCGGCAGGCGCGCACCTTCGCGGCGGCGCGCTTGGCGCAGGACGTGAACCTATTCGACGCTGTGCGCGACGCAGTGAACGCCGAGCGTGGGCAGGGGCGGCGCGTGGTGGTGACCGGGTTCACCGACGGCAGCCGCGACCGCCTGCGCACCCTGATGGCGGACCACGGCGTGGGCGGGCTGGCCACCGTGGCGGCGTGGAGCGAGGTCGAGGGCCTGCCGAAGGCGACGGTGGCGCTGGCCACGCTGGGCCTGGAGCACGGCTTCGAGACGCCCGAAATGGTGCTGCTGGCCGAGCAGGACATCCTGGGCGACCGCCTGGCCCGGCCGGCGCGACGGCCGCGCAAGGCCGAGGCCTTCCTGGCGGAGGCGCAGCAGATCGCCGAGGGCGACCTGGTGGTGCACGTCGAGCACGGCATCGGGCGCTACGAGGGGCTGCAGACCCTGCAGCTGGGCAACGCGCCGCACGACTGCCTGAAGGTGGTCTACGACGGCGGCGACCGGCTGTTCGTCCCGGTGGAGAACATCGAGGTGCTGTCGCGCTATGGTCCCGCCGAGGGCGACGTGGCGCTGGACAAGCTGGGCGCCGCCCAGTGGCAGCAACGCAAGGCGCGGCTGAAGAAGCGCATCGCCGAGATGGCGGGCGAGCTGCTGAAGGTGGCGGCGGAGCGGCGGCTGCGCCCCGGCAGGTCCATGACGCCGCCCGAAGGGCTCTACGAGGAGTTCTGCGCGCGCTTCCCCTACGCCGAGACCGAGGACCAGGCGCGCGCCATCGCCGACGTGCTGCAGGACCTGGCCTCGGGCTTGCCGATGGACCGGCTGATCTGCGGGGACGTGGGATTCGGCAAGACCGAGGTCGCGCTGCGCGCGGCCTTCCTTGCCGCCATGAGCGGCACCCAGGTGGCGGTGATCGTGCCCACCACCCTGCTGGCCCGGCAGCACGCCAGGACGTTCCGCGAGCGCTTCGCCAACCTGCCGGTGCGCGTGGAGCAGCTCTCGCGCTTCGTGGCCGCGAAGAAGGCCAGGGAGGTCAAGCAGGGTCTGGCCGAGGGGACGGTCGAGATCGTGGTGGGCACCCACGCCCTGCTGGCGAAGGACGTTGCCTTCAAGGACCTGGGCCTGCTGGTGATCGACGAGGAGCAGCACTTCGGCGTGCGTCACAAGGAGGCGCTGAAGCGGCTGAAGGCCGACGTCCACGTGCTGACGCTGACCGCCACGCCGATCCCGCGCACCCTGCAGATGGCCCTGGTCGGCGTGCGCGAGATGAGCGTGATCGCGACACCGCCGGTGGACCGCCTGGCCGTGCGCACCTACGTGACGCCGTTCGACCCGGTGACGGTGCGCGAGGCCCTGATGCGGGAGCGCTTCCGGGGCGGGCAGAGCTACTACGTGGCGCCGCGCATCAGCGACCTGGAGACGGTGGCCGAGCGCCTGCGCGTGCTGACGCCCGAGATCAAGTTCGCGGTGGCGCACGGGCGCATGGCGCCGACCCAGCTCGAGGCCGCGATGGGCGCTTTCTACGACGGCGAGGTGGACGTGCTGCTGAGCACCGCCATCGTGGAATCGGGCCTGGACATCCCGCGCGTCAACACGATGGTGGTGCACCGCGCCGACATGTTCGGCCTGGCGCAGCTCTATCAGCTCCGCGGCCGCATCGGGCGCGCCAAGCTGCGCGCCTACGCCTACCTGACGCTGCCCAACAAGCACGTGCTGGGGAAGGCCGCCGAGCAACGGCTGGGCGTGCTGCAGCGATTGGACAACCTGGGTGCGGGGTTCAGCCTGGCGAGCCACGACCTGGACATCCGGGGCGCAGGCAACCTGCTGGGCGAGGAGCAGTCGGGCCACATCAAGGAGGTGGGCGTCGAGCTTTACCAGCAGATGCTAGAGGAGGCCGTGGCCCAGGCCCGCGCCGAGGCCGAGGGCGCGCGCCGGCTGGGCGACGGCGACTGGTCGCCGCAGATCAACCTGGGCACGGCGGTGCTGATCCCCGAGGACTACGTGGCCGATCTGGACGTGCGGCTGGGCCTGTACCGGCGCATCGGCGCCGTGCGCGACGAGGCGGAACTGAACGCCCTGGCCGTGGAGCTGGCTGACCGCTTCGGGCCGCTGCCGGATTCGGTCAACCACCTGCTGGACGTGGTGGCGGTGAAGCAGCTTTGCCGGCAGGCGGGAGTGCAGCGCTTCGACGCGGGCGACGGCGGGGCCGTCGTGACCTTCCGCAACGACAGCTTCGCCAACCCGGCCGGGCTGGTGGGCTACATCGCGCAGCAGGCAGGCACGGTGAAGCTGCGCCCCGACCACCGGCTGGTCGTCGTGCGGCCCTGGGCGGCGGTGGCGACACGGGTGACGGAATCGCGGCGCATCCTGGCCGACCTGGCCAAGGTGGCGGCGGGGTAGAGACGCGGCCTCGACGATCCAGCGGAAAGGCCGGGACAGGCCCGGCCATGTGGCAGGAATCCTTTGCTGGTGGTCCGCCCGGGGGCGCTCTTCCTGGAGCGCCCCCGGGGCCGAACGGATGCCCCGGCTAGGACCGGCGCCGGCGCGCGGCGACCAGGCCGGCGAGGCCCGAGGCGAGGAGGGCGAGGGTTGCCGGCTCGGTAACCGACGGACCACTGTTGCCGTCTGCGTCGGGCACGAAGAACACCTTCTCAAAGTCGACCGAGAGGTTCAAACCCAAGATGTTGTTGATGCGATAGCCACCTGCCTGATTGACGGTGTGCAGGCACATGCTCGTCGGGCTGTCACCCGAATCGCACACGGCATTAGTTACGGTGTCGCCAGCGGCAGTGAAGCCCCAGGAAAACGAGTCCGAATACCACCACCTAGACCCGTTGGCGAGGTGGGTGTTGACGGAGGATTTGCCGGTGTCGACGATCGTGTCGGCCCTCAGGGCGGCCGCCAGGACGAGGAAAGTATCGCTGCCGGTCTCGCGGCCGGCCATCATCAGGAACTCGCCCTGGCACGCGTTGAGGACATTCTCGCCCGCGTCGCCGATGTACACAGACATGGTCTCGGCATAGCACTGGGTCCACCCGCCATCGGTGACGGTGGCAAGGCTGACATTGGTCTGCGGGCCGCTGGGAAAGTAGATCGGCGCAGCTTGGGCGCCGGTGGGGGCCATAGCAACCAGCGCCGCAACGAAGCAGGCCATGGCTATGGTGAAGACCCCGCGCGACACTCGGCACATCACGTTCATTTTTTCCTCCCGATGTCCCTCCCCAGCGCGCATCGCACATGGGAGCCATTCAAATGCCTGCTCGCTGCCTAGCAAGCTCCGAGCCACGGCCGTTTACGCTTTTCTTTCGGGGCTTTAGATTGGTCCTGCCTGGGGCAGGCTGCCAACTCTGTAAAGATTGTCGACGCTGGCAAGCGCTCGTGCTCTGGTTGGCGCACAGGGAATTCACAGTACCATCAATATGTTAGGCATGTTCAGGCGCGGCTTCCCCGCGGCGAAATGACAGGAAGCAGGCGGTCTCCGCTGCCGCCTCCATTTTGATTGCCAGATCAAAGCGTTGCGCCGGCACATCAGGGATCGGATGGCAGGCATCCCGACATGGTGCTTACGCGATGGCGATGAGGATGTGCAGGATCGCGGCGCATCCTGGCCGACCTGGCCAAGGTGGCGGCGGGGTAGAGACGCGGCCTCGACGATCCAGCGGTAAAGACCGGGACAGGCCCGGCCATGTGGCAGGAATCCTTTGCTGGTGGTCCGCCCCGGGGGCGCTCTTTCTGGAGCGCCCCCGGGGCCGAACGGATGCCCCGGCTAGGACCGGCGCCGGCGCGCGACGACCAGACCCGCGAGGCCCGAGGCGAGGACGGCGACGGTCGCCGGCTCTGGAACCGACGGGCCGCCATTGCCGCCCGCTCCAGACACGAAGAACACCTTCTCGAATTCAAGCGATTCGTTCAAGCCGGTGATGTTGTTGATGCGAAAGCCACCCGCTTGATTCAAGGTGTGCAGGCACATGCTCGTCGGGCTGTCCCCAACATCGCACTGGCCGTTCTGCACCGTGTCGCCCGCGGCAGTGAAGCCCCAGGACCAGAAGTCTGAGTACCACCACTCCGAGCCGTTGGCGAGGTGGGTGTCGCTGGTTTCGCCGGTGTCGACGATGGTGTCGGCTCGCAGCGCGGCGGCCAGAACGAGGAAGGTATCGCTGCCCGTTTCGCGGCCGGCCATCATCAGGAACTCGCCCTGGCAAGCGTTGAGGACGTTCTCGCCTGCGTCGCCGATGTACACGGCCATTGTCTCTGCGTAGCACTGGGTCCACCCGCCGCCGGTGACGGTGGCAAGGCTGACATTGGTCTGCGGGCCGCTGGGGAAGAAGATCGGTGCCGCCTTGGCGCCGGCGGTTGCCCCGGCCATCACTGCCGCCACGAAGCATGGGGCTGCCAGGGCCATTGCCCCGCGCCAGATGCGATTGACAGGGTTCATCCAAGCCTCCGGTATGCTTTGCCCGCTCACGATCAGGCTCACGGGCGACTGAGCCCCCTACCGGTGCCAAGCAAGTCTTGGGCCCGGACCGGACTTCCTTTTGTTTGCAAGTGCTTGGGGAGATGAATGGTAGCGTGATCGACCGTTCTGTCAGTTATTCCGACAGGACTGCTCATTGTATTAAGTTTGATTGACGACGCTTTTGCAATGACATCAAGAGGTTCACTCTCCGACACAAACCCTGCGCCTACGCGCCGCTTGGTACGATCCGCCAGATCTTCCTTTCCCGCCGCCTTTTTCTTGCTGGTGCAAGACTTTGCAGCGTCCGAGACCAGCCGAGGTGTCGGGAGGCTTTACATCAGGGCAAGAGCGGTCGCTTCGGCGACTCCGATCTTCAAGGCGCAGTGGACGCCGGGTGACCTTGCGGAGCTGACGGCAGGGCAGGGGCGGCATCTCAACGCGGCTGCGCCGCGTGCCGTCCGCGCTTCGAGACGCTGCGCTGCGCACCGCTCCTCAGCACGAACGGCCTGTTGGCGTCCGGCGACTGCTTCAATCCTTTCGTCCTGAGGAGCGGACCGCTTGGCCCGCCTCGAAGGGCGGACGGAGCGCCGGCATCAGGCGGTTGCCGGCTCCATCTGGCGGAGGCTTTCGAAGAGGCGGTGGAAGACCTCGGGGGCCTGGGCGCCAGAGATGGCGTACTTGTCGTCGATGACGAAGCAGGGCACGCCGGTGATGCCCAGGCTGTGGGCGAGCGCGTTGTCGGCCTGTACGTCGTCGGCGCCGTTGTCGGTGGCGAGGAAGGCAGCGGTCTCCTCGCCGGGCAGGCCGGCGCGCGCGGCGACCTGGAGCAGGACGGCGGTCCTGCCGATGTCAGCGCCCTCCTCGAAGTACGCCTGGAAGAGCGTGTCCACCAGGCGGTCCTGCAGGGCAGGGTCGTCGTCGGTGGTGGCGATCAGGCGGTGGGCATCCACCGTGGAGGGCGTGCGGCGGATCAGGTCGAAGGCGAAGCGAATGCCCTCGCCGGCGCCCGCCTGCGAGACGGCGGCGAACAGATCGCGGCCGCGCGCCTGGGTGCCGAACTTGCGGGCCAGGTACTCCTCGCGCTCCATGCCGTCCCTCGGCATGTCGGGGTTGAGCAGGAAGGCGCGCCAGCGGATGCGCGGGCGCGGGGCGAGGCCTGCCAGGCCCTTTTCCAGCCGACGCTTGCCGATGTAGCACCAGGGGCAGATCACGTCGGAAAAGATGTCGATGAGCATGGCGCCCTCCGGGCGGGAAGCCCGGAGTGTACGACGGCGGCGCGCGCGGGCGCGAGCGTGGGGCGCTACATGGCGCGGGTGCGGGCGTTCAGCGCGAGGGTGGCGGACGTGTCGCCCTCCGTCCAACTGGCGCAGCCGGCCACGATGTCCAGGGGCTCGGAGGCGCCTTCCAGGCCCAGGTCGGTGGTGCGGAGCACGGCGGCGATGCGCCGGGTTACCGCCTCGGCCGCATCGCCTGGCGTCTCGGGCATGGCGATGGCGAAGGAGGCCCCGCCGACCCGGGCGGCCAGATCCTCGGCGCGCACCAGGCGGCCGATCATGGCGCCCGCCTGGCGCAGCGCGCGGTCGCCGGCGGCATGGCCGGCCAGGCGGTTGATGGCGTCGAGGTTGGCGATCTTGAGGTGGGCCACGGCCAGGGGCGAGCCCTTGGCCGCGATGTCGCGCACCAGGATGTCGAGGTGCTCGTGGAAGAAGCCGTAGCGGAAGAGGCCGGTCAGGCCATCCGTTACGACCATGCTGAGACCCTGGCGGTAGGCCCGCTGGAGCCAGGCGCGGAAACGCTCCTGGCGGACCTGCGCCAGCATCCGGGCGCGCAGCTCGCCGCCCTGCAGGGGTGCCTGCAGCACGTCGCTGGCGCCGTGGCGATAGGGATCGGCGGGGTCCATTGCCGCGTCCGGCGGCACCACGACCAGCAGCGGGAAGTGGAACAGGCTTGGCGCGCGGCGGATGGTGGAGCAGGCCTCCAACGCGGGCGCCGCATCGGCGCCGACGAAAACCACCACCAGGTCGTGCGGCGTGTCGGTGAGCGCGCCCACGGCATCGCGCGGCGAGGCGGCGATCTCGACGGAGCCGGTGCCGCGCAGGGCCTCGCGCAGCGTGGCGAGGTCGGCGGCGGCGGGCTCCACGGCCAGGACGCGCAGGCGGGCGGGCGGCGCCGGCGGCGCCAGGTCGCCCAGATCGGAGAGGCCGAACCTGCGGATGGTCTCGGCGCGGCGCTCGAGTTCGGCGTACATGACGCCCAGCCGGGTGAGGGCGCGCACGCGGGTGGCGAGCTCGTCCGGCGCGCATCCGGCGGGCAGCACGTCGTCGATCCCGGTGGGGGTCTGGCCGCCTTCGCCGCCGATCAGGATGAGCGGGATGTGGCGCGTGCCAGAGGCGGCGCGGAAGGCCTGGGGCAGGCCGGTCGCCTGGCCGGCGGGCAGGCCGTCGACCACGACGACGTGCGGACGGTCGCGACCGGCGCGCTCGACCACGTCGCCGTCCAGCGGCATCCGGATCACCTCGCAGCCGCGGCGCGCGAGCGCGCCCCTGAGGTCCTCGCCCCGCTCGGCCACGGCCTCGGCCAGCAGGACACGGGCGTTGACCGCCATCCCCAACCCTTCGTCGTGCATCGTGCGTTGCGCTCCCGAGGCTAGGGGCCGGTATGCTAACGGGCGCTTAACCGCAACCGGAGACCCGGCCGCCATGCCCGCCTCAGAGGATAGCCCCGATCAGGTCGTGACGTACCAGCCCGACGGCGACGGCGTGGCGCTCATCACCATGAACCGGCCGGCCAAGCTGAACGCCATCGACACGGCGATGTGCGAGGCCCTAAGGGCCGCCTTTGCGCGTCTGCAGGCGGGGCCGGAGCGGGTGGGGGTGCTGGCCGGCGCGGGAGGACGCGCGTTCACGGCGGGGGCAGACGTGAACGACGTTCCGCCGCTGGGCCGCTGCCTGCCCGGCGTGGGGGTGGAACTGGACAAGCCGCTGATCTGCGCGGTGCGCGGCCACTGCATCGGGGGCGGGGTGGTGCTGCTGATGCTGGCCGACCTGGCGATCGCGGCGGACGACGCGAGGATCAGCTACCCGGAGGCGAAGATCGGGCTGTCGGGCGGGGCCATCGCGGGCCTGGCCGGGCGCATCCCGCACAAGGTTGCGATGGAGCTGATGCTGCTGGGCGAGGAGCTTCCAGTGGAGCGGGCCCATCAGATCGGCCTGGTCAACCGGATCGTGCCGGCGGGGACCGAGGTGGATGCGGCGCTGGAGACGGCGCGGCGGCTTGCCGCCAACGGACCCCTGGTGCTGGGCATGCTGAAGCGCTTCGTGGAGCAGGACATCGTGCCGCGCGGGCCCTCGGAGCGGGCGGCCATCGCCCAGCGCGAGGTCGGCCGCATCATGGCGAGCGAGGACCTGAAGGAAGGCGTGGCCAGCTTCCGCGAGAAGCGCAAGCCGAAGTTCAAGGGGCGCTGAATGGCCGCCTTCCCGCCGCCGCGGCTGGACCTCGCCGCGATCCTGCGGCCGCGCTCGGTGGCCATCGTGGGCGCATCGGAAGATGCGCGTAAGTTCGGCGGAAGGGTGCTCAGGAACGTGCTGCACCACCGCTTCCCGGGCACGGTCTATCCCATCAACCCCAACCGGCCGAGCCTGCTGGGGCTGCCGGCGTACCCCAGCGTGGCGGCGGCGCCGGCCCCGCCCGACGTGGCGGTGGTGGCGGTGCCGCGCGAGCACCTGCTGGCCAGCGTCGAGGATTGCGCGCACGCCCGGGCCGGGTGCTGCGTCGTCATCACCTCGGGGCTGTCGGAGGCGGGGCCCGATGGCGCGGCCATCGAGGCGCGCGTGGTGGCCGTAGCGCGGGCGGCCGGCATGCGCGTGCTGGGTCCCAACTGCCTGGGGTTCATCAGCCCGTATGCGCGCCTCGCGCTCAACTCCTCGCCGGCGATGGAGGTGACGGCGATGGAGGAGGGAGCCATTGCGTTCGTGAGCCAGAGCGGTGCGCTGATGGCCACCCTGTTCAACCGCGCGGCGGGCGAGGGACTGGCCTTCAGCCTGGCGGTCTCGATCGGCAACCAGGCCGACATCGAGGCGGCCGAGCTGCTGGAGGCGGCGGCGGCGGACGGCCATACCAAGGCGGTGTGCCTGTACCTGGAGGGAATCAGGGTGCCGGCCCGCCTGCTGGCCGCGGCCGGGACGGCGCGATCGGCGGGCAAGCCGGTGTTCCTGCT
>Ga0073934_10003459_pt1 | contig 29020 bp, 31 predicted proteins | sample LarsenN4metaG_FD_76834 | JGI IMG/M metagenome (GOLD analysis project Ga0073934, IMG submission 76834) | Hot spring sediment bacterial and archeal communities from British Columbia, Canada, to study Microbial Dark Matter (Phase II) - Larsen... ... | reverse complement strand
GCATCGACTGTGAAGCGTGCGTGCCGGAATGCCCCCCTGCGGCCATCTTCCACGAGGACAACCTGCCGGCGCAGTGGGCCGAGTACAAGGCGCTCAACGCCGAGATGGCCCCCACCTGCCCGGTGATCACCGAGAAACGGGACCCGATGGGCCCGCCGATCGAACGGTAGGCGCCACGGTCAACGACATCACGCATTCGAAGCCCACGGGTTGCAACCCGTGGGCTTCATGCGTTTGAGGTTCCGACGGCTGCCGATTCAATACCGCGGCACGGTCGGATCAATCTGCAGCGACCAGGCGTCGATCCCGCCCGCCAGGCTGCTGACCTGCGGGAAGCCCTGCTTGCGGAGCCACATCGCCACCCGCAGACTGCGGCCGCCGTGGTGACAGTGGACGACGATCTCATCGTGTTTGTGCGGCTCCAGTTCGGACACGCGGTCGGCCAACTGGCTCATCGGCAGCAGCGTCGTCCCGGCGATCTTCGCCGTGGCGTACTCGTCCGGCTCGCGGCAGTCGAGAAACAGGAACGGCGCGCCGGCGTCGAGCTTCGCCTGGACTTGCTGGCAGTTGACTTCGAGCGGGTAGGCGTCGGGCATGATTCTCATCCAGCGTAGGAGGCCCAGGGGTTGCAACCTCTGGGCTTCGGTCCCTGAGTTCACGATGCGCTAATCCAGCACCCCGAGTCGCTGCCCGAGTTCGCGCAGCACGGCGATGTCGCTCTCCGGCCGCGTGAGCCCCTGCGGATGCGGACGGCTGGTGCTGGTCCAGCCCCGCAGGTGCAGGAATTGGGCGGCCGAGTGCTTGTACGCCGGCGACGGACTGCGGAACGTGAAATAGCCCAGGTACTGCAACTGGTCGTTCAGTTCGTAGAACCTCGCGTCGCCGTGTTCCCAGTAGGTGTCGCGGACGGCGAACAGGTCGGGGGCGAACGTGGAGAGGCCGAGCAGGTAATCGCTGCCGTACATCACCATGTCGATGGCGAAGTCGTTCCCGGTGTAAATCTTGAACTCCGGCCGCTGCTGGTCCCGCAGTTGCAGCCGATCCCACTCAGGTTGGCGATGAAATGAGGAATGCTTCATCCCCACACACTGGGGGACGGCCATCATCCCGGCGAACGTCTCCAGGTCGTACACCGCGCCAAAGGCCGCCAGGTCGGTTGTCAGCTCGAAGCCCAGATACCGGTCCGCGTGCCTGCCTAGCGCCTGATAGCTGGCGACGATCTGCGGCCCCGGCTGCTTGGTCAGGCCGTGCGACTGGAACACGATCGGCAGGCCGCCATGCCGTTGGATGGCCTCGAACCGCCGGGCGTACGCATCGAGATTGAACGCCGCACCGGGTTGGTCGGCGACGAACGCTCCCGCGATGAACGGCTCCCCGCCGAGCAGCGACTGCGTCCGCCGCAGCACCTCGTCCTGCAGGGCGAGGTCGATGAGATTGACGTAACCGGTGTCCATGTTGACCGCGGGGGTTAGCCCGGCCGACGCCGTGCGGGTCACATGGGCCTCGAACGCCGGCCAGTCGACCTCGTCCCCGGCGGTGAAGGGGAGCAGGATCGCGGAAGCGCCGTCAATCCGCCGCTTCGGACGGAGCAGGCTGATCGGGTCGGTCACGGGGAGATCGCTCTCACGGGGACAGAACGCGCGTCTGTCGTCAGTCTGCCGTGGGACCGGCGTCTCCGCAAGGATCCGCGCTGCGCGCCGGAAGCCGCGCTAATGGCTCCCCGCGGAGAGGCCGGCGCACGCGCTCCGGATGGCGAAAACTCAGGCCGCGGCGGAGACCGTTGCGGCCTTCGAGCGGCAGACGAACAGGCACCGCTGGCCGTCGGGGTCGGTTTCGATCACCTCCTCCAGCCGGCCCACGGACTCGATCAGTTGCACGTAGCCGTTGCGCGTGGCCTGAAAGCAGTCGGAGCCGTTCTTGCCGAAGTCGGTGTGATCGTGCTCCTGGCTCCAGTGGACATAGCAGCGGCCGCGGCTGCTGAGGCAGGACAGCCAGCCCGCCAGGCAGGCGGTGGGGTCGTAGCTGTGATCGAGGGAATTGCTGTAGATGAAGTCGGCCCGGCCCAGCCATTCCGGCTTGAGCTTGTGGAAGTCCCACTGGATCACGAACGGGAATTCCGCCGCGCTGGGAGAGATTTCGGTCCCCCAGATTTCGCAGTGCAGCAGTTCGCGCAGCGTGCGGACTTCGGCCCCGTTGCGGACCCCGTGGCACAGGCCGAACCGCGGGCCGGGGGTGAGTTCGGCAATCAGTTTCGCGAGTTGCTGCAGCTCGTCGCCGCGGACCCAGACCCGGTCCCGCTTGGCCGCGTTGGTCTTGAGTTGGGCGGCGACGTAGTCGTCGTAGCTGGCGAACTTCAGCCGACGAATCTCTGCGGCATGTTCCCGACCGCGACGCCACGTGCGCCACAGCGACTGCAATTGATTGAGCATCGACGTCCCCTCCCTGGAACCGGCCCCACCGTGGGGCAGGGATTGTTTCGACTTTGGGGCGATCCGACAAGCCGAACTTGCCGAAACTCGCCTTTTCGAGATCGACCGAATGTGGTATTGGGAACCGCCCGCAGGGATGGCGTTCGCGCGGCGGGCGTTGGCGAAGGGGGTCGCCTGGTCGGTGGGACTGGAGCGGAGGGGAAGGGATTCCCATGCTCGGACTGTGGAAACTGGGTGCAATGTCGGCCGTGATCGGGGCCGGCGTGGTGGTCGTGTGGCAGGCGCAGCAGGGATTGCAACCGCAGTCCGAGCCGGAGTTGCCCAGCGCCCCGGCAACGGCCGAGGTGACGCCGACGCCGACACCGACCGACCCAACGCCGTTCCTCGCCGACGCCATTCCCCGTCTGGCAGCCGATTCCGCCGCGGCGGATCAGCCGGTCGCGATTGCGTCCGTCCCGCCGGAAGCGAATCCCGTCCCGAGCGATCAGCCGCGGGATTTCGCTCCATCGCCGGCAAACGATGAAGACATCCCGCAGCGCTATACGCGGGATTCGCGCGGCCTGGATTTCCGGCGGATTCCGGAAATGGAATCGCAAGCCGCTGCCGAATCCACGAATCTCTCCACGGTCGGCGAATCGACCGATGCTCCGCGACTGCTGCCCGTCGAAACGGCTCGCCCGTCGGCGGCGGACGAGCCCGCCGGTTCTGTGGTGTCGGTTCCGTTGAAACCTGTCCCCGAGGAAGACAACTGGGACGCCCTTGCACCTCCGGCGGAGAAACTCCCCTCGGACATTCAACAGGTCCATGCCGAGGCGCCGGCCGCGGAGGCCGACGATCCCTTTGCCACTGCGGCCCCACCGGAACTGGGGCCTGTACCAGCGCCGCGCACGCCTCCGGCCGCCGCACCGGTCGAGGAGACCTTTGATCCGTTTGGCGGCGAACCGGAACCGGCGGCGGAACGTCAGCCCCCCGCGGTCGAGGACTCCGCTCCCCAACTGCAGTCGCCGGGGCCGCGGGCCACGCGGCCCCCGGAACCCCCGCGCGACCGCCCGCCGCTGCCGACCGATCTGGACGACTTCGAGCCGTTCCCGGCGGACCGCGCAGCGGCGTCCCCAAAATCTCTCCCCGAGCCAATTCCCGCGGAGTCCGAAGCACCGACGCCCGGCGACGAACCCGCACCGCTGGCCGAACAGCCCGCGGGGAACGACCGGGAAACGCCCACTCCGTTTCCGGATCGCCTGGAATCCCGCTCGCAAATGCCCGACCCCCCTGCGGATCGGCCAGCCGATGACGAATCCAGGCCGCACCGCTCCGAGCCCCCCAAGCCGCTGGCCGACTCGCTCATCGGCGACGGCGAACTGCCGGCGTCGGCCCCGCGGGGCGTGCAGGAAGCACGAATGAGCATTGAAAAGGTGGCGCCCCCGCGGGCCGTGATCGGCCAGCCCCTCGTCTATTCGGTGCTGGTCAAGAACACCGGCAACAGCCCCGCGAACCAGGTGCTGGTCGAAGACCGGATTCCCAAGGGGACGCGACTGGTCGGAACCGCTCCGCGTGCCGAGCTGATTGACAAACGGCTGACCTGGAAGCTGGGGACGATTCCCGCCGGGGAAGAACGGAAGATTGCCATCAAGGTGATCCCGGAAGAGGAAGGGTCTCTCGGCAGCGTGGCGAAGGTGAGCTTCCTCTCGGAAGTCGCCGCAGAAATCGTCGTCACCGCCCCCAAGTTGACGCTCAGCGTCAGCGGTCCCGACGAGGTCAAGATCGGCTCCACCGCCGAGCTGGTGTTCACGTTGTCCAACCCCGGCAATGGGGATGCGACCAACGTCGTGATCCGCAGCGTCATCCCCGATGGTTTCCAGCATCCCGCCGGCAACGACCTGGAATACGCCCTGGGAACGCTGGCGCCGAAAGAATCGCGCGAGGTCCGGCTGGAGCTCATGGCGGTCAAGCCGGGACGTCTCGTGCACAAGGCCGTGGTCACCGCCGACGGCAACATCGGCACCGAGTCGCAGACGCCGGTGGAAGTCATCGGCGAACAACTGTTGCTCACCCGCAGCGGACACAACCGGGTCTATCTCGGCCGCCGGGCGGCGTACACCAACTCGGTGACCAATGAAGGTCCGCGGCCCATCGACCGCGTGCAGATCGTCGAGACCGTTCCCGCCGGCTTCGAGTTCGTGCAGGCCACCGCCGGCGGCCGTTACGAACCCGGCCAGCGGACGATCACCTGGACCGTCGGCCCGCTCGCCCCCGGCGCAAAAATCGACGTCTCCACTACGCTGGAAGCCAAGTCACAGGGGGAGTTCAGCAGCGAGATCGTCGCCCAGGGGCAGACCGGCTCCACGGCGCGCGTCCAGCCGACGATCAGCATCGAAGGGTTCCCCGCGCTGGTCGTCGAACCGCTCGGCGAACAGCGACTGGTGGCGATCGGCGAGCAGGTCACCTCGCGGATTCAGCTGCGCAACAAGGGGACCGCGACCGCCAAGAAAGTCGGACTGACGATCACGCTGCCGCCGGAACTGCGGCTGGTCTCGGCCAAGGGACCCGGCAAACACCGCCAGGAAGCCAGCCGCGTGATCTTTGACCCCCTCGACGAGGTGCTCCCGTCCGGCACGGCCGAGTTCCAACTGGTGTTCGAGGCCCAGGCCGCGGGGGACAGCCGCCTGGAAATGCAGCGCTCCGCCGACCATCTCCGCCGCCCGGTCCGTCACGAAGAAGCCGTGCAGATCGTGGGGAATTGAGGCGGATCGGTTCGCTGATGCGCCATGAGTGCTAGAATGGTGGTTCGAGTCGGTCCCTTCTCCCCCGTGGGGGAGAAGGTGGCCGAAGGCCGGATGAGGGGGTGAGCGCTCCGCAAGACGCCCCCTCACCCTAACCCTCTCCCCCGCAGCGGGGGCGAGGGGACCAGCACAAGAATCACCGGACCCTCCATGCCTCACGACTTCCGCCAGATCCTCGAAACCTTCGAGAACCCGTACCCCGGCCGCGATTACGAAATCGAAACCGTCTGCCCGGAGTTCACGTCGCTGTGCCCGAAAACCGGCCAGCCGGACTTCGGCACGCTCACGCTGACGTACATCCCCGACCGGCTCTGCTACGAGCTGAAATCGCTCAAGCTGTACCTGCAGCAGTACCGCAACCACGGCGCGTTCTACGAGGCGGTGACCAACACCATCCTCGACGACCTGGTCGCCGTCACGCAGCCGCGGTGGATGAAACTCGTCGGCGCCTACACCCCCCGCGGCGGCATCCGCACGACCGTGACGGTGGAGTACCGCAAGGGGGGATGATTCTCAAACCAGGGAGGGGATGATGTCATTCGCGATCGGTCTCACGTTGTGGTCGACATTGCTGTTTGGACAAACTGACGTCGCCCCGGCCCCGTTGCCGCAGTCGGAACCGGTCAGAACGCCGGCGATGCACTTGCCGGACGAACTGACCCCCGAGCAGCGGGCGCACGTCGAGCAGGCCGCGCAGCACCTTCGCGACGGCGGCCTCCCCACGCTGGCCAACCAGTTGGAAGCCGCCCTGCACGAGGCCCGGCAGTTCGCCGTGCGGCAGGAGCTGGAACGGAAACAGGCGCAGTTGCAGGTCCTGCAGCAGGAGATCGCCGCGCTCGAGCGACAGTTGCTGCCGGGCGACGCCATCGCCCTGCGGTTCACGCTGCTGGATGTGAACCGCGACCTTCTCCGCGAGACCGACGCCGACCTGGCCCAACAACTGGCGATGCGGCTCGCCGCGCGCGACGGCCTGATCGTGCAGCCGGACCCGGCGACGAAACCGCTCGCTGTGCACGAACTGCTGCGACGATTGCAGCAGGCCACAAAAACGGGCGCCGTGAAAGTGCTGTCCGAGCCGACAATCATCACCCGCGAGGGTCAATCGGCGCGGATGACCTCGGGCGGTTCCTATCCACTGCCGATGCCAAATGGCGACAACGCGGGGGCCGTCGGGTACGAGCAATTCGGCACCAGCGTGACCGTCGTTCCCCAGCGCGTCGATGCCAACCGCGTGCACTGCACGGCCCAGTTTAAACAGTCGGCCCTCGACTGGGGGCTCGTTAAAACCATCTCGGGGACCAAAGTCCCGGGCCTGACAGTTGGGTATGCCGCCACGAGTTTCACCGCAGAATTCGGCGAGACCGTGCTGTTTCCCTGTCCGTCGACGAATTCGCTGGTGACGCTGCTGTTCGCGACGGTGGAACGGAGGGATTCAATCGGTTCCCACGCGATCCCGGTGGACAAGCCTGAATGAAAGCCTCCGCCGGCGGGCCCAGGTCGCCGAAGCGGCGACCTGGGCAGCGGAGCAGCCAGAGGCTGCTGCCACGGCGCTGCTCCTCTTGTGACTGCGTCACACCGGTCGGGCGACGCGCTCCAACCTGCCCACCCGTGTGCTTACTGTCGATGTAGTAGCGGTCCGCGCGGTTCTCGCGCTGCCGGGCGGCAAAGAACCGGTCCGCGTCACTCTCGATCCATCTGTTGGACTCTTCTGAGCCGCGGATCACGAGGGCTGTTGACCCCGCAGGGGTCGCAGGAAGTAGGGTGTGCCGAGTCTGCGAGGCGCACCACATCGGTGGTTGTTCGTGGTGCGCCTCGCAGACTCGGCACACCCTACAAGGCTTCGTCGCGCCGATACGGGGACGCGCTCCAACTGGTGCCACCTTTCGTCTATCCGTTCACTCCTCATACAACCTGACCCGCACCTTCCCCTCCTTCGTGATGCACCCCCGGTACAGCCCCTCCGAGTTGTACGCGGCGTCGAACTTGCCCGATTTGTCGAGGCCGATGGCGGCCCCCTCGCCGCCGGCGGGCTTGAGCTGCTGATTGATGACGTCGTCGGCCGCGGCTTTCAGCGATCGCTTCAGGTACTTCATCTGCGACACGATCTCATGCGAGACGGCATAGCGGATGAAGAACTCGCCGTGGCCCGTGCAGGAGATCGCGGCGGCGGCGTTGTCGGCGTAGGTGCCGGCGGAAATGATCGGCGAGTCCCCCACGCGGCCGTACAGCTTGCCGGTCATCCCGCCGGTCGACGTTCCTGCGGCGAGGTTGCCGGCCTGGTCCAACGCCACCGCGCCGACGGTGCCGTATTCGATGTGTTTGGATTTCCATGGGGCGACTGAGCTCTGCGGCTGGGCCTTCTGCTCGGCGTCCTGTTTCCAGATCTCCTGGATTGCCTGCCAGCGGTGTTCGGTCCAGAAGTACGCCGGGTCGACGATGTCGAGTCCCTGCTTCGTGGCGAAGATCTCCGCCCCGCGGCCGATGAGCAGGACATGCTTGGATTTCTCCATCACGGCCCGGGCGGCGGTGATCGGGTTCTTGATCACGGTCACCCCCGCGACCGCGCCGGCGGCTTTCGTCCGGCCGTCCATGATCGACGCATCCAGTTCGTTGCGGCCCTCGCGCGTGAAGACCGCCCCCTTGCCCGCGTTGAGCAGCGGCGAGTCCTCCATCAGCCGGATGGCCGCCTCGACGGCGTCGAGACTGTTGCCGCCGGCGTCGAGCTTCGCCTTGCCGGCGTGCAATGCGGCGGTGAGCAGTTCGCGCAGCTGCCTGTCGAGATCGGGAGTCATGTCCTTTTTTTCGAGACCGATGCCGCCGTGAATCCCCAGCACGACGTGTTCGACCGTGTCATCCGACGCTGCGTGCAGAATCGTCATGGGCACCAATCCGATTGCCAGGAGTGTCAGCAGCCAACGCATTTTGCCGCCTTTCCGGTCAGGTTGCCGCAGTTTTCGTGTCCCGTGCGATCACGGTACCCGGCGGCGGTCCGCAGCGTCCAGCGTGCATTCTCTGGTCGCTCAGCCGTTTGATGGCGTGCGGTTACGGCGGTGGGTTAGACTTCGTGGAGACCGTGGTGCGATTCGCCTCGGCTGGGTCCGCCGTGCAAGCGCGCCAGGCGCCTGCTGTCACCGCACGGCCGACACGGCCGTGGCACACCAGAACCTCGAGGGAGTCTGCCTGCCATGACTTTGCGTCGCCCGTTGCTCGTGCTGTGGACGTTCTTCTGCCTGACAACCGCCGGGGCGGCCCAGGACCACGACGCCGTCACGCCGGTCCCCCGCGAGGGAGGCTGGATGAAGCGGCACGAATCGTTCAACGAGCGCGTCGCAAAGGGCAACGTCGACCTGATCTTCATCGGCGACTCCATCACCCAGGGGTGGGAGAACGCCGGCAAGGACGTCTGGGCGAAACATTACGCCCCCCGCAACGCCGTCAATCTCGGCATCGGCGGCGACCGCACCCAGCACGTGTTGTGGCGGTTGGACCACGGCAACATCGACGGCATCAGCCCCAAGCTCGCCGTCCTCATGATCGGCACGAACAACTCCAACTCGAACACGCCCGAGCAGATTGCCGACGGCGTCACGGCGATCGTCAGGAAGCTCCGGGACAAGCTGCCGCACACGAAGATTCTGATTCTGGCGATCTTCCCGCGCGGGGCGGACAACAGCGACCCCAAGCGGCAGGTGAACAGCAAGGCCAACGAGATCATCGCCAGGCTCGCCGACGGGAAGATGGTGGAGTACCTGGACATTGGCCCGAGGTTCCTGGCCGAGGACGGGACGCTGAGCAAGGACGTGATGCCGGACCTCTTGCACCTCAACGCGGCCAGTTACCAAATCTGGGCGGACAGCATCGAAGCTCACGTGAAGCGGATGATGGGGGAGGGGACGTAGCGGCCCAGTTGGATTCTGTACGGACGATGCGCAATGTCGACTCCCGCGCTGCCGCGACAACCGCCCAACGCCGCTCAGGAACATCCTTGGGCGGTGTGGAACGTTGTCTCGGGATGGTCTGGCGGGTTCCTGCGGCGCGGGCGGCCGCCGCTGCTTAAGCATCCCAATGTGATGGGGCGCATCTTCCGCATCACGCTAGTGATGCTCGTGTTGGGATTGCTGGCCGGCTGGGCGGATGTGCTGATCAGCCTGCTGAGAAACTGGACCGGGCTCGCGCGAGGGCTGACTTGGCAAGTCCATGTCGCCATTCGTGGCTTATTCTTTGGCCTCTTCGTGCTCGTCCCGATGTCCCGCTGGCAAGGTCGCAACTGGTGGCTGGCCGCGCTGGCGGTTCCCGTCAGCATGTTGTTCCGCTGGGGCTTTGAGGGAACCATCCACCTGACGTGGCGTGAGATGCCGATGTGGCAACTGATGGCCTGGACCGGCTGCGTGGCGGCATTCCCCATCGGGCTGTGGATGATCGGGCCGCGGTGCTGGCGCGATTGGGGATTCGTCGCGTTGACCGTGCTGGCCGGAATTGCGGGGCAATTGCTGCGGATGGTCGCGATCTCTTCCATCGGTCTGGATCCGCATCCGTGGCTGCCCGAGTCGCTTCAAGCGCTTTTGATCTTTTCTTACCTGGTCGTCCCCTTCAACTGCACGGTGGCCGCAGCACTGGGGCTCCGGCTGGCGCTGGAACCCGCGCCGCCTCCCGAGCGCGCCGAATTTCCCGGCGCGTTGTGAAGATTGGGGCTGGTTGTGCTTCGGCCCCCTTGGCAGCATCGGCGCATCCGCCTACGCTTAGGCGATTCGATCCGTGACGCCGACCGAGACCAGCCATGCTCACCGCCCCCATTCCTGCTGAAGAAGCCGAACGGCTCGCCGAACTGCGGGCGCTGCAGATTCTGGATTCCCCGCCCGAGGAACGGTTCGACGGCATCGTACGGCTGACGCGGCACTTGTTTCGGGTGCCGATCGCCTACATCGCCCTCATCGACGCCGACCGGCAGTGGTTCAAGGCCAAGATCGGCCTGACCGTTCTGGAAACCGAGCGGGCCATTTCCTTTTGCGGGCACGCGATCCTGCAGGACGGGACAATGGTCGTGCGGGACGCGACGCGCGACCCGCGGTTTGCCGACAACCCGCTGGTCCTCGGCGAACCGCACGTCCGGTTTTATGCCGGACATCCCCTGGCGGGCCCGAATGGCAGGAAGGTGGGCACGCTGTGCGTGGTCGATCACGAGCCGCGCGACTTCGACGAACAGCACGAGGTCACGCTGGCCCAGCTCGCGGCGCTGGTCGAAGAGCAGTTGCGGCTGGTCGACGTCATCGCCACGCAGCGAGAACTGCTCGAAACCAAGACCGCCCTCGTCGCCACGCAGCAGCGGCTGGCTGCGGAACTGCACGAGGCGGCGGCGTACGTCCGGTCGTTGCTGCCCGCGCCGCTGACCGACGGCCCGGTCCGCACGGATTGGCAGTACGCGGGTTCCTCGCAGCTCGGCGGGGACCTGTTCGGCTACCACTGGCTCGACGACACCCACTTCGCCATGTACCTGTTCGATGTGTGCGGCCACGGCGTGGGGGCCTCGCTGCTCGCGAGCTCGGTCCACAGCACGCTCCGCCGGCAGACGCTGCCCAATTGCAACTTCGCCGACCCCGGCCAGGTCCTGGTGGCGCTCGACGACGCCTTCCCCATCAGCGAGCACGGCGACAAGTTCTTCACCATCTGGTACGGCGTGTACGACACGGCCACACGGGAACTGCGGCACGCGGCGGGAGGCCATCACGACGCGGCTCTGCTCACCGCCGACGGTCCGCCACAGGCGATCGGACTGCGGGGCCTGATGATCGGCCTCGTGAACACGCGACCGGCACGGTCGGAACGGGTCACGGTTCCTCCCGGCGCGCGGTTGTACCTGTTCAGCGACGGCGCGTTTGAGCTGTCCCCCGCGAACGGCCCGATGCTCGGCTGGAATGGGTTTGTCGACATCCTCCGCGGCTGCTGGTCGCGGCCCAGGGCGCGCACGGCGCACGTCGCCGGTCTGCTCCGCGCGCTGCAGTCGCGAGACGAATTCGCGGATGATTTCTCGCTGGTCGAGTTTGAGTTCGCGTGAGGAAGCCGTCGCCGAAAGCCAGCCCAGACCGCGGCGGTTCCGGAGCTTTTGCGACTGTCTGTCAACGAGCGTACTTGATTACCGTTCCACGGTGCATTGGTCTTGGGCTGGGGGCCGATGAAACGTGAACGCCGTCCGGCTGCTGGCGTGGGGGGCCAGCGTGTTCGTGAACCGCGTGATGTCGCCAGCGGATTCGTAGGCAAAGGGAACGGGTCGTCGGTGATGGGGCAGGCCGGGAGGCAGGCCGTCGAGATATTTCCCGGATGGGGTTTCCACGCCGGTGAGCGTGTGCCCCTTCGGCTTGGCCTCGATGACGCCGATCGCCCGGCCGGCGGCATAGCGCATGTCGTCGTCGAAACCGGTCGCCAGCGGAGACTCCCGCACCGCCACGCCGAGCCCGGCGGAGGTGCTTATCCACGCGCGGTCCTGCACGGCACAGCCCGCCTGCTTCAGCTGGCGGTCGATCTGCTGCCGGGCTGTCTGTTTGGGAGTCATGCGCGGCCCATGAGGATGGATGCCGGTCCCCTTACCGTAACGGCCGGGGTGGAGGCGCGGCAATCTCGCGCGGGGAGCCCAAGGCGGGGCGGCTTCACGCCAGAATCTCGTGCACCACGTGGCCATGCACGTCGGTCAGGCGGCGGTCGATGCCGGACGTGGTAAAGGTCAGCTTTTCGTGGTCGATCCCCAGGAGGTGCAGGATCGTCGCGTGCAGGTCGTAGCAGTAGGTTTTTCCCTCGGCCGCCTGATAACCCAGGTCGTCACTGCGGCCGTACGTGGCCCCCGCCTTGATCCCCGCACCGGCGAGCCAGGTGACGAAGGCCCCGCCGTTGTGGTCGCGGCCCTGGCTCCCCTGCGCGAACGGCGTGCGGCCGAACTCCGTGGACCAGACCACCAGCGTGTCGGTCAGCAGCCCGCGGGACTTCAGATCGCGGAGCAACGCGGCAATGGGCTGGTCCACGCTGGCGGCAATTGGAGGCAGCTCGGTCAGGATGTTGCCGTGGTTGTCCCAGTTGTTGACGGCCCCCTGCGGTCCGCTCCAGACCTGGACGAAGCGGGTGCCCCGTTCGATCAGCCTGCGGGCCAACAGGCAGCGTCGTCCGAAGTCCCCGGTGACCGGCTGGTCGAGGCCGTAGGCGGCGTGCGTCTCTTTTGTCTCGCGCGCGAGGTCGAACGCCTCGGGCGCGCTGAGCTGCATCTTCGCGGCCAGCTCTCCGGCGGCGATGCGGGCCTCCAGGCGCGAGTCGCCGGACCGCAGACGGGCATGGTCGCGGTTGATCGACTGCAGCAGCTCGACGGTCGCCCGATCGGCGGCACCGGTCGCAAAGTCGTACTCGGCGTCGGCGAACAGGTTCGGCACGGGCTGGGGGGCCGCCGCGTTGACGATCGTGCCATGATGCCGGGCCGGCAGGAACCCCGCGCTGAACGTGGCCTTCTGGTTGTAAGGGAGTCCGCGGGCATCGGGCAGGACGACGAAGTCGGGCAGATCGTCGGTCAGCCGGCCGAGCGCATAGGAAATCCACGCGCCCATGCAGGGGAAGCCGGGGAGCACGAAGCCGGTGTTCATCATGTAGCTGGCGGGGCCGTGCACGTTCGTCTTGCTGACCATGGCCATCAGGAACGCCAGCTCATCGACGACCTTTGCCTGATGTGGAAAGACGCTGCTGACCCACCGGCCGGTCTCGCCGTGCTGCGCGAACTCGAAGGGGCTTTTCATCACCGCTCCGGCCGCGGCGGTAAAGCCTTCCGGCTTCTCCTTTGGTCCCAGCATCAGGCCGTGCAGCCGGGCCAGTTCGGGCTTGTAGTCGAACGTGTCCATCGGACTCGCGCCGCCGTTCATGAACAACTGAATGATCCGCCGGGCCCGCGCGGGATGATGCAGCCCGCCGTTGAGGTCGGCCCGGGGAACTTCCGTCGCGGCGGCAGGGCTGTCCTGCAACAGCCAGTGCGCGAGCGCCACGCCGCCAAAGCCGCCACCGGCCTGCATGAGCCACCGGCGGCGGGACATCGCGGTCGTGATGTGAGGCTGTCGCATGGTCAGTCCACGAACAGAAACTCGTTGCTGTTGAGCAGCAGCCGGGCGACTGCGGGCAGGCCGTGCTGCTCCGCGAGCGTCACCAGCGCCGCCTGTTCCTCGGCAGTTGGCGCCCGCAGCCAGGTCCAATGCACGCCAGCGGCTACCTGCTCCGGCAACGTCGTCGCGGCCTCCTGCATCCGCCGGGAGAGATGCCGGGCGTGATGCAGCACGAACCGGTTGTTGAGCAGCACCAACGATTGCAGCGGCGACGCCGAGAACCCGCGGGTGGGGGCCAGCAATCCCAGATCGGGAAAGTCGAGGGCTTCCAGCAGCGGATCGGGAATGCCGCGCCAGACCACGCGGTAGATGCTCCGCCGCGTCGCCCCGGGGCTGTCCCAGTCGAACTGGTCGTAGTCGAGGACCGGCGTCAGTTGCGGTCCGGGGCGAGAGGAGAAGTGCGCGATGCCCGGTCCGCCCATCGTCAGATCCAGCCGCCCGCTGACCACCAGAACGGCGTCGCGATAGCCGTCGGCGTCGAGCCGTTGCCGCGACATCCGCGCGAGCAGGCGGTTGTCGGGATCGCGGGCCGTCAGTTCGTCGCGTTCGGCCGACGATTGCTGATAGGTTTCGCTGGTGCAGATCAGCCGATGCAGGGCCTTCAGCGAGCCGCCGTTGTCGCGCAGCTCGCAGGCCAGCCAGTCGAGCAGTTCCGGATGCGAGGGCCGGCTGCCCATGCGGCCAAAATCGCTGGGGGTGTCGCACAGTCCGCGGCCGAAATGATATTGCCAGACCCGATTGGCGATGCTCCGCCAGGTGAGCGGGTTCCGGGCATCCGCGAGCCATTCCGCCAACGCGGCGCGGCGGGCCGATTCCGGATGCGGCTGCGGCAGCGTGAACCGGGCCGGCAGATCGACCACCGCCGACAAGGCCCCGGCCGGGACTTCATCGCCCGGCTTGTCGAGATCGCCCCGCTTCAGGACGCGGATCGTCCGCGGCTCGCTGAACTGCACCACGCCCCGCTCGTTCTCCGCTCGTGCAGCGGCGGCATACACCTTCGCCGGCGGGGGCAGTCGGCGAAGTTCCAGCACCGCCCGGTGTCGCAACACGGCCGCCGCGAGCTGCGTCTGTTGTTCGGCCGTTCGTTCGGCCGCCGGGAGAGCCAGCGCCTGCTCGGCGGCAAGCGGCAAGGCCACCGCGGCTTCCGCCGGACCGTCCGTCGCCGACAGCTTCATCCGCCCGATGACATGCCCCCCGCCGTGCCATTGTTTGAGCACGATCGACAGCCGGGCGGCGGGGTCGATGGTCAGCGGCTCTTCCAGCTCGAAGATGGCATGATGCGGCTGGCTGACCGCCGGATGAATGCCCCACGCGGTCTTCAGGTTGCCATCCAGCGCGTGCTGGATCGTCCAGCCGGACTGATCGAAATCGGCGGTCGCACTCCGGATCCGCACCGGCTCTCCCGCGACGCTGCCGGGGCGAAACACGCGGACCTCGAACTCGGACAGATGCAGGTTGCCGTTGTCCATCCGCCCCGGCCCTTTCAGGGGGAGCGAATCATCGGTGAGCACCTCCAGCCGGAGCGCGGTGATGCGGGCCAGCGACGTCTTCACGGTCACCGTCGTCGTGTCCTTGTCGGGTCGCGGTCCGCCCGACAGCAGCGAACCGTCCGGCAGCCGGGTCAGCGTCGCCCCGTCGGACGACAGAAAGACCTCGGCCTCCAGGCTGTGCCACGCGGCCCGTGCCCCCGCGTCGGCCTCCCACGCGGCCAGCAGCCGGCGATGTTCGTCATTGAGCAGCACCGCAGCGTCCTGCTGCTCCGCGGCCCGCTGGAGCTGTGACCACCGGGCACGCTGCCGGGCGACGTCTGGATCCGGATCGAAGTCGATGTTCCCCTTGCCGATCCCCGCAAAGACCGCCTGCAGCGCGAAGTAATCGGCCTGCGTGATCGGATCGAACTTGTGGGTGTGACAACGGGCGCAGTTCGCCGTCGTGCTGACGAAGGCCCCCATCGTCTGCGTCACCAGATCGTCGCGGTCGAGATACTCAAACGCCATCGGAGCGGTGATCGCCGCGCTGTGGTCATACGGACCCGCCCCCAGAAACCCCAGCGCCACCAGCAACGGCGGCGCGTCCGGAAAGAGCGCATCGGCGGCCAGTTGCTCTCGGATAAACTGCGGCCACGGCTTGTCGCGGTTGAAGCTGTCGATGACGTAGTCGCGAAACCGCCAGGCGTGCGGACGAAAGGCGTCGTGCTCGAAGCCGTGCGAATCGGCGAAGTGAATGGTGTCGAGCCAGTGCCGCGCCCAACGCTCGCCGTAACGGGGCGAGTCGAGCAGGCGGTCGACCAGCCGCGTCACCGCGTCCGGCTGCGAATCGGCGGCAAACTGTTCGAGGTCCTCCGGCGTCGGCGGCAAGCCGTGCAGATCGAACAGCAGCCGGCGGAGCAATGTGCGGCGATCGGCCGGCGGCGCAGGATTCAGGTGCTCCTGCCGCAGCCGGGCGCGCACGAAGGCATCGACGGGATTCGCGCCGACACCGTCGGGCACGGCCGGCCTCACCAGCGGCCGCAGCGACCACCAGTCGGTGGCCCCTTCCGCAAGCGATTCGGCCGGCTTCGACGTCCGGGGATCGAATGCTCCGCGGGCGATCCAGTCAGTGAGGATCGCGATCTCCGAGTCTGGCAGCTTCTCCTCGGGCATCTGCAGGTCGGGATCTTCATGCCGGATCGCGCGGACCAGCAGACTGCCGTCGACGTTCCCCGGAACAATCGCCGGGCCGCGGTCTCCGCCGGTCGCCCAGCCGCTGCGCAAGTCGAGTGTGAGGCCCCCCTCCATCGTGCCCGAGGCATGCGAATGGCAGCCGTAGCACCGCTTGCGGAGCAGCGGTTCGACCTGCTGCTGGAAGTCGGCGAGGTCATCCGCCGCCTGTACGGGCAGGCCCACACCGAGCAGCAGCACCAGCAGCCCGACCCCGGACAGCTTCCCCGCTAAAGCCGGGCGACGATCAGGGCGGCAGTCGAACGCAGTCACGGGACACCCTGCAGCCAGACAACTTCGCCCAAGTGTGACCGACGCCTCCAGCGACGTCAATCAGAGTCTTTCTGGCCCGCGCCCGGTGGGTGCAGAGCGCGGGCGTCCGCGCCCGCTTCGCCGGGGGCAATTCTCGCGACAATCGATGGAACCATTGGACGCCGTATCCCGGTCGGAAAGGCGGGCCGGTGGCGGTCTTCGTTGGCATCGGGATCGGGCGCGACTTTGACCGATTCCATCCTTGCTGCGGAGGGGACGTGGACTCGCGCCGCGCTCAGCGCGCTGTCGGCCGGACCATCCTTCGCCCAGGCATCAAGGGCGGCCGGCGAACCCGCGGGGGCGCTCCCACCTGCAGTCCCGATTCGGCAATCGCCTTCAACAGCACTTCCACCGCAGCCGAAGGGGACCGAATTCGGTGACCGGGAGGGCGCCGAAGAACTTCCGGACGATGCGAAGGGCGCACATTTGGCAGTGCCGCTCAGCGTCCGAGAAGCGGGGCAACTCCTGCGTGACGTCCCGGAGGAGCAGTTCGTTCACGGACAGGCCGGGTTCCGGTTTCGGCGCGGGCTGCACCGTATCGCGGACCTTGGCGACCAGCTTCCCTTGGGCGTGGGCGGATCGCAACTCGGCCTACGTCAGTCGGGAGGCAGGGTTGTCACCCCGGCCCAGGCGGATGAATCGGCTGTCCACCTGGCAGAACACCCGTCCTTTGGCGTCGATGCAGAACCTTGGGACGGAAGACATTACACGGGGCATGTGCGGCACTCCGGGTTTTGGTGCATGATGGCACCGGTTCCCGCTCGTTTTCGCCGCACTGCCCACCGTGAGCAGGTATCGTAATTCTCGATTCGGCTTGCGTTTACCGAAGTGCCCAGGACAGGAATCGAACCTGCACGGGTGTTTAATCCCACTAGGTCCTGAACCAAAGTCCCGCGTTCACGCGCTGAACCGAGAAACAACGCGAATCCAACGTGGATCGTGAAGATACAGCGGGAACCCCCACTTCGCAACCGTCGCATTCAGCACACCGGCCAGCGGTGAGCGCCGGTATTGCTGGGGGTTTGCAGTTAGCAGCAGGTAGTCGGCCTGGTCACCGATCCCACGCGAAATCACGCGCCGGTTTGGGCCTGGTCGGGACGGCCCCGTCGGCGATCGCCCGTTTGCCGCGGAGCGTCACCAGCATCGGTTCCAGGCACTGCCGCACCAGCTCATTGATACTCAGGCCGGCCGCAGCCGCGTGCTCGCGCAGCAGCGTGTAGTCCTCCCGCAGCACGGCAGCGGAGACGGTGGTGTGAGGCAGACGGCGGGCCATCGGGTTGTCGCCTTTGGGAGAGGGATCGAAGGCGACGGTAGTTGTAGACCAGGGCAGCGACGCCCGCCAGAGCGATCGGCGTGGCGTGTGTCCTGGTGCGGCCGCTCATGCGCCCGCGTCGGCCAGCGGCAGCACGCCCCCGCCGTCATCCTGCATTTGCTTCAGCAGGTCGGTTTGCTCGCCGAGTTCCTCCTCGACGGCGTCCATCTTCTGCGCCATGTGGGCGGTGTTCTTGGCGGTCTGCGCGTCGGCGCCGCCCCCGCGGAAGGCGTTGAGGATCTGCATCAGCCCGGCACCCGTGCGAATGTCGGCCGCTTCCGCCACGGACTGCGCCCGCTGCGCGCCGGCCTGAAACGCGGCGCTTGTGGGAGCGGCGGGGAGGCCGTCTTTCCCGACAGTTCCCCCTTTCAACTTCGCGGAGTTGATGGCGCTCGCCAGCTTTTCCTGCGCCTTGGCCAGCGCGCGCTCTTCGCTGCTCTGAGCCAATCCGCGAGCGGCCGAGCGGCCGGCCACTTGCCGCTCAAACATGCTCTGATTCTCGGCCAGCGCTCCCTTGCGGTTCGATTCGATTTCTGCTAAGCGCTGTGTGCGGACGTTTTCCCGCTCTGCCAGCGCCTGCTGTGTGGCCAAGGCATCGGCCGCCTTTCGCCGCGCGGCGTCCTCTTCCAGCGTCGCCAGAACGTCGGTCGAATCCAGACCGTACGCTTTGGCCATGCCCCAGGCGAACTGCCGGGCGAACCGGTGCTGGGTTTTGCCCCAAGCGGACATGAACTTGGAGTTGAACTGCTGCCATCCGGCGAACAGGAAATCGAGCGTGGTCAGCCACGCCATCTCCATCGCCGCCCCCGCGTTGATCCAGCCGTCCGTGAGGAACTTGACCGCGGCCGACCACACGTCCAAGAAGTAGTCGCGGAAACCCTGCCAATTCGATTCGAGGAAGTTCGTCGCCCGCACCCATTGCAGTTGCAGGTAGGCCATCGCGACGTCGAACGCGGCCTGCAAGTCGCCGGCGGCAAGCGCCCCGACGATGGCCCCCCATGCTTCCGTAGCTTCGCTGCGGAGCACGTTCCACGCCTGCCCGAGCCAGGCCAGGGCTTTGCTGCCGGTCCCGCTGAAGTACAGGAACGCGGCCGTCAGGCCCGCCACGGCGAGCGCAATCCACGTGATCGGATTGCCCAACAGACCGATGGCCACGCCGAGACCGCCCCACAGCGTAATCAGCCCGCCGACGGCGAACGACGCAATCTGCAGCGCGAACCCCCGGGCCCATGATGGCCACGCCCAGCCCGGCCAGCGCCGCCGCGCCGGCCACGGCCGCAAGAATCAGGCCCCGGTTGTCCCGCACCCAGCGGGCCACCGCGCCGGCGTTCTTGGCCAGCCAGTTGAAGGCGTTGGCCAGCGCCGGGGCGAACGTGGCCCCGATGCGGAACGACGCCGCCTTGAGCGACCCCTTCAGCCGGTCCAGAGCGTCGCCGAGTTCGGCCGCGGCGTCCGCGTCGCCCCGGTCGATCGACTTGCCCAGGGCGACGGCCTCGGCGCGCATCGCCGCCAGTCCCGCCGAGCCCCCCTGCAACATCGGGATGAGTTTCTGACCGCTGCGGCCGAGCACCGACATGGCGGCGTTGGTCCGGGCCGCCGGATCGCTGATGGCCGCCAGCCGGTCGGACAGGATCGCGAGCTGCTCATCGGGGGACTTGCCGGCCAGGTCGGCCACGGTCAGCCCCAGTTCGGCCAGCGACTCCTGCGCGGTGCGGGAACCGCCGGCCGCTTCCGCGATCGTGCGCTGCATCCGCACCAGCCCCGATTCCAGCGTCCCGACGTCCGTCCCGGACAGCCCCGCGGCGTGCCCCAGTTCGGACACCGCGTTGGTCGTCATGCCGGTGCGGTCGGCCATCTTCTGGATTTGGTCCCCGTAGCTCGCAATTTCCCCACTGAGCGCCACGAGGCCGGCCACGCCGGTGACGCCGGCCAGCGCCAGCGGGGCGGTGAGCTTCGCCCCCATGGCGCGCAGCCCCGCCCCCCAGCCGTGGAGCATCTGCTGCGCCTGCTTCAGCCCCCGCGCCAGGCGGGAGTTCTCGGTGAAGATCTCCACGAACGCGCCGCCGGCGCGGATATCTCGGGCGCTGCTCATGGGAGGGCCTCAACCAAAGGGACGGACGGACCGGGAACCACTCACGCCGCGGCCGGTTCGCCCGCGGGAGCGGGACCGGCCAGCGACTTCTCAATGCCCTGTTCGATCTCCGTCTGCAGCGCCACCAGGTCGGTCGTGCCCATCACCTGCTGCAACTGCCGCGTGGTTTTGGAGCGGACCGCCTCCGCCGCTTTGATGGCGGTCCCCAACAGCGCCTTGAGGCTGTCCTGCTTGGCCGCGGGCATGTAGTCCACGCAACCTTCCATGAGCGCGTACACGGCCTGCTGCGCATGGTCCTCCAGCAGCGCGTCGCCGAAGTCTTCCGCCGTCACGCCGGCGGCGTCGAGCTGCGGCCGGAGCACGCACACCAGCACGTCGAACAGGGCGACGATGTCACGCGAGAGCAGCGCCAGCGCGCCGGAGTTCGGGTCAAACGCCGCCAACAGGTCCACCCCGGTTTCCCGCTTCACGCGGGCCAGCGTGCCCGTCGTCACGGGGACGGACCACGTCCGCCCCTTGCTGTCCTTGAAACTGGCCATGATCGTTTCCCTTCGGTCGGTTGGGGATGAGTAGCAGTTACCCGGCGGTCCTTTTCGGACGAAATCACAAGAGGCCGCGGCGGGCGGTGTTGAGATCACCCGCCGCGGCCGGCCGGCGTCGCAGGAAGTCTCGGAACTGCGACAGCCAGCGGTGACAGGAACGGCGGCCGCCGGGTCGCCGTCCCTGCCGATGGGGCTTCGCAGCGCGTCGATGACGGGGCCGCGCCGCGAAGCGCCCTTCTCTTATCGGAGACCAGCCGTTGCGCGAAGACGGCTTGCCCCCGCGTAACAGTTACAGCGCGGCGTCGACGATCTCTTTCAGCTTCACCGTGCTGAAGACGTCGCCGAGTTTGACCACCACCCAGACGCGCGGCGCGTTCTCAAATTGCCGCCGCGCTGGATAGTCCTTGTGGACGGCGAACCGCTGCTGACTGATGCGGTCCCGCGCCTGTTGCGTGAGGGACTGGAAGCGCTCCGGCCCGTCGTACAACTTCCCGAGCGGCGTCGCGCCGGACCGCATCTGTTCGTTCACTGTCGGATCGGCCAGCGGCTTCAACTCGTCCCGGAGCTTGCTGGCCAGATACTCGGCCCCGCGCGTCGGGAACGCGCTGGGCTGGTTCGGCAGCCGCACGCCGAACGTGATCGGCGGGAGCGCCGCCTGCTTGCGGACCAGCTCGAGCGCCTCCTTGGGGAAGAGTTCCAGCGTCCCCGGCTTGTACGACTCTTCCGGGGCCTGCTGCGGCAGGAACGGGTCGAGAATGGCTCGGACTTCGTTGGCGAAGGCCTCCGCCGCGGCCCGCAGCGGGTTGTCCTTGAACCAGCCCCCTTGCACGTCGGGCATCTTCAGCAGGGGAGCGCCGTCGGTGACGTACTTTTGGAGCGCGTCGGGCAGAACCTTCCATTCGCCGGTGTCCCCGAGACGGTTGGCCTTGAGCGCGCCGAAGGCGATCAGTCGTCGCACGGCCAGCGGCTGGACGCCGAGTTCGCCGGCCACCTGGTCGACGGACAGCAGCGGTGACGTGGCCTGCAAGGGGGAAGGATTGGGTGCGTTCATCAGGAATTCCTTTTCGCGTGAGAGAGGGAACGGAAAGACGGAGCATCAGCCGGCCACGCGCCGGCGTCAGCGGACGGCCCGCGTGCGGAGCTTGTCCAACTGTTCGACCAGCGTCTGCATAGCCGCGTTGTTGTCCTGCACCAGCGCCGTCCGTGGGGAGCGCAGCGACTCCGCGTATTCCTTCGCGGCCCGGACGCCGGGATGGGTGAGAATGAACCCCGGTTGAATCCAGCCCGGCACGGCGTGCGGCGTGTCTACATAGCCGAGTTCGATCAGCTTCCGCCGCAGCTCGTCTGCCGCGGACTGATGGGCGGCGAACGCCTGGTCGAAGGCGGCCCGTTGGTCCACGGCTTCCGCGGTGAAGTAGGCCGCGATTTGCTCGCGGAGCTGCAGCTCGCTTTGCAGCAGGTTGAAGGCGTTGAGTTCCGGGCAGTCCGCTTGGAACACCTCACCCGAATCGAGCGAGCGGACATCCGCCGCGTGCATCTTCGCCTGATAGGCGTCTTCGTTCCCGCGGACTTCGAGAATTCGGGCGATGCTCGCGTTGAGCTGGTCGCGCTTTTTCGCGACGGCCTTCGTGTGCCAGGTCTCGCACGGGAGCGGCGCGAGCCGAGTCCAGTTCGGCATGGGGAATCCTTTCGTAAGGGACGAACGTAAGGTCAAAGGCAACTGCGGGTTGCCATCGGTGGCGGGGGAGGATGGCCGCCGGCAAAAGGTACTCCCGGCGGCTTCCGCCGTGCCCCCCTACGGGAACAGTCGAGTAGCGCGACACACTTTCTTGCCGGCCGGCGGGGCCGGCGCGACACGTGGCCACTCCGGCGGATTGCGCCCCGCCGGCGGCGCGCGGATTCTCATCGGGAAGACCTCGGCTTTCCTACGGCGACGGACGTTCGGCCGTCGCTGCCGTAGGGCAGGACCGAAACGCCGAACAATCCCCACTTCCGGAACACGGTGACCGGGCCGGGAACCGCCGCGCCGTTGACGGTGACCGTCGCGCCCTTCGGGACGTTCTCGCAGACCAGGTCGGCCGGCCGCATCACCAGCGACGCCTGGTACGGGACGCCGGCAGAGCTTTTGTGGATCACGTCCCACGCCCGATCGTGCGCGAACGTGCTGACCAGGCTGCCGTAGACCATCAGCCCCGCGGGCGTGATCGCCGTACGGTCGATGAAGCCGATGGCGTCTTTCGGGTCGTGGCAAAAGTCGATGACCAGCCGGTGAGTCACCGGCCGCATCCCCGACAGGTCGTGAACCACGCGCCCCCAGTAGTGCTGTTAGGCGACGTCGCCGGTCCGGGCCAGCACGTCCACCGGGTACAGCAGCGCCCCTTGCGATCGCCGGCCAGCGCCGGGCTTGGGGAGGTCGGCGGAGAACCGCAGTGCGTGCAGGGGAATGGAGCGTTTGCCGGGGGCGATCATCGGCGGTCTTTCGCGGGCGGGAGTGAATGCACCTGGTCGACGGCGGACGACGCGGGGGCGCCAGCATGGGCACCGACCAGGTCCGGGGGACTGCGGGCGTGGCGGGCTTCGGCGCAGCGGCGGTGATACTCCGCGTCCGCCGCCCGTTGTTGGGCCTCGAATACTTCCCGACGCCGGCGGCCTTCGTCCTGCTGCTGCGCGGCGATCCACGCTGGCGAGTCCTCGGGCCACAGTTCGTCGGCCGGCGTGTTGGGCGTGCCGGCGTACGCAAGGCGATCGAAGAGCGCACCGGGTTGCCAGCGCCCCGGGAACCGCTCGAAGTGATCGACGATGGCCAGAACCAGGGCGTCGGTCAGGCCGCGGGCCCGGGCCTTCGCGACGCATTGCCCCGGGTAACGAACTCCGGCCTTCGCCACCCTCTCCACCACCGCGTCGGTCGGCTGGTCTGTGCGGCGTGGAGGGGTAGGGGGTGGTGGCGCTTGGGAGGCGCTTTCTTGGGCGCTTAGAGGCGCTTCTTCCTTATAAGGGAAATCCGTGCTACGGATTTCTCGCCCTTCGGACGGACAACCGAAATCCGTACTACGGATTTCTTCCCCTTCGGACGGATTTCCTTCCTGGGCCTCGACGGCCTTGAAGATCACCCCCCAGCAGAGCTTGAACCGGGCCGCGCGTCCCTGCCGGCGGTCCCACTGGATGAAGCCGGCCAGGTCGAGACGGTGCAGCGCTTCCGCCGCGGCGGCGCGGCCGATCTCGCATTCGTCGGCCAAGACTTCCACCGGGATGGTAAACCAGCGGTCCTGCCAGTCCGCACCGATGTGATCGTCCAGCGCCCGCAGCAAATGCTTGCCCGTGGGGTCGCGACGTTTGCGCTGGCCATCATTGAGCAACGGCAACCGGAGCGCACGCAGGGCGCGTAGTTGCTGTCCGCGGTCGACCTTGAGTGTCTGCTGACGTGGGGCGGCTTCGCGTCCCATGCGCTACGCCTCCCCGTTGAGTGGGGAGAGAAGCGGCGCGACCTCGGGATTGTCGGGGCGGGCTTCCGTGCCTACCATCAATGCATTCCTTGGGGCTTGGCGGCCTGGGAATCAAGCCGTCGCGGTCTTCCGGCCGCGGCGGCTTTGCTGTTTGGGGGGAGCGTCGAGAGCGTGCTCAGCGATCGCCGCCGGCGACGCGGTGACCAGGCCCGCGGTGATCAGGTCGGCCAGCCCCGCGAGCCGGCCGAGTTCGGCCGACGTCCGTTGCCGGGCGGACGGATGAGCGGCGCACCAGCGCGTGACCAGCGCCCGCACGTGGGCGCTCCCCTGGTCGGTGGCCGCGGCCTGGTCGATGACGTCGGCGACTCGTTCGGCGACGAACGCGAGCTGCGCCTCATCACCGCGGACCAGGGCGGCAGAGAGTTGGGCGAACAGCATGGGCGCGGCCTTTACTTGGGCAGGAGCGCGTCGAGTTGCTTCTCAGCACGATCGGCCGGGGTGTTCTTCCGGCACCGCTGACGGCCTTTGCTCGTCGTGCGCTCCGGGGCCGGCGACGTCGCGGCTTCCCGGCGGTTCATCGCCTGCAGGAACCGTTCGACGGCCGCAGGCGTCGTCACGCGCTTCCGACCGACCCACCAGCTTTCCAGTCTGATGCCGTGAAAGCCCGTGTCGCACCAACGGTGGAGTTGGGCGACGTGCGGATGGGTCGGCAGGAGCTGCGCCGCCTCCGCGAGCGAAATGGCATCCTTGAGCGAATCCAGCAACGTAGCCGCGACCATCGTTCCTCCGGTGAATGTGGCGAATGCGATGGCCACAAGGTAGGAACGAAAGCCGCAGCCGGAGGAGAGAAAGCACGACGACCGCCGAGAAATGCGCAAAGCTGCGCAACTCTGCGCTTCAATCTGCGCTTTGCTGCGCGTTCAGCTTTTCGAGAACCGCCTCGGGAAGTTGCTCCGCGTGCAAGTAGATCTTCCCGGTACCGGTGAAAGGCGAGCGCCGGTACTTGGTTCCAGGTTTGTTCTTCGAGCCGTGGTGATCCTGAAAGGTGCGTTTTCCGATACCCAACAGGGCGGCCCACTGTTTCTCTGTGCGCGGCCCCTTCCAGCACGAAGGGACTACGGCTTTCGATGAGACCACCGCCGGCGACTCCGAAAGTCGAACGGGGGGCAACCGCTGAGCACATCCGCGCAGCTCCGCGTGAACCTCTGGAAGCAACTGCCAGACCGGAGGGCAGTCGAACCCTTGCCAGGTGAAGAGCCGTCGATACCAGGCCATCCAATCGGGCGAATGCAGCCGAGAGAACCTTGGGGACCCATACCAATTGGGATCGATCCAGACGATCGGCTTAAAGAACTTTCGGGACCGCGCCCATTCGTGCATCGCCAGAATGCTGACGTGAAGGTTGGAACTATCGGGGGGTAGGTCCTTGTCCTTCCGTCGCTCTTTGTCCCCTTGGATCTCCTCGGGCAACGAGAGGACGAGTTCACACGTCGAAGCGAACCGGCGATGAGGGCCACGTTGAGCAGGGTTTGCCGGCTTGAGCACCAAGGGGAGGCGATCAAACGCCGAGCGGATGAGTGCCGCCACGTCGTAGCAACGCGAAATCTGCACAAACAGGCGATCCCAGCCACCATGCTCGGCGTCGGGCATCTCTGCAAGGGGAAGGAACTTTTCCGCCCGTTTGATGTCTGCCTGCAACTGACCCACATGAAACTCGTCGACTGGCAGGTGCGAAAGTTGGCCAGAAACGTTGTAAATCCCCTCGAACTCTTTCGCCTTCACCAAGAACTTATCCCGCCACGCGAAGAACTCTTCAGGTTCACCGCGCCGGGCAAGGACTGAGTCGCATTCTGACTTCACCTTGTCCCTTTGCACGTCGCCCGTGAGAACGCCGGCGGTCCACTGCATGACCTCCATCTCTAAACTCAGCCACTCAAACTGCCCCGGCAGCTTTTCGACAATCGTCCGAAACTCATCCATGCGTCCGGCTCCGATTTGCCGGTCCCGAGAGAGAGAAGCAACGCGGGAAAGCGGTCTCGGATTTCCGCCTTGTCGGGGATCAGCCTATCCCGCGCTGCGTGACACCTTACCGCGGCCGGCGCCGCGGCATCAATTCATGGGCGAATGCCCAGCAAGGCCCACGCCAGCGCCCGCAGTTGCAGGGCGAGCGCCGCCCGGAGGATGGCCAGGCACCATTCGACCGGCGTCCGGTCCCCTTTGGATTGGTTGCAATCGCGGCAGGAGAGCACCAGGTTGGCCCCGCTGTCGCGGCCGCCGCGGATGATCGGTCGGATGTGATCGAGCGTGCTCCGCTTGCGGGAGACCCGCCGGCCACAATAGGCGCAGTAGGGGGACCGCCGGTGCAGCCGATGCCGGAGGATGCAGCGCTGCTGGAGATCCAGCCGCGCCTGAGGATTCCCGCGTCCGTGGGGGATGAGCGTCCCTGCGTGGAGGCCACGCGCCCGAGACATGCCAGACCCTTCCGAGAAGAGGCCACTCTGTCCGCGCCTCCAGCGCCGCGCAGGACACGCATCCTGCGCGGCGGGGAGGGCGAGCCAGCATCAGGGGGCGAATCAATTCACCGCGGCCTCCAGCTCGCGGCGTTTCGTCCGCTTGTTCGTGGCGGCCATCTGTGACGGTCCCTTCAACTCCATCGCCAGCCGGAAGAACCGGTCGGCCAGCGCTTCGCGGTCGTCGTGCGACAGCCGGGCCAACAGGCCGTTGAGTTCGGCCGAGAGCGTATCCAGCGATCGCTGCAGCGCCCCGACGTCGGCGGCGGAGAGCAGCTTGTCCCCGTGGACGTTGCAGGTGACGCCGGTCCCCGCGTCCTTGCGGATCGGCTTGTAGCCGTGATCGTCCAGAAGCTTCTTGGCCACCCGGTAGGTCACTACCTCGCCCTTGCGGGCCTGCGCGAGCGCCTGCCGGATGGCGGTCTCCGGCACGTTCTTGCGGGACAGGGAGACGACCGCCGACGGCTGGAACTGTTTGAGGCAATCCACGTCGCCGAACACCTTGGCGGCCTGCATGTAGTTGATGGCCACCGACCAGGTCCACTTGAACTCGGCCTCCAGCCACGCGCGGAACATGGCCGGCGTCATGCTGTCCCGCACCTCCCGCAACTTGTGGCCGATGCTGACCACCGCTTCCGCGGTGCGCTCCAGCAACACGCGGATATCTTTCGCGTGGGCCTGCGCCTTGCGGCGGGCCGCCCCATCTTTCACCAGGTCGTAGTTGAATGACTTCCGAGCCATCATCAGGTCTCCCGAGAACACCCATCGAACAGCCCGCGCCCCCAGTGAGCGCGGGTAAATTCAGCCGTTGTCGGCGACGTCGCCGGCGGCGAGCCCCGGCCAGGCCGGCCGCTGGATCGCCTCCGCTCCCGTGTGGTTGCGCTTCAGCTTCGTGGGATCGACGTAACGCCTGGTGACGTCGATGCCGCTGTGCCCGAGATGCCGTTGCGCCGTGGCCAGGTCGTAGGCGTCGGCGATCGCCGTGGCCGACGTGCGGCGCAGCTTGTGGAACAGGTCGCGGCGGCCGTGGGACAGGCCGGCCCGTTGCAGGATCTCCCGATACGCACGAGCCAGGTAACGGAAATGGCCGTCGCTGTCGATCGGCCAGGGGAACAGCCACTCCCGCGGTTCGGCGAGCGTGGCGGCGATACTCCGCAGCGTATCGGGATGCAGCCGGAACGCCTGGTCGGCGTCCTGTTTCTGGACTTCGGCCGGGACGTTCAACCAGCCGTCCGCGGTCAGATCGGCCTGCCGCAGTTGCATGACCGCGGCAATCCGCAGTCCGGTGTCGTACAGCGTGAGCACCAGCGCCGGCCACCAGGCGGCCGCGGGAATGCCGCAGATCGTCCCCGGCGACTCCGCGGCCGCCCGCAGGATCAATCCGACTTGCTCCGGCGACCAGGCCTCCGGCAGCCGCTTGGGGACGCGGAGCTTCATCACGTCGCGGGGCTGTTCGGGGACGAGCCGCTTCCGCCAGGCGTGCCGCCACAGCGCCAGCAGACAGGCCCGCTGGCCGTTGACCGTGGCGTTGGCCTTGCCGGCCGCCTTTAGCCAGGCCAGGAACCGTTCCAGCAGATCGTCCGACAGACAATCGAGCGACGGTTCGCAGCCGCAGAATCGGGCCAGCCAGTTGAGCGCTGACCGGTAATCGCCGGCCGTGTGTTCGGTCGCGTCGGCCAGCCGCTGCGGCCGGTAGACGTCCTCAAAGAACCGCCGCAGCGATTTGGGCGAGTTGTTGCCGATCGTGACGATGACGGCCGCCTGGTCGGGCGTGCGGGGCGGCGTGGCCTTTCGCCGGCGGCGCTTCCGCTGGCCGCTGGGATCCTCCGCGAGCAACTGTTGCCACCGCTCGCGGTCCCGTGGCCGCACGAACCGCAGCTTGTCGCTGCGGGCGTTGATCGTCAGCGTCAGATCGAGTTGGCCGAGAGCGTCGGGCAGGGCCCGGCCGGTGCGCTGCAGCCGCTGGAACAGGCAGGGTTGCGCGTAGGGCAAGTTTGCCCGGAAGAGAACTTGCTTGTACGTCCGCAGCAGCATGTGGAACGGCGGCCGCCCGTTGTCCAGCGGCCACGGGAACAACCGGGCGTGTTCGTGCCGGCGCATGGCGTCGACGGCCTCGACGGCTTTCGGATGCAGTTGGAACGCGAACAGCCGCGAGACCAGCGTCCCGGTCCGCGGGTCGTACTGCGCTTTGTCGATCGCCAGGAGTTCCGCGGCGGACAGGCCCGTATCGAGCATCACGGCCAGCAGCGCAAACCACCAGCGGCCGGCCTCGACGCCGGCGACGTCGCCGGGCATCGTGCGGGCGCTCGCGAACAGGCGCTCGAGCTCGCCCCGCGACCAGGGGACAAACGGCCGCGTATTGTCCTGTGCGGCCATCATCAGCGGTTCAATCTCTCGGCGGCGGGACATGGGCGGAGGCCTCCGGCAACGGCGGGGCGGGGGGACTTCACGGCCGAAATCACTCGGCCGGGAGGGCGACTCAGCCGAGTTTCTTGACGGCGTCGACGGCCTGTTTCTCGGCGGCCTTGCTGTAGTGTTCGGTCATCGCCCGCGATGCGTGCCCCAAGAGCCGCTGTGCGGCTTCGGTGCCCATCATCTCGGCGACCTTCGTTGCCACTGTGTGCCGCAACTGATGGGGCACGAACGGAGGAACGCCCGCCCGGCGGCAGGCGGCCTTGATGACGTGCCCGAAGGTGACCCGGCTGAAGGGAAAGAGTCGCCGCTGCGGATCGGCCTGAAGGTAACCGGCCAGAATCTCCTGCGCCGTCTGGTTGAAGT
>Ga0073934_10003458_pt1 | contig 29031 bp, 19 predicted proteins | sample LarsenN4metaG_FD_76834 | JGI IMG/M metagenome (GOLD analysis project Ga0073934, IMG submission 76834) | Hot spring sediment bacterial and archeal communities from British Columbia, Canada, to study Microbial Dark Matter (Phase II) - Larsen... ... | reverse complement strand
TACTCCTTCACCGGTGGGGTGAAGAAAGTATGTTTATAAACCAACTTTGTGTCAACTGTCCCGTAGGGACCTTATTTTCTGGGCGTAGTCCCAGAAAATGGCTAGTACCTTATGAGTCAGATTTTTGTACAGTGAGCAAGAAGTTATTACACAGAGGGACACGGAGAAGTCACAAAGTCCCACAGAGGAATTTTTATCGCTTCTCTGCGTGTCTCTGTAAAGTCTCTGCGTAACTCTGTGTTCCTTTTTGGCTCTGGCTCGTCCAGGTTAGGGATTGGCTGGGAACCAACTCAAACCGTATTCCCGCCGGGAAGCCGCCAAAAACCGGAGCTAACTGCCCCAGCAGGGCTGCGGGCGCAGTTTCAAGCAGGTGAGTGTCAATAACCTGGTTGCGCAGATTCACTTCCGGGCTGGTGTGGGTGACAACGCGGAGGTAGTTGCCGGTCAGGCCGCTCCATTGGAGGCCAAAGCCGTACGGCTCGTGGCTTTCCCAGAGCACCGGCAGCATCCGCCCGACAAACTGCCGGCGGAACAAGTCTTCTAAACTGGCATTTAAGAGGTGCATGCGCTGGCTGCGCTCCTGAGCTACAGGAGCCGGGACCTGGCCGCGCATACTGGCCGCCGCCGTGCCTTCGCGCCGCGAGTAGCGAAAAATGTGCAGCTTGGCAAACTTCATTTGCTCGACAAAGGCCAGAGACTCGGCAAATTCGGCCTCAGTTTCGCCGGGGAAGCCAACGATAATATCGGTTGTGATCGAGACATCGGGGATGGCGGCGCGGGCGGCCTCGACCAGGGCAGCAAATTGGGCCTGATTGGTGCGGCGGGCCATGCGCCGCAGAGTGGCATCACAGCCGCTTTGCAGGGGCAGGTGTAAGTGGGCTAATAATCGTTTATTTTGCCACAGCTCAAAAAAATCTGCGTCCAAATCCCACGGTTCCAACGAAGATAGACGCAGGCGGGGCAAGTCGGTTTCAGCCAGAATTGTCCGTACCAAATGCGGCAAACCGTACGAGGCGCCCCCATCATGACCGTAAGAACCAAGATGGACGCCGCTGAGAACGGCTTCCTGGTAGCCCAGGCCCACCAAACGGTTGATTTCGGCCACAATCTCCGCCACCGGGCGGCTGCGGCTGGCTCCCCGCGCTACGGTGACAATACAAAAGGTGCAGCGGTTGTCGCAGCCATCCTGAACCTTGACAAAGGCGCGGGTGTGGCTGCCTTCGATCTCGCCGGCCAGGGAGGAGAGGGGGATGAAGGAGGGCGCATCCACCGCCGGAATAGGGTCGGCGTCACGCAAGAGGCCGGCCTCGGTCAGAATTTGCGGCAACTGGTCTTTTTGTTCGTTGGGTACCAGCAAATCAACCCCCAGGGCGTTAATTTCCTGGGGGGCCAGTTCGGCGTAGCAGCCGGTGACTACTATCGCCGCCTGGGGATTCGCCCGGCGCATTTGGCGGATGATCTGGCGCGATTTGCGCGAGGCCACGTGTGTTACCGCGCAGCTATTGAAAACATACAAATCGGCCAGTTCGCCCGGCCCCACCAGACGATGCCCCGCCCCGGCAAAAGCGCGCGCCATTTCTTCAACTTCACTAATATTCAGCCGGCAGCCAATAGAGTCAACTCGAATACGCATGTTAAACCCTAAATAGAGGATAGAAGATAGAGGATAGAAGATAGAGGATAGTTTTCTATCTACTATCTGCCATCTACTATCTACTATTTTCTATCTACCATCTACTATCCCCTACTCCCTACTTCCTACTCCTTACTCCCTACCTCACATCCATTTTGCTATAAGCCCAATCCGGCCCGACGCCGGCGTTGGGAATAATTTCTTTTTGGTTAGCCCCACTGCCGCTCATCTTCCAGATGCCCCAATTGCCGCTGCGGGCGCTGCGGAAGATGATGTCGCCGCTGGGGGTGTAGGTGGGCAGGCTGTCGGGGCCGGGCGCTTCGGTGATGCGGCGCAGGTTGCTGCCATCCACATTGACCAGGTAGATGTCTACATTGCCGCCCTCGTCGCGGCTAAAGGCAATCGTTTTGCCGTCGGGCGACCAGGCCGGGAAGGAGTCAGAGCCGCCATTGGTAATAAGGGTGTGTCCAGAGTCGTCCCGATTGGAAATCCAGATGCCGGTTTTGCCGTCGCGCCCGGAGCGATAAACGACTTTTTGACTGTCGGGCGACCAATCAGCCTGTTCGCCCAAAATCTCAAAGCGGAATTGTTGGTTATCCACCGTGCCCAAAAAGTAAATGCGATAATCGCTACCGCCCGGTTTGGCGTCAAAAGCCACCATTTGCCCATCAGGCGAAACACTGGCCCAACGGGCCGTGCCTTGCTTCCAATCAACCGGCTGTTGCAGCACCGCTAGATCAGCCGAGGGCAGGGCGGCGGCATTGAGCAGAGCCACAATGCCGTTGCTCACGCCGTCGAAGACAAAATCACGCCCATCGGCCAGACGCTGCCGGTCAACCCCGGCCTCGCCAAAAAAGAAGATTTGCTGGCCGTTGGGGGTCCAGGAAGGACCGGCGGCGCGGTTGAGCAGAAACTTTTCGCCCTGTCCGTTCGTGTCGGCCACGTACAGATTGTGCTGACCGCCATCCCACTTGGTGTAAGCCAATTTGTAGACGCCGCCGCCTGCACTGCCACTGCTGGCCGCCGGTTTGGTCGGGGCAGGTGTGGGCGTCGGGGTTTCGGTTTCAGCGGTGGGCGTGGTCAGATCGGCGGCGTGTTCTGCTTCGTCGGTGCTTTGGGGCAGCTCCGTTTCTGCTTCGATGGTAAAGTTGCTGGTTTGCAGCAGTTCATCCTGCACATAAAGCTCCAGGGTCCATTCACCTGGAAAGAGAGGATTATTGCCGGCGTCAATAAAATAGTCAAATACGCCGGTTTCGTCGCCTGTCCACTTCTCGGTGTTGCTCAACACTTGGGTACCATCCAAATACCAAACCCGCTGCCAGGTGTACTCTTTAGACATGCCGCTGTACTCAAAAATGGCATGAACCTGGGTAATGCCTTCCTGGAAGGTCAAACCGGGATCAATCGGCTCGTAATCTTCGGTAGCGCCCAGGGCAAAGGTGATGGGGCCAAATTCCGGCTCGCCGGCAGGGGTGGGGGTCTCCGCTTCAACGGTGGTTTCGGCTTCGACGGTGGGTTCGGTGGTTTCAACAATAACCTCAACCGTAGCTTCTTCGGTGGCGGAGGCCGCCGGTAGGGAGGGGGTTGAGGTAGGGGTTTCCAGCGCTGGAGCAGGGGTGACGGTTGCGCCGCTCAGGCTGGCCAATGCATCGTCTAACTGGTCTCGGGCCAGATAAACGCCTACGCCGGTCAATAGGACGACACAGAGTAATAAGGCGCAGCCGACCCCGGCAGCAATCAGCCAGGGGTTACGTTTTTTGGCCGGGGGCGGGGTGGCCGGCTGTGGCGCACCGCTCACCTCGGAGGTACCTCTACCCGAATAAACCGTTTGATCAAAGTCGCTCATCTTAACTCCCACCAGAATTGATTAAGATAACAGGTTTGTCAGAAGCCATGCGCCGCTTGCCGGCGTGACCTAGAATAATTTTGTAGAATTATGGACAACGTGGCGTAAAAAAGGCCGAACTTTGAGGTTAATCTAGCCTTGACTCAGGGCAAATCTGTCCAGGCTACGAGCAAATTTCTTACCAAAAGCATATCATTGAGCGGGTTTAGTGTCAAGTTATATGCCCACCGGAGTCTCTAATCGCCCCTTTATCTTTTTTGAAAAAGGTGTTATAATTTAGTTATGTTTACAAGATGCGCCGTTACGCGAGGTGAACTATGTTCCTAAAAAATAGTAAAAAATCAGGCCAATGGAGTGTCCTCATCATCCTGGCCCTCCTTGTTGTGAGCGGCGCTTCCTGGTGGAGCAGTAATCTTCATTCTACCCCGGTCCAAGCGGCCGGCATTATTGATAAGGTGAAGGACCCGCAGCCGCCCGCTGCCCGCCCCCCACAGCAGGCTGAAGACGCCTGTTACTGTTCCAGCGACATCTACAATTGTAACAATTTTCAGTACCAACAGGAAGCCCAGGCTTGCTATGACGACTGCCAGGCCCAAGGCCGCGGCGACATTCACGAATTGGATAGTAACAGCAACGGGCTGGCCTGTGAAGAACTGCCACTCGAACCCACCCCCATCACCTCTCAAGCCACCCCTTATACCGATCCCGCTTTCAACGATCCTGTTTTTAGGAGTCTGGCTAACGCCGATAACCTTCTGACTAATGGTAACTTTGAAGCTGACTTTTACGGCGCACCCGAGTTAGGTTTTGAACCCCCTGAAACCGGCTGGATTCCCAATAGTTGGGGCTGGTTTAAAAGCCAGGCTTACGGTAAATACAATATTTATGGTAATGAAGGATTTGCCCTGGTCTGTCCTGATGATTTCAGGCTTTTCACCAACAGCGCCCTATCGTTGTCGTTCCACATTCAATCCTCGGACCAGCCGGATGCTCGTTTGGGGGTTTACCAAACTGTCTCGGTGACGCCGGGGCAGCAGTATCTTTTTGCCATCCAGGGCGCAATTCAGAGTCAACCGGGGGCCGGCTCGCCTGATATTAACAATCGGCTTGAGGTCTTTTTTGATCAGAGCGGTGGTACTGACTGGCAGGCGACCCCTCACGAGAAGTGGACCTCTTTACCCTGGCGCGAGCAAGAGCTGGAGTTTGAAACCTCCGGTCCCAACGACCCTGACCTGGCCCGAATTCAGGAATATTACACCATTGTCAAGCCCAGTTCTAACCGGCTAACAGTATTTCTCAACGCCTGGCGACGTTGGCCCAACTGGCGCACCACCATTTTTACCGTTGATTGTGTCTCGCTGACGCCTTTGAACCAGGTGGATGTGGCGGCGCTGGCCCCTCGGCTCACCCAGCTTTCCACTACGGCGGTGGATGCGGCGCTTAAAGGTTCAGGCGGGGTGGCGGCCCCGGCCTCTGTCAGCGGCCAACCGGCGGCTGCGCCGGTTACGGGGGCGGTGATTGCGCCCGCTGCCGGCGGTATTGTTGATACCAAGAGCAACTGGCTGTTAATTACGGCTGTTTCACTGTTGGTTATCTTGGGGCTGGTGGGCGCCGGGGTGTGGAATGCCCGGCGGCAAAAGGAATAAACCTCGGCCAGACAACCGCCGGCTAAAGTTTGACCTCAAAAATCTGAACATCGCCCTGATGGTAAATCTCTTCCAGATAAGGCGCGCGGGCCGGGGCAAAATCACCGGCGGCTTTTTCAGCGGGGCCATAATAAACATAGCGTACGTTGAACTCGGCCAGCAAGTCTTTACGCCAGGCGTCGCTGGTAGCGGCGGCAAAAAATTCTTGAGCCTGGGCGCGCTTTTCATCCGAATGGATGGTTTCTGGTCCGTGCCCCACAAAGGTCCGCACGTTGGCGTAGGCTGGCAGCACATTACCCGTTTCATACACCGCCAGAACCACCTCGCCGCTGGCGGCCCGATCCAGCCAGCGCATGGCCTCAAGCTGGCTGGCTGGGTGGAAAATGGGCGGTTGGCGCAGCGAAGTCGAAACCAGTCCGCCCAGCAGCAGCGCCAGATTGGTCAGACTAAAAAGCGCCAGCAGGCCGGCTCGTAGCCATCGCTGCCGGTCAGGTCGCAGACGGTCGGTAAGGAAAAACACGCCAGCGGCAGCCAGAACGGCCAGGGGGAGTTGCACCCCAACCACCAGGCGGCGCTGCAAATTAAAGGGCAGGTAAACCAGCAGCGGAAAGACCAGGCACCACGCCATCAGCAAGGTCAGCGCTACTTTGCGCCCAAAGGAGACAGAAGCTCCGGTAGAATTAACCAGATGTAGAGACCCATAAACCGCCAGGAGAATGAGCGGCCCATAGGCCAGCAAGTAGTGCCAGGGTTCGGGCGAAAGGATCAGGTTTTGTTGGCTCCAGACCGCTAAAACCGGGTTGGCGCTAAAAACATAGGCATCATACAATAAAACGGGCAGGCTCAACAGGGGGGCGCAGATCAGTTTAAGCCACAAGTTCATCGCGCCGCGCATGGTCTCGCCCCACAGGGTCAGCGCCAGGGCGGTCAGGCCTAGCACAATCACAAACACACCTACGTAAAAGGCGGCAATCAGGGCGACGCCCAGTAGGGCGCAGGCCGCCCCCAAGATGGGCAGCCAGTGGTTTGTCTGCCAGCTTTGCAGGGTCCACAACACCGCCCAGAACAGCAAAGTTTCGGCCAGGGCCAGGTGGGGCAGGTGAAACAGCACCAGAAAGATAAAGGCTTCGGGCACATAAAGGTCCAGCGGCAGCCCCAAGCGAGGCGTCAGTTGCAGGGCAATGACCAACCAGCCCAGGCCACTGCCGCCAGCCGCCAGCAGAAAAGCAAAGCGACGCTGCGCCACCTGAGGCGTAAAATAGCTGATGAAGTAATAAAGAGTCAACAGCAGCCCCAGACCAAAGACCAGCCGGGCCAGGTGATACATCAATGGTAGGGGGATTGACCCTAGCCGGGCCAGCTTGCCCAGCAGCAGATGGAAGCTGAACAGATAAGCCCCTTGGTGCGGCTCCGGCGTATAAGGCAGATGGAACAGCCAGCCGCCTTCTGCGCCCTGGCGCATTTTAGCCAGGTAAGAGTTGGCGTCCTCCACCCCGATAAAGAAACCGCTAAACTGCATCTGCGGGGTTGACAGCCACCAGCCATACAGATAAGGCAGCGAGCTAATCAAGAGAATGGCAGCGGACCAGCTTAACAGCCAGCGCCATTCTTGTTTAGAAAGAGTGAGCATAGGTTTGTCTCGTAGAGATGTAAAAATGTAGGACAAGCTAATAGCTTGTCCTACACCTAATTTTTCTCCAGCCGGCCAACAGCACCCTGCTGCCGGCCGCCAGCAGGAAACCGGCGCTTATCACCGAAATCCAATTTCCCCAGGCGACGCTTGCCGGCTGGTAAGCCAGGGTAACGCGATACCGGCCTGGCCCGCTCAAATAAAGACCCCGCAGCAGGCCGTTGACTTTTTCCACCGGCTGAGGCGAGCCGTTGACCATCGCCTGCCAGCCCGGATACCAGATTTCGCTCACCACCAGCCAACCGGGCCGGGGTATCTCCGTTTCAAGCTCAATCTTGTCGGCAGAATAAGTAGTAATTTCAACGGGTGAACGTTGAATGTTGAACGTTGAAGGTTGAACATTTTCAACGCTGTCTTCGACGACCGCCACATCCCCCCCCCCCGGCAGCGCCTCTAATTGGGCCAGCCAATCGGCTTCAGCCGGGACCGCTTGATGGGCCACCCAGGCGCGCGGCAGGGCCAGCTCGTTGCGATAGATAAAGGTTCCGTCAATTTCTGTTTCCAGGGTCAAGCCGGGCCAGGGCATGGGGAAGGCCGAGGCCAGATAGGTTACGTTGAGCAGCCCCAGCAGCTTGAGATTGGGCTGGACGGCTTGCAGCGATATTTCCAGGGGGCCGGGGCCAAATTTGGGGATGGTGACGCTGAACCCCGGATCGTTATAGCCCCCGGCGCGGGCCATGAACTCATCATAGGGGGCCAGGTGAACCGGCTCGACCCCATCGGTCAGGTGCAGTCCGGCTGCCGCCGCCGTTGCCATTGGCAAGCTGTAGCTGGGCGAATATACCCGAAAATAGCCCGGCTTTTGGGCTAGGTACGCTGCCGCTGCCCGCCCCGGAGAGAGGGCTTGCTCCAGTGGCGTAAAGCGCAGCAGTGAACTGTCGAACCAGGCCAGGTCAGCAAATAAAAGCAGGCCCAGCAGGGCTACGGTTATTTGGGCAGAGATAACGCGCTGCGCCCGCAGCAGAATCAGGCTTAACCCCAGCGGAATAAACACGGCCAGGGCTAACGCTGAGCGCCGGATGCCCTCGAACCCCTCGCCCTGTGCGGAAGGTGTGGCAAAGGCCAGGCCCAAGCCGACCAGCAGCGCCAGCGGGGCCAGGGCTACGGTCAGGCGGGTCAGCCATTTTTTAGCCAAGACTGACCACTGTTGCTGCGCCAGACGATCCACCCCAAAGCCGACCAGCACAGCCAGCGCCAGCGCCCCCGCAAAAAAGATGCGAGCCGGGGTGCGGATATAACGGAAACCGGGCGCGGCATAATAGAACAGAGTGTGCAGCGGGTTGTGCGGTCCCAGGGCAAACAGCACAGCAAACCCAAACACCAGCCCGTAGAACAGCGCCCAGCGATTTTGGCGGCTCAGACCAAAGGCAGCCAGCAGCAGCGGGATCAGCCCCACGTAAATCACGTACTCGTGCCCCGCCTGGGCCGTTGGCAGCAGCAGCCCCACCAACAACTGCGCCGGGGCCAGGGCAAACTCGCTGGCCTGCTCCAGGCTGAGCGAGCGGTTGCTGTAGCGGGCCAATTCCAGCAGCGGCAGCAGTTGGGCCGCGCCTAGCAGTGTCGCCAAAAACAGGCCGGGCAGGAGAAGCATAAGCGAGTGGGTGAAACGTGAGGCGTGAAACGTGAGGCGTGAAGCGTGAGGCGTGGTGCGTAGTGCGTGGTGCGTGATTACTTTCATAGCCCTCCTGCTCCCCTGCCCCTCTGCTCCCCTGCTCTCCTGCTCCTCGCCTCCTCGCCTCCTCGCCTCCTCGCGTCGCGGCCCCACCATCTGCCAGATGAGCATCGCCCCCATCAAATACACGCTGTAAATCACCGGCAGCGTATGCGTCACTATCTGCATCGCCAGCGAAACAGCCACCAGGATCATCCAGCCATAACTGGATCGTCGCCAGGCAAAGAAATACCCCAAACCTCGCCTCTGCGCCTCTTCTCCTCTGCTCCCCTGCTCCCCTGCTCCCCTGCTCCCCTGCTGTCCTTCCAGCAGCATCTGCACGCCCCACACTGTCCACGGCAGCCAGCCCAGCGCAGCGACCATGCTCACGTGTCCTCCGGCAGTGTGAGCCAGTACCTTACCGTTCAGGGCAAAGGTCAAGCCGCCCAGCAGCGCGGCCAGGGCAGACATCTTGAAGTTTTCCCGTAACAAGAAGTATATTCCCAGGCCGCCCCAAACTAGGTGGAAGATAAAAAGCCAGTTGAACACCGGCTCGCTGGGGAAAAAGAGCAGCAGCCAGGCCGGGGGATAAGCCAGCATGGCCAGTTGGTTGGCGGCTAAAGGCATACCGCTGAGGATGAGCGGCGTCCAATAGGGCAGTCCTGTGCCGGCCTGCCAGCTTTGGGCCAGCAGGTGAGCCTTGGGCCAATGGATGACCATGACATCGGAAAAAGGGCTAAAGGTGGGGAATAAAACCAAGGAAGGGGCGAGCAGCGTGGGCCAGAAGAGCGTGAGTACAGCGGGAACAAGGAGCAGCGAGGGCCAGTGGGGTTTGAGTTTGGAGAACATATTGTTTTTGAAGGAGGTAAGGTTAAAAAGTAAAATTCGCCTGGTACAATAAGCAAGTAGTGAACTACTCAAACACTATCCTACTATAAATCTCCCTGATGGGTAATTCAACATCCAACACCAAAAGTTTCAAGGTCTCGTCCATCGAGTCATGCGTCTTTAATTGCCACGTTCCATCTTCTAATTTTCGAAAATACTCAATATAGATTCTGGCCTGATCCACCAGTAGATACTCTTGTAAGGTCTCAAGGGCACGGTAAAGCTCAAACTTGCCAGCCCGATCATAAGCTTGAGTTGTTTCGGATAAAATTTCTATGATGAGTAGCGGATTAGTAATTGTATCGGTCCGGCCCTGGTCAAATTTGGGCTGGCCGCAGACAACAGCTACATCAGGATAAGTGTAAAGCCCATTTTTCTTGACCAATAAGCGAATATCCCCTGGCAGCACAAAACAGGACTTTGACGGCATTCGTTGGTTCAAGAGGGTAATCAGGTTACTGGCAATGAGGTTGTGATTGAACGAAGCCCCGGCCATAGCAAAGATTTCACCTTGGTAATATTCACTCTTATAATCGGCTGTTTCTTCTAAAGCCAAATATTCTGCAGGGGTATAGAATTTCTTTTTTCTTTGTAGCATTTGCCTTTCTTTCTTTTGGTCACCAGCATGGTTAATCTAGCCACCATTATACCATAGTTTGTGAACAAATGAGCAGCCAACAACAGGGGGATTTTAAGTTTCGTCTATCTATTAGTTAGCGGTCCATCGTCTGCGGTCGGTAGTCTGCCTCATCTCGGCGTTCCACTCCGAATCAAAAAGAACACCCCGCACAAAATCAACGCAACGCCAAGAGTCCGCTCCCAGCCAACAGCTTCGCCGAAGAAGAAGCGGCCAATGAGCAGGGTGAAAACGTAGGTTAAGCCGACCATGGGAAAGGCCAGGCTGAAATCCAGCTTGGATAATACGTCTAGCCAGAGAATTGAACTAACGCCGTAACAAATAAAGCCGACAATAACCCAGGGGGTTTGAAACAGCTTGAGAAAGCCCAACGGCCCTGCGGCCAGGCTGACGCCGCCGATGGCGTTCAGACCTGCCTTCATCGAGGTTTGTCCAGCAGACAGCAGCATAATCGCTACCAAGCCCAGGATAAAAGTTCCAATCATGGCGCGAGATACCTCCAGTTTTGGCATGTTGCCTCTCATTTGAAAAGGAATTATTTTGGCAAAGTGTGAAACGTGATGCGTAAAGCGTAATGACTTTAAATGAGGCTCATTTGCAAGCCGTTACGTTTTACATTTTACGGCAAAATATTTATGATGCTATTCTTGCACTTTATAAATGACTAGATTATCCCCAGAAAAAACAACCGGCCACCCCGCTAAATTTTGGGGCTGGCCCAGTTTCCGTTCGTCAGGACCGTAAACGATAAAATCAACCGCCGGTGAGACAGTTGCAACGTCACCCCGGTAAAAGGCTTCCACCAGAGCTTTTTTTTGTTTGGCCGCGATGGTTTCAAAGGGGTGGCCGTAAAAGACCCGCGCTCCGGTTTGGCCGGGAATAAACATGCCCAGCCGGGGCGCGGCCAGCACCACGTCGGCGGGGGCAGCGTTTTCTCGCAGCCAAGCGAAGGCGGTCTCCTCCTCCGGGCGAATAAACAGCAGGGCTGTCGTCTCGGAGGCGTCGGGGGACTGTTGGGCTGCCAGCAAGGGCAGGCTCCAGACAAAGAGCGTTCCTAACGCGCCCGCAGCGACAACGGTGGAGGTTACCAGGCGGCGTTGCCTCGGTTTGAGAGGACTCTGCCCCAGCCAGCGCTGTAAACCCAGGGCGGCCAGAATACACAGCGGCAGGTGTAAGCCGGTTATCAGCCGGCGCTGCAAGTCAAAAGGCAGGTAGAGCAAAATCAAGCCGGTCACCGCCCACCAAAACACCAGCCATTCGCCCGTCGCTGCGCCCCGCCGGACCATCCACCAACCGCCGCCCACGGCCAGCAGTCCCACCAGCCCATAGCCCAGCAGCAAATTAAGCAGCGATGGGGCGGCGGTAACATTCTGAGCCGACCAGCCGGCCAGAATGGGGTTGGTGGTGTAAACCCAATAATCGTACAGAATGACCGGGGCCGAGAACAGCCCGACGCTCAGAGTCAGCCAGATTTGCGGCCAGGGCAAACTGCGCCGGCTGAAATAAAGCCAGCTCAGAAAAACCAGCAGCACCGCCGCCGTCGTGAGCAAGGCAAAAGGCAAAACCAGGCTCAAGGCCAGGGCGGCCAGGGAAACAGCGATGAACTGGTCATTGTAAAGATTGAAAGGCTCCGGCTGAATGACCTGCTGCAAAATGATGAGCATGAGCATCATCGCCAGCGGAAAGTGCGGGTTAGCATAGAGACTATAAGGCACAAAGGCTTCGGGAACCCACAAATCAATGGGAAAGGCCCCAAAAGCCACGCCCAGCCAGCCCAACCCCGAAGCGCTGAGTATCAAGCCAAACGCCAGCCGCCGCTCCGGGAGGTGCGACGTAATCGAGGCGATAAACCGGTAAGCTGCCAGCAGCAGCCCCAAACCGGCCACCACTCGGGCCAGGTGAAACATCCCAATCGGCGACAGACCCAGCAGCGCCGCCAGATGGCCCAGCGCCAGGTAAAAGGTAAAGATAAAAGCGCCCTCGTGCGGCTCCGGCGTGTAGGTCAGATGGAACAGCCACTGGCCCTGTATGCCCTGTTGAATTTTAGCCAGGTAAGAGTTGCCGTCATACGGATTCACCAGAATCCCCGCAAACTGCCAGCCTGCCGGCGTGGTCACAGCGGCGATGAGATAAGGCAAGCAGCTTAACAAAACCACTGCCAGCGACCAACCAGCGACCCAACGCCACTCCTGAGAAGTGATTTGTAAATCTCTCACGGCTCAATCTTATCGTTGGCTGGCAGAAATGTCAACTGCTTCTGCGTATATCCAGTTTTATGATTAACATGCTTAAATTTCCAGCCTGTGATATAATTAACCTGTGACATCACCCGCCAGTGAACCCAAAGCGAGCAATAAAACGTTTGACCGGGAAGGTTACCATAAAGCGGCAGCCCGGACCCTGGCCTCATTGCATCAAGTTATTCCTCCCGCCGAGTTAACCCGCTTTTCCAACCGGCCCACCGCGGAAGTGGAAGCATTGCAAGAGCAGGTAGCGCAGGTCATTCCGGCCGGCAACATCGTCGGCCTGGTTTTGGGCGGCCTGATTCGGGTGCGAGGCCGGACGCTTCCGGCGGAGCAGGCCAAATCTGATGTGACGGCCCTGCTGCGCGGCATCGAAATGCTGCCGCGCCATATTTTGCCCAGCACATTATATGGGACTTTTTTTGTGGGACCGGCGGCGGTACTGGCCGGCTACCAGAAAATTCTGGCCCTGGCTGGCAAAGACCCGGAGAGCGCTTTTCCCGAAGGCTTGTGGCAGTTTTATCTGGAATTTGCGCTGCGCGAGGACAGCGCCCGCCACACCAATGAAACAACTTATTTCCACAGCGCCAGCGCCGAGTATGACCTCAATCTGGCCCCGGTAGACCAACTGGCTGCCTGGGTTTGCGCGGTCAGCCAGGTTTATTTTCAATATGACGATTTGCTCTATAATGAGTGGCGGGAGCGGGTTTATCTGAATCTGTTGGAGCAAGCGGCAGAGGCGGCCCAGCAAAGCCGGGTGCTGGCTTTTCGCCAGTTGCCCCAGGCCTGGGCCACCCAGCGGCCCTATCGTCGTGGCCACGACGCCGCTCCCGACGAAAACTATGCGGCCTATCGGCGGCGGCGATTTGATAAATTTTTACAGAATCGCTTGGACGCGCTGCCGGTGGCCCAGAAAAATTGGGTTCAGGAAACCTATGCCGCCCGGCTGGAGCAGGAGTTGGAAGCTTACCAGCGGCAAATGACCATTTTAGCCACCCTGGACCCCGATCGTTACCGCGAAAATCGGTTGGCCTTACCCCTGTGGCAAACCCGAATTGGCCTTATTTTTCAGGATTGTTATTATTTGCTGCCCGCCTGCCATACCGACGCTTTAGGCCAACCCCTCCTTTTCGAGACGCGGCTGGCCGACGCAAACGGGCAGGTGCTGCAAACCTCGCTCAAGGGTGAGCTGTTGGACCAGGCCGGGCGGCCCCTGCAAACCGACCGCACCGGGCGGGTGTACGAAGCCGAAGGCGGCCGCACTCGCGGCTACCTGCACCCTATTCCGTTTCAGGCGGTGCGGCGACATGTGGCGGCTATTTTTCAGCATCACCGGGTCAATGGATCAAGCAGGCCGCCGGCAGCCCAGTTGGACCGCCAGCTTATCTGCATCCGGCGTAATGAGCAGGAACGCGCCCGTAAAGCCATCCAAAATCCGCTGGCGCGGCAAGAATTGGCGGCGCTCAAGTGCGCGCCGGTGTTGATTAATTGGACGGAGCAGGCCAGTAACCAACCTCTGGCCTACATCCGGCAAGGTAAAAGAGGAATTGGCGACCACGCTTTGACCATTTTTCGCACGGATACATCCTTTGTCTTTGACCAGTCGCACATCTTTTTCGATGGCACCTGGGGCATGGCCCTGGCCGAAGTTCTCACCAACGAGGCCGTCGCCTGGGCGGTTTACTTTAACGAACTACCTCCGTTGGAGCCGGCCCCGCACCTACCCTATTCGCTGCGTCTGGCCGCCGAACCGGCTCTGGCCAGGCTGCCCCAAAGCATCGTCGTCGAGGTCTCGGCTGAAAATACGGACATTGACCTGAAGGCTCTCTACGCTTTGCGTAAATTATTATCCAAACGCCACCCCGATTTGAAAACAGTCAACACGGTCAATGATTTGCTGCTGCTATTCCGTTGTTATTTTGGACAGCTTTATCGCCCTTCGACCGAGATCGAAGATGCGCTTTTTGAATTGCGGGCGCTCAATACCGCCGAAGCCACCGAAGTTTACGAGTTAATTAATGAGATGTTGGCCCGCTCTCAGGCCAGCAATCCCTCCATTATGATCCCCATGGATGCCTCAGCCATCAGCCCGCGCGAGCGTCTCTGCCCTACCACTTTTCGTAACCCTTTCAACCACCTCTGGGCCAAATATGAAAGTGCTGAAACGGCTTTGGACCACTATAACCAGCAGCAAACGGCGGCCGCCTGGGCTATGTTCACCGAGGCCCGCTACTCCCTCCTGGTTCAGCTTGACCACTTTGGGCAACTGCTGCGGGCGCACAAACGGGTCGCCCTGGAAGGGGAAAGCACCAGCCTGGCGACGATGAAGCTCATGGCCCATTTGCCTGATTCCCTGCTAAGTTTGTTAGATCAAATTCCCCGGCGGATTGACGTGCTCAACGAAGTCATCAAAGGCGAGGAAGTCTTTTCTAATGTCGGCCGGGTCGCCCGGGGGTCATCGCTGGCACGTTTTATCAGCGCCAAAGACGACAACGAAAATAAAACATTGGTCTGGGGCTTCCTGACCGATGATCGAGATGTCCTCCATCTATCCTTGCGCGATTTTAGACCGCATGTTGCTGCCTTGCAGCAGTTAGGTAAAATTGATTTGGCGGAAATGATGCTCAAACATTATCTGGACAGCTTTGCCCAGGGCTTTAACCAATTTGTCGCTCACTTGCTTGATATTCTCGACGCTACCGCCACCCACACCTCTCACGGAGTCACCGCATGAGTCTTGGTACTGATCCCTTTATTGGAGCAAAACTAGGCTCCTACGAAATTCTGGAGGCCATTGGCGAAGGCGGCATGGCCCGCATTTACAAAGGCTTCCACCCCGAACTGAACCGCTATACTGCCATTAAGGTGGTCAATTGGGGGCTGCAAGAAGACCCCGAATTTACCGAACGGTTCCGGCGCGAAGCCCAGGCCATTGCCATTCTGCGCCATCCCAACATTGTCCAGATTTTTGATTTTGGTAAACACACCAGCGGCTATTTTATGGTCATGGAATTTATTGACGGCAGCGACCTGCAAGTACAGCTCCGCGAATACCGTGATAGACAGGAGTTGCTGCCAAAAGATCGAGTGATCCGGGTTATCCGCGATGTCGCTGCCGCCCTTGATTATGCTCACAGCCGGGGCGTTATCCACCGCGATGTGAAACCCTCGAATATCATGATTACCCGCGAAGGTCAGCCCATCTTGACCGATTTTGGCCTGGTGATGTTGCCAACCCACAAGAGCCAGGCCACCATTGGCAACACGTTTGGCACCCCCCATTACGTGGCCCCGGAGCAAGCTATTTCTTCTGCCGCCGCTGTTGCCGCCAGCGATATCTATTCGCTGGGGGTCATTTTGTATGAGATGATCACCGGCCAACTGCCGTTTGACGACGACTCGCCCTTGAGCGTGGCCCTGAAACATATCAGTGACCCGCCGCCCGCGCCCACCTCGGTTAATCCCAACCTGCCGGCCGACGTAGAAGATGTGGTTTTGCAGGCCCTTTCTAAAGACCCGGCCGATCGTTTTGCCACTGCCGGCGATATGGCCTCGGCTCTCGAAATGAGCTGGAGCAGTAAAGGTGCAGCGGGCCGGGACCGGAAAGCGCCGACCATGCTGCCCGCCGGCGTCCCACCGGCGGCGGTTGTGCCCAGCATTACCTTGCCCACCGCGGCCGCCGTAGCTCCGGTGGCCATCGCCGCCGAATCATCCGCCTCCGAACAGGCCCGTCCCCGCTCCCGTACTTCGCTGCTGCCGGGCTGGTGGCCGGTAGCGGTTGGAGGCCTGGCGGTGGTTTTGATGGGGAGTTGGGGCTTCTTTTCCTTTTTTAATGCTTCATCCGCCCAACCTGCGCCTACTCCGACGGAGGTGGCCGTAGTTTTTGCTACCGAGGAAACAGAGGCAGACTCATTTCCGGCGGTAGTTCCAACCGACACCCCCACCCCTGAACCACCCACCCTCACCCCAACGCCGCCGCCGACAGCTACCCTCGCCCCCACCAACTCGCCCTTCCCAACCGACACTCCTCTGCCGACGGCCACCCCCACCCTCGAACCTACGGTCACCTCCACCCCATCGCCCACCGCTACCCCCACCCTGGAACCTACGGCCACCCTCACCCCAATCCCGACTAACACGCTTGCCCCCCTGCCAACAGCTACCACCATTGTGACCACGAATGGTCCTTTAACTCTTGAGCAGCTTAAAGGCAAAATCTTGTTCAAAACCGACCGAGCCGGCTTTGTCCAAATTTATCGCATGGATGCCGATGGCTCCAACCAATTACCCTTTGATAATGCCTCCTTATATGCCCAACTGGAAGCTGATCTACCCTTTTCGGCCAACAAACAAGAAAAAATGGTGGTACGGGGTGAAGGCCAGCTTGATTTATGGCGAGCTAATCTAACTACCAGCCAGGAACTGCGCGTGACCAGCACCGGCAAACCCGAATATGATGCAGCCTGGTCGCCGGTGGATAACCGGATTGCCTACGTTTCCGAAGAGACCGGCAACGGTGACATTTACCTGCTCAATCTCGACGGCAGCGCCGTCGAACGGCTGACGGTGAACACCGATAATTTTGACAAGCACCCCACCTGGTCGCCCGATGGCGCCAAAATTGCCTTTTGGTCCGATATGGGCTTCAACAAAACCCGCCAAATTTGGGTCATTGACCTGCCCACCCGAACCCTGCGCAGCCTCTCCGATAACCCCTATAACGATTGGGACCCGGTGTGGGTACGCTGAGTAATTGTGAAGGGTGAATAGCCAATTGTAAATTGTGAATGAATCATCACCGTTCACAATTAATAATTCACAATTCACAATTTTTGTGAGCTTGCCATGAACTTTCAAACCTACCCTTTCCCTTCCCAACGCATGCCCCTTTTTGCTGCCAACGGTGTGGTGGCGACCAGCCAACCCCTGGCAGCCCAGGCTGGATTGAGCATGCTCCAGCGGGGCGGCAATGCGGTGGATGCAGCGCTGGCTGCTGCCGTAGCTCTAACTGTCGTCGAGCCAACTTCCAACGGCATTGGCGGCGACGCCTTTGCCCTGGTCTGGGATGGAACGCGGCTGCACGGCCTCAACGCCTCGGGCCGCGCCCCGGCAGCGCTGCGGGCTGAGGCGATTCGCGCCCAGGGTTATACCCAGATGCCCGAAGACGGCTGGCTGCCGGTGACAGTTCCCGGTGCGCCGGCTGCTTGGGGCGATTTGCATGAGCGCTTTGGACGCTTGCCTCTCGAAGAAATCATGGCTCCGGCCATTACTTATGCGGGCGAGGGTTACGGAGTTACGCCCATTGTGGCCCACAATTGGCAGCTTGCCGCCGAATATTACCGGACTTTGCCCGACTCTATCTTCGCCTCGTGGCTCGAAACCTTTACCCGTGGAGGACGCGCGCCCCGCGCCGGCGAGCGTTGGTTGAGCCAGGCTCACGCTCAAACGCTGCGTGCCCTGGTTGAGCGCGGAGTGCGCGACTTTTATGAAGGCGAACTGGCGGCCAAGATTGTCCAATTTGCCCGCGCCACCGGCGGCTTGTTGACCGCCGATGACCTGGCCGGACATCAGAGCCGCTGGGTTGAACCTATCAAAACCGGCTATCGCGGTTACGAGGTGTGGGAAATTCCGCCCAACGGGCAAGGTCTGGCGGCCTTGCTGGCCCTGGCTTTGCTGGAAGGTACCGATTTGCCCACTCACCCGCACGGCAGCACAGCCTCGCTGCATCTCCAAATCGAGGCTATGAAGCTGGCCTTTGCCGATGCCCAGCGTTACATCGCCGACCCGGAACAGGTGACTGTGCCGGTGGCGGGTCTGCTCGACCCGGCCTATCTGGCCGCCCGGCGGGCGTTGATTGGCCCGCGGGCGCGTCTGCCCGAACCGGGCGAGCCTTTCCGGGGCGGCACCGTCTACCTCTGCGCCGCCGACCGCGACGGCATGATGGTCAGCTACATTCAATCCAATTACGGCGGTTTTGGCAGCGGCCTGGTCGTACCCGGCACGGGAATCGCTTTGCACAACCGGGGCGCCTGTTTCACCCTGGAGCCGGGCCACCCCAACGAGGCGGCGGGGGGGCATCGTCCTTTCCACACCATTATTCCTGCCTTTTTGACCCGCGGCGGCCAGCCGGTTGGCCCGTTTGGGGTCATGGGCGGGCATATGCAGCCGCAGGGCCATACCCAGGTGGTGGTCGGCACGGTGGATTATGGCCTCAATCCCCAGGCGGCGCTCGACGCCCCTCGCTGGCGCTGGGCGAGCGGGCTGGAGGTCGGCTTTGAACTGGATACCCCGGAACACGTTTTACAAGCCTTAGCTGCGCGCGGCCATAGGGTTCAAATTGGTCTGGATCGGGCCGACTTTGGCCGGGGCCAGATTATCTGGCGGCTGGATGAGGGTGTGTATGTAGCCGGCAGCGATAAGCGCAGCGACGGCGCAGCAGTGGGGTGGTAAGTGGCCGGGTTTGTGGTACAATAACCGGCAGGAGGTAACGTATGGCTGCTCAAAATACGACCTTAACTCCAGAAGTAATGGCCGCAGAAGCAGAGGGTCCCCGCCCAGATGTCTCCAAGAAAAGTATGTCCTACGAGGAATTTCTGGCCTGGGCCGGCGAAGATACCCGCGCCGAATGGGTCAATGGAGAGGTAATTACTTTTATGCCACCCTTAAATCCTCATCAAACTGTCATAGAATTTTTATATCAACTCCTCAATTTGTTTAGCTCTGTTTTTGATTTGGGACGCTTGCGAGTAGCTCCCTTTGAGTTGAAAATCACCCCCGAAGGCAACTCGCGTGAGCCAGATTTGATGTTCATTGCTAAAGCGCACCTGGAGCGGCTGACCACGGCGCGCGTGGTTGGCCCCCCCGATTTAATCATCGAGGTAGTTTCTGACGACAGCACCCACCGCGACCGGGTGGATAAGTTTGATGAATACGAGGCCGGCGGTGTGCCGGAGTACTGGATTATTGACAATCGTCCGCAGCGCCGGCGAGCCTTGTTTTACCAGTTGGACGAACAGGGGCAGTACCAATCTGTGCCGGTTGAGGCTGATGGAATTTACCGCTCCGCCGTACTGCCGGGCTTCTGGCTGCGGGTCGAGTGGCTGTGGGCCGAGCAGCCGGATGTTTTGCGCGCCCTGGCCGAAGTCATCGGCCCGGAACGAATGGCCGAGGCGCTGCGGCAAGCCCTGACTGGGCCAGAGCACCATGAGAGTCAGCAGCCGCAATGAGTTGAGCCTTGATCCCAAACAACAGCCATTAGCTCTGAATTTTGGGCTAACCTGGCTCTTGGTTTTACTGGCAGTGGGAGTCTTTGGCTGTGGGCCGGCTACATCTACCGCCACCGCCACTCTCGCGCCGTCTCCGCCGGTTGATACACCTGTTGAGGAAGCAGCCACCGATGCCTACGCCGATGCCCGCCAGCGCATGGTGCAATACCAACTGCGGGGCCGCGACATCACCAATGAAGCAGTCCTGGCCGCGATGGCCCAAGTCCCCCGGCACGAATTTGTCCCCGCCGATTACCGGCCCGAAGCCTACGGCGATTACCCTTTGCCCATTGGGTATGGGCAGACTATCTCCCAGCCTTATATTGTTGCCGTCATGACGGAACTCGTAGACATCCAGCCGGGTGAAAAAGTGCTGGAGATTGGCACCGGTTCGGGCTATCAAGCGGCGATTTTGGCGCAGTTGACCGATCAGGTTTACACCATCGAGATTATACCCGAACTGGCTCAAACCGCCCAGGCTACGTTCAACCGGCTGGGGTATACCCAGATTGTGGCCAAACAAGCCGATGGCTATAACGGCTGGGTGGAGCATGCGCCCTTTGATGCCATCCTTGTCACCGCCGCCCCGGACCACGTGCCCCAACCCTTGGTCAATCAACTGGCCGATGGCGGCAAAATGGTTATTCCCATCGGTCCGCCCGGCGGCTATCAAAGCCTGTGGCTGCTGGAACGCCAAGGCGACGAGGTAACGCGGACCAATTGGGGTGGGGTCAGGTTTGTGCCGCTGACACGCAGCGAATAGGGAGTGGAGATTACTAATCCCTGACCCCTAGCCCCCAACGCCTGATCCCTGGTATAATAGACATTATATCGATTTAATTGGGGAGCGTTTTTTACTCATCGTGTAGAGCAGGATTTCCAGAATTAAAGGATTTTGATCCTATCATTCAGATAATCCTGCTCTTTCCGGGTGACATAAGTCTAATCGGTATAATGTCTAATGACTATCGCGGCCAACCCGTAGGCCAGCGCCGCGCTCCACAACACCACTGAAAAACCCCAAGTTAAGGCCATCATCGCTGCCAATACCGCGCTGATGACCGAAGCGCAGCCATTGACCGCCCAAACCCAGGGGATCAGTTCCGGCGACTCCTGGGCGACCCACCTTAAGCCGCGAGGGAAGGGAATCCCTAGCAGCGTTCCCAGGGGCAGTAAGGCCAGGACGGTGATCAGCATCCGCCCGATCCAGGGTAATCGCAGCGTTGCGTCGAACAGGGAGGGGAGCAGCGCCGGATAAAGCAGGGCCAGCAGCGCAATCAGCGGCAGCGCCAGCCGCAGCGACAGCCGGGGCGAAAGATAGCGGCTGCCTATCCCTGCCGCTATCAGCAAGGCCGAAGTCACTACGGCGAAGGCGTAGGCCGGCTGGCCCAGATAGAGAATAAAGTGTTGCAGCAGCGGGATTTCGACAAACAGGAAACCCAGGCCGAGGAGGGTGAAGTAGAAAAAGAAGGATGAAGGATGAAGGATGAAGGATGAAGAAGGAAAAATTTCATCCTTCCGCCTTCCGCCTTCATCCTTCATCCATAGTAGTGGTAGTAAGATCAACCCGGCTGACAAGAGAATAACTAGCGCCAGCAGCACCACCAGCACCAGGTAGCCGCTGCCGCCAAAAGGTTGCCAACTCCAGCCCAATGATTGTAAAATCTCTGGGATTTGCTGCCATTTGAAAAAGTGAAAAAAGAAGGGGTGGTCGTCGGTGGGGGGCGCGACGGCATAAGGATAAGCCGCAAAAAAGGCCGCCGGGTCGGGGGTGGTCAGAAGTTCGCTAAAGGTGCGGTAGTAGGGGTCTCCGGGCACAAGGCTGAAGCGGTTGGTTTCGTCGGGTTGTAAATCAGGCAGCCAGATCAGGTCAAATTGACGCTCATTGGCAAACTGACGTACCTTAACCATATCTTCCACTGCCAGCGGCGCGCGGGCGATTCCAATCAACGAAGTCTGCAAGCTGCGCAGGGCAAATAGCTGTTGTGCTTCTTGCCGGTTTCCGGTCTCCGGCCCGCCCTGAGCTTGTCGAACGGGTCGCCGGTCACCTTCAAGTTCCAGGGCCGCAATCGCGGTCCCCCACAGCCGCAAACTCTCGCTGGGTGGCAGTTGCAGCCAGCGTTCAACAATCAGCAATCCATCGGGCGACAGGTGGGCCAGAGCGTCAGCAAAAGCTTCGACAGTGTAACGATAATCCTCGTTTAAAGTATAGGCTCCGGCTGTGACCGGGCGGAAACTGTCGGTCAGCGGCAGGATAATCAGATCGAACAGTTGGTTGGTGCGGCGCAGAAAACTGCGCGGTTCGTCAATGATTAGTGTGACGCGAGGGTCGCTGTACAGCTTGCCGTTGAAATCGGCAAAATCGTGGCGCATGGCTTCGACGACGGTGTGATTACTCTGTACCACCGTCACCGCGTCAGCGCCGCTCTGCAACGCGGTCAGTACCGCCAGCCCGCCGCCGGGTTCCAGGATAAGCGTATTGGCTGCGGGTCGCAGGGCAAAGGCCAGGGCCAGCGGCAGGTGTTGGGTAAATTCGGGCGAGCCGGGCCGGGTAATGGGCGACAAATTATCTCCGTCCACCAGCAGACCCAGTTGAGGCGGCAGTTCGCCGCTGTAGGCAAAGCTCAACCCAGGCGCAGAGCGAATGCCTTCGCTGCGAATGACATCCACGCGGGAAAAGGCATTCCAGCGGCGAAAGATGATCTCGCTGCCGGGATAGAGCAGCGCCTGGGTGAGTGATTTATAGGGTGTTAACTGAACTTCAAAGAGGGCCGGCGGATGGAGCGCCAGGTAGACCAATCCGAGAGCAACGGCAGAATAGAGCAGAAAACGTAGAGCGTAGAGCGTGGGGCGTGAAACGTTAAACGTTAAACGTGAAACGTGAAACGTGACACCTGACACTTGACACCCGACCACCGCCAGCCAGCCGAGCAGAGCGCAAAGAAACAGCGTCCCCGGCCCGCCCAACCAGGCCAGCGAAACCAGGGCCAAAGGCGGCCCCAGCCCGGAACCGAGCAAGTTGGCGGCGTAAAGCGCCCCCGCCTGACCCGGTTCGACGGCCAGGGTGGCTCCGATGACCAGTCCGCTAAAGAAAAAGGGAATAGTTAAGGCCAGGTAGTAGAGGGTCAACCAGAGCAGTTGACTGCGTTCCAAAGCCAGGCGGTAGGCGTCAAAAGGCAGATAATTGACCGCCAGATAAGCCGCCAGCAGGGAGAGGGTAAAGCAAGTTGCCCCGCGGGTGATAACACCGGGCAAATTGGCCGCTGTGGGGGGTCTAAGGGAAAGATAACTCCCACTCGCGCCCGCGCCTAGCAGCGCCAGGCTGACGGCCATAAATGCCAGATGATGTCCCTGGGCCAGGGCAAAAAAGCGGGTCAGGACCACCTGGAAGGCCAGGGTTGCGGCCGAGATTAGCATCAGCGCGATATGGATGGGTTTCATTTTGTTCAGGTTTTGCCCCTATTCTACCACAACAAAATCTAACGATGAAGATTAGGAGTACCAAATTATGCCAGCAAATTCCCCTCAACTTAATCCGATAGCCTCCCCCTTGATTCTCACCCTTGATGTCGGCACCTCGTCCACACGGGCGATGCTGTTTGACAGCCAGGCTCAACCTGTGCCCGACCTCCAGGCTCAAATTCCCTATCAGGTCCAAACCACCGCCGATGGCGGGTCTGAATTTGACCCGGCGGAACTGCTGCGCGGGGTTGTCGCCGCTGTTGACCAGGTGTTACACCTGGCCGGTCCTTTGGCCCAACACATCCGTGGGGTGGCCCTCGATACGCTGGTGACGAATATACTGGGTCTTGACTCCGCCGGCCAGCCGCTGACTCCCGTCTATACCTACGCTGACACCCGCAACGCTGCCGACGCTGATGCCCTTTGCACCGAGTTAGGAGGCATGGCCGCCGCGCATGATCGCACCGGCTGTCTGATCCACAGCGCCTATTGGCCGGCCCGTTTTCGCTGGTTGGCCCGGACCCAGCCTGACCTTTACCGGCAGGCGGCGTATTGGGTCTCGCTGGGTGATTACCTGTTTCAGGAATTTTTGGGCCAGCGTCAGGTCAGTTATTCGGTGGCCTCGTGGAGCGGACTGCTCAATCGGCGGGAGCTAACCTGGGACCGGGAGTGGCTGGCCTATTTGTCGCTTGATGAAGATCGGTTGTCCCCCTTGACCGATGTGGATCAGCCGGTGCGAGGGCTACGGTCGCCTTGGGCTGAACGCTGGCCGGCGTTGAAGGACGTGCCCTGGTTTCCCGCGATTGGCGATGGCGCGGCGGCCAATATCGGCAGTGGCTGCGCCGGGCCGCAACGGGTCGCCTTGACGATGGGCACCACCGGGGCCATGCGGGTGGCCCTGGAACAAAACCCGGCGGCAGCTCCAGAAGGCTTGTGGGTCTATCGGGTAGACCGGCGGCGCGCCCTGGTCGGCGGGGCCACCAGCGAGGGGGGGAATGTCTATGCCTGGCTCAAGCAAAGCCTGCAACTGCCCTCGGATGAGGCGGAACAGCTTGCCGCTCTCGCTCCGGCGGCGCACGGGCTGACGGTGCTGCCCTTTGTGGCGGGCGAGCGAGCGCCTGGCTGGCAGAGCCGGGCCAGGGCCAGCCTGGTCGGTTTTACCCTCAATACCCGGCCCATCGAGATTTTGCGGGCCGGATTGGAAGGGGTAGCCTACCGTTTTGCTTTAATTCAGCAGCGGTTGGCCCCGCACCTGCCGCCGGATTATCAAATTATTGCCAGCGGCAGCGGTCTGCTCAACTCGCCGGTGTGGTTGCAAATCATGGCCGACGTGTTGGGGCGGCCGCTCATCGCCTCCGCCGAGGCTGAAGCCACCAGCCGGGGAATCGCCGTGCTGGCCTTGGAGGCGCTGGAATTAGCCCAAGATTTACCGGCTGCGCTGGGTAAAACTTATCACCCCAACGAGGCCCATCACGCCCGGTATCAAGAAGCTCTGGCGACTCAGTTGGATTTGTACCGTAAGTTGGTGGCAGACGGGTAGAGAGCGGGGGAGCAGGGGAGCGGAGGGGCAGGGGAGCAGGGGAGAAAGATGTTACCCTAAAGACTCATTCACAATTCACCATTAATTACCCTACGCTTAGGCAACATTGCTTAGATAGGCTATTGACATACTAGGCCAAATGGCTTATACTTTGCTTATGTATAGAACCAGGAGGCCGGCAATGTTTAGAAAACAGATAGTCGTGATTGTGACTGCGCTTTTCTTGATTGGGGCAGCGAGCCTGGTTTTTGGCAGCCGCGCCCTGGCCGATTTGAGCGTTTTTGACCCGGCAGAACAGGTTTTTGAAACCAAACTCATCCTGGCTCCCGATACCGTCATTCCTGGCAATCAGGAAGTTGAACTGATTGCTGCTCGACCTGTTATTGCCAAACGTCTGGACAAATTGGTTTTGGCCGGACCGTATAATTTAGTCATTCACAACGGTCAATTGGAAGTTACCCTACCACAGGGGCGAAATGTGCCCTATATCGCCTCGGTGATTACCAGTAAGGGTGAAATTACCTTTATCAATGGCGGCCAGGATTCGCCGCCGGTGGGCGAAACCATTACTCCGGGCGCAACCTACTCCATTCTTTTCACCAGCCGCGAAGTGCAAGAAATTACGCCGCCTGATTCCGCCAATGGACAAATTTTTTTCCAGCTTAAGTTAGAGCCTGCTACCGCTGCTCGCCTGGCCGATTTTATCGCCACCCATCCGGGGGCTTATATTTGCATGGTCTTGGATGAGCAAGTGGTCAATTGTTCGGCCATGTACCAGCAAACTCAGGCCAACCTCGAAATCCTGCCTGAATTGAGCAGCGACGGGCCAATCAATATGGACGATCTGGAAATCTTTTTGTACAGCGGCCCGCTTTCTACCCGGTTAAAAGTAATTGCTGATTAGCGTCCATTTCGTGTTGCGTGTTGCGTGTTGCGTAACACGCTCTGTATGGAACACGCAAGACGCAACACGTTTTGATTGATTTAATCCCCCTTAGCTCTGTTACGATCCTTTAAATACTTGTCAAACCACCTCAAAATATGGTTCAACCGGACGATGCGCCGGTCGGTGCGGCCATCACGGGACATGCCGTGTGGCTCGCCGGGGAAGCGGACCATCTCGGTTTCGATGCCCAGTTTCTTCAAGGCGATAAAAATCTGCTCGCCCTGTTCGATCTCGCAGCGAAGGTCCTCTTCGTTGTGAATGACCAGGGTAGGTGTTTTGGCATTGGCAATGTATTTCAGCGGCGACTGCCGCCAGTAGTTGTCAAAATCCTGCCAGGCGTGTTTCTCCGCGCCAAACAAAGCGTGGAAGCGGTAGGCCAGATCGCTGGAGCCGTCCATGCTCAGCATATTGCTGACGCTGCGTTGGGTTACAGCCGCCCGGAAACGGTCGGTGTGGCCGATGATCCAGGTGGTCATGAAGCCGCCGTAGCTGCCGCCGGTCACGCCCATACGGGCCGGATCAATGTAGGACTGCTGCTGCACCCAATCGGTCCAGGCCATTAAATCGGCATAGTCGGCTCCGCCCCAGTCATTGTAAATAGCTTTAGCGTGCGCTTCGCCGTAGCCCCAGCCGCCGCGTGGATTGCAAAAGTAAACCACGTAGCCCTGCGCCGCCAAAAAATAAAATTCGTGCATAAAGAAATTGCCGTATTGAACCAGCGGCCCGCCGTGAATCTGCAAGATTGAAGGATACTGCCGGGCCGGGTCGAAGCCGGGCGGCTTGAGAATCCAGCCCTGGAGATCGTTGCCGGCTGCGCCTTTGAACCAGACTTCCTCCACCTGGCCCAAATCTAGCGAGTCGAGCAGCGTTTGGTTGAAGTGGGTCAGCGGGCGGGCCTGGCGCGTTTTGAGATCGCGCAGCCAGATCTGGCCGGGGTCGGTCATGGTGCCGTACAAGTAGACCAGTCGGGTGTGGGCTGGGTCAATTTTGAACTCTTCGACCGCGCCGTAAGAGTCAATAATGTTCCATACCCTGGCCCCGTCCAGGGTAATAGATTTGAGCACGGTGTTGCCCCGTTCGCTGGCCTGGAAATAGATGGTCTGGCTGTCGGGCGACCAGGTGGGGGGCATGGTGGTCATGCGGCCCATATCGTTGATGGTGGCATGCGTTGCCAGCACTTCGTGCGGGCCGGTCAGGTTGCGGGCCTCGCCCTGGCCGTCGGCGGGGACGACCCAGAGGTTGGTATGTCGCCAGCGGTCGGAACGCCCGCCCAGTTGGTAGTAGGCAATCCAGCGGCCATCGGGAGAGAAGACCGGCGTTTCTTTGGGGCCGGACGGGGTGGGGATAAGCCGGCTGCCAGCGGGAAGACCTGACAGGTCTCTGAGACCTGTCAGGTCTGCATTGGCGGGAATCACAAACAAATCGGTCACATCCCAATTCAGGTCCGGGTCGCCGGTGCGGTTGGAGCGGCAGAGAATGTGCCGGCCGTCGGGCGACCAGCAGGGTTCGAGTTCGTCGTACAGGTCACCCTCAGTTAGTTGGTGGGTCTCGCCGGTGGCGGCGTCAATTAGCCAGATGTGCCAGCGTTCTTGCGGCAGAAAGCCGTAGCCGTCCTGTTTGAAAACAATGCGGGTGATGTGGCGTGCTACCACGCCGAGTTGTTTCTTCTGCTCGTCCTCCTCCCGCTCGATGGCTTCCTGGTCTTTTTGGCGAAAGTTGCAAACCAACTGCCGGCCATCGGGCGACCAGGCAAACAAGCCAAACTCGCCGTTGAGTTGGGTCAGCGGGCGGGCCTCACCGCCGTAAAAGGGGATGAGATAAAGCTGGGTTTGCCGGGCCGGGCCGCGATTGGACAAAAAGGCAATCTCCCGGCCATCGGGCGACCATTTTGGGCGGCGGTCAAGCTGGTCGCCGTAGGTAAACTGGCGGGCCGGGCCCCCCTCGGTGGGCACAACCCAGAGGTTGCTTGACTCTTTGTGGGTTTTGGGGTCTACCCGCTGCAAGGTAAAAACCACGTGCTGCCCGTCCGGCGAAATCTCGCCGCCGGAGATGAGTTGAAATTGGTAAAGGTCCTCGGCGGTAAGGGTGCGTTTGGTAGTAGCCATTAATAAACCTGACAAAATTGAGTTCTTTGATAGTGAAACGCCATCAATCTACTTCGAGATAATCTTTTAACAACTGGTCGGTAGAGACATCAAACAGCTCAGCAACTTTGAGGACCAGGGTCACCGAAGGCTGTTTCTTGCCAAACTCAATCGCGCTAATATAACTGTGAGAAGTGATACCAAGCTCTCTTGCCAATTCTTGAAGGGTCAGCCCGCGTCGTTTCCGCAAAATACGTAGTTTTTCTCCAAATCTCTGCACAGATTACTGCCTCAAGCTCATTGAATTTGACATCACAGAAATATTCTTTATAATGTCACCTATAGGTGACAAATTACTTTTGCTTTTCGTTTGAGCAAACTTTGATTTTACTGTGTTTTTGATTTACTGCCATTAACTTTTGACATGCTAAAGTCCGGTAAGTTATACTAGTCAGTGCGGAGGTCCATAAGATGAATTATCTTGAACCCAAACAGTTAGAGTTGATGCCCTTATCGGTGGAACCGGCTGTAGCTGAAACATTCCATCAGATTGAGCCGGAATATCAGCCCCTTGCCTCCGTGTGGGATGGTCTGGACAGCGAATTATTGGAGAAGATGCTGGACTTTTATCCGAGAACTCAGCCACAGCTTATCCTGGATGCGACGGTCAACACAGGCCGTTTCTGGAAGGGCAGCAGCCGACCCGTTGTGGGGATGGATATCGAGGCGAAACATCGTCCTAACCTTGTCGGAAATAACTTGCGGATGAGTTTTAGAGATAATAGTTTTGATGTGATCGTATTTGACCCTCCACACATCCCTAACCAGGGACAGGATCAATCAAAAGATTTTAATACCCGCTTTGGACTTGTGCTTAAATCGTCGGCCCAAAATGGTTACAACTTTTCATACCTTTATCCGCCCTTCGTTCAGGAAGCTTATCGGGTACTCAAACCAGAAGGTATCTTATTCTGCAAAATTGCCGATTATGTGCATGGGCATCGTTTCCAGTGGGCGCATGTTGATTTTATCAGGGCTGCGGCTGAAGTGGGTTTTTGTCCATGTGATTGTATTGTTAAGATTAGAAAAAGTCCTATCGTTTCCCCTCGTTGGAAGACAGCCCATCATGCCCGACGCCATCATTGTTACTGGCTCAGCTTCCGTAAATCTGATAAATGTGAGTAGTCTACTCGACAAGTTGGTTCCACTCAAGCAAAACCCGGCAGCGGCTTAGGGATAGGCGATGGATCTGGCATTTCCCATCTGCGCCATCAAAATGCACCCGAAAGAGCTTTTCATTCCCGTCGTAAACATCAGCAGCCATACTGTTGCGTCCCAAACGCTTGCCAACCGGGATAACCATTAGACATTATACCCATTAGACTTATGTCACCCGGAAAGAGCAGGATTATCTGAATGATAGGATCAAAATCCTTTAATTCTGGAAATCCTGCTCTACACGATGGGTAAAAAACGCTCCCCAATTAAATCGATATAATG
>Ga0073934_10003456_pt1 | contig 29044 bp, 25 predicted proteins | sample LarsenN4metaG_FD_76834 | JGI IMG/M metagenome (GOLD analysis project Ga0073934, IMG submission 76834) | Hot spring sediment bacterial and archeal communities from British Columbia, Canada, to study Microbial Dark Matter (Phase II) - Larsen... ... | reverse complement strand
GCTTCCCGCCGCCGTCTGCGCCCCGCTTCCGGGAGCGCCCGAGCGCCCACCATGTGCTCCGGCCGGCCCTCCAACCTCGCGCCGCCCTTCCGGCAGGCGCTTTCCAACAACAACATAGACATGTCCTCCACAGAAACGTCCGGTGCCGCCCCTGCCGAGGCCGCCGCGACCACCCCGGCGCCCAGCGCCCCGGTCAGCTTCGGCAGCTCCCGCGGGTCGGGCCTCTCCCGCGGCAAGCGTCCCGCCCCCAGTGGCCCGTCCAAAGCCAGCGCACCCGCCTCCGACTACAAGCCCACCGCCATCGAAGTCGTCCAGGCTCCCCGCGAATACCAAAACCCCTTCGCCCCGCTCAGCCCCGAGCCGGCCGAAGGGACTGAAACCCCGGTGGCCGCGTCTCCGGAAGCTACCGCTCCGGCCGCCAACACCGAGACCGCGCCCGCGGCGGCTCCCGCTCACCGCGAGCTGTTCCCGCTCGAGGATGCGTCCGCGGGCCCGACCGAGGCTGCTGAAGACTCGAAGGCCGAGCTCAACATCCTCGAGCCCGCGCAACAGAAGACCGCGCCCGCCCAAACCTGGGAAAGCGCCGGCTTCAAGGACGATGTCAGCGACCGTCTCGCCCAAGCCGAGGCCGCCTCCTCCGCGCCGGAGGAAGTCGACATCTCGTCGATCCCGCCGCAGTTCCTCTACGTCCGCCCGGGCGTGAAATTCGTGCCCACCCCGCGCAACTGGGGCTCCAGCGAACCCCGCCCGCGCCGCGGCGAGTCGAAGCCCGCCGAGGTCGCCAAGCTCCCCGAGTCCGCGCCCGTGCGCGAGCATGCCGCGCCGTCGTCCCCCGGCTTCTTCGGCTGGCTCAAGTCGCTCTTCGGCGGTGCCAAGCCCGCGGCCCGCAACGGCGAAAGCCACGAGGGCGAGCACCGCCACCACCGCCGTCATCGCGGCGGCCACGGCGAGGGCGCCAAGGCCGAGCACGGCGGCGAACACCGCGAACGCGGCGGCCGTCGCCGTCGTGGCGGTCGCGACCGCGGCCACCGTCGCTCGCACGGCGAACCCCAGGGCAGCCGCCAGGGCGGCAGCATCTGAGCCACTAAAAACTTGTCCGCGCTGTCCGCGCGGCCCACGTTCCAAGGCGTCCGGTTCCCCGGACGCCTTGTTTTTTGGTCATTGCGAGGAGCGCAGCGACGAAGCAATCCAGCTGGATCGCCACGCGGCTTCGCCGCTCGCGATGACTGAACCGCCCTCCGTCTCCGCACCCCTCGATGTCCGACCTCATCATCCACGGCGGCAAGCCCCTCAGCGGCACCATCACGCCCTCCGGCAACAAGAACGCCGCCCTGCCGATCCTCTGCGCCTCCCTGCTCACCGACGAGCCCGTCATCCTCCTCAACGTCCCCAACATCACCGACGTCGAGAAGCTCGTCACTTTCTTCACCGAGCAGGGCTCGCGCATCGCCTGGGACCGCCCCGCCGGCCGCATGGAGATTGACCACTCCGGCTTCGACACCCGCCGCCTGAACGGCGAGCTGCCCGCCGGCATGCGCTCCTCCGTGCTGCTCTTCGCCCCGCTGCTCCAGCGGATGAAGCGCTTCGCCATCCCGTCCAACACCAAGGGTTGCTCGCTCGGCATCCGCGAGCTCGACCCGCACCTCGAGATCCTCGAAAAGCTCGGCGCGCGCATCTCGCACAACGGCGACCTCACGATGTCGCTGCGCGGGCGTTTCCGGGGCGCGCGCCACTGGCCCGATTACATGTCGGTCACGGCCACCGAGAACTTCGCCATGGCCGCCGCGCTGGCCGAGGGCGAATCGGTCCTGATCAACGCCGCCAGCGAACCCCACGTGCAGGACCTCTGCCGCGTGCTCGCCGGCATGGGCGCGAAGATCGCCGGGATCGGCACCAGCCAGCTCACCGTCACGGGCGTGAAGAAACTCCGCGGCGGCACCTTCACCATCAGCTCCGACCACCACGAGGTCGTCACCTTCCTCGCCCTCGGCGCCATCACTGGCGGCGAGGTCCGGGTGAAGAACTCCCTCCCGCAGCACTTCGACCTCATCACGCGCGCCTTCGCCAAGCTCGGCGTCGTCATCGAGCACGAGGGCGCGACCGCCCGCGTGCGCCGCGGGCAGAAGCTCGTCGTCGAGCACCCGTTCACCAGCAATCTCCTGCCCAAGATCGAGGCCGCCCCCTGGCCCTATTTCCCGGTCGACCTCCTGCCGGTCATGATCGCCCTCGCCGTCCGCGCGAAGGGCGAGGTGCAGTTCTGGAACAAGATCTACGAGGGCGGCTTCACCTGGATCCCCGAGCTGGTGAAATTCGGCGCGCATGTCGTCATGAGCGACCCGCACCGCATCATCGTCTTCGGCGCCCGCCCCCTGCGCCCCGCCGTCGTCGAGTCGCCCTACATCATCCGCGCCGCCGTCGCGCTCTACATGGTCGCCGCCAGCATCGAGGGCCGCAGCGTCGTGAAGAACGCCGACACCATCCGCCGCGCCCACCCGCACTTCGTCGAGAACCTCCGCAGCCTGGGCGCCGGGGTGGAGTGGAAGTAAGGGAATTTTCGATCTTGGATTTTTGATTCTCGATTTCCCGAACCACAGCCATTCACGTGTCATTCTGAGCGAAGCGAAGAATCCAGTCCGCCGCCTTCCGTGAGCCAATCGAAAATCGAGAATCAAAAATCGAAAATCGCCGCGCCCTCCGGCAAGGCCACCGGCGTCGGCTTCATCACCGAGACCCTGCACGCGCCCGTCTCGCCGAACGAGGCCGCCCTCCGCCCGCTCTCGTTCGCCGACTTCGCCGGCCAGGCCAAGACCGTCGAGCGCCTCAAGGTTATGGTCGGCGCCGCGAGGAAACGCGGCGAGGCCCTCAGCCACATCCTCCTCTCCGGCCCGCCCGGCCTCGGCAAGACCACCCTCGCCTTCATCCTCGGCCACGAGCTCGGCCGCAACGTCCGCGTCACCTCCGGCCCCGTCGTCGAAAAGGCCGGCGACCTCGCCGGCCTGCTCACCAACCTGCAGGAGGGCGACATCCTCTTCATCGACGAGATCCACCGCATTCCCAAGGCCGTCGAGGAATACCTCTACAGCGCGATGGAGGACTTCCGCCTCGACATCATGATCGACCAGGGCCCCAACGCCCGCAGCGTCCGCCTCTCCATCCCCAAGTTCACCCTCGTCGGCGCCACCACGCGCTCCGGCCTCCTCACCGCCCCGCTGCGCTCCCGCTTCACCCTCAACACCCGGCTCGACTACTACGACCGCCCCACCCTCGAGGGCATCGTCCGCCGCTCCTGCGGCCTGCTCAAGGTCGCCCTCGACGACGGCGGCGCCCGCGAAATCGCCACCCGCGCCCGCGGCACGCCCCGCATCGCCAACAATCTCGTCAACTTCGTCCGCGACTACGCCCAGGAGAAGGCCGGCGGGAAGATCACCCAGCCCGTCGCCGCCGCCGCGCTCGAACTCTTGGAAATCGACGCCGCCGGACTCGACGAGATGGACAAACGCGTCCTCCGCCTCATGGCCGAGAATTACAAGGGCGGCCCCGTCGGCCTCGGCACCATCGCCATCGCCGTCGGCGAGGAAGCCGACACCCTCGAGGAAGTCCACGAACCCTTCCTCATCCAGGAAGGCTACCTCGCCCGCACCGCCCAGGGCCGCATTCTCACTCCCAAAGGCTACACCGCCGTCGGTCTCAAGCCCGCCGCTGACGTGCAGCAGACACTGCTGTAGTCAAAGTAAGCGCTACGTCGAAAACTGCATGAGCAATCCGTTCACTTACGACGTATTTCTCAGCTATCAGACGGCAGATAAACTGTCTGTCCTCGAGTTAGCCAATAGACTGAAAACAGCAGGTCTAAATGTATGGTTCGATGACTTCGTTATCAAACCAGGGGACGACATCCTGCTGGGAATTGAACGCGGGATACAAAACACGAGAACTCTCGTGCTTTGCATGAGCTCGAATGCCTTTTCATCAGACTGGGTAGACCTTGAGAGAAGCACTGTGATTTTTCGAGATCCTACAAACAAGAGCCGTCGGTTTATTCCGCTGCTACTCGAATCCTGCGCCATACCGGATGTTGTCCGTCGCTACCGATATATCGACTATCGAACTCGCTCCGACTCTGCATTGGCGGAGCTTGTCGCTGCCTGCAAACCAGACGGTGTATGGCCAATCTCAAACGACTCATCATCACCTTCGGACCCAAAGATCGCCCGACATCTTAATAAGCTGACTTCAGCCAGACAGAACGAATGGAAGCGAGTGCGCTCAGACTTCGAAACAGAGGCTCGCAGGTATCATGATGTGAAGCTGAGCACAATCTATCTAGGTGATGGAAAACCTGACTCTAAGGAGGCATTCCCTCAACCAAACCACCTAATCAATCTCTGGCAGTATTATGGTAACATGAACGCCGCGGATCCAATAAATCGGTTTACCGATCAGAAGCTGACAAACTGGGGTATGACCGGCTGCAAGCTAAGCGTAATGGCGCTTATTACGGGTCAACAAACTGAGTTGTTTCGACGCATGGCGGAACGCGCTGGATCGCTTCTTCCCGATGAAGTTTCATCGATATTGATCGGAGATCTAGTGAAGAACTTCTCGAAATATTTCGGTGATGGGAAACCGATGCTAGTTACAAACGGTAATTCGCTGGCCAAATGGATTAACCTTTTACTAACAGTGACTCGCAGTGCGTATCCAGAAAGACTGAAGAATCATACCTTGGCTACCGATCCTTTTGCTGCCTCACTTACGGTGTTCGACTATCTCAGTTTAGACTGAGTGTGTTTTGGCTTGAGGCGTCCCGCCTCCGTTTTGAATCCCGGCTTTGTGCCCGGCCGGCGGTCATTTGGAGTGACCGCCGGCCGGACCGCCATTTGCAGTGGCGGGATTCGGCCGCGATTTGGAGTCGCGGCCGTCAGGCCCGTTGCTCCTTCCCCGCGCCCTGCGCGAACCAATCCACGTTGCGGGTGAAGAACATCACGGCGCCGAGCGCCACGAACAGCGCCGCCGTGCCCGCGAGCAGCGCGTAGTGCTCCATCCGCAAAATCACGAACAGCACGCCGTGCTCCGCCGCCAGCAGCCCCGCCACGAGCCCCGCCCGCGCCGCGCTCTTCAGGATGGAGACGCAATACAGCACCACCAGCAGCGACGAGGCCGTCGCCGCGCCCGCGTAGGCCACCCCGGGCGGCAACACCTCGCCCAGCGCCAGCAGCGCGAGGTAGAACAGGCACAGCGCCGCGCCGACGAGCGCGTAGTGGACCATGTGCAGCCGCAAGGCGGTCAGCGTCTCGAACAGGAAGAACGCCGTGAAGACCAGCGCCAGCACGAGCGGGCTGTATTTGAGCGCCCGCTCCACCATCCGGTAACCCTCGGCGGCCGACACGCCCTCCATCGCCGCCAGGCGCTCGATCTCGGGCACGCCCCGATACTTGATGCGCTCCTGCCGCAGGTTGTTCACCAGCAGCAGCGGCACCTGGAGCACCACCAGCAGCCCGACGATGAAGAGCAGGTTCAGCGTCACGTTGAGGCGCCGGCCCACCCGGGAGACAAGGAGGCCGAAGTCGAGGCGCGGAGGTTCCGGTGTTTCCATGCCCCCACTCTGCCAGTCCTGCGTGAAGGCATGATGAAGGCCGCGTGAAATCGGGTGGAATAGCTGTGAGCTCTCTGCTCACTGCTGACCGCTTTCAGCTTCCATCCACCGGCACCCACAAGGTCGCGCGGGCGCCGCCGGACGGACGGTTTTCCAGCGCGGCCTCGCCGCCGTGCAGGTGCGCGATCTCGCACACGAGGCTGAGTCCGATGCCCGTGCTCTTCCGTTCCGTGCCCGGCCGCGGCAGCGAGTAGAACCGCTCGAACACCTGCGGCAGCGCATAGCCGGGCACGCCCGGGCCCTCGTCTTCGACGAAGAACTCGACGCGGCCCACGCAAAGTCGTGCGCCCGCCATCACGACTGACCCGGGCGGCGCGAACTCGGCGGCGTTCTGCAGCAGGTTGCCCAAGGCCTGCGCCAGCAGGTAGCGGTCGCCCGCCACCCGCGCGCCGCACGGCGCCGCCAGCTTCAGCTCCACCCGCGCCGCGGCGAAGGCCGGGCCCAGCGCCTGCGCCGCCCCGGCCAGCACCTCGTCCGCATCCAGCATCTCGCGCGCGGCGAGCGCGCGGCGCGACTCGACCGCGCTCAGCTCGAGCAGCCTTTCCACGATGCGCTGGATGCGCGCCGACTCGCCCCGGATGTTTTCCAGGAATTTCCTTCGCTGCTCCTCCGGCATGTTCTCGTCGAGCAGCTCCGCCGCGCCCCGGATGGCGGCCAGCGGCGCCTTCACCTCGTGGGCCAGCGCGCGGGTGTAGCGCTCGGCGTGCTGCCGCCCCTCCAGCGCCTGCCGCATCTCCTCGAAGGCCCGGCCCAGCGCCGCGATCTCCCGTGCGCGCGATTGCGGCGGCGCCACCGCGCGCCCGTCGCGCACGCCCTCGGCATAGGCGGTCAGGCGCTCAAGCGAGCGCGTCAGCCGCGCCGCGATCCACCAACCGGCCACAAGCATCACCGCCGCCACGCCTCCCGCCCAGCCCACCAGCCGCCACCGCGCCTGCCGGATGCCGTCGGCCACCGTCGCCAGCGGCCGGCCGACACCGACCCAGCCGACCAGGTCCCCGCGGAAGCGCACCGGCGCGAACACCCTCAGTTCGTTGCCGACCTCGGCGACGTTGGGCACGGAGTAATCCTCGGAGGCCAGCCGGCCGCCGCCGAACATCGTGCGGACGTAGGTCTGGCCGACATCCCGCCCGGCGCTGTCGAAGACGACCCGGTCGTTCGCATCGCAGGCGAAGACGCGCAGCACCTCCGTGCCCGGGGGCAGGCTGGCGAGTTTCCCGGCCCAGTCCTCGCCTGCATTCGCCGGCGTGGCGTAGCTCGCCAGGTAGGCGGCCGTGTCGCCCAGGGTGCGCCGCATCGACTCGACATAGCGCAGCCGCACGTCGCGCAGCACCAGCGCCATCACCGCCGCAAAGCCGACGGCCGAGGCGCCGACATAGACCGCGAAGATGGCCGTGCGGATCCTCATTTCAAAAACAGATCGGTCTCACACCAAGATCGCAAAGGTCGCGAAGACCCAGTCTCAACACCTTCCTGCCGTCTGCCTTGAAGGTGGAGCGCGGCCTCCGGACGCGCTCTAAAATCAAAGGCGAAGGGTTGTCCGCGGTCAGTGCTCATGCGTGCAGGTGTGTGCCTACTGATTTCTGCGCCTTCGGGTGGCCAATGCTCTTTCACCTCCAAGCCCTTGGCTGTCTTTGCATCCTTGGTGTTCATCACTCCTCGCGCAGCGAATAGCCCAACCCGCGGTGCGTGACGATCGGGTCGGCCTCCGGCGCGACGGCGCGGAGCTTGGCGCGCAGCAGCTTGATGTGGGCGTCCACCGTGCGGTCGAGCGCGGCGCCCGGGTCGTCCCACGCCGCGTGCATGAGCTGGTCGCGGCTGAACACCCGGCCCGGCGCGGCGACGAGCGCGGCCAGCAGCCGGTATTCGTTGCGGGTGAGGTCGAGCGGCCGGCCGCGATAGGCGATGCGGCACTTTTCCTCGTCGTGCGCCCAAACTCCGGCCGACCGGGTCGCGCCACCATTGCCCTTGCTGCGGCGCAGCACGGCCCGCACGCGGGCCGTGACCTCGCGCGGGCTGAACGGCTTGGCCACGTAGTCATCGGCCCCCAGCTCGAGGCCGACGATCTTGTCCACCTCGGTGCTGCGCGCGGTCAGGAAGATCACCGGCGTCTCGTGCCGCTTGCGCAGTTCGCGGCAGACCTCGAGGCCGCTCATGTCGGGCAGGCCGACGTCGAGCACGACCAGCGCGACCGGCTGCGCGGCCAGGGCGGCGAGCGCCTCGCGCCCCGTGGTTTTCCACACCGGCTCGAAGCCGTCGGTGCGCAGCGCGTAGACCAGCGTGTCGGCGATGGCGCGCTCGTCCTCGACGATGAGGATGGTCGGGCGGGGGGTCGGCATGGCGGCAGTTGTGCCGGCTCGCGCCGCCGAGGCAAGTCAGCCGATGTCGCCCCACTGCGGGCGGAGCACGATGTCCTCCACCACGGTGGCGCGCCCGAGCTTCCATACGCCGACGATGGCCTGCGCGATGTCCTCCGCGCGCATCATCCTTGCGCCGGAAAACCCGCTCCTCTCCCACGACGGGGTCCAGACCGCGCCGGGGTAGACGCCGCAGACGCGCACGCCCTTGTCCTTCAGCTCGGCGCGCATGACCTTGGTCAGGCCCGTGACGCCGAACTTCGCGGCGCAATACGCCGTGCCGCCGCCGTAGGCCTGCAGGCCCGCGATGGAGGACATGTTGAACACGTCGCCGCGCCGGCGCCGCACCATCGCGGGGACGAAGGCGCGCGAGACGAGGAACATGCTGCGGAGATTGTCGGCGATCTGCGCGTCGAACATCCCCGCCGTCATCTCGAGGAAGGGCGCACCGAGGAACTTGCCGGCGTTGTTCACGAGCACGTCCGGCGGGCCGAACCGCTTCAGCACGGCGCGGGCCATCGCGGCGACCGCGGAGGCGTCGGCCACGTCGCAGGGGAAGACCTCCGCCGCGGCGCCGAGCCTGGTGCAGGCGCGGGCCACCGCGCGCAGGTTCTTCTCGTTGCGCGCGACAAGCGCGAGCCGCGCGCCCGGAGCCTCGCGGGCGAAGCCCTTGGCGATGGCCGCGCCGATCCCCTGCGACGCGCCGGTGATGACGATGACGGGTTTGCTTTTCCCCGCGGATGACACGGATGAACGCGGATTACTCATGTTGCTCACGGACGATTCGCTTCCATTGCAGCTTGGCGTGCTTGAAATTCAGCAGAAGGGCAAGCTGGAGCTTGGTGATGGCGAGATAGCCGATCATCTGCCGGATATGGGTTTCGTTGAACGAATCGGCAACCTTGGGATCGGCGATCACCAGGTCGTCCACGATCAAGTCAGGAACCAGATTTCCGATCAATTCGCCGGCGTAATGGACGGGAAACGACCTCTGCTGATCTACCTTGTGCCCCCGCTTCCGCGGCTCGATCACCAGGGCACGCTCGTAAAGCTTTTCGTCCAAACCCGGACCCAGTTCATTCAGCACCGCCATGGCGGCCCCGATGATCTCACCGCTGAGTTTCTCGTGAATCATGGCGGGCCGATGGATCCGCGATCATCCGCGTCATCCGCGGGGGATTTCCCTCAGCAGAGCAGCGAGCCGAAGTCCATGAAGTCGGCGGTGAAGCCGCCGGGCACGCCCTTGCAGATCACGCTCACGGCGTCGTGCGAGTGCAGCGACTCGAGGTGCGAGCAGGCGATGCGGAAGTCGCGGATGCGGCGGTCGGCGTCGAATTCCTTGTAGAGCAGCCGGGCGGCGTCCTCGACGAACTTCAGGTAGGCGCCGTTCAGCTCGGCGAAGGCCTGCTCGTCCTCGCGTTTCACCATCACCTGCGTCTCGGTCTGGAGGGCGCGGAGGCAGAGGGCGTGGATGTCCTCGATCCAGATCTTCTTCCCCTCGGCTTCCTCGAGCGTGATGCGGGCCTTGCTCCGCTGCGAGTGGGGCACGGTGTAGACGCCGCGCCGGTCGCGGGCGTGCTCGGAGAGCTCGGCCGAGCAGGGGCAGGCCGAGGAGTAGACGAAGTCGAAGTGGATGAAGCGCCGGTAGCGGCCGGAATGCGTCATCACGCCCTCGAACGCGGTGTCGTAGAACTGCCAGCCCTCGAGCCCGCTGCGCAGGCTGGGGCGCAGCATCGGGTAGGAGAAGGCGATCTTGAGGCGCGCGTCCTTGCTGCGCACGTTGCGCAGGTAGCTCTTGAGGATGCGGCCCATCCACTCGCCGGTGGTGACGCCGTCCTTGTGCTCGTAGAACGAGCGCATGATGCGGCTCATGTTGATGCCCTTCAGCTCGGCCTCGAGCGAGACGGTGCCGGTGACGCTGGTCTCCAGCGTGAGGACCTTGCCGGCCTTGGTGCGGTAGCGCAGGGGCAGGCGGAAGTTGTGGATGCCGACCTGCTGGATCGGCACGTTCGCGCCCTGGATGGCGTCGTGCGCGGCCTCCATCATGTCGGGCAGGGTGGAGCGGTAGGCGGGCGAGGAGCGGAACCGGGCGTCGTAGCCGCGCTTGATGCGGGCGGGCGTGCCGTCGGCGGAACGGTGCAGATACATCGGTTTCTTTTTGCTCATGCGGTTACGCGGGACGGCGGCGGGCGGATGCAGGCGGCCTCAGGGGCCGCGGAAATCGACGAAGTTGCGCGGGGTCTCGTAGAGGCGGACGTTGTGGAGCGTGCCGCCCCGGATGTGCGGGGCGATCTGGTGCCAGAAGGCGATGGCGAGGTTCTCGGTGGAGGGGATGATGCCGCGCAGGAAGAGCACCTCGGCGTTGAGGTTGCGGTGGTCGCATTGGTCGACGATCGCGCGGTTGAGGATGCGCTTCAGCTCGCCGAGGTCGATGACGTAGCCGGTGACCGGGTCGGGCTCGCCGCGCACGGTGACCTCCAGCACGTAGTTGTGGCCGTGCCAGTGCGGGTTGGTGCAGAGGCCGTATTGCCGCCGGTTCCAGGTGAGGCTCTTCGTCGGGTTGTAGAGCCGGTGCGCCGAGTTGAAATGCACCTGCCGCGTCACGTAGACGGTCCCCGCCAGCACGCGGGGCGCACGTTTCCGGGAGGCGGCGGGTTTTGTCGGCATGGGAGGGTCCAGCGAAGCCAGTTTCGCGGGAGCGTCAACCGGCGAAAAACCTTGGCCGCGCCCGCCCGGCTTGTCTCGATGCGCCCGTGGCCCTCCGGTTCCAGATCCTCGGCAGCGGCAGCGACGGCAACTGCGCCCTGCTGCGCAGCGACGACGCCTGCGTCCTCATCGACGCCGGTTTCTCCGCGCGCCGGCTGGCCGCGCTGCTCGAGGCCGCGGGCGAGCGGCTGGAGGCGGTCGACGCCATCTTCCTCACCCACGAACACGGCGACCATGCGGCGGGAATCGCGGGCCTGGCGCGCCATCCGCACATCCGCGTCTTCGCCAACCGCGGCACCGCCGAGACCGTGCAACGCTCGCTCAAGCACCGCCCGGCCTGGCAGCTGTTCGAAACCGGTGCGACGTTCCGCTTCCGCGACCTCGAGGTGCGCACGTTCTCCGTGCCGCACGACGCGCAGGATCCCGTCGGCTTCGTCGTCGCGCAGGGCCACGGCGACCTGCTCTCACCGCGCCGGAGCGTGGCCTGGCTGACCGACCTCGGCCACGCGCCGGCGCACATCGCGGCGCTCATCCGCGGGGTCGACGTGCTCGCGCTCGAGGCCAACTACTGCCCCGCCCTGCTCGACGCTGACACGAAGCGCCCGTGGCCGGTGAAGCAACGCATCGCCGGCCGCCACGGCCACCTCTCGAACCACGATGCCGCGGCGCTACTCGCGATGGAGGGCGCAGCCTGGCGGCGGGTCTTCCTCGCGCACCTGAGCCGCGACTGCAACTCGCCCGCGGCCGTCGAGACCGCCTGCGGGCCCGCATTGCGCGCACGGGGCTGTGCATTCACCGTCGTGCCCGCCGGGGGCGGGGCAGACGCGGCCGACCTCCCTTGACGCGCGGCCTCAGGCGCCCTTCCGCAGGTTTTTCTGCTTTGCCATGCTGAACATCAGCACGGCGCCGAGGATCGCCCACGGCACCATGAAGTGGAAGAAGTAGGTGTAGCCCGTGCGGTCGAGGATGCGCCCGAGCAGCTGCATGGCGAGGCCGGCCCCGATGTATTGGAAGGAGTTGATGCAGCCCGAGGCGAAGGCCGCGGCGCGCCGCCCGCCGATGTCCATCGCCGCCGCCGGCCCGAGCAGCGAGTGCGTCGAGTTGACCGTGAAGGCCACGATCACGAAGGCCACCGTCACGGGCACGGCGCCCTGGATCTGCGCGGCGACGAGGATGGTGATCACCTCCAGGCAGTAGATGCCGGCCGCCACCGGCGCGCGCCGGCCCTTGAACACCGTGTCCGAGATGATGCCCGAGATGAACGAGCCGGCCGAGGCGACGAAGGGGATGAGAAAGCCGGCGACGAGGAAGAGCGGCGAGTTGAGGTCGATCTTGTGCACCTCCTGCATGTAGCGCGGGAACCACTGGTCGATGGTCTGCCGCACGGCGCCGGTGCAGGCGTAGGCGCTGGCCATGATCCAGACGTATTTGTTCGTCACGATGTTCATGAACACATCGCGCATCTTCGCCTGCACGCCGTGGTCGGCGTGGTCGCTCTCGTGGTGGAACACCCCGCGGTAGCCCGCCTCCTCCGGCGTGTCCTTGCTCACCAGCGCCAGCACCACCGCCACCGTCGCCGCAATGCCCGCCGGCACGAAGAACAGCATCCGCCAGTGCTGCGCCGGGATCTGCCACATGCCGAGGAAGACGAAGCCCGCGAGCAGGGCCGGCCCGAGCTGGTTGATCGCCACCCGCCCGAGGTTGATCATGAACCCGAACACGCCCGCGAACGTGCCGCGCTCCGTCGCGCTGAACCACGCCGCGTTGATCTTGATGAAGCCCGGCGCGCCGAACGACTGCGACCAGCCGTTCAGGCCCCAGAGGAGCGCGAACAGCCACAACTGCCCCGCGAACGAGGCCGCGCCGAACGCGAGGTTCGCCGCCACCGTGCCCGCCGCGCCGATGAGCAGCGCCTTGCGTCCGCCCAGCCGGTCGGTGATCAGCCCGTTCACCACCTGCCCGATGGCGTAGGCGTAGAACTGCGAGCTGAGGATGTCGCCCATCGCGCTGTTGGAGAACCCGAACTCGTCCGCCAACGGCTTGTTGGCGATCGAGAGGTTGTAGCGGCACATGTAGAAGCTCGTGTAGAGCAGGCCGACGACGCTCCAGTTGAGGCCGCGCCGCGCGCCGAATCCCGGCGGCAATTCGGCACGAGGGGCCGGAGCGGCCGGCGGAGGAGGGGCGGTCATGCGCGGTGGGGTTTAACAAATGTGCCGGCCCGCGCACTACAAATCTCCACCGGATGCCCCGGGCCTAATGCTTTTCCTGTCCCGGGTTTTCGCTTTGCCGCGGCCCAAGCCGGCCGCTACCCGTTGCTTCAACCCCCATGTCCGCCCCCTCCTTCCGCCGGACCAAGATCATCGCCACCCTCGGCCCCGCCACCGAGAGCGAGGAGATGCTCGTGCAGTGCATCACCGCCGGCGTCGACGTCGTGCGCCTGAACATGGCCCACGCCAAACACGACTGGACCCGCCAGATCATCCGCCGCATCCGCCGCGCCGCCCAGACCGCCGGCCGCGAGGTCGCGATCATGATGGACATCAAGGGCCCCGAAATCCGCACCGGCGACCTCGAGGTGCCCATCGAGCTGAAGGCCGGCGAAATCTTCGACTTCACCGTCAAGCCCGGCGCCCCCCGCGGCCAGGCCGAGGAAATCCGCTCCGTCGACGTCAACTACCGCGACCTCGTCAACGACATCCACGTCGGCGACACCGTGCTGGTCGACAACGGCCTCATCCGCCTCGAGGTGCTCGAGAAGCACGACGCGCACATCCGCTGCCGCGTGCTCACGCCCGGCATGCTCTCCTCGCGCCGCCACATCAACCTCCCCGGCGTGCACGTCAACCTCCCCTCCTTCACCGAGAAGGACAAGGGCGACACCCGGGTCGGCATCGAGGAGGGCATCGACTTCGTCGCGCTCTCCTTCGTGCGCGAGGCCCGCGACATCGAGATCCTGCGCGCCTTCCTCAAGGAGCACAATTCCTCCGCCCGCATCGTCTCCAAGATCGAGGACCAGAGCGCCATCGCCCACCTCGACGAGATCATCCAGGCCACCGACGTGCTCATGGTCGCGCGCGGCGACCTCGGCATCGAGGTGCCCCTGCAGGAGCTGCCCGTCATCCAGCGCCGCGCCGTGCGCACCTGCCTCTCCATCGGCCGCCCCGTCATCATCGCCACCCACATGCTCGAGTCCATGATCGAGCAGCCCATGCCGACGCGGGCCGAGATCACCGACGTGGCCAACGCCGTCTACGAGCAGGCCGACTGCATCATGCTCTCCGGCGAGACCACCGTCGGCAAATACCCCCTCGAAAGCATCGGCGTGCTCGACCAGATCGCCCGCCGTGTCGAGCAGGAGCTGGCGGCGGATTTCCCGGAGCCCGCCGTCTTCACCTCCGAGCGCATGAAGCTCCTGCGCGCTGCCGTCGTGCTGGCCAACGAGCTGCCGCGCAGCGCCATCCTCGTCTTCACCCGCCACGGCACCACGGCCGCCGGCATCGCCGCGCACCGCCCGGCGCGCGCCGCCATCCTCGGCGTCACCGACTCGGTCGAGACCCTGCGCCACCTGAAGATGGTCCGCTCCGTCGAGCCCTACCTGCTCCAACCCTTCGGCGATCCCGAGAAGACCATCGAACGCGCCATCGACTCCCTCAAACTGCAGGGCCGCATCCACGCGGGCGACAAGCTCATCATCGTCTCCGACGTGCAGGCGCGCGACCGCCGCATTGACAGCATCCAGCTGCGCACCGTTGGATGACGGGCCGATGCGCCCGCCGTCCCTCGCCCGCCCCGTCCTTCTCGCCCTGTCGCTCGCCCTCGCGGCCCGGGGCGCGGATTTCCTCGCGCCCGACGCTCTCGACTGGCGCACGCTCGTGCCGCCGCCGCCCGCCCCGGGTTCCGTCGCCGATGAGTCCGAACGCTTCACCGTCCTCCTGATCGAGGCGGACCGGACGCCGGCCCAGGCCGAGCTCGCCCGCCAGCACCAGTCTTACACGGTCTTCAACCTGCTGCGGCCCGTGCTCGGCGACTGGGCCACGCCGGAGAACCTCCCCAAACTCGCCGCCCTCTTCCAGCAGGCGACCGTCGAGGCGCGTCCCTTCAACACGGCGGCCAAGGACACCTACGCCCGCCCCCGTCCCCATCTCGCCCTCCCGCAGCTCAAGACCGCCTACGATGTGAAACCCGACGGTTACGCCTACCCCAGCGGCCACGCCACCGGCTCGGCCTTGCACGCCATGCTGCTCGCCGCGCTCCTGCCCGAGCATGCCGCCGACTGGGAAAAGCAGGCCGAGCTGGTCCGCCTGAGCCGGCTCTACGGCGGCGCGCACTACCCGAGCGATGTCATCGCGGGCCGGCGCCTCGGCGAGGCCCTCGCCCGCGAGATGCTCAAGTCGCCGAAGATGCAGCAGCGCCTTGAGGAAGTGCGCGCGGAACTCGCCCCCTTCCTGCGGAAAAAGGCCGCTTAGGCGGCGCGCTTGGCCGCAAAGCGGTTGTAACCCGCCGCCCCGGCATGGGTTTTGTGAACACCTTGGCGTGTTTTCTCGCATTACCCGGGAGACACACGTCGCCACCTTCCGCCTCCATGTCCCGCGCCCTCCGCTTTTCTCCATTCCACCTCGCCCTCGCCGCCGCCTGCGTTCTCCCGGTCCGCGCCGACGTGCCGTCGCTCGATGTCGCCCCCACGGCCACACCGCCGCGGATCGACGGCGTCATTGCGCCCGGCGAATGGGCGGGTGCCGCGCATAGCGACGTCTTCCGGCAGATCACGCCCGAGGAGAACGTCGCGCCGAGCGAACGCACCGAGTTCTGGGTGACCTTTGACCGCGATTTCATCTACGTCGCCATCCGCAACCACGACAGCGCCGGGCGCGCCGGCATCCGCGCCTATTCCATGCAGAAGGACCAGGACAACGGTTCCGACGACATCGTGCGCGTCGTGCTCGACCCCTTCCACCGCGCGCGGGACGGCTACTACTTCGCCCTGACCGCCGTCGGCGGCAAGCACGACGGGCTCATCCAGAACTCCGACCAGGCCAACGACCAGTGGGACGGCCTCTGGCACGGCCGGACCTCGATCGACGACGGCGGCTGGAGCGCCGAGTTCGCCATCCCGGCCAAGACGATTTCGTTCGACCCCCGCAACGGCACCTGGGGCTTCAACGTGGCCCGCGCCGTGCGCCGCAAGCAGGAGGCGATGCGCTGGGCCGGTTTCGTCCGCGCCCGGCCCACCGTCGCCCTGCCCCTGCTCGGCGAAGTGCGGGGTTTCACGGGCCTGGAGCAGGGCCGCGGGCTCGACTTCCGCCCCTACCTCACCGGCATCGCCCGCGACCATCCGCGCGCGGGCGAGAAGTCCGGCGAGCTGCGCACCGGCTTCGACCTCATCTGGCATGTCACGCCCTCGCTCGCGGCCACGGTCACCGTCAACACCGACTTCGCCGACGCCGAGGTGGACGAGCGCCAGGTCAACCTCGGGCGGTTCTCGCTCTTTTTCCCCGAAAAACGCGCCTTCTTCACGCAGGACGCCCCGCTCTTCACCTTCGCCGGCATCCAGCTGGACCCCCTGCCCTTCTTCTCCCGCCGCATCGGCCTCGCCGACGACGGCACCAAGGTGGACGTCCTGGGCGGCGTCAAGCTCACCGGCCGCGTCGGTCGCGTGTCCGTGGGCTTGCTCGATGTGCAGATCGACGAACACGCCGGCCTCGAGTCCAAGAATCTCGCCGTCGGCCGCATCGCCGTCGGGGTCCTGGAGGAGTCGCACGCCGGCGTCATCTTCACCCGCGGCGACCCGCGCACCAACGGCGACGCCTACCTCGTCGGCGCCGACTTCAACTACGAGAACAACCGGCTCGCTCACAACCGCAGCCTCCTCGTCCGCGCCGCCGTACAATACACCGCCACCGACCTCGCGGGCGACGACGGCGCCGCCGGCACGCTCTCGCTCAATTATCCCGGCGAGCCGCTCGAGCTGAGCTGGTTCTTCAGCCGCATCGGCCGCGCCTACGACCCCGCGCTCGGTTTCGTGCCGCGCACCGGCATCCAGAATGCCCACCTCTGGAACCGCTACCGCTGGTATCTCGACCGCCTGCCCATCCGCCGCCTCGACTTCTTCCTCGAGGGCGACCTCGTCACCGACCTGCACAACCGGCGCCTCGACCAGACGGGCTGGATCGGCTTCGAGGCCGAGACCCCCGCCGGCGATTTCCTCAACCTCCAATACCAGCACCACCGCGAGCGGCTCGACGCGCCCTTCGCCATCCGCCCCGGCGTCACCATCCCGGCGGGCGACCACGGCTGGGGCACGATCCAGTTCCTGTATTTTTCCAACCGCTCGCGGCCCGTGAACGCCGAGGTGCAGCTGCGCCACAGCGATTTCTTCACCGGCAACCGCAACGACTACGAACTCGAACTCGGCTGGCGCCCCTCGCGCTTTGTCGAGCTGGCCGCCGCCTGGCGCTACCGCGAGATCCACCTGCCCCAGGGCAATTTCGACGTGCGCCTCGGCCGCGCCAAGGCCGTCGTCACCTTCAGCCCCGACGTGCAGGCCAGCCTCCTCGCCCAATACGACAACTTTTCGGACACCCTCGGCGTGAACGCCCGCCTCAAGTGGATCGTCCAGCCCGGCAACGAGATCTTCTTCATCGTCAACCAGGGCTACGACGCCGACGGCGACTCCATCCGGCCCACGGTCAACGAGACCTCCCTCAAGGCCGCCTGGACCCTGCGCTTCTGAGCCCAGGGCCGCCCACGGCGTTTGTCATCTAATGGATGACAAACGCGCTTACACCGACTTCGCGATCCGCAGCATCGCGGCCACGCTCGCATCTACGTCGGCGTCCGTGGTGGCCCAACACGACACGCTGATGCGCATGGCTGTGCGGCCCTGCCACACCGTTACGCCCGCCCAGCAGGTGCCGTCGCGCTGGAGCTCCTCGATCACGCGCTTCGTCTTCTCCGCGTCGCCGAAGGCCACCAGCACCTGGTTGAGCACGACGTCGTTGAGGATCTCGCCGCCGCCCGCGTGCAGTTTCTCCGCAAAGCGCCGCGCCTGGGCGCAATTCCGCTCGAACATCTCGGCCAGCCCCGCCCGGCCCAGCGTGCGCAAGGCCGCCCACACCTCGACCCCGCGGGGCGCGGCGCGACAGCTCGGGCGTGTAGTCGCTCGGGTTCCGCTCGGTCGTCCCGGTCGGCAGATACTCGGCGGTGATCGCCATCGCCGCGCGCAGCGCGTGCGCGTCGCGCACGAAGGCGAGACCGCAGTCGTAAGGCACGTTGAGCCATTTGTGCGCGTCGGTCGCCCAGGAGTCGGCCAGTTCCAGGCCGGGACAGAGGGGTTTCAGCCTCGGCGAGGCCGCGGCCCACAGACCGAAGGCACCATCCACGTGCACCCACGCCCCGGCCGGCTTTGCCTTGGCGCAGATCTCGCCGATGGGATCGAAGGCGCCCGTGTTCACATTGCCCGCCTGCGCGATCACGATGGTCGGGCCGGAGATCTTCGGCAGCGCGTCGGCGCGCATGCGCCCCTGCCCGTCCACCGGCACGCGCACGAGGCGGTTGCGGCCGAGCCCGATGATGCCGAGCGATTTCTTGACGGTCGGATGGACCTCCTCGCCCACGATCACGGTGACCGGCGGCGCGCCGAACATGCCGTCGGCCTCCACGTTCCAACCGGCCTGCATCAACACCGCGTGCCGCGCGGCGGCCAACGCCGTGAGGTTGGCCACGGTCGCGCCCGTCACGAAGGCGCCCCCGCACTCCTGCGGCAGACCCAGCACGTCCAACAGCCAGCGCAATGCCACCTGCTCCAGGTGCGCCGTGCCCGGCGTGGGGCTGTAGAGCCCCGTGTTCTGGTCCCATGCGCCCGCCAGCCAGTTGGCCGCCAGCGTCACGGGCAGCGACCCGCCGATCACGAACCCGAAGAACCGCGGACCGGCCATCGCCATCGTTGCGGGCGTGCCCAGCTCGTCGAGCAGGCGCAACGTGGCGGCCGGGTCCGTCGGACCGGCGGGCATCGGCTCGTCGAAGCCGCGCAACCCCGCCACGGCGGCAGGCGAAGGCGCGACCGGGCGCGTGGGCAGGCTGTCAAGGTATCGGATTGAGCGGTTCGCGGCGTCTTGGAGCAGGGCGTTCATGAAGGGGACAGAGTATCCGGGGCGGACCGGAGGGTCAATCGGCCGGTCGCCCAGCATCGCACCCCATTCCCGGGCAACTGTGCCGGGGCCTTCGGCCTTGCCGTCTCGGCTGAAACCCGCAGCCTGGGACCTGCCCTACCCCGCATGAGCCTGGACCCCCTCCAAGCCTACCGGCCCTCCGGCAAGTTCACCGCCGCCGGGTTGGTCGTGCCCCTGCTGACCGGCGCCGTCGTGGCGTTTCCGCTGGGCCTCGTTTATTCGAAGGCGCTGCGCTGGATTCCCTTCATCTACATCAACATGTTGGCGACCGTCGGCTACGGCTTCGCGCTCGGCTGGCTGACCAGCCTCACCGTCAAGCACACCCGTGTGCGCAATGTCACGCTGGCCACGCTGCTCGGCGCCGCCGTCGGCTGCATCGGCGTCTATTTCGAATGGAGCGGCTTCATCTGGGCGGTCTGGGAGGAGGCGCCGCTGTTCTCCCCGCCCGGCGACATCCTCGCCGCGATGTCTTTCCTCTACGAGCACGGCTCCTGGGGCCTGAAAAGCGGCGGCAACATCACCGGGATTTTCCTGGCGATAATCTGGACCTGCGAGGCGGGCGCCATCGTTGGCTTCGCGGTCATGCTGCCGCGCGCCTTCGTGCAGAACACACCGTATTGTGAGAAAACCGGTTGCTGGCTGGAGGAACAGAAGCAGATCGACACGCTCGAGGCCATCCGCGATCCGGTCCAGCGTGAGGCAATCCGTGCCGGTGACATCATGCCCGTGGTGCAGGCCGGGCCGCGCGGCGACGAGCTGGTGCACACCCGCCTGCTCCTCAAGCGTTCCCCGCAATGCCGGGTCTTCTGCACCGTGCGCGTGCAGGAGGTCACCTCCGAGATCGACAAGGACGGCAAGCTCAAGTCCTCCACCGCCGACCTGACCGGCGACCTCATCCTGCCCGCCTCGATGTTCGACCTCGTCGCGCAACTGGAAAACCTCGCGCCCGCCCCGACGGCCGGCGACGCCAAACCCGCCTGAGACTGCGCGCCTCTGATCCGCGCCCCCCGATGTTTGTCAAATAATGTATGACAAACCACGCAGAGCCTCCCGACCGGTTTGTCATCTATTAAATGACAATACCCCCGCACGTTTGGCGCCATCTTGACTGTGCCGCATCGCACCGGGCACGCCTGCGCTCCCACCGCCAAATTTCGCTTCGCGCTTTCGCGCACGATGCTTTCGCTCGGGACCCATGCGCCACGTCCGCCTCCTGCCCCTGCTCTGCGTCCTCGCCAGCGCCAACCCGCCGTTCACGCCCGCCGACCTGCTGCCGCCCGCTCCACCGTGGAGCGGCGCCAGCGAGAAGCTCGTCGTCCCGCCCGACCACCCGTGGATCACGCCCGCGGAAAAGACCGGACTGATCGACACGCCGGGCTACGACGAGACCGTCGCCTGGCTGAAGAAACTGGCCGCCGCCTCGCCGCGGCTTGCGCTTGAGACGATCGGCGTCACCCCGCAAGGCCGGCACCTGGTTGCGGTCATCGCCACGAAGGAGGGGGTGGCGAGCGCCGCCGACCTGCCGGCCACCGGCCGTCCCTCCCTGCTGGCCCAAGCCGGCATCCACTCCGGCGAAATCGACGGCAAGGACGCCGGCCTGATGCTCCTCCGCGACATCGCCTTCGGCGGCAAGGCCCACCTGCTCGACAAAGCGAACTTTGTTTTTGTCCCCGTCTTCAACGTCGACGGGCACGAGCGCGCCTCCGAGTGGAACCGTCCCAACCAGCGCGGTCCTGTCCGCCAGGGCTGGCGCACCACGGCGCAGAACCTCAACCTCAACCGCGACTACATGAAGGCCGATGCGCCGGAGATGCAGGCCATGCTGCGCCTCATCAACGAGTGGAAGCCATCCCTCTATCTCGACCTCCACGTCACTGACGGCATCGATTACCAATACGACATCACCTACGGCTTCCACGGCTGGGACGGCACGCCGGCTTGGTCGCCCCAGGGCGCCACGTGGCTCGACCAGATCTGGCGACCCGCCGTGGACGCGGCTCTGGCCGCCGCCGGGCACATCCCCGGCCCGCTCGTCTTCGCCGTCAACAACCGCGACCTGACGCAAGGCCTCACCCTCGGTCCGGCCGACCCGCGTTTTTCCAACGCCTACGGCGACCTCCGCGGCATCCCCACGGTGCTGGTCGAGAACCATTCGCTCAAACCTTACAAGCAGCGCGTGTTCGGCACCTATGTGCTGCTCGAGGCCTCGCTCAAGGCGCTTGGTGACCACGCCGCCGCCGTGCAAAAGGCCATCGCCGCCGACGCCGCAGCGCGCCCGGCGACCTTGCCCGTGAATTGGACGACCAATCCCGAGGCGACGACCAAGATGGATTTCAAGGGCATCGCCTACGAGGAATACACCTCCCCCGCCTCCGGCACTAAGGAAGTTCGGTGGCTCGGCACGCCCAAGCTATATCCTGAACTTCCGATTCACTGGACCACTAAGCCGGGTGCTGTGCTCCCGCGTCCGAAGGCGTATTGGGTCCCCGGCCACAAACCAGAAGTGATCCAGCGCCTGCGCAATCACGGTATCGCGATGGATCTCCTCGAGGCCAACCGCACGATTGACGTTGAATTCTATCGCCTCGTCGACCCCAAGCCTGCCGCCCAGCCCTTTGAGGGCCGGCACTTGGTGACAACCAAGGTGCGGCGCGAAACCCGCACCGAGACCTTCCCTGCCGGCTCTGTGCGCGTGCCCACCGACCAGCCCCTCGGCAACCTCGCCATGGCCCTGCTCGAGCCCGAGTGCAACGACTCGCTCTTCGCCTGGGGCTTCTTCCCCGAAATCCTCCAGCGCACCGAATACATCGAGGGCTACGTCGTCGCCCCGATGGCGGAAAAGATGCTCGCCGCCGACCCGAAGCTGAAGGCCGAGTTCGAGGCCAAGCTCGCCGCCGACCCGAAATTCGCGGCCGACCCGCAGACGCGCCTCCAGTGGTTTTACGAGCGCAGCAGATTCTACGACGACCGCTACCTCCTCTACCCCGTCGGCATCGAGCGCTGAAGGTGGAGCGGCTTGACCCAAGCCGCTTGCCCAAGTGCCCGGGTGAACGCGCTCCACCCGCCCACCCCAAACTCCCGGTTTGCCAAGGGCGGCGGCGGGCTTTTCAGTGCGCGTCCCGTATGTCCCGCACGCTCGTCAAAGACGCCCTCCAAGCCGCCGCGCCGGCCGATTCGATTCTCCTCCAAGGCTGGGTCCGCACCCGCCGCGACAGCAAGGCCTTCTCCTTCGTCGAACTCAACGACGGCTCCTGCCTCAAGGGCATGCAGATCGTCGTCGACGCCACCTGCCCCGACTACGCACAGGTCGCCAAGGCCAACACCGGCGCCTGCATCGAGGTGCGCGGCCGGCTCGTCGAGTCCAAGGGCGCCGGCCAGAAATGGGAGGTCGTCGCGGAAAAGTTCACCGTCCTGGGCGAGGCCGACAACACCTACCCGCTCCAGAAGAAGGGCCACACGCTCGAGTTCCTCCGCGAGATCGCCCACCTGCGCCCGCGCTCCAACCTCTTCGGCGCCGTCTTCCGCGTGCGCAGCCGGCTGGCCTACGCCGTGCACCGCTTCTTCCAGGAGCGCGGCTTCCACTACGTCCACGCGCCCATCATCACGGCCAGCGACGCCGAGGGCGCGGGCGAGATGTTCCGCGTCACCACGCTCGACGTCGGCAACCCGCCGCGCACCCCCGAGGGCAAGGTGGACGACGCCCGCGATTTCTTCGGCAAGAAGACCTTCCTGACCGTCTCGGGCCAGCTCGAGGCCGAGGTCTTCGCCTGCGCGCTCAGCAACGTCTACACCTTCGGCCCCACCTTCCGCGCCGAGAACAGCAACACCTCGCGCCACGCCGCCGAGTTCTGGATGATCGAGCCCGAGGTCGCCTTCTGCGACCTCCAGGGCAACATGGACCTCGCCGAGGCCTTCGTGAAATACCTCATCCGCGACGCGAAGGAGCACTGCGCCGCCGACCTCGAGTTCTTCTCCAAGTTCGTGGACAAGGACCTGCTCCCGCGCCTCGACTTCGTGCTCGAGAAACCCTTCGTCCGCTGCAGCTACACCGACGCTGTCGCCATCCTCGAGAAATCCGGCCGCGCGTGGGAGCACCCGGTCAAGTGGGGCGTGGCCCTGCAGGCCGAGCACGAGCGCTTCCTCACCGAGGAGCACTTCAAGTGCCCGGTCACGGTCTATGACTACCCGCGCGCGATCAAGGCCTTCTACATGCGCCAGAACGACGGTTGCGCCGAGGGCCGCGAGACCGTGCGCGCCATGGACCTCCTCGTGCCCGGCATCGGCGAGATCATCGGCGGCAGCCAGCGCGAGGAACGCCTCGACAAGCTTCGCGCCGGCATGGCCCTGCACCACCTCGACGAGAAGGCCTACTGGTGGTATCTCGACCTGCGCCGCTACGGCACCGTGCCGCATGCGGGCTTCGGCCTCGGCTTCGAACGCATGCTGATGTTCGTCACCGGCGTGGCCAACATCCGCGACGTCATCCCCTTCGCCCGCACCCCCGGCACGGCGGAGTTCTGAACGCCGGGCGATTAGCCGCACCGGCCCCGCCCGGCACAATCGCTCATTTTCCCCCGCAACCGCCCTCTGGGGGGTTGCACCGGCCCGCACGGGTTGTTTTGTCATAAACCTCCCGTATGGCCTCCGCCAAGTCCCCCACGCCCACCGTCCCGCTCCGCATCCTGACCGCCGTGCCCATCTGCGACGGACACGACAGCGCCGTCACCACCATCAACATCGAGCTCGCCCGCCACGGCGTCGAGGTCATCTACCTCGGCTACCACCAGTCGGCCACGACCATCGCGCGCGCCGCCATCCAGGAGGACGCCAACGTCGTCGGCCTCAGCTCCTACAACGGCGGCCACATCGTCTTCTTCAAGGAGGTCGTCGACCAGCTCAAGGCCCGCGGCAGCGGCGACATCCCGGTCTTCGGCGGCGGCGGCGGCACGATCACCCGGGCCGACGAGCGCGTGATGAAGCGCCAGGGCACCGACCGCATCTTCTTCGCCGGCACGCCGCTCGACGACATCATGGCGCTCATCAAGCGCGACTACGCCCGCGACGCTAAGCCCAATGCCAAGTTCAAGGGCGACCGCGCCCTCGCCCGCGCCATCACCATCGCCGAGACCGAGGCGTTCACTGTAGGAGCGGCTTTACGCCGCGACTCGGACGTCACAGCGGCATCGAAGAAATCGGGGCGCAAAGCCCCTCCTACAGCCACGGTAAAAGGCACCAAGCAGGCCTTCGTCGTCGGCATCGCCGGACCCGGCGGCGCGGGCAAGTCCACGCTCATCGACGAGCTGACCTCGCGCTTCCTGAAGCACGTCCCGCAGGGCCGCATCGCCATCCTCGCCAACGACCCCTCGCACCCCGACACCCGCGGTGCCATCCTCGGCGACCGCGTCAGCGCCATCTACGCGCAGGACGACCGCGTGTTCTTCCGCTCCATGGCCACGCGCGGCAGCCTCACCGGCCTCAGCGCCGCCGCCCCGGCCGCGATCGACATCCTCAAGGCCTCCGGCGAGTTCGACCTCATCCTCGTCGAGTCCGTCGGCGTCGGCCAGGAGAGCGACCCCTTCGGGGTCTTCGGCGGCAAAAAGCTCGTCGACGCCACGCTCTTCGTCCTCGCGCCGTATTACGGCGGCCGCATCCAGCTGCAGAAGATCGCCCTGCTCAACGGCGCCGACTTCGTCGCGCTGAACAAGTGCGACCACCCGATGGCGCACACCGCCAAGGCCGAGATCCAGGCCCGCCTCGACTACAACGGCAAGGGCCAGACCCTCCACACCACCACCGCCGCCAAGCACTTCGACCCCGGCGTCGACGCGCTCTTCCGCGCCCTCGCCGAACGCGGCGGCCTCACCCTCTCCGCCGGCGGCGAAGCGGCCTGCCAACTCAAACTCTGACCACGCCCCCATGAGCCAGCTCGCAAAAATCGCCGACTCCGTCGACACCTACAACGCCTTCGTCCGGGCCGAGGTTGCCCGCGCGCGCACCGACGCCAAATTCGCCAACGAGCTCCGCGCCAAGTGGGCGAAGATCCGCGCCTCGGTCGACTACACGCAGTCGCCCACCGGCACCAAGATCCCCCGCCTCGCGCTCCCCGACACCGACGAGCCCGGCGCCATCGCCGAATATTTGCTCGGCCAGGGCCTGCCCGGCTCCTTCCCCTACGCCACCGCCGCCTACCGCGAGATGTATCTCGACCGCGACAGCGGCACCGGCGAGGAGCCGATGCGCCTCTTCGCCGGCCTCGGCCTCGCGGAGGACACCAACGCGCGCTTCAAATACCTCTCGCGAAACCAGAAGAGCATCCGCCTCTCCACCGCGTTCGACGGCCCCACGCTCTACGGCCTCGACTCCGACCACGAGGGCGTGCTCGGCAAGGTCGGCGAGGGCGGCGTCGCCATCGACACGGTCGAGGACATGATGCGCCTCTTCGACGGCTTCGACCTCACGCGCAAGGACGCCTCCGTCTCCATGACGATGAACGCGCCCGCGCCGGTCATCCTCGCGATGTTCATCGCCGCCGCGAAGCGCCGCTTCGGCCCTGACTGCGTGCCGAACCTCCGTGGCACCATCCAGGCCGACATGCTCAAGGAAGTGCAGGCGCAGAACGAGGTCATCTTCCCGATCGACGCCTCGCTCCGCTTCCTCTGCGACATGATCGAGTGGTGCGTGCCCAACATGCCGCGCTGGTATCCCGTCTCGATCTCCGGCTACCACATCGCCGAGGCCGGCGCCACGCCCGTGCAGCAGGCCGCGTTCACGCTCTCCAACGGCTTCACCTACGTCGAGCTGCTCAAGCAGCGCGGCGCCGACGTGAACCAGTTCGGCCCGCGCCTCTCGTTCTTCTTGGACTGCGGCCTCGACGTCGAATACCTCGTGCTCGGCCGCGTCTGCCGCCGCATCTGGGCCATCGGCATGCGCGACGTCTTCGGCGCCGACGCCAAGGCGCAGATCCTCAAGCTCCACACCCAGACCTCCGGCCGCTCGCTCATCGCCGCCGAGTTCCAGAACAACCTCACGCGCACCGCCGTCGAGTTGATGCTGGCCTACATGAATTACACCAATTCGTGCCACTCCAACTCCGCCGACGAGCCCTTCACCACGCCGACCGAGAAATACGCGCTCCTCGCCTCGCACGGCCAGTCGATCATCCTCGAGGAGTCCGGCGTGTTCAAACACATGATGAACATGTTCGGCGGGGCGCCCGGACTGCTCGCGCTCGAGCGCCAGGTCGAGAAGGGCATCCTCGATGTCTTCCGCGAGATGGACACGCTCGGCGGCGTCATCGCCGCAATGGAACAGCGCTACCAGCGCAGCAAGATCCAGGAAGCCGGCCACGCCTACGAGAAACAGATCTACTCGAACCAGCGCCCCATCATCGGGCTCAACAAATACGTCTCCGAGGAGGCGCACCCCAACGTCCCCCTCGCCCGCACGCCGCCCCGCAAGCAGCGCCTGCAGGTCGAGCGCCTGAAAGCCTTCAAGAAGAAGCACGCCAGGAAAGCCCCCGAAGCCCTGCAACGCCTCGAAAACGTCGCCCGCAACGGCGGCAACGTCTTCGGCGAACTCGTGAACACCGTCGAAGTTTGCTCGCTGGGACAAATCACGGGCTGCCTGACTTCAGTTGTGGGCAAGTTCCGCCCCATGGTATGAGCCACCTGAAACAAAATCCCGCCGTAGCCTTGTGCGAAGGCTGATCGCTCGGCCAGATTACCACGTGCCTCAGCGGCGTGGTCGGAAAATTCCGGCCGATGGTGTGAGCTAATATGTCAGACCAACAACCACCTTCTGACGAGTCCGCTTTAGTCGCGGAGATTTTCATCCCGGACGAGCGTGAGCTGCTGGATAACGGGATGCGCATCGCGATAGCTGTTACCGTGAATCGAGACGGCGGTAAGTGGCGCGTTCACAAAAGTGATCCGGATAAAATTTTCCCGAGCAATCTGCATGCAGATCGTGTGGATCAACCGGGTAAACTCGACGTCTATACTGGAGAGATTTGGTCACCGATCACGAAAAAGTGCATCGGCAGGTTATCAAAAAAATCGATGCGCTATTTCTACAAGCAGCTTAGCAAAACGAAAGAGCCCAACATTCAGGCACTTTTGGCTGATAAATCAAAATTCTCTTATCTCAGCAACTGAAGCGACACAGTGACCAACCGCACCCCTTCCCCCACTCCCGCCCTGCTCGACCGCTGCAATGAAAACTTGCCGGGCCGTAGCCTTGCGCGAAGGCCGGTCGCGCAGCAGGAAGCCCCTTGTCAGCCGAAACCTTGGCGGAGGCTGAAGCACAAGCATCCGGCTCGGATTCCTCGACGACCGTTCGGCTACTTCAAATTCGACGACGAGCTATCCGCTTTAGCGAATCGAGCCGAGCCTTCATTCACGCCAATTCAGAGATAGATCTCGCGTCGGTGCCGCACGCGGTTGACCCGGACGATGCGGATGGCATCGGCGATTTCGTAGATCACGCGATAATCCCCGACCCGGATGCGCCAGTCGTTCCGACTGCCGACCAGTTTGCGGCAGCCCGGCGGCCTCGGATTTCCGGCCAATCCCTTGATGGCTTCGATGACGCGGTCATGCACATCGGCGGACAAACGTTTCAAATCCCGCTCGGCCGACCGCTCCAGCAGGATCAGATACATGGTCAGCGCCCGCCACGCGCCGTCAGATACTCTTCCAAGGGGCGGTAGCTGCGGGGCTTCCGGCGCGAGCGCTTCAGCCACGCCAGGTCGGCTGCATCCTCCACCCGCTCGAGCAGCTCCTGATAACGCTTCAAGGGCAGCACCACCGACACGGGCTTGCCGCGACGGGTGATGATCTCGGGCTCGGGAAAGGCGGCTTTCATGGCGGCTGCCCGAGACCATACGAAATTAGCTTGGCCGCGCCAGCGGAATTTCCCGACACTCCCCGGATGCAAAAACCGGCCTCCCCGTCGCCGACTCCCGCCCTCCTCGACCGCTGCAATGAAATCGCGCAGCAGGAAGCCCAGCTCCGCGAGGGCGGCGGCGCGGCCGGCCAGGAGCGCCAGCACAAGCTCGGCCGCCTCTTCGTCCGCGAGCGCATCGCCGCGCTGGTCGACTCGCCCGAGTCGTTCCTCGAGGTCGGCCTCTGGGCGGCGCACGGCATGTATAAGGAATGGGGCGCGTTCCCCGGCGCGGGCGTCGTCACCGGCGTCGGCGACATCGCCGGCCACCCCTGCATGATCGTCGCCAACGACGCCACCGTAAAGGCCGGTGCGTTCGTCCCGATGACCTGCAAGAAGGTCCTCCGCGCGCAGCGCATCGCCTTCGAGTGCAACCTGCCACTCGTCTACCTCGTCGACTCCGCCGGCGTGTTCCTGCCGATGCAGGACGAGATCTTCCCCGACGAGGACGACTTCGGCCGCATCTTCCGCAACAACTCGGTCCTCTCCGCCGCCGGCATCCCGCAATACGCCGCCATCATGGGCAACTGCGTCGCGGGCGGCGCCTACCTGCCCGTCCTCTGCGACAAGATCCTCATGACCGAGGGCAGCGGCCTCTACCTCGCCGGCCCGCAGCTCGTGAAGGCCGCCATCGGCCAGGAGACCGACACCGAGACCCTCGGCGGCGCCGCGATGCACGCCGAGATCTCCGGCACGGTGGATTTCAAGGAGAAGGACGATCCCGCGGCGATCAAACGCCTGCGCAATCTCATCGGGCTGCTGCCCGCCGAGGTAGGGCGAACCGTCCCCGGTGAGCCGTCGTCCGACAAAGATTCAACGCGGCTCGGCGGGGACGCCTCACCCTACCAGCCCGAATTTCCCGCCTCGAAGATCTACGAGCTCGTCTCTGTTAACGGCCGCAAGGAATACGACGTGCGCGACGTCATCCGCTGCCTCGTCGACGCCGGCTCGCTCGACGAATACAAGGCCGACTACGGCAAGAGCGTCGTCTGCGCCTTCGCGCGGCTCGGCGGGCGGCCCATCGGCATCGTCGCCAACCAGCGCATGCGCGTGCAGTCGAAGGCCGCCGGCGCGGCCGGCCTGCAGATGCCGGGCGTGATCTACGCCGACAGCGCCGACAAGGGCGCGCGGTTCATCATGGACTGCAACCAGACGCGCGTGCCGTTGCTCTTCCTGCAGGACGTGTCGGGCTTCATGGTTGGCAAGGACGCCGAGCAGAG
>Ga0073934_10003454_pt1 | contig 29087 bp, 23 predicted proteins | sample LarsenN4metaG_FD_76834 | JGI IMG/M metagenome (GOLD analysis project Ga0073934, IMG submission 76834) | Hot spring sediment bacterial and archeal communities from British Columbia, Canada, to study Microbial Dark Matter (Phase II) - Larsen... ... | reverse complement strand
TCTCCGTTTCTCCGTTTCTCCGTTTCTTGGATTTATTAACCAAATGAAGAAAGCCCTAAGGACCCTCCTACGGGAGGGGGCTTCTGAGGTTGGGGTGGCCCTTTCGGATCATCAGATCGATCAGTTCCTGATTTATCTTCGGGAGCTGACCCGTTGGAATGCAAAAATAAACTTGACAGGATTTCAGGATGAGGGCATGATAATCCAACACCAGTTTGTCGATTCCCTCAGTTGCGTGTTATCTGGGGAGTTGGAAGATGAAGAGAGGGTCATGGACGTGGGTACCGGAGCTGGGTTTCCGGGGTTGCCCCTCAAGATCTATCGTCCCGGTCTTCGGCTGACGTTGGTGGATGCGTCCCATAAAAAAGTGGTTTTCCTCAAGCATATCTGTCGAAGGTTGGGGTTTTTGGATGTGAAGTGTTTGGCAAAGCGGGTCGAAGATTTGGCAGGGGAAGAAGAGACCCACTTTGATGTGGTGGTTTCGCGGGCTGTGGGGTCTTTGACAGATCTGGTCAACCTTTGTAGCTCCGCGTTCGTAGCTCCGTTTAAGCTCCTTCTCCAGAGGGGCCCAGAAGGGGAGCGGGAGGTATCTGAGGCCCTAGACCAGATTCAGAGGGCTGGTTTTGAACTGATGAGACTTATCCCGGTGAGGCTTTCTTTTTTGGAACACAAGAGGCATTTAGTTTTGCTCCGCAGGCGCGAGGACGCGTAACCGGTGGGTAGCGGTGGGGTTCCCCTTCATAGACCGCGACCGACAGTTTATACGTTCCACGTGAAACGTTATGTCCCGGATCATTGCCATTGCAAATCAAAAGGGCGGTGTAGGCAAAACCACTACGGCCATCAACCTGGCAGCCTGTCTGGCCACCTTGGGACGAAGAACGCTGCTGATCGATGTGGATCCCCAGGCCAACGCTTGCAGCGGCATCGGTTTGGACCGGAGCAAGATTTCCCGGAGCATCTATCACGTCCTGATCAATCAGCAGAGCGTAGAGTCCGCCGTGCTGCCGACCTACATCCAGCGCCTGGACCTTCTCCCTTCCAGCATCCAGCTGGCCGGCGCCGAGATTGAACTGGTCAGCGCCATCGCCAGGGAGACCAGGCTTAAACAGGCCCTGGATAAGATCCGGGATCGCTACGATTTTCTCATCATCGATTGTCCCCCCTCCCTGGGGCTTCTAACCGTCAATGCCCTCACGGCTTCGGATTCGATTCTGATCCCCATCCAGTGCGAATATTTTGCCCTGGAAGGGGTCTCTCAACTGGTCAACACCATCCACCTCATTAAAAAAGCCCTGAATCCGGATCTGGAAATAGAAGGCATCCTGTTGACCATGCACGATAGCCGAACCAACCTCTCTATACAGGTTATCGAAGAGATCCAGGCGCATTTTAAAAATCAGGTTTACAAAACCATTATACCCAGGAACGTTCGTCTGAGCGAGGCTCCTAGCCATGGGAAGTCCATCCTGCATTATGATCCCAAGTCTATGGGGGCCAAAGCTTATTTGGAACTTGCGGCTGAGGTTTTAAACCATGAAAAGAAAGGTGCTGGGAAAGGGTCTGGAGGCGCTGATACCTAGCGTTGACGTGGAAGAGGGGGGTAAGCTGGTTGAAATCGATGTCAACCAGATCGTCCCGAACCGCTATCAGCCTAGAAAAAGCTTCGATGATGCAAAGCTGGAGGAGCTGACCACGTCCATCCAGGAGCAGGGGGTCCTCCAGCCCATTGTCGTCTGCAAAAAGGACTCGTATTATGAGTTGATCGTCGGTGAGAGACGCCTGCGGGCCGCTAAAAAGGCCGGCTTGGCGACGATTCCCGCTGTCCTTAAGGAAGCCTCGCCCGAAGAAATGCTCGCCCTGGCGCTGGTGGAAAACCTTCAACGGGATGACCTTAACCCCATCGAAGAGGCGGAGGCCTTCCGGAGACTTATCGAGGATTTTAACCTGACCCAAGAAGATATCGCCCAAAGGGTGGGAAAGGACCGATCTTCGGTAACCAACTACCTCCGCCTCCTTAGATTACCGGAGCAGATTCAACAAGGCCTGGTCGATGAGAAAATCACCATGGGACACGCCCGGGCCATCCTGGGCCTGAAAAACCCCGAAGAGCAACTGGAGCTCTACAAAAAAATAATCACCCGGGGCCTCTCCGTCCGCCAGACGGAGAACCTCGTCAGGGAAACTAAAACGGAGGTTCCTCCGGTACGTACGCCGAAATCCGTTTACATCCGAAATATTGAAGAGAAGTTGAAGCAGCACTTTCAAACGAAAGTCTCTGTGACTTCCAAAAAAGGAAAAGGGGAGATCGTCATTGAGTACTACTCGGAGGACGATTTAGACCGCATTTACTCCAAGCTCGTCAATACGTGACGGGCCGAATCACTGTCATCGATAATTGAAGGTGGATGTATTTTCCATCTCTCAATTGAAATATCTTGGTAAAGCCTTAATGGGTTTGAAAGATTGAGTGTCTAAGAGGAGGTTTTGAGTATATGGCAAGATCAGGTAATGTGGATGAAAAAGAATTGACCGCTTTTTTAGCCGATGGAACCAATTTTAAGGGAGACCTGAGTTTCGAAGGGACCGTCCGGATAGATGGGAGGTTTGAAGGAAATATCACCTCTAAGGATTCTCTGATTATCGGTGAGAATGCCGTGGTGGACGGTGAGATCGTGGTTGGAAAAATTATTATCAGCGGAAAGGTGAGCGGTAATATAACGGCCTCCGGCCTCGTCGAAATTAACTCGACCGCCCAGGTCCACGGAAATATTAAAACCGGCGCCAATAAACTCATTATCCACGAAGGCGCCATCTTTAGCGGCGGTTGCGAAATGGGATCTCCGGATATGCTTCCCTCTTCAACAAAAGATTTCCAGCACGCCGTGCGGAGTATGGTGGAGGAAGAAGACGAGATTTAAACCGGCAGGGGGCAGCGAACGTCGGATGGTACCCAGTAAGACGTGGATAAGCGGGCCTAGGCCCGTTGCCCGCGGAAAACTCCCGAGGAAAAACCGAGTAGCCCTCGATGCGTCCTGGAGGGTCTACCCGCTGCCCACGACCGGCTGCCCCCTCCCCGTTCACGGGGTTTCTTCCTTTTTGAAAAAATGGATGAGAAATAAGCCGGCAATAAAGCCCCCTATATGCGCAAACCAGGCCACTCCCCCACCCTCCTTGAGGCCCAAGCTTAACGTGCCGTTGATAAGTTGAAGGATAATCCAAAAACCTAAGACCCCTAAGGCAGGGATCTTAACTATTCTGATGAAAAAACCAAATATGAGGAGGGTGAGGATCCTGGCCTGGGGATGGAGCCATATATAGGCGCCTAGGACGCCCGATATCGCCCCACTGGCGCCGATCATGGGGATCTGTGAGTTGGGAGAGGTCAAGATATGGGAAATGGCTGCAATAACTCCGCATACGAAATAAAAGATCAGAAATCGTAAATGCCCCATCGCGTCCTCTATGTTATTCCCAAAAATCCACAAATAGAGCATGTTCCCGATCAGGTGAAACAGCCCCCCATGTAAAAACATGGAGGTCAGTAGAGTTCCCTGCACCGGAAAAGGGACGGTGGGATTCCGATCCACGTGGTGGGTGATCTCCCAGGGGATGGCTCCATACTTGAACACAAAAACCTCTTCGTCCCTGCCCAACGACATCTGATAGAAAAAGACTAAGGAGTTCAGCACGATGAGGGAAACGGTGATCAGAGGAAAAATCCGGCCTGGAAGATCGTCTTTAAGGGGTATCATGGGGCACCTCGCTTTGGTTAAATAAACGTACCGGCCTTTCGGAGACGTGTAATGAAAACTGCAGGCTGAATTCTAAAACCATTGGACTTTTATGGGGCTAACGGGCGTCCGGCACCTGACGTTAACGCCAGGTGCCGGCAAGGGAAAGGAGGGAGTAGTTCGGCGCTTAAGCAACCCAATCCACGGGAAGTTGGCTCTCTGTAGAAATCTGCACCTCAAGCCCGGCCTCCGGATAGCGATAGATCTTACCTTCGTAGTTCCGAAGGAGATATTCCCCGGTCTGCTCATCAAATCCTACGATGGAATCCGGGAGCACGGGAATTTTCCCCCCCCCCCCGGGCGCATCGATGACAAAATAAGGGACCGCTAACCCGGAAGTGTGTCCTCGAAGGGCGCTCATGACCTTCAGCCCGGTCTCCACTTTGGTTCGGAAGTGGTTGGTTCCCTTGGTAATATCTGCCTGATAAATGTAGTAGGGCTTCACCCGCATCTTCAAGAGGCCCTTCATCAAGGCGCTCATGACCTCCGGATCATCGTTAACCCCCTTCAAGAGGACCGTTTGATTTCCCAAAGGAATCCCGGCGTCGGCCAACATACCGCAGGCTTTTTTGCTCTCCGGCGTCAGTTCCCGGGGATGGTTAAAGTGCACATTTATAAACAGGGGATGATACCGCTTCAGCATATCGCAGAGACCCTGCGTGATCCTCTCAGGAAAGGTGCAAGGCACTTTCGTACCGATCCGAAGGATATCCAAATGCGGGATCTCCCTTAAAGGTCGGAGGATTTTCTCCAGCTTATCGTCGGTCAGTATGAGCGGATCTCCGCCCGAAAGGATCACGTCGCGAATCTCTTCGTGCTCGGCAATGTATCGGATCGCCTTATCGAAGGCATGACGGTCCACGAAATCTGGATGGCCGACCCCCCGTTTCCGCGTGCAGAATCGGCAATACATGGTGCACTGAAAAGTAACCAGGAATAGAACGCGGTCCGGGTATCGGTGAACCAGGTTCGGTACAGGACTATCTACCTCTTCATTGAGAGGGTCATCCGGGCACCCTAGGTCTTGAATTTCCCGAACATCCGGCACCGCCTGAAGCCAGATGGGGTCCCCGGGCTTCTCGATCAGATTTAAATAATATCTAGGAATCCTCATGGGATACTCTTTGATAATCGCGCGTATCTCATCAGGATTAACGTTGAAATGTTTAGCTAAATCTTTCTCCGTTACAACGCTTTCCGATAGAGAACGTTGCCAATCTTCCATGGAACAATCCCCCTCCTGCTGGGGCTAAAACTTTTTCTGGTATGTCACACGATCGTCACCAAGGGCGTAAAAATCCTTGATTCGTGAGACCTCGACATACCCGTTTTTAAGGTAAAAATTTCGAGTTTGGGTGTACTTGGGCTGGGAGGACGTCTCTATAAGAAGCATTCGGGCCTGCCTCTTCGTCACTTCCTCCTCCACCCGCTTCAACAACTGGCTCCCCAGACCGAGTCCCTGTCTGACGGGATCCACAGCGATCCAATACAGGTCATAAGTCCCTTTCGTGAGAGGAACCGGACCAAAACAGGCGTATCCCATTGCCTGATCCTTTTCATCTACCGCACATAAGAAATCATAGTCCTTTTGCTCCGGATGACGCAGGGAGATATCTATCAACTCTAAAGCACACATCACCTCCTCCGACGTAAACATTTGGGTTGTTTCAAGTATCTTAGCTAAGCTTTCTCTATCTTTTTCTAATACCTTTCGAATCGTCGCACGCATAGATTAAGTAAGAGTTTGAAAGAGCCGGCTTTGGGGCGCTCGCTTTTCCTAACGCTCTTTTAACGCCTTCGCGCCGCCACAAATTCTAGGAGCTCTCCGATGAAATCTGTATAAGTCCGACCGGATTTTAAAATGGCCCGCGCGAAGCCCGCCTCGGGCGAGATATCCGGGTTCGTATTAACCTCTATAACGTAAGGATTATTAGCCAGGTCCAGACGGAGATCGACCCTTGCGTAATCTCGACACCCCAGGGCTTGGTAAGCCCTAAGCGCCATGTCCCGAATCCAGACCTCTGCCTCCTCGGAAAGCCTGGCAGGGCAGATGGGAACCGAGTTTTGGAACTCAAAACTTTCTTTTATCCACTTGGCCTCATAACTGCAGATCCTGCGCAGATGGGGCGGAAATCTGGAGAAATCTATCTCAGACAGGGGCAGAACGCTCGCCGGCGCATTACCTAAAACGGCCGCGTTGATCTCCCTTCCCTCGATGAACTCTTCGATAATAGCCGGCTGGCGGTACCGATCCAGGACATACCTCACCCGCTGCTTGAGGGCCTCCGGTGAATCCGCCACGGCGTTATTATCGATCCCCAGGCTCGCATCTTCGTAAAGGGGCTTTACGATAAGGGGAAACGGCAATTCTTTGCTCATTTCAAATTCTGGTCTGTAAATCACCTGGTACTTGGGAACCGGGATCTTAGAGGCCGACAAAACCCCCTTTGTGAGGGCCTTATCCTGAGATAATCCGATAGCTAAAGGGCCAGAGCCCGTGTAAGGAATCCCCAAAAGCTCCAGCAGAGCAGGGATATTCATTTGCGGAAGGCTCTCTCCCTTGAAGCTTTCACAGAGGTTAAAAACCAGGTCCGGTCTTATACTCTGCACCCTCGTGAGCAGATCCAGGACATCTTCCTCCAGAGGGAGCCTTTCGCTGGAATGTCCGAGTTCCTTTAGGCTCCTTTCGACCGCGTCGACTTCCTCCAGGATGCCTTCTTCTGAAATGAAATCCTTGGGCTCCCCTTTAGTACCTCTACGGGGAACGTTAAAAAGAATTGCAATCCGCATGGGATCGTAAGACGCCGATTTACGCAGGTGAAGGGGGATCTAAATTTATTTATCAATCCGCGTCTATCTGCGCTCTAAGTTGTACCTCCTTAAGGCCTGGTTCAGGATATTCCCGATCAAATCCTTATAGCTCATCCCCACCATGGCCGCAATAATGCATAGGTCACTATGGCCGGGGCGTAGTCCGGGGAGGGTGTTCATTTCTAGAAAAAACGGCTCCCCTTGCGCATTACAACGAATATCAACCCGGCCCACATCCCGGCACTCCAGAACCCTATAAGCATCCAGAGCCACTTCTCCGATTCGCTCTCTCATCCCCTCAGCTACCTCCATATACTCTACCCGTTGCTTCCACTCCTCCTTAGCTCGAAAGCTATAAACCTTTTTTTCAGCCTGATCCTTTACAATAACCTGCATCATTCCCAGGATTCGGGCTTCTTCCCCATTTCCCAGAATCGCCACCGTAAACTCATCTCCGGAGAGGTACTCTTCGAGTAAAACAGGCTGTTTATAAGCTTTGAGCAAAAATTCCACCCGAGCTGTTAGCTGGTCGGGGCCCTGTATGATAGATTCTGCGGTGATCCCTTTCGCGGATCCTTCATGGACCGGCTTAGCAAAGAGAGGGTAATCCAGGGAAAGGGATTCTAGATCCTTTAAGGCCGATATCTTGGCGCTCTTTGGAGTCGGGATCCCGGCGTGGGCAACGATTTGCTTGGTCAGGTACTTATCATGGCACAACGCCAGGGTCAAAGGATCCGAAAATACATAAGGAATATGCAGCATCTCAAGAATGGCGGGAATTTGGGCCTCTCGGCTCCTCCCGTAGAAGCCTTCTGCAATATTGAAAACGATATCTACAGGCTCCCTCTTTAAAGCCTCGAAGATCTTTTCTCCCTCTCCCATCAACACCACCTGATGCCCCAGCTCTTGAAGTGCCCCCGATAAATGTTCGATGGTCACTTCTGAATCGAACTCTGCATCCGCATCGATGGGATCATCCGCCCGCCAGGTGTAATTTTTCCGCAAGTTGTAGGTTAATCCTACTTTCATAATCCTCCTTAGAAGCCTAAACGTTATACAGATTTATCCTGCAAGTCTTTTGTCTTTTTATGGCCAGTAACCCGTTGATCTAGGACCTGAGATTATCCCCGTAGGGGGTTACGCAAAACATCCCACAAAATTCCCAGAGGGGAACCCGTGAGTATGAAGTATGCCGTATAGGATTTAGTGAATAAACAACCTATAAACGAAGGGAGAGAAACAATTAAACAAACACTGCTTCTAGGGCCTAAAGGAAAGTAAAATATAGGTAAGAATTTAACTGCTAAACTAAAGTCCCGCTTTAGGTGGGAAGACCTGGGACTACTTGGAGGCTTGTCTTCTTCTTCGGAAAGATCTTGGCATTGACTCGGAGGTTTATCTTCGTTATCCTCGAGGACGCCGTCCATATGACTAACCTTACAACTAACCGGTCTTTTGCTCATGTATCTAAATCGTACCCCCTTACTCGAAAAGGCCTCAACTCCATCCAGGTTTTGAGGCGGATCAATATTCTTTGCTTTAAGAAAAGAATAATATAAAAATACCAATTGTCAACACTAAATATAATAAATATTGCAAAAGGTTTAGAAAGAAATTAATTTAAGTAAGCTTTGAAGTTATTAAAGGGGCGGGCCACTCTGTGGCTCGTGGGAATGAGCGCAACTGGATTTGCGCCACCGACCGTCGATGGATTGGTGGGTTTGTATTTATAGGAGCCCTGGGACAAATTTGGAATGTCGTCTGGAAATGAGACGGTCGGTGCACAGGGTTACGTGCCTTTACCGAGTAGACGTATGCTTCCATTCAAGTTTACTGAAGAAGGTCTAACGACCGTTAAAGGGATTAAGGTAACAAGCCGGCATGCAGGTTTAAAAACACAGGGGCGGGATTTAGCGGTTATATATAGCGAAAGTCCTGCCAGTGCCGCTGCGGTATGGACCACCAACCAGGTCAAAGCGGCCTCCTTATTGGTAAGTATCAAGCACCTTGAGCGTGGAAAGGTTCAAGCCCTTGTGGTTAACAGCGGGATTGCCAATACTTGTACAGGGGAAAGGGGCCTCAAAGACGCGGAGGAGATTACAAGAATCGCTGCCGAAGAGCTGGGAATACCCCCGGAGAGCGTGCTCATTTTTTCGACCGGCTATGTGGGGAAATATCTTCCTTTGGAGAAAATAAGGGGCGCTTTAAAGGATATTAAGTACGATCTGACGGCTTCTCCGGCGGCGGGCCTCGAGGCAGCCAAAGCCATCATGACGACCGATACCCGGCCTAAGATGCTCTCTGTAAAGGTCCCTCTGAAAAATGGAAAAGAGATAACCCTTGGGGCTATGGCGAAAGGAGCAGGCATGATTTGCCCTAACATGGCTACAATGCTTTGTTTCCTTGCTACGGACTTGAGTATCCCCAACGAGCTTCTGAAAAGGACCTTACAAAGGTCCGTGGATAAATCTTTTAATATGATTAATGTAGATGGGGATATGGGAGCGAGCGATGCCGTCGTCCTGTTGGCAAATGGAACGGAGCCCCTTGCGGAATCTGACCTGGGCCTTTTTCAAGAAGCCCTCGATACGGTCTGCGTCTCCTTAGCTAAGATGATCGTTCGGGATGGGGAAGGGGCCTCCAAATTAATGGAAGTGAAGGTGCAAGGGGCCAAAACGTTCCAAGATGCCAAGATGGCTGCCCTATCCGTGGTAAAATCGAATCTGGTAAAGTGTGCCATTTACGGAGATGACCCCAATATTGGAAGGATCGTATTGGTTCTCGGAGCTTCGGGGATTAACCTTGAAGAAAAGAAGCTGGATGTTTATCTGGAGAATATCAAAATGGTCGAGAACGGGGTCTTTGTGGAGTTTGATCGTTATCAGGCGACTCAGGTGATGAGCCGGCCCGAAGTTCGATTCGTGATCGACCTGAACGTGGGACATGAGGAAGCTACGGCTTGGGGTTGCGATTTAACCCCGGAGTACATACGAATTAACTCAGAATATCCGACCTAAAGAAGAGGAAGGCCGGGGAGAATGGGAAAATGGAAGAGCGAACGCTATATCTCCCTCTCTCCCACATCCAGAATTTGAAGTATGGAAAAAGCTAAGTTAATGTTAGAAGATGGCTCCGTTTATGAAGGATCTAGTTTCGGAGCCTGGAGGTCCGTCGCCGGGGAGGTGGTCTTTAACACGGGGATGGTGGGATACCCGGAATCTTTGACGGATCCTTCCTATCGAGGTCAAATCCTCGTGTTAACTTATCCCCTCATCGGTAATTATGGAGTTCCTCCCAGGGACCGAGATTCGGATGGTCTGCTCAAGCATTTTGAATCCGAGGCGGTCCAGATAGCGGGTCTGGTTATTTCAGATTACTCGGAGCGTTACCATCACTGGAACGCGGCAACAAGCTTATCCGAGTGGTTGGCAGAACATAACGTCCCCGGAATATTTGGTATTGATACAAGGGCCCTGACCAAAAAATTGCGGGAGAAGGGCGTTATGCTGGGAAAAATCGTTTGCGATCAGGATGTGGCTCTGGAAGATCCTAACCGGCAGAATTTGGTGGCCGACGTAAGTATCGAAAAACCGATCTTATATCGCCGGGGGGATACGCGACTGGTCCTTATAGATTGTGGGACCAAAAATAATATCCTCCGTAGCCTCCTCAATCGCGATATCACCGTGATCAGGGTCCCCTGGAATTACGATCTGTTTGACCCCAGCCTCCCCTCCTACCAGGGAATCGTCATTTCCAACGGTCCCGGAGACCCTAAGATGTGCACGGAGACGATCGAACAGGTTCGTAAGGCGATCGGTTTTGAGATTCCCACGCTGGGGGTTTGCCTGGGCAATCAAATTTTAGGCCTGGCGGCGGGAGGAGATACCTATAAACTCAAGTACGGCCACCGGAGCCAAAATCAACCCTGCCTGGAAGGAGGGACGTCCCGCTGCTATATTACGAGTCAAAACCATGGATATGCGATAAGCAATGACCTTCCAGAGGGTTGGGAACCTTGGTTTGTTAACGCCAATGATGGAACTAACGAAGGCATCCGACATAAGACGAAACCTTTTATGTCCACCCAGTTTCACCCGGAAGCGACCCCGGGTCCTGTGGACGCAGGGGTTTTATTCGATAGATTCTTGGAGCTTATCAGGCACTAATTAATTGGAGAGATCCGTTTTCTCAGGAAAATGGGTCTCCAGGCATGGGTTATGAATATAAAAAAGGTCATCGTCCTGGGTTCCGGAGCTTTGCGCATCGGACAAGCTGGAGAGTTTGATTACTCAGGGAGTCAGGCCATCAAAGCCCTCAAAGAGGAGGGGATCACGGTCATTCTCGTTAACCCGAACATCGCGACCATTCAGACTTCCGAGTATATCGCAGATAGAATTTACTTTCTACCCGTTACCCCCTACTTCGTCACTCAAGTTATTGAGAAGGAGAGGCCCGACGGCATTCTCCTTGCCTTCGGGGGCCAGACCGCTCTCAATTGTGGATTGGATCTGGACCGACAAGGGGTTCTGGAGAAATATAAAGTTCAAGTCTTAGGGACTCCTGTTCAGGCCATCCGCGATACGGAAGACCGGGATCTTTTTGTAAAGAAACTCTCGGAAATCCGTCTCAAAGTCCCGAAAAGTCTGGCGGCTTGGAACCTTGAGGAGGCAACTCAGGCGGCAGAAACGATCGGTTACCCCGTGATCATCCGGGCTGCCTACACCTTGGGAGGAGAAGGCTCCGGGGTCGCCCAGAATAAAGAGGAACTGGTTGAGCTGGCTCGACGTGCCTTCACGGCTACGCCCCAGATCCTGGTAGAAGAATATCTCAAGGGCTGGAAGGAAATCGAATATGAAGTGGTCCGGGATCGCTTTAATAATTGCATCACGGTCTGTAACATGGAGAACATGGACCCCATGGGAATTCATACCGGGGAGAGCATTGTCGTAGCGCCCTCTCAGACCCTTACCAACCGAGAATACCATTCTCTTAGAGAGATCGCTATTCAAACCATCCGTCACCTTGGGATTATCGGGGAATGTAATATCCAGTTCGCCCTGGATTATAAATCCGAAGATTATCGGATTATAGAGGTCAACGCCCGACTATCCCGAAGCTCCGCTCTAGCTTCTAAAGCAACGGGATATCCGCTGGCCTTTATCGCGGCCAAGCTCGCCTTAGGGTATGGATTGCCAGAGCTTAAAAACTCCATTACCAAGTCCACTACGGCCTGTTTTGAGCCCGCTCTGGATTATGTGGTGGTGAAAATTCCTCGCTGGGACCTGAATAAATTTAAAGGGGTCTCAGAAAAAATAGGTACCGAGATGAAAAGCGTTGGCGAGGTTATGGCCATCGGACGGAAATTCGAAGAGGCCCTCCAAAAAGGGATTAGAATGCTGGATATCGGGGCTATCGGCTTGGTTGGGAATGATTTCCCTTTTAAAGATCTCCGGGATGAGCTGGAAAGGCCCACGGATAAACGTATTTTCGCCATCGTAGAGGCTCTTAAACAAGGCTATACCGTAGAAGAAATATCTAAATTAACTTGTATTGATGCCTGGTTCCTCCACAAGATCCGGCACGTCCTATCCCTCGAGGAGAAGATCAAAAAGTACTTCACCCTGGACAATCTCCCTCGAGAAGTTTTGCTAGAAGCCAAGCAGGCGGGTTTTTCAGATTCGCAAATCGCCAGGCTGTTAAATACCCAAGAGCTGGAAGTCAGAAGGCGAAGAAAAGCATTAAACGTAGTTCCCTCCGTCAAGCAGATCGATACCCTGGCCGCTGAATATCCTTCGAAGACGAATTATCTCTATCTGACCTACAATGCCGACGGAGACGATGTCTCTTTTGAAGATCGAAACAAGGTGATCGTCCTCGGTTCGGGAACTTACCGGATCGGCTCCTCCGTGGAATTTGATTGGTGCTGCGTAAACACCGTGTTTACCCTGAATAAGCTAAAGTACAACACCATCATGATTAACTATAACCCTGAGACGGTTTCCACGGATTATGACATCTGCGATAAACTTTATTTTGAAGAGCTTTCCTTTGAGACGGTTCTGGATATTTATGAGAGGGAAAATCCCATCGGCTTAATCGTATCCATGGGAGGGCAGATGCCTAATAATCTAGCTCTCAGGTGTTTTAAACAGGGGCTTAACATCTTAGGCACTTCTCCCTTGAGCATCGATCGTGCGGAAGATCGGTATAAGTTCTCGAAGTTATTAGATGAACTTGGGGTCGATCAGCCAAAGTGGCAGGAACTGACGAGCTTAGACGATGCCAAAAGGTTCGCCAATTCTGTAGATTACCCGGTTCTGGTGAGGCCTTCTTACGTATTAAGCGGTGCCGCGATGAGCGTTGCTTATGATGACGAAGATTTGGAATCTTATCTAAGTAAAGCCTCGAAAGTTTCCAGAGAGCATCCGGTCGTGATCAGTAAGTTCATCGTAAACGCTAAGGAAATTGAGATCGACGCAGTAGCCTCTAAAGGAGAGATTCTCACCTGGGCCATTACGGAGCACGTGGAAAATGCCGGGGTTCACTCCGGAGATGCGACCATGATTTTCCCTCCTCAGAAAATTTACCTGGAAACGGTCCGGAGAATTAAAAATATCGCCCAAAAAATAGCCATGGCTCTGAAAATTACAGGGCCCTTCAATATTCAGTTCCTTGCTAAGGAAAATGATATTAAGGTCATCGAGTGTAACCTGCGGGCCTCTCGATCTTTCCCCTTTGTATCCAAAGTCTCCAGGGTTAATTTTATAAACCTGGCTACCCAAGCCATGATGGGAAAACGTGTTAAAGTCGTAGGAGCGCACGGCCGAGCCCCCCTGCCTGCTCTGGATTTTGATTACGTGGGGGTTAAAGCTCCCCAGTTCTCCTTCTCTCGCCTAAAAGGGGCAGACCCCATCTTGAGCGTTGAAATGGCTTCTACCGGGGAAGTCGCTTGTCTGGGGACAGATCTCTACGATGCTTTTCTGAAGTCTCTCCTTGCTACAGGGTTCAAACTCCCTGAAAGGAACATTCTCTTCAGCATTAGCGGGGAGGAAAACCTTTATAGACTTCGAGATTCCATCAAGAAACTTCATGGTATGGGCTTTAATATCTTTGCCACTGAGCCTACCTCTCAGTTTTTACACGGGAATAAAATCCCGAACACCCTTCTCCACAAAATCCAGACGCCTGGTCAGCCCAACGTTTTGGATTATCTAATGCAACGTAGGCTCGATCTGGTTATCAGCATCCCTGCAGGATACCCCCATAAAGAAGATCACGCGGAATACCTTCTCCGGCGTAAGGCTGTAGACTTCGGTATTCCCCTCCTGACGAACTTGCAACTTACCAGGCTGTTGATCGAGGCTATTTCACGGAAAACCCTGAAGGATCTGGAAATCAAAGCGTGGGATGAATACGTCTAAACGAATGTCGACCTCACTAGTTTAACTTTACCAAGTAGTAGCCCTTGCCAGGGCTTTCGGAGTTACGCAAAATTAGCTTGCGTTTCACAGGATACCCTGCCATATTCTTTCTAATTCCGAATCAGGAGCCCTAATTTTCTCAAAGGAGGCGCACCATTATGAAAATTATTGAGGTAGAATCCTTTATTTTGTCCGTTCCTCTAAAACGGACCTTGGGAAATTCTAGAACGGCCTATAATGTGGTAGATTGGGTCGTTGTACGCGTTCATACCGATGAGGGTATTTCTGGGACCGGTCATATGGGTTCGATGGGTTATCAAAAAGGGCGCGGGTCCCGAGCGATGAAGAGCGTCGTTGATACGGAATTGAAGGAAGTTATTGTGGGTAAAGATCCTTTCTATATAGAAAAAATTAGAAGGGAGATGTCGGCCAAAAGCTATTACTACGGTCAAAAGGGGCTGGCAGCTTGGGGAATCTCCGCGATTGATACGGCGTTATGGGACATTGTAGGTAAAGCCACCGGAAAACCCCTCTATCAGCTTCTGGGTGCCTACCAGGATGAGCTTCCGGTTTACGGAAGTGGTATCGATTTGTCTTGGTCCTTGGAGGAGCTTATCGCAGAGGTCACCGATTTTGTGAAGCAGGGCTTTAAGGCCGTTAAAATTAAAGTGGGGAAACCGGACCCCAGGGAGGATATCAAACGGGTTAAGGCCGTTAGGGAGGCCATCGGCGAGGATATACACCTAATGGTGGACGCTAACCAGGCCTGGCGTCCGGCAGAAGCCATTCAGATTGGAAAGAGGCTTGAGGAGTATAATATTTACTTTTTAGAAGAGCCGGTCTCTAACAATGACATTCCAGGTATGGCAAAAGTCGCCGCTGCCCTGGACGTCCCTGTGGCGGCGGGTGAGATGGAGTTTACCAAATACGCTTTCAGGGACTTGTTAACCGCCGAAGCGGTCGATATTATCCAGCCGGATCCTATGAGAAACGGGGGAATTACTGAGTGTATGAAGATCTGCACCCTGGCAGATACCTGGAATCTGCCTGTGACCTCTCACTTCTATATCGAGCTCATGGTCCATGTGCTGGCTGCCGTTCCTAACGCCTTGTATCTGGAATATATCCAGGTCTTCGTGGAAAGCCTCAACGAAGTGGTCATTCACCCTGTTGAAATCAAAAACGGGATGATGCGGGTTCCCCAGAGGCCGGGCCATGGGGTTGAGTTCAGCGAGGAGGCTATCAAAAAATACCGGGTGGCTTAAAAGTAAGCCCGGTACTTTGTAAAGTTAGTTCTGTGTAATGCTGGGCCCTCACCCCCGGCCCCTCTCCCACGCGGTGGGAGAGGGGCCGGGGGTTCAAGATGAAGTAAACCGTGGACTAGTCCATCGTCCCGTTCATGCTGATCAACCCCTCCCTTACGGTCGCGGCTCTGAGGACTTGTGGCACCTACGCCTCTGAGCCACGACCGTAAGGGAGGGGTTCTATAAGTCAAAATGAAATGGACTAGGTACTATTCTTTTGTAAAGTTACTCTGGATGAATCCTTAAAAGCTCCGGGAGGAGCGACCTGTTGGTAGCCAAGGTTACCCCCAACAAGCCTCCAAACTCCGGGAGGAGCGACCGGTTTGTAGACGAGGAAACCGGTCGCTCCTCCCGGAGCTTCTAAGACGAGATCCCTGTTTGGCTATAACTATAAACAGATCCCCCCTCCCGGGGTTTTTAAGGAGGATGAAAACGAACTTTACAAAGGAGCAGTAGCAGCTTTAATCACGCTGAACTTAGGGCTCCAGGAGAGGGATTATTACCGAGGCCGTTTAAGGGAATAGATAGGATCCGTCTAGATTTTTTAAATAAAGTCTTGACAAAAGCATTCTGGGGGGTTATCTTACCCTCGTTAAAATCTAAGATCAACTTGTTAGTTTGTTATAGTTAGTTTTTGTTTTTGGAAAAAGGCAGTTTAAACCGCAAAAGCTGTATAGCAAACTTTTGCGGTTTTTTGTTTCAAAGATCAAGGCTGCTATGAAGGCAAACTAACCTGAAAAGGAGGGAAGATTTCTTGAAGCTAACCGGTAAAGTGAAATGGTTCAATGAAAAGAAAGGTTTTGGTTTCATTGAACAGGATAATGGCGAAGATATATTTGTCCATTTCTCAGCCATTACGGGCGATGGATTCAGGACTTTAGCTGAAGGGCAAAGAGTTCAATTTGAACTTCAGGATGGTCCAAAGGGCGTCCAGGCAGCCAACGTCGTAAAGCTATAATAATTTAATTTTTATTAATTTATTTATAGTAAGATCCCCTGAGGATTCCTCAGGGGTTTTTTATTTTTAAGGGATTAGAGGCAGGTAAGCGACCGGCCCACAAACATCCCGTCCTTACCCTTTTCCCTTAAGATTTTTAACAACGGTGAGAGTTTGATCCCGGGTTTCTTCCCTTATAAAGATCCCTTCTTTGTTCATCGGTACTCCTCTACGCTCCCTTTTCGTTCAACAGTTCTTCCAGTATCTTTTTGTTTGCCTTAGGAAACGCATAGTGAGGTAACTCCTCGGGAGAAACCCACTTCCAGTCCGCGCACCCTAGAGGCTTAGGCTCCCCACCAAGGTAGGTACAATGAAAACTGTGCAAGGTAATTCGGAAATGGGTGTAAGCGTGCTTTACCTTCACAAAAGGTTTATCGACCTTTACCTGGATGTCTAATTCCTCTCGGATTTCTCGGATAACGCACTCTTCCAAGGATTCCCCTTCTTCCACCTTACCTCCTGGAAATTCCCAAAGACCGCCTAGAAGCCCTTCAGGGGGGCGTAGGGCAATAAGAATTTGACCGTCTTTCCAGACGATCCCCACCCCGATGAGATGGTGCGGGATGGCCCTTTTAGCAGCCTTTACAGGCAGTCGGGTGGGGTCTCCCAGCGCCAGAGCTTGACAGAAAGAATTTAAAGGACAAAGCAGACATAAAGGCCTCTGAGGCCTGCAGATGAGGGCTCCTAATTCCATAAGAGCCTGATTGAAATCGCTCGCCTGACCTGGCGGTAAAAGCTTTTCGGCCAGTTGGAGCCATTTCTTTTGAACGGTCGAGGATTTGGGGTTCTCGTCCAGGTTGAAGACCCGAGATAGAACCCGACTGACGTTGCCGTCCAGGACTGGATAATCTTGATTGTAGGCGATGCTGAGAACGGCTCGAACGGTATAAGGGCCAATCCCCGGCAATTTGGATAATTCCTCAAAAGTATCAGGAATTCTCGCGTGGTGATCTTGAAGAATCCGCTGGGCAGCTTTGTAGAGATTTCGAGCTCGCGCGTAGTAGCCCATCCCCTCCCAGACCTTTAAGACCTGAGAAAGGGGAGCTTTGGCCAACGACTCCACGGTCGGAAACGTTTCGATGAATCGATGAAAGTAAGGAAGTACCTGATCAACCTGCGTCTGTTGCAGCATAACTTCCGAGATCCAGATTTGGTAGGGATCTTGAGTTCGCCGCCAGGGAAGGTCCCGCTTCTGACGACGGAACCACGTCAGAAGATGTCGTTGAAAATTTTGCTTGAGTTCTATCGGGATATCCATAAAATCTAATTGCTGAGTCTCCGGTGAAAACTATAACCCCCTAGCAATATGCCACTTCCTCTGGTTCTCGTCAAGGTGTATCTATGTTCATTTAGTCGTCGACCGGCACAAGGGCGCAGAAACCGCCCCTACATCTCGGTAGGGACGAGGTTTCCCCGCCCTGGTCCTTCAGGGACGTCTTTCTACCGACTAAATGAACACAAACGCCGTCGAGGTTTTTCATTTGACATTTGTTAGAGAGTATGGTAGGAGTTACAAGGTCCAATTAACATAAGTAAACTCACGCGTTATCTTTACCTTTAGATTCCTGTCTTCTTTTGATTTCAAACGCTATGACCGTTATCTGTTCGATCTGTCAGACACGATATACCATTCTGGATGAGAAGGTTCCCCCTCAGGGAATCCAGGTTAAATGTAAAAAATGCCAGAACCTCCTTAGCATTGGGAACCCGCCGGATACCAGGTTATTTACTCGCGTTTTATGTCCCCAATGCCAGACCGTGTATCGAATTCCTTCCGAGAAAATTCCGTCAGATAAGTTCAAGACCCAATGTTTAAAATGCCGGTCTACCTTTACTTTTTCAAGAAAGTCCCAGATCTCCGCCCCCCTCTCAGAAGAAAAATACCATCAAGTTCCAGTTTCAGCTCAAGATGAAAAGGAATTGGATCCCCTGGAAGCTTCCCAGGAACTTCATGGGAGGATAGAGAACGGGTCTGCACAGGCCCAAAGCCCAAGCTTCTGTGATTTCGATGTTTTTTCTGACCTCGACGCACCCTCGACGACTCAATCCACAAAAAGGACGACCCGGGAGGGTTTTCGGATAGATTATCAAAGATCCAGATACCTTCTCATAGGGCTAATTATATTACTCACCGGCCTAGGTTTGTATGGGCTTTATGAATTCTCCCAGTGGGTCAGACTAAATTTAGAGATTAGAAACTTGAATATCAGCAGGAAAACCCTCGAGTCCTCTAAAAAATTTACCGTGGAGGAGGGCTTGACGGCTCAAGACTATTATGAGAAAGGGAGAAAGTACTTTCTGCTAGACGATGATCCGGCCTATTTACGGGCGGAGGCTTACTATGTGAAGGGGATCACTGTCGATTTTCGCAACCCCCTGCTCCTTGCTGCCCTGGCAGAGAATTATGCGGCCTGGGGGCAAGCCCACGAAGATACCGAGGCTTTAGAGAAGGCCTATCAATTAGCTAAAAAAGCTTTGGATGCCGAGCCTAACCTGGCTGAGGGGTATCGGGTTATTGCGGATCTTCTGAAATCCCACCATCAGTACGAAGAGTCTGAGAAAATCATAAAAAAAGCATTGGAATTAAAGCCCAACGACGCCGATTCCCATTACGTTTTCGGAAGCTTAATCCTTGCCAGGGGTGAAAATTATGAAGCGGCTTACGAGCACTTTAAAAAAGCCCTGGAGGAAAGTCCCGGTTTAGTCAAGGCTTACGCGGATCTCAGTGCTCTTTTAAATGATCTTGAGCTCTACGACGAGGCGGCCATGTATGCGCACAAAGGACTTGAGTTAAGCCCGGAGCACCTACGCCTGAAGATCAATTTGGCGTGGGCTTACAAAGGAAACAGGGCTTATAATGAGGCCGTTGAAATTTATGAGAAAATTCTAGAATCGAGGCCGGATCACCTACAAATTCTCAGTGATCTGGGGGAGCTCTACAATAAACTCGGTAACTACGAGGGCGCGAGCCGGTATCTGAATCAATTAATTGCTTTGAGCCCTTATGAATCTAAGGGATATGCTAACTTGGGCGATAGTTATATGGGAAAGGGAGATTATAAATCAGCCATCCAGATGTATCAGAAGGCTATTAGTCTGAGTCCGCAGCAGGCTGATTATCATTATAAGCTGGGGAATACGTACGTTAAACAGCAAAAATTCGAGCTGGCGAAAAGCAGTTACCAGAGGGGATTGGAATTGGGGAACGATAAGTTCGTGTACTATCTCTCCATGGGGAGAATGTATCGAGAGCAGAAATTACCTCAGCTAGCCCTGGAATCCTATAAACGTGCCTTCCTCTTAGAGCCCAGGCACAAGGAGGTGCTGGAAGAGTTAATCAAAACCTATGAAGATACGGGTCAAGGTGAGGAGGCGGATCTCTATCGGCAGATTTTGGAGCTTCCGGAGCTTGAAAAGATTTTCAGAGCGGTAAAGGGGGGAATTCGGTGTTTGGAAAAAAAGGCTTACCGGTTGGCTATTTGGAAGTTCCAGAGCGCCTTGGACCTGGATAAAAGCTACGCACAAGGTTTTTATCACTTAGGTAGAGCGTATGAGCTCGCCGGTGATCAGGGAGACGCTCTAAGTGCTTATATTTCTTCAATTAAAGCTCCAGATCCGCTCCCTATCGAGGCTAAAAACTATATCCTAAACTATCTGGGGACCCATGCCAACGATTCAGGGATTTCCGTTTTAACGAGCCTTCTGAAAAACGATCCAAACCCGGAGATCCGCTCTAAAGCCCTGAATGCCCTCCGAAAAACTAAGGATCCTGCCCTGGTCCCGGTGTTTATAGATATCCTGAAGCGAGATGAGGATATCGGGGTACGGCAGGGGGCTATCCAGGTCCTGGGAGAGCTGAAAGATAAACAGGCCGTTGCCCCTTTGCTCGATCTGCTTCAGCATCTTGAGCCCGGCCATCAGGAGTTAAGAATTTCTATTGCGGATGCCTTAGGTAAGCTCGAAGATAAAAGAGCTATCCCCCTTCTGGAAGAAAGCTTAACTCGTACCTCCGATATTTTCTATCTCCAATCTGCCAAGTCGGTTCTAGATAAATTAAAAAAGCTTCCCTAGACTTTTCTATTGACGCCTACCCAGAAATTCCCTATTATTGCATCTTGTAAATACGAAACGTAAAACGTAAAATGTTATATGATCCCCTGAGCCATGGATGACCTTTTATCCGTACCCCATCTCCGTCAAGGTCTGAGAATGAGAAAAATAGGATCCCAGGCTAAAAGGTCAGGCAGGGTTATAGAAGTTTATTTTATTATTTTACATTTTCAGGACGGGATCCCTGGTTGGCTATCCACAGATCCCCCCTCACGGGGGTTTTAAGGGGTATTAAAACTAACCTTACAAGGTACTACATTTCACGTTTTACGTTCTGCACCTTGTCCGAAGAAAAAGTGGTTGGCACAAATAAGACCGCCCGGCATGAGTATTTTATAACGGATACCTACGAGGCCGGGATGATCCTCCGGGGAACTGAAGTTAAATCCCTCAGAGAAGGGCGGGTTAACTTAAAGGATAGTTATGCCCAAATTAAGAACGGGGAGCTCTTTTTGGTGAATTGCCATATCAGCCCCTACAACTACGGGAACCAGTTTAATCATGATCCGACCCGACCCCGCAAGTTGTTGCTCCATAAAAGGGAAATTAAACGGCTTATCGGTAAGGTAGCCGAAAAAGGTTTTACTTTAATTCCCTTAAAGATCTATTTCAAAGACGGAAAGGCTAAAGTGGAGCTTGGTCTGGCCAAGGGCAAAAAAGTCCACGACAAGCGGGAAGATATGAAGGAGCGGGATGCTCGGCGGGAGATGGAGAGGGCCCTCAAAGGTAAGTCCCGATGATAAGTAGAAGGCAGAAGGAGAGTAGGGGAATAAGGGAGCGAGAGAGCGGAAGAAGGGAAGGGGTAGGCTTGTTCTCCGGTTCTTCCGCCTCGTCTATTCCCCCATTCTCCCCCTCTGCGGCTTGATCTCTATGCGATACCTCCAACTCATGGTAATACTTATTCTGGTCTTTGTCCTGCTCAGTTTAGCCCCCTCTCCTTCTCGAGCCGATACCCTGGATGTTGTTTTTGAGGATAGCAAATCCCGTAATACCCTTTACGTTATGCCCAGGCCTGAAGGTGAGTACATCCCCTTAAACCAGGTCATTCAGGTCTTTAACCTGACCCGGACGTGGGATTCTCTAAACGGTATGATTATCTTAAACTACCAGGGTAAAACGGCCTCCCTCGCTCCGGATCAGCCGGTCGTTATTGTAGAGCGGCGCTCCTATTCCCTCAAAACCCCTCCCAGATATATAGAAGGCATTTTGATGGTTCCTTTAGAATACGTGGTAGATATTCTTCCCCTCCTTTATGATAAGGACGTCGCTTGGGATTCTTCTCGACGGATTCTAAGGATTGGAAGCAGCCGTATCGAAATTGCTTCCATCCAGCACGCGGTCTACACCGACTATACCCGGGTGATTATTCAAACAAATAAATCCGTGGCCTATAAGCTTGTCGAAAAGCTTCCGGCTCTCTTGATCGTTGATTTACCTGAAGCAAGCTTCTTTCTTCCCAATAACCCTCTTGCAATTGGGAGTGGGGCAGTAAAAAATGTTAGAGTGATCAATAGCTATGGGACCACCCAGGTTCTGATCAATCTAGGCGCTCAATTTGCCAGCTATAATCACTTTGCGCTAAACGACCCTCCCCGCATTGTCATCGATATCTATGGGACGGCTGGTGAAGGAAGCATCGCGAAGAAGCAAGAGGAAGCCCCTGTGGGGGAGGAATTCAAAAACCCCCTTGAAATCCTTCCAAAGGCGAGGGTTCCGACCACGGTAAGGTCTGTCATCATAGATCCCGGTCATGGGGGAAGGGACAACGGCATTGCTCTAGGCCCTGACCTCTGGGAAAAGGACGTTGCACTGGCCGTAGCCCAGAAGCTAAGTGAATCCCTGCGTCGGAGACTGGGAGTGCGCGTGACGCTAACCCGGGCCGGTGACGATAACCTTTCCCCCCTAGAGCGGACCACCCTGGCAAACAGTAGCAAAGCAGATCTGTTCATCAGCTTACATATCAATAACAGCTTTTCTCCTAGCGCCCAAGGATTTGAAGTCTATACCCTGGATGCGCCCCGTGATCCGAATTACGATAATCCTGAGATGCTTCTCATCAGAGCCTCTACCCTGGAATATGCCCAGGAAAACTATCTAGACAGGAGTGAACGCCTGGCCGATTATATTGTGGCCTCCTATAAGGAGGAAACAAACTCCAAAGAGGCTAAGAAGAAAAAAGCTCCCCTTCTGATTTTAAAAGGTGCCACCATGCCGGCGGTTCAAATTGAACTGGGATATTTTTCCAACGCAACGGATAAAGGAAAAATTACCCAGGAAGATTTTCAAAAGCTTATGGTTAAGGTCATCACGGAGGGGGTTGTAAACTTTAAGAGATACCTGGAACAGGTGAGTTTAAATTGAGGATGGAGATGATGGACAAGCGAAGCTGGTTTTTGCGGTCTGTATTTGCTCTGGCTCTGATATTATCTCTGGGGTTTGCCCTCTACGCCTTTTATTATCGGGATCACCCTGTCCGCTTAATACTCCCTGGAGATGGAACGGACGACAAGTCGGTTAACAGTCCGCAAGGTCCTGTTAAAAAGATCGAGGTATTCTTTGCAAATAACGATGGGAGTTCATTAACTACGCTAGAAAAAGAGATCCCAGGGAATACAACCCTCATCGAGCAGATAAGGACGACCATCCAAACCCTCACAGACACGCCCCCCTCACAGAATTTGATGACGGCAATACCCCAGGGAACTAAGCTCCAGAGCTTATTTGTAGATTCTTCGGGCATTGCCTATCTGGATTTTAGCCGCGAGATTCAACAGAATCATATTGGCGGATTGACGGCAGAGCTCTTGACGATTGGATCCATCGTAAACACGCTCCTATTTAATTTTAAGGAAATTAAAGGGGTTCAGTTACTGGTCGAGGGCTCTGAGATAGAAACCTTGGCCGGCCATATAGACTGTACAAAACCCTTTCCACGCTTGCTCGTTGTTGAAAATAAATAGCAAATGATTTCACCACGGAGGCACAAAGACCACAAAGAAATTTAATGAACACCAGTAAACTCAACACTTGACCTGGGCAGGCGGTCAGAAGATAGCCTCTAGACTTCATCTATGAGTGCCTTAGTGCTATTTATTTACGTATGGTTATTCTTTGGGCCCTTTGTGTCTTTGTAGTAAAATTAAATTCATGCGAATTGATGGAAGACAACCAAATAAACTAAGACCTGTTAAGATCACGCGAAATTATATTAAATATGCTGAAGGGTCTGTATTAATAGAAGTAGGAGATACCAAAGTGATTTGTACTGCGAGTATCGAGGATAAGGTTCCGCCATTTTTGAAGAATTCGGGGGAAGGATGGATTACGGCAGAGTACGCGATGCTACCAAGATCCTCAGATACTCGTATTCCGCGGGACGCCGCAAAGGGGAAAATTGGAGGGAGAACCCATGAGATCCAGCGTCTTATCGGAAGGTCTTTAAGGGCCGTAGTCGACCTGACCAAGTTGGGGGAGAGTACAATCTGGCTGGATTGTGATGTGATCCAGGCCGATGGAGGGACACGGACCGCTTCCATCACCGGGTGTTGTGTAGCCTTATTTGATGCCTTTACAAACCTGCGAAAGGCCGGAAAGCTTAATACCATGCCGTTGATGGATTTCGTAGCGGCGACCAGTGTTGGGATCGTAGACGGCAAAGCGCTGTTGGATTTGAACTATGCCGAAGACTCCAAGGCAGAAGTGGACATGAATATCGTTATGACTGGAAGCGGAAAATTCGTGGAAATTCAAGGAACGGCAGAGCACACCCCCTTTACCCTGGAACAGATGAATGAACTCATTGACCTGGGAGCTAAAGGCGTCAAAGAGCTAATTCAAATCCAGAGAAGTATCGTCGGACAAGCTCTGATAGGTTCCTCCCTCTAATCTGTCTCTTTACTCTCAGAGTCCTTATGGCTTGAAGCAGATCCGACCCGATTGGAGCAGACGCCTGTCTACTTACTCAACCACACGGCAAAATATACCGAGCCGGGAGGTAGCATCTGACTGACCTATGCACGAAAAGGGGAAGGAAGTGGTCCTGCTCCAGGTACAGAGGACCGGTATCGGCCTCCCACCGGGGATGTTGTCTCGAAGCTTCGAGCTATTCGGCCAGCTTGATCGCCCTTTAGATCGTTCCCCCAGGGAGGTTTGGGGATCGGGCTTACGTTGGTAGGGAACCTGATCACCGGGCTCCTTCACTTTTCTCTGCCGCGGTTATATTGCTTTTCTCGGGCGACGTATCGCTTTTGTCAGAATCAGAACCTTGTCTCCGACCCTCAGAGGGATAGTCATTAACGTAGAAACCAGTTCCCTTAAGAACGAAGGCCGAAGCTGATATCCTTTTTTTGATGGGTCCACCCGAGCAGAGTACACAAATCTGAAGGGGCGCATCATGGATCTTCTGCAAGACCTCAAACGTTCGACCGCATTGGCTACACTCGTATTCGTAAATGGGCATAAAATTCTACTTTCTCCCAGAATTTACTGCTCCCAGATGAGTTAGTTTAACAGTAGGACAAGGTATTCGCCCCATAGAGCCAAGGACAGGACTCCCCGCAACGGCGTCTGTTTTATCGTTACTTGGGTTTGTAAAAATTTTTAAAGAGCCTTGTCTTTTTGGGTGGTGCAACCTCTTCCCCACTGATTTCGGCGAACTCTCGAAGCAATTCTTCCTGTTTCTCCGTCAAATGGGTTGGCACCTTCACAGCCACTTGAACGTATTCGTCCCCTCGTCCCTGTCCTCTCAAGTGAGGGATCCCTTTACCTTCCAGGGTAAAGACCTTTCCCGTTTGAGTACCGGCCGGAATTTTAAGTTTCATGGTTCCATCCAGGGTGGGGACTTCAATTTCTGCGCCCAGGGCGGCCTGGGTAAAGGTTATTGGAACTTCACAGTAAATATCGTCGTGCTGCCTTTGGAAAATTTCATGGGGCTCCACATGGATAAAGATATATAGATCGCCAGGTGGTCCCCCTCGCAGCCCGCCTTCTCCTTCCCCCTGTAATCTCAGTTGAGCCCCCGTATCAACCCCCGCAGGAATCTTCAAGCTGAGCTTCTTCTTTTTCTTAACTTTTCCGGATCCTTTACACTCCGGGCAGGGTTGCTCGATAAGACTCCCAACTCCCCCACATCGGCTACAGGTAAGGCTCACTGTGAAAAATCCCTGCGACCGCGTCACTGTACCGCTCCCTCGACAAACGGAACAGGTCACACGACCGGTTCCCGGGGCTGCACCTGTAGCCCCGCAAGTCTCGCAAGATTCCGCTTTTTCAACCAGGACTTCCTTTTCCGCTCCAAGAGCGGCTTCCATGAAAGAAATGCTGAGATCATAGCGTAGATCCGACCCACGTTGAGGACCTGTTCTTCTCTGCCGGGAGCTCCGACCGAACCCTGTGCCGAAGAAGTCTCCAAAAATATCCCCGAAACTGCTGAAGATATCCTCGAATCCGCTGAATCCACCAACCCCTGCCCCACGAAGGGCTTCATGGCCATATTGATCGTATAAGCGTCTTTTTTCAGGATCCGACAACACTGCGTAGGCTTCCGCCGCTTCTTTAAATCTTTCTTCTGCTTCCTTGTTACCTGGATTTTTATCGGGATGATACTTGAGAGCTGCCTGCCTATAAGCTTTCTTTATCTCAGCTTCCGTAGCATTTCGACCTATACCCAGCACTTCATAATAGTCACGCTTTTCCATACAAACCTCTCATAAACATAGGCTCTTAAGCAGATAAACCCTGCTTCGTGAGGGAATCATCTGAGATGTGGGAAGATCCGATAATTTACCATCTATAAGATAAACTCCCAGCAGGTATTCGTCAAGATATTCCATCCGGGTCTCGGAGCGATCTGACCGTGAACCGCCTCTACCCAAAATTTGGGGGATCCCATCATTTTATTTGACAACCGCTTGGATCGTTATATTCTAGACCTATAACGAGAAACCTTGTTTTACAGGAGCGAATCAATGAACCCGTGAGTAAAAGGACGTATAAATCCCCCTGGCTCCTTCTTTACAGAAGGGGCCAGGGGGCATTTTTCCTTTGCCCCGATAATCAAGTAAAAATTATGCTCTATCACGATATCCTTGTGATTGGTGCCGGTTTAGCAGGCATGCGCGCCGCTCTCTCGGCCAGCCAGAAAGCAGATGTAGGGATCATATCCAAGGTACATCCAACCCGCTCCCACTCGGGTGGGGCGCAAGGGGGGATTAACGTGGTCCTAAATCCCGGCGATTCCATCGAGGATCATATTTTTGATACGGTCAAAGGGAGCGATTTTCTGGGGGATCAGGATGCCATTGAAATCCTCTGCTCAGAGGCCCCCCCGACCATTTATGAACTGGAACATATGGGGGTGAACTTTACCCGGACCCGGGAAGGATTTATCCATCAGAGGCCGCTGGCGGGCGTTAAATTTCCCAGAACCACCTACTGTGCCGATATGACCGGCCATAAAATTCTTCATACCCTCTTTGAACAGCTCCTGAAGAGCTCTGTACATATTTATCCTGAGTGGTTTGTGACTACGCTGGTTGTGGAAGCGGGAGCCTGCACAGGGATCATCGCCTACGATTTAAAGCGGGGCCAATTGGAAGCTATGCGGGCGAAGGCGGTTATCATCGCTACAGGCGGGTGCGGAAGGGTCTACGCGAAAACCACCAACTCGAGTATCAATACCGGGGATGGTATGGCCCTGGCTTTCCGGAGCGGCGCTCCGTTGGCCGATATGGAGTTCGTCCAGTTTCACCCCACGACCCTCTATGGAAGCAATATCCTTATTTCCGAAGCGGTTCGGGGGGAAAGGGGCTATCTCCTCAATAAGGAGGGGGAGCGCTTCATGGTTCGCTATACCCCCAAGGTGATGGAGCTGGCCCCGCGGGATATCGTATCCCGGAGCATTCAACAGGAGATCCGGGAAGGCCGGGGCTTTGAGAACGAGTACGTCCACTTAAGCGTCACCCACCTGGAACGAAAGAAGATCGAAGAAAAACTCCCCCAGGTTCGGGATATTGCCCGGACTTACGTCGGAATCGACATCACCAAAGAGCCTATTCCGGTCCAGCCCGCACAACATTACACCATGGGTGGCATTCGTACCAACGTTTACTGCGAGACGTCTATTCCAGGCCTCTTTGCAGCCGGCGAGTGTGCCTGCCTCAGCGTTCACGGGGCGAACCGCCTGGGAGGTAATTCCCTGCTAGAAACCGTCGTTTTTGGCAAACGTGCGGGACTACGCGCCGCCGAGTACGCAGCGGACCGAGATCTTGGAAGGATCCCCTCCTCCAGACTCTCAGAGGAATCCGCCCGTCTTAAGTCCCTTTTAGAAAGGGATGGAACTGAAAGCCAGGCCAAAATCCGCAAAGAACTGTTAGCTACCATGACCGATCAGGTAGGAGTTTTTCGCATCGAATCGGAAATGCAGGCCGCTCTAAAAAAGATCCGGGAACTTCAACTCCGGTCCAAAAACATCGGGATCAAAGATAAAGGACTGGTCTTCAATACAGAACTGGTAGAGCTTCTGGAGCTGGAATCTTTATTGGACCTGGCCGAGGTTATTACCCTGGGAGCTTTGGAGCGCAAAGAGAGCCGGGGAGCCCACGCCAGGGAGGATTATCCAGAACGGGACGATAAGAACTGGCTCAAGCATACGCTGGCGTATAAAACGCCCGAGGGGATCCGGTTAGAGTACGGAGCGGTCAGCATTACGCGATTTCAACCGGAGAAGCGAGGATATTGAGCGAGGTTTTTGAGAAACCTTGCTAACGTTGGTGTTTTATATCTTTTCTATACTACTTACCTATGGAGTTCGGGTTGCGGAATGAAACACCCGCAATCCGAACTTCCATAGGGTGTTGCTTTCATGCGATGTCCCCATTGCCAGCAAGAAAACCTAGCCCAGGCTAAGTTCTGTCAGGAGTGCGGGCAAAAGTTAAGCTGGTATTGTTCCCCCTGTGGCTTTGAGGCTCCGCTGTCTGCAAAATTCTGTCCCAAGTGCGGCCAACGACTTGGTCACCCGCTACTCGCCCCGGATTTCCAAGCTAAGCTCGATTCTTCCCAATCCTATAACGAAGTAGATAGTCAAGAAGACAAGGTTGCACCGGCTGATTCTCTGTTGTCGGTCCTCAGCCCTACTCGCTACCCCCCTCCTCATTTGGCTGAGAAGATCCTCCAGTCCAAGTCTTCCCTGGAAGGAGAGCGCAAGCAGATCACCGTCCTCTTCGCGGATATCAAAGGTTCCATGGAGCTGTTAGCAGGACTCGATCCGGAAGAGGCTCGAAGGCTTCTGGACCCCGTTCTGCACACGATGATGGAGGCGGTTCATCGTTATGAAGGCACCGTCAACCAGGTTTTAGGTGATGGAATTATGGCCCTGTTTGGAGCTCCTCTCGCCCACGAGGACCATGCAGTGCGAGCCTGCTACGCGGCCCTGGCTATGCAGGAGGCGATTCGTCGCTACACGGAGGAGGTTCGTCGTAGACAGGGCCTTGTAGCAGTGCAGATCCGGGTGGGCCTCAATAGCGGGGAGGTGATCGTTCGGACCATCGGCAACGATCTCCATATGGACTACTCGGCTATCGGTCAAACTACCCACCTGGCAGCCCGCATGGAACAACTGGCGACGCCTGGGAGTATCCTGCTGACGATG
>Ga0073934_10003453_pt1 | contig 29098 bp, 28 predicted proteins | sample LarsenN4metaG_FD_76834 | JGI IMG/M metagenome (GOLD analysis project Ga0073934, IMG submission 76834) | Hot spring sediment bacterial and archeal communities from British Columbia, Canada, to study Microbial Dark Matter (Phase II) - Larsen... ... | reverse complement strand
GTTCGTCGTGGCGCAAGTCTCTTCGCGAGCGCGCGACGTTGCTTTCGAGGAAGCGCTCACGCCGCGTCCAGTCGCGTTGCCAACTTGGCGCAACAGAATACAGCGCTTACCGCCGCCTCCAATCGCGCCGCTTACGTAGCGCCGCAGGATGCCGCACCTCATCTGCCCATGGGCGCATGATAAATTGCTGCTACTCTCGACCAGAGGACGGCGGTTTCGGACCGTAGGAGCCTTCACGATGCAGCGATACTCTGCGTTCGGTGCGCTCGCGTTTCTATCGTTCACGACACTGAACACAGCGTTCGCCCATCACAATCAGTTCCAGCAATTCGACCCGGAAAGGGAGCGCGTCGTCACGGGCACCGTCGAGCGGTTCGCCTGGCAGAATCCACACGCCTACATCTACGTAGCGTCCCGAGAAGGCAGCGAAGCGCGCTCTTGGCGAATCGAAACGCTTTCGATCGCGTTCATGCGGCGAATGGACTGGGGGCCGGACACGATTCGTGCAGGCGACAACGTGACGGTAACGATCAATCCCTCTCGCACCGAAGGCCGAGCGACCGGCTGGCTTCTCGATATAGCCGTGGAAGGTCGCGATGTTCCGTCGCTCCGCGACGAAGAACGCAACGACGCCATCTTTTCCGGGCAAAGCACTCGGACGGGCGCGAGAGCGGACTCCGTGAGCGGCACCTGGGTTACGGTCATCGACTCGGCGGCGCCGTGGACGTGGATCGATGATCCTTCCCAGCTGAAGCTGACGGAAGCGGGAAAAAGGGCCCTGGCTCGCTCCGACCCCGCAAACACGAGCGGCAAAGCGTCTTGTCAGCCGCGCGCCGTTCCGAGGGTCATGATCGCCGCCGACGTCAAATCGATCGAACTGGCGGACGACGCCGTATGGATTCGCGGCGAGTACGATACGACCGAGCGCGTCGCCTATTTCGACGCTCGCCCTCCTCAGGGTCGGACGGTACACGGCCACTCACAGGCTCGATGGGAGGATGGCGTCCTGGTCGTCGAAAGCTCGAACTTTGCCGAAAACCCAGACGGCATTACCGACCGGCTTCCTTCGAGCAACGAGAAACGTTTGCTCGAACGATTTGCGCTCGAGGCCGATGGGCAATCGCTGATCTACCGTTTCGAGCTGACCGATCCGGTCTATCTCGCCGAGCCTTTGACTAGAGAGCTGCGCTGGCTGTATCGACCCAACGTCGACTTCAAGCCGGTTCCGTGCGATCCGGACGCTACGCAGCTCTTTCTCGAGAACTGACCGGCTGCGCTCAGTGGATCGTCGCCGAGCGACGGTTCGCGAGCGTCGCGCGACGGGCAATGGCCGCCGCAAGTCCGCTACCTGCGCATGTTCCCTCGAATGAGCGCGGCCGTCCTCTGGAGCGTCTCCACCTCGACTCGGGCTCTCGCGCGCCTCGCATCGTCGGATGACGAGTCATGCAACGTCCCGCGCGCACGTCCGGCGTCCGGAAACGTACGCAGCTGGGGCGGCCCTATCCCCCAGTCGCTTCCAGGTTGCCGCGGCACGACGTGGAAGTGATAGTGAGGCACCTCCTGGCCGCTGTACACGCCGTTGTTTTGAAACGTGAGTATTCCGAGCGGCTTATAGGTTGCCAGCAACGCATGCGCGACTTCCCGCGCCGCCTTGATCACGGCCGCCGCTTCTTCATCCGTCAATTCCAGCAAGGTGGCCACATGGCGGCGCGTGACGACACAGCATTGACCGGTCTCGAACTGCATCGGGTTGACGACGGTACACGTGAGCTCGCACTCGGCGACCAGCGGAACGGTAGTTCGTCCCGCCAACGTTTCGCAGATTTGGCAGGGGTCTTGGTGCGGCAACTCGATCATCTGACTGTCGTCGTTTCCGTCCGAGGCGCGGTCGCGCCATCGTTCCCAGAACCACCGGGCTCGATCTTAATCGTTCCGGCTGGGAACGCACCACGCGCGCAACGCAGTTCGGCGAGCGAAGTCACTCGTGCACGTCTCGGTCTCGCCCGATCGCGGTCGACGGTTATCAAGCGGTGGCGCGGCGCACGCGCGCAATCGGCGTCCGGATAACGCTGGCGTCCAGCAATGAAGGAATCTTCAAGAGGGTTCTTGGCCAGGCGCTGGGCTTGGCGCTCGCCGGGGTGCTGCTCGGCGCCCGCTGACGCGGGCGTCGCCACCGGAGCGAGCGCAGCGCGGGCCATTGGACTACACTCGCTTGCGCGCCGAGAGACGCTTTCGAGCGGATATTCAAGGAGCGCTCGATGAAGACAAATGCGTGGGTCGCCGGAGCCGCTATCGCGTTGTTGAGCTGCTCGAGCGACCAACTCCCCGCACAGGATGCCGGCGAGGGAGTCGGCCCTTCGCGATCAGGAAATGCCGTGGTCGTCCAACCTGCAATCACCGCCTACGGCGAGAAGAATCCGCAAGCACCCGCCGAGCTCGACTTGTTTTCGTTCTTGATCGGCAAATGGAGCGGCACGGGCCGGACGCGACTGGCGGACGGCAGCCACGCAGAGTGGCAAGGAGCGACGTGGATCGGCCGGTACATCCTGAACGGCACGGCGATCGCGGACGAGCTCCACGCTCCGGGTCCCGACGGCAGGATACATCTCGGAATCACGCTTCGGCAGTTCGACGCCGAGCACGACACTTGGATCGTCGAGTTTCTCAACGTCGAGGGTTCGTTCCTTCGCAGGCAAGTGAGTGCGAACGCAGGCTCCGTGAGCCGCGAAGCCGACAGCGTCGTCGTTATCTCCGAGGATGGGCAGACGAGAAGCCGGGAGCGCTACCGACTGCCAAGTAAGGACCAGTTCATCTACACGTTGGAGCTGTCCCGTGACGCAGGGCGAAGCTTCGACCCGGTCGCGCTCGAAATGACGTTCATGCGAGTCGAGTGATCGCGACAACCGCTCGCGACAACCGCTCTTGACTCGTTCGGGCTCCGCGCGCAGACTGCGCGCCCCATGCCGATCCTGCGCGAATCGTCGTCCCTGGAACGTGGCCTGCCAACCGCGGGACGGGAGGATCGTGCCTAGAGTTTCGAGCGCCTAAATTCGGCTGCAAAGAACACCAAAGCCCCCTTCGGTTCCGCCGAAGGGGGCTTTTGTTTTTTCGGCCAAGCGAATCCCGCTGGCACTTACAAACCTGCCGCAATTTCGCGGCACGTGGCCTGCGGACTTGAGGAGAGAGCCATCATGCGCAAAGAGAAGTTCGTGCGCAGCAAGCCGCACGTGAACATCGGCACCATCGGCCACGTCGACCACGGCAAGACGACGTTGACCGCCGCATTGACGAAGGTGATGGCAGCTCTTCACGGCGGCCACGCCGTCGCTTTCGACGACATCGACAGCGCGCCGGAGGAGCGTGAGCGCGGGATCACGATTGCGACGGCGCACGTGGAGTACGAGTCCGCGACGCGTCACTACGCCCACGTCGACTGCCCCGGCCACGCCGACTACGTGAAGAACATGATCACGGGCGCCGCCCAGATGGACGGCGCGATTCTCGTCGTGTCCGCGGCCGACGGCGCCATGCCGCAAACGCGCGAACACGTGTTGCTCGCGCGCCAGATCGGCGTGCCGTACATGGTCGTCTTCATGAACAAGGCGGACCTCGTCAGCGACGCCGAGCTCCTCGATCTCGTGGAGCTGGAGGTGCGCGAGCTCCTCACGCACAACGGCTTTCCCGGCGCAACCACGCCGGTCGTGCGCGGCAGCGCTTTGCTCGCGCTCGAGGGCAACGACGGCCCGCTCGGCGTGCCGGCCATCGTGAAGCTCGTCGCGGAGCTGGATCGTTACGTTCCGCTGCCCGAGCGGGCGCTACGCGCGCCGTTTCTGCTGCGTGTCGAGGACGTTCACTCGATCAGCGGCCGCGGCACGGTTGCGACGGGCTGCATCGAGCGCGGTGTCGTGCGCGTGAACGACGCGGTCGAGATCGTGGGCCTGAAGCCTACTATCACTGCCGCGTGCACGAGCATCGAGATCTTTCGCAAGCTCGTCGACGAGGGTCGTGCCGGCGACAACGCAGGCATTCTGCTGCGCGGCGTGAACCGCGAGGACGTCGAGCGCGGCCAAGTGCTAGCCGCGCCCGGCAGTATTACGCCTCACAGTCGATTCGACTGCGAGCTGTACGTGCTGACGAAGGACGAAGGTGGCCGGCACACGCCGTTTCGCAACGGCTACGAGCCGCAGTTCTACTTCCGCACGACGGACGTCACCGGCGGCGTGACGCTGCCGGACGGCGTCGAGATCGTGATGCCCGGCGAGACGACGCGGGCGTCGGTCGAGATCCAAAAGCCGATCGCCATGGAGGTGGGCCAGCGGTTCGCCCTGCGTGAGGGCAACAAGACCGTCGGGGCCGGTAAGGTGCTCGCGGTCATCGCGTAACGGAGCGGGTGGGAGCGCAGCTCTCACCCGCTCTCTTGTCCCACTACGGATCGGCGATCGCCACGAGCGGCCGACCGGAAGGTCCTTGGCTAGGGATCGAAGGCACCGGAGTTGTCCGAAGCAAGGTTTTGTTCGGATTGGTGGGCCCGTGCAGGGATCGAACCTGCGGCCAATGGATTAAAAAGAGGGCGGTTGCCACGACCCAGCGACGCCGAACGTCGACGAGTCGGACGATTGACACGACACACACCGGCGCGAAGTCATCTTCGCCGATACTCGGTCATGCGTTTTGGGTAGCAACGTACTAGCACGATGCCCCGCGCCGCCGGTGATAGCCGCATCCTCGCGCTAGTAGTGCGTCATTGACGTATCATACGTCACTGGTGTACGGTTCGAGCCTGGGTCTTCATCGAATCGGCGGTCTTCACCCGGCAGGTGCTGGAGCTGCTGACCGATGACGAATACGCTGACCTGCAGTGGCATCTGGCGCTGAACCCGAAGGCCGGCGCGGTCATCCAAGACACCGGCGGCCTGCGCAAGGCGCGCTGGGCCGCCGGAGGCGGCGGTAAGCGAGGTGGCGTGCGAGTGATCTACTTTCACGCGATGAGCCAGAGTCAGGTCCGGTTTCTATTGATCTATCGCAAGGGCGTCAAAGACGATTTGTCGGCTGCGGAGAAGAAGACTCTGCGCAAGCTCAACGAGAACTGGTAGGAGTACATCCGTGAATAAGAAGCTTTTCAGCGAGCTAGTCGAGAGCATGACGCAAATGAACGAGATTGTTCGCGGCAAGCGTGCTCCCTCCCGCAAGTTTCAAGTCGACGCGGTCTCCATCAAGGAGCTCCGTGCAAGGATCGGGCTGAGCCAACCGAAGTTCGCCGCACTACTGAACGTGGACGTTGGGACATTGCGCAACTGGGAACAGGGCCGCCGCGAGCCCACCGGCCCCGCGAAGGCGCTTCTGACCGCGATCAGCAGAGACCCCACACACGTCCTCAAGGCGCTCGCGGCGTAAAGCGGAAAGTTGGTGGGCCGTGCAGGGATCGAACCTGCGACCAATGGATTAAAAGTCCAGTGCTCTACCAACTGAGCTAACGGCCCATTCTTTCGGCGGAAGCCCGCCAAATCTTCCCGCGGAAACGCGCCGCGGCTGCGGCGTGGCGCACATTATAGACCGTCAGCTCGAAGGCCGGCAGCCGGCTGAGAACCACGTCATCGCGGCGTTCGCCCTTCCCTGCGCTAATGGCTCACCGGAACCACGGCCATGGCATCCATCAAGACCACGAAAAGCAGTCGCGCGGGCGCCGGCTGCTTGATGCTGTTCGCGTTGCCGTTCGCGGCGGGCGGCGTCGGCGGTCTCTCGTGGGCCGGCCTCACGCTACTCGACTGGCATGAAGCGAGCCGCTGGGTACCCGTCTCCGCCGCCATCGAGAACGTCGATCTCGAGGAACACCGCGGCGACGACAGCACCACGTACGAAACGAAGGCGACCTATCGTTACGAATACGCGGGCCGACGCTATTCGGGCACCCGCGTGGCGATCGACTCGGGCGCCGACAACATCGGCAGCTTCCAGCACGGTCTGTACCGCGAGTTGAAGGCCGCCCGCGAACGGGGCACACCGGTCACGGCTTACGTGGATCCCGCGGATCCGAGCCGCGCGGTCTTGAATCGCGAGCTCCGAGCGGGGCCGCTCGCGATCAAAGGCGTCTTCGGGCTCGTCTTCAGCTTCGTCGGCTTCGGGCTCCTATTCGGCGCGCGCCACGCCGGCAAAAAGATGGCAGCCGAGGAAGCGCTTCGCACGCAGTTCCCCGACGAGCCGTGGCGGTGGCGGCCGGAGTGGGCGAACGGTCGCATTGCGGCTTCGTCGCGGGCGTCGACGTACGTGGTGATCGCGTTCGCCGGGTTGTGGAACCTGATCTCGCTGCCGCTCTCCTTCCAGATCCCCGCCGAGATCGCGAGCGGCAACACCCTTGCGGCCGTCGGGCTCCTGTTCCCACTCGTCGGCGCGGGGCTCGCGGCGTGGGCAGTTCGCGCCTGGCTGCAGCTGAAAAGATTCAAGGTCGCCACGTTGACGCTGCAACGCATGCCCGTCGCGCTCGGCGGGCGGCTCAAAGGAACGATCCGCGTCGAAGCGCCGGTGCCCGTGACGGCCGACTTCCGTCTCGAGCTCGAATGCGTCGAAGAGCGAACGCGCGGCACGGGCAAGAATCGCCGGCGCGACGAGCACCTGCTTTGGCAGAAGCAATGGCGCGTGCCACGGCACCGATGCCAGATCAGCGCGCAGCACACGACGATACCCGTGGACGTCCACGTGCCGGCCGACCAGCCCGCTACGACGATGGACGACGGCGACGGAATCTTCTGGCGCCTCGAAGTCGCCGGCGAATGCCCGGGCCCCGACTTCCTGAGCCGATTCACTCTGCCCGTGTTTGCGCTCGGCGAGCAACAAGCCCCGCCCGAGGACGATGCAGCTGCTACTCCGCCCGCTCCGGCCGAGCGGCCCGACGCTCGCACGCTCGATGCGCTCGGCATCGACTACGAACGCCTGCCGCAAGGCGGCGAAGCGTGGACGTTCCGGCGCGCGCGCCACAAGCGCGTCGCGCTCGCGCTCAGCGCGTTCGCCGCGATCTGGACGGGCGCTTGCATCGTGCTGTTCATGAGCGACGCGCCGCTCGTCATGCGGATCGTGTTCGGCCTGTTCGATGCGTTCTTCGTCTGGTGGGCGCTGTCGCTTTGGCTCACAGAGTATCGCGTCACGCTCGACCGCGGCTTGCTGACGCTCGTTCGCCGCGGGCTGTTCGCACGCGGGCCGATCGAGATTCCGCAAGCGTGGCTCCGCAACGTCCGCGCGAAACGCGGCATGCAGGCCGGCAACAAGCTCTATTACGACTTGATCGTCGAAACGGCGGGCGGCAAGCACACGGCGGCGAGCTCGCTGCCCGATTACGACGTCGCGAGCTGGCTCGCGAAGCACTGGTCGGCAGGCGGCTCGCGCGGCTAGCGATCGCTCGAAGGCAAGCGGCCCGCGCGGCGCTACTCGCTGCGCAACGCGGTCATCGGGTCGACTCCTGCCGCGCGCCTCGCCGGTACATAGCCGGCCGCCGCCACTGCAGCGAGCACGGCGAGCGCAGCGCCCCCGAGGATCACGGGATCGTGCGGCGCGACACCCCAAAGCAGGCTTTCGATGTAGCGAGATGCGACGAGCGCCGCCGGAATGCCTAAACCCAAGCCGGCGAGCCCCAACCCGAGCACGTGCCGCAAGGCACGCCGCAACACGACGGCACGCGTCGCGCCGAGCGCCATGCGAATACCCGTCTCGGGCGTCTGTCGCGCCATCGCGTAGCTCACCGTGCCGTAGAGCCCGGCACAGGCGATGACGAGCGCCACCAAAGCGAACGCGTTGCTCAGGTGCGCGAACAGTATCTCGCGACGAATGCTGCGATCGGTGTTGGCCGCCTGCGTGCGAACCTCGTCGACCCGCACTTCCGGATTCAGGTCGCGAACGACGGCTCTCATCGTGTCCGCGTAGCGGAGCGGGTCCCCCTGGGCACGCAGCTCGAGCGTCATACTGAAGAGCGGATGCGGGTCCCACGTGTACGTGTAGTAGACGACGGGCCGAACGTCGCCCCGGATCGCGTCGTGCCGCGCATTGGCGGACACGCCGACGATGCGCAGCTCGCCCTCGTCCTGAACGTCGATCGTTCTGCCGACAGGGTCCACGCCCGGAAAGAACGTCTCCGCGAAGCGCCGATCGACGACGGCAACCGCTTCACGCGCCTCGACCTCCGAGTCGCTGATCGCTCGGCCGGAGAGAATGGCGATCTCCATCGTTTCGAAAAACGAGCGGCCGACGACCTGCACATTGACGTCCGAGGATTGCGTGCTCGCCCCGGCAGCGGCGACCGAGCGAACGTATGCGCCGCCGCCGGCCAACACCGACCAGGACAAGCTGGCGCTGTCGACGCCCGGCAGTTGACTCACGCGCTCCTGCAGCGTCGCATAAAACGCCTTCACGGCATCCCCGTCATAGCCCGCGCGCGTCGTGCTCGTCGCGGCCAGCCCGCCGCTCGCGTTTGCCGGCGGCGCCTCGCGTTTCGCCGCGATCCCGTCGACGAGCCCGACGAGCTCGTAGTCGGTCCAGGTCTCGGTCGAGCACGTGCTCGATCTCGTCGCGCCTGCGCAGCCAACGCAGGAGCGCCCGAAGACGATAGAGAAAGACCATTGCGCCTTTCAGCACCGTGGAATACCTGGCCCCTCGAACCAGCTGGCCGCCGGCACGTCCTTTAGGCCAGCTAAACGTCGCGAGTGTGAACCGTCTCTTTTAGGGGACGGGGTCGGCGGCTCAACCCGTCAGCGATAACGGGTCACGTCCGGTACTCCCGCCTTGGCGAACCCTTCGCGCCGCAGCCGACACGAATCGCAGCGCCCACAGGCGCGGCCTTCGTCGTCGGCCTGATAGCACGACACCGTCAGCGAGTAGTCGACGCCGAGCTCTTGGCCGCGGCGGATGATGTCGGCTTTCGGCAGATTGATCAGCGGCGCCTCGATCGAGATCGTTCCGCCTTCCACACCGCGCTTCGTCGCGAGCCGCGCGAGATGCTGGAACGCCGCGATGTACTCGGGCCTGCAATCGGGATACCCGGAGAAGTCGATCTGATTTACGCCGATGACGATCCTGTCGGCATCGACGACCTCCGCTAGTGCCAAGGCCAGACTCAAGAACACCGTATTGCGAGCCGGCACGTAGGTGACGGGAATACCGCCACCGCCCTGCTCCGGCACCGCGATCTTCTTGTCCGTGAGCGCCGAACCGCCGAACGCATCGAGCGGCACTCGCAGCTCCCGGTGCGCCACCGCACGCGTCGATACCGACACCCGGCGCGCCGCAGCGAGCTCCGCTCGATGCCTTTGCCCGTAGTCGAACGCGAGCGTGTGGCACTCGTCGCCGCGCTCGCGCGCGATCGCGAGCGCCGTCGCCGAATCGAGCCCGCCCGAAAGCAATACCACCGACCGTCCCATCGCTACCGCCCCGGCACGTTGCCCCAGAGCACCTTATGGAGCTGCACCTGCAGCCGAACGGGCAACCGGTCCTCGAGGATCCAATCGGCGAGCGTGCCGGCCGGCAACTGCTCGTGGCTCGGCGAGAAGAACACCGGGCACGGCCACGGCGCGTGCTTCGCGAGCACGTCGCGAGCCCATTCGTAGTCGGCGCGATCGCAAATCACGATCTTCACGGCGTCGCGCCGCGTGAGCAGCGCAAGATTCTCCCAGCGATTGCGCGCGAGCTCGCCGGACCCGGGCGTCTTCAAGTCCACGATGCGCGCGACGCGCGTATCGACGCCCCCGATGTCGATCGCGCCGCTCGTCTCGAGGGACACGTCGAAGCCAAAGTCGCAAAGCTCCGCGAGCAGCGCGGCGCAGCGCGGCTGCGCGAGCGGCTCGCCGCCCGTCACGCAGACGTACGGCGTGCCGTGCCGGCGAATCTCGGCCTCGATCTCGTCGAACGTGCGCCACTCGCCGCCCGTGAACGCATACGCAGTGTCGCAATACCGGCAGCGCAGCGGGCAACCCGTGAGGCGCACGAACACGGTGGGCCAGCCGCTGTGCACGGCCTCGCCCTGAATCGAGAAGAAGATCTCGGTGATCTTGAGCCGCCGCGCGGCGGCAGGCTCGCGCTCCGCCGCCGCGGCCATCGGTGAAAGCCCCTACCGCAGCTGGCCGAGGCGCTGCGACGCGAGGCGCGCGGCCGTCGTGTCCGGGAACTGGCGCATCACTTCCTGAAGCGACGTGCGCGCGGCGTTCCGGTCGCCGAGCTCTTGCTGGCAGTAGCCCACCTTGAGCAGCGCGTCCGGCATCTTCGCCGACTGCGGATACTGCTCGATGACCCTGCGGAACTCGGCCAGCGCTTCCATGAACTGTCCGCGCACGTAGTACGTCTCGGCGAGCCAGTACTGCGCGTTGTCGGCGAGCGGGCTCGTCGGGAACTGCGAGAGAAACGTTTGGAACGCGGCGCCGGCTTCCTCGTAGCGCCGCGCCGAGATCATGTCGAACGCCGCCTGGTAGTTCTGCTGATCGCTGCCGACCGGCCGGCCCGCCACGGGCGGAGGGGGCTCGTCCGCCGGAGAAGCGAAGGTCGGCGGAGACGACGACGGCGGGGTGGAAGGCGGCGGCGTGAACGCGCGCGGCGCCGTCTCGAGCGACTGCAGGCGCCGATCGATGTCGACGTAAAGCTCGCGCTGGCGCGCGTCGCTGTTCTCGGTTTCGAAGCGCAGCGTCTCGAGCTCGCCGCGCAGCGCCGCAGCCTCCGCGCGCAGCCGGTCGAGCTCGCTCGCGAGCTGGACGAGACTTTGATTCTCGACGACGCGCTCGATACGAATCACGCGCGCCTCGAGATCCTGCATGCGCAACGCGACGGGATCTTCCGCGGGCGTGAGCGTGCTGCACGCGCTCGCAAGAATCGCAACCGCCAAAGCCAAATGCTTCGTTTTCACGTGGCGTTACCTCTCAAGCCGCGCGCGCCCGAGGCGCTGCGGCACTAGCGATAGACGAGCTCGACGCGCCGATTCAGACGCCAGGCTTCCTCGTCGCTGCCCGTCTGCGCCGGCCGCTCTTCGCCATAGCTGACGGTGGTGAGCTGAGTGCCGGCCGCGCCCTGCAGCATCAGTATGCGCCGCACCGCCTGCGCGCGGCGCTCGCCGAGGCCGATGTTGTACTCGCGGCTGCCGCGCTCGTCGGCATGGCCCTCGAGCCGGATCTGCGTGTTCGGATTCTGCGCCAAGTACTGGCCGTGCGCCTGCAGCAGCGCGTTGAACTCCGGCCGAACCTCGGCCGCGTCATAGTCGAAGTAGACGACGAGCTGCTGCATCAAGCGCGCGCGTTCGGCCTCGAGCGGCGATACCGCGATGCCGCCGCCGTCGCTCGGCGCGTTCGTCGAAAAGCCGTTGTCACCGCCCCCGTTCGTGGCGACGGCGCCCGTATCCTCCGGCAACGTGTTGCCGCGATTGCAGCCCGCGAGCACGACCGTGGCCGTAATCAAGAAGGTCAAAACAGAAGTTCTCATCTGGGCAGTCCTCGTGGGTAATCCTCGGGGGTCAAAGTGATCGTTCTGGCAGATAGGATACTGTAAGGCCGCTCGCTTGCGTCACGGGCGCGGGAACGGGCCCCAGACGGGCTCGAGCACGTCGCCCGCGACGGATGCGATCTGCGTCTGAATACGGCCGTCCGTGCTCACCGACGCGAGCACGCCGCGCCCGTTCTCCTGCGTGGCATAGATGATCTGCGCGCCGTTCGGCGCGAAGCTCGGCGATTCGTCGAGCCGCCCGTTCGTCAGGATCTGCAAGTCGCCCGTGTCGACATTCACGACGCCGATGCGGTAGCGGTTGTCCTGGCCGTACACGACCGCGATGAGCCTCCCATCCGGCGAAAGCCGCGGACGCGCGTTGTAAACGCCCTCGAACGTAATGCGCTGCGCGCGCGAGCCGGGTTCCGTGCCGACGCGGTACACCTGCGGACCGCCGGCGCGGTCCGACGTGAAATAGATGCTGCGGCCGTCGGGCGACCAGGCGGCTTCGGTGTCGATCGCGTCGTCGGTCGTGAGCTGCCGCAATACCTGCGTCGACAAATCGAGCGTGTGAATGTCGAGATTGCCGGAATCGCGCGACAGCGTGAGCGCGAGCATGCGGCCGTCGGGCGAGAACGTGGGCGAGCTGTTGATGCCGGCGCGGTTCGAGACGCGCTCGCGCGTGCCGGTGCGCAGCGTCTGCACGTAGACGGCCGACGAGCCGCCCTCGAACGACACGTACGCGATACGCCGCGCATCGGGCGACCATGACGGCGACAGCAGCGGCTGCGACGACTCCGCGACGCGCTGCGCGTTTTCGCCGTCGGCGTCCGAGACGATGAGGCGGAACTGCCGCGTGCCGTCGGGCCGGCGCTCACGGCTGATGTATGCAATCTGCGTGCTGAACACGCCGGGGATGCCCGTGATCTCCTCGAAGATCATGTCGGAGATGCGGTGCGCCGCCCTGCGCAGGTCCGCGCGCGCCGCCTGGAGCCTGAAGCCCGTCAGCGACTGGCCGCGCACGACGTCGAAGAGCTGAAACGTGGCCGTGAAGTTGTCCGGCGTGTCGGCCGTCAACGTGCCGATGACGAGATAGTCGGTATCGAGCACGCGCCATTCCTGGAAGTCGATCTGCGAGGCCTGCGTGGGGCGCGACACCATCTCGTTCGGCAAAAGCGGCGCAAAGCGGCCGCTGCTGCCCAAGTCTGCGCTGACGACGCCGGCGATATCGAACGCAGGCGGGCCGGAGCCTTGCCAGCCGAACGGCACGACCGCGATCGGCGCGGCCGCGTCCTGGCCTTCCGTGATCGTGATGTTGAGCTGCGCCTCCGCGATGCTCGAGAAGCAGGCGCATGCTGCGACGACGGCGAGCACCCGCGCGCCGAGCCGGCGCCACGCCGCGATCGCTTCGGACTTCGAAACTCTGACCATTACGACTCCCACAGTGGACGCTCCGAAAACCTCGGGACCGGCCGGTTTACTCTTCGGGCCGGAAGTTGACGTTCAGGTTGCGCTCGAACAACGCCGGATTCGGCGGCTTCGGTAGCGGCGACGCATCCATGACGGCGCGCTCGATCGAGCGGCGCACGGCCTCGTCGCCGTTGCAGCTCGCGACCGTTGCGCTCATGACGTCGCCCGTCGGCAGCTGCACGACTCGAACCACGCAATCGAGCCCGGGCCGCGCCGACAACGGGCGGTTCCAATGCTGCTTGATCCTGCTCTCGAGCATGCGGACGTACTGGTCATAAAGACCGGCTTCGCGCGCGGCGTTCCGCTCGGCTTCGAGGGCGAGTTGCGCCTGGAGCTCGGCCTCGGCCTGCTGGCGCCGGCGCCGCTCGGCCTCCTCGGCCGCGCGCTTTTGCGCTTCCTCGCGCTCGCGCTGCTCGCGCGCCTGGCGCTCGCGCTCGGCGCGCGCCTCCTGCTCCTTGCGTTGCTGCTCGGCGCGCTCCGCCGCGATGCGCTCGCGCTCCCTCTGCGCGGCCGCCTCTTCCGCCGCCTGGCGCACGCGCTGCTGCTCGGCCGCGACGCGCTGCTTCTCTCGCTCCGCGGCCTGACGCTTCTCTTCTTCGGCCGCGCGGCGCTCGCGCTCCGCGCGCTGCTGGCGCTGCCGTTCCTGGCGCGCCGCTTCCTCGCGCGCGGCCTTCTCGCGCTCGATGGCGGCCTGATCGACGATCACGCCTTGAATCGGCGCCGCCGCCACGGCTACGCGCGGCCGCTCGATCCGCCAAGGCACGCCGATGACGACGGCCGCCGCGACTGCGACGTGCAGCGCGAGCGACCAAACGACGGCTCCTTTGTGTTGGCGGATGAAGCTCATGGCGCCTCGTTCAGCGATTCCTGTCGCGGTCCGTGCCGCCGGGGTCGGTCTGGAAGCCGATCTTCGTCGCACCGGCCTGCTGCAGCAGCACGGCGCCCGTCACGACGCGGCCGTACGGCACGGTTTCGTCGGCCTGCACGAGCACGGGCGTGTCTGCGTTACGCTGGAGCACGGTTCGCGCGAGCTCGACGACCGTGTCCTCGTCCACCGGCTGGTCCTCGTTCTCGCCGACGTTCAGGAAATACTGCCCTTCGCGGTTGACGCTCAGCACCAGCGGCTCGTTGTCGCGCAGGAGCTCGGGGTCGAGCTGCGACGCCGGTGCGTTCGGCAAGTCGACGCTGATGCCCTGCGTCAGGAGCGGCGCCGTGATCATGAAGATGATCAACAGCACGAGCATCACGTCGATGTACGGCACCACGTTGATGTCCGACATCAGCCGGCGCTTGCCCTTGCTGCGCGCCATCGTGTTCATATCTCGGCCTCCGCGAGCTCGCCGGCCACGGGGCCCGCGCCGCGCGGGGCCGCCTCGCGCCGCCCGGCGTTGCGCTGGAAGATCGCCGACAGCTCCTCCATGAACGTGTCGTAGCGCACCTCGAGCCGGCCGACCTGATCGGCGTAGCGGTTGAAGAAGACGCCGGCCGGGATCGCCGCGATCAAGCCCATGGCCGTGGCCGCGAGGGCTTCGGAGATGTACGGCGCAACGACGGAGATCGTGGCGCTCTGCATTCCGCCGAGCGCCTGGAACGAGCTCATGATTCCCCACACCGTGCCGAGCAGGCCGATGTACGGGCTCGTGCTGCTGACGGTGGCGAGGAACGCGAGGTTGTGCTCGAGCCGGTCCATCTCGCGCAGGTGCGACACGCGCATCGCGCGGCGCGAGCCTTCGATGATCTGCTCGGGGCCCAAGCTCGACTGCTTTAGCTTGCCGAACTCGCGAAAGCCCGCTTCGAAGATGCCGGCCATGCCTTGCGGCGTGGCGTCGGAGCGCGCCATCTCGCGATACAGAGAGTTCAAGTCCACGCCCGACCAGAAGCTCGTCTCGAAGTCTTGCGCCGCGGCCGCGGCTTTCTTCAGCACGCGGCTCTTGTCGATGATGACGGCCCACGACGCCACCGATGCCAACAGCAGCAGGGCCATGATGAGCTGCACGAACGGGCTCGCGTCGAGAATCAAGCGGACGATCGACAAATCGTTGTTCATTGGGCGAGCTCGCTCATCAAAGCTTCGGGTATGCGCCGCGGCTTGCCGCGCGCGTCCATGCACGCCACTTCGGCCGTGCCTTCGCAGATAACATCGCCGGTGGGGCCGTCGCGCCGCACCTCCTGCGCGAAGCGCATGCGCGCGCCGCGCGCTTCGGCCACGCCCGCCGACACGTACAGCATGTCCGAAAGCCGCGCCGGCGCGCGGAACTTCGCTTCGATCGCCGATAGGACCAGCACTACGCCGTGCTCCTCGCGCAGCTGCTCGTGATCGATGCCGCAAGCGCGCAAGCACTCCGTGCGCGCGCGCTCCATGAATCTGAAGTAGCTCGCGTTGTAGACGACGCCCTGTGCATCCGTATCTTCCAAATACACCCTCACGGGCAGCACGTATTTAGTCATCGGCTCTGATCGCCCGTTCAATCGAAGAGCTCGGGCGCGTCCGGGCGGTTACGCGAGGCCGGCAGCGTAATGCCGAAATGGAGATAAGCGGCCTTCGTGGCCAGTCTCCCGCGCGACGTGCGCTGCAAGAATCCTTCCTGAATCAGGTACGGCTCGACGACGTCTTCGAGCGTACCACGCTCCTCGCCGAGCGCCGCGGCGAGACTTTCGATGCCGACCGGCCCGCCCTCGAATTTTTCGATGATCGCGAGCAGGAGCCGCCTGTCCATCGTATCGAAACCGTGCGGATCGACCTCGAGCAGATCCATTGCGGCCTTCGCCACCCTTTCGTTCACGGAGCCGTCGGCCTTCACCTGCGCGTAGTCGCGCACGCGGCGCAGCAGGCGGTTCGCGATGCGCGGCGTGCCGCGCGAGCGCGCCGCGATCTCGCGCGCGCCGGTTTCGTCGATCGGCAGCTGCAGAATGCCGGCCGTGCGCCGCACGATCTGCGTGAGCTCGCCGTGTCCGTAGAACTCGAGGTGCTGCGTGATGCCGAACCGGTCGCGGAGCGGCGACGTGAGCAAGCCGGCCCGCGTCGTCGCGCCGACGAGCGTGAACGATTTCAGCGGCAGCTTGATCGAGCGCGCGCCAGGGCCCTCGCCGACCATGATGTCGAGCTCGAAGTCCTCGAGCGCCGGATATAAAACCTCTTCGACGACGGGGCTCAGCCGATGGATCTCGTCGATGAAGAGCACGTCCTTCTCTTCGAGGCGCGTGAGCTGCGCAGCGAGGTCGCCGGGGCGCTCGAGCACGGGCCCCGACGTTTGGTGCAGGTTCACGCCGAGCTCGTTCGCGACGATGTGCGCGAGCGTGGTCTTCCCCAAGCCCGGCGGACCGAACAGCAGCGTGTGATCGAGCGCCTCGCGCCGCTGCCGCGCCGCTGCGATGAAGATCTCTATCTGCGCCTTCACGCGCGGCTGGCCGATGTACTCGACGAGCCGCCGCGGCCGCACGGCGCGATCGAACGCTTCGTCGTCTTTCGCCGCGATCGGCGTGACCACCTCGCGGCCCTTTTCGATGTTCGCGCTCACGCTTGGGCTCCGTTCATCGCTCGGCGACTTGTGCGCGGTGCACTCGCTTCAGCGCCTCGCGAATCATCTCCTCGGTGGACAGGCGCGCGGCGTCCAGGTCCTTCAGCATGCGCGTGACTTCGCCGGGCTTGTATCCGAGCGCGAGCAGCGCCCCTTGCGCCTCGCCCTCGGCTGCCGAGCGCGCGGGCGGCGAGGCTTCCGTGCCGAGCGACTCGGGTAAGCGATCCGCCATCTCGAGCAGCAGACGGTCCGCCGTCTTGCGGCCGACGCCGGGCACCTTCGTGAGGCTCACGAGATCCTTGTCGCGCACGCACTGGTAGAACCCGTCCACGCTCATTCCGGACAGCACGCCGAGCGCGATGCGCGGGCCGACGTTCGAGACCTTCAACAGATTGCGGAACAGCGCGCGCTCGGCTTCCGTGAAGAAGCCGTACAGCACGTGCGCATCCTCGCGCACCACCAAGTGCGTGACGAGCGACAACGATTGACCCGTGTCGGGCAAGCGATAGAAGGTCGACATCGGCGCTTCGAGCTCGTAGCCCACGCCGCCGACGTCGAGCGTCAGCGTCGGCGGCCGCTTCGAGACGAGCGTGCCGCGCAGGAACCCGATCATCGCCAGCCTCGGCGCGCGGCCGTGAGCGCGCCGCGCAGCGTGCGCTCGTTCGCGTGACAGATCGCGGCCGCGAGCGCGTCGGCGGCATCGGCCGCGAGCGACTGCGTAAACCCCAAGATCATCTGCACCATGCGCTGCACTTGGTCCTTCTCGGCTGCGCCGCTGCCGACGACGGCCTTCTTGATGTGGCGCGCGCTGTACTCGTAAATCGGCACGTTCGCTTCGAACGTGGCGCAGATCGCCGCGGCCCTGGCTTGTCCGAGCTTCAGCGCGCTGTCGGCGTTGCGGCTCAAGAAGACGCGCTCGATGGCGATCTCGGTGGGACGGTACTCGCGTACGACCTCGCCCACGCCCAAGAAGATCCGGCGGAGCCGTTCGCCGTGCTCGCCGCCCGTGCGGATGCTGCCCCACTCGACGGCCGTCGTGCGGTTACCGGCGACATCGACGACGCCGAAGCCCGTGATCTGGGACCCGGGATCGATGCCGAGAATCCGCGCCGCCGGGGCTACGTTCTCGAGAGGCGCGCGTTGAAACGGGGTGGCCGCCCGTGCGCTCACGCGCGCTCCTGACCGGACTTAGCCCTCGGGCTTTTCGGCATGTGGCACCCAATTGAGCGCGCCGGCCAATCCAAGGCCTGCCGCTGCCGCAAACTCCACTACTCCGACGGCGGCCCCCAAGCCGCCCGCGGCTATGATACCGGCAGACCGGGGCGAGCGTTAGCGGTTGATGCCGTGAATGGCGCGCTTGTCGGCGGCGAGCGACGCTTCGTGCAGGGCCTCCGAAAGCGTCGGGTGCGCGTGAATCGTGCGCTGGATGTCCTCGGCCGAGGCCGAGAACTCCATCGCGAGCACGGCCTCGGCGATCAGCTCGCCGGCGACGGGGCCCACGATGTGCACGCCGAGCACGTCGTCGTGCTCTTGATCCGCGATCAGCTTCACGAGCCCGGCCGTCTGCTGCATGCCTTTCGCGCGGCCGTTGGCCGCGAAGCTGAACGTGCCCACCTTGTACGGCCGGCCCGTTGCCTTGACCTCTTCCTCGGTGCGCCCCACCCACGCGATCTCGGGCGCCGTGTAGATGACGGACGGAATGGTGCCGTAATTCATCTCGGCGTAGTGGCCCGCGATGAGCTCGGCCACCATCACTCCTTCCTCCATGCCCTTGTGCGCGAGCATCGGCCCGCGCACCACGTCGCCGATGGCCCAGACGTTCGGCACCGTCGTGCGGCACTGCGCGTCGACCTCGACGAAGCCGCGCTTGTCGAGCGGCACGCCGACGCCTTCGCCGAAAAGCCCCTGCGTGACGGGCCGGCGGCCGACGGCGACGACCAGCACGTCGAAGGTGATCTCTTGGGCCCGGCCGCCGAGCTCGTAGCGCACCTTGACGGCGTTGCCTTCGACGGCCGCGCCGGTCACCTTGGCGCCGAGCCGGATGTCGAGCTCCTGCCGCTTCAAGTGCCGCAGCGCTTCCTTCGCGATCTGCTGATCGGCGGCCGGCAGAAACGCGTCGAGCGCTTCGAGGATCACGACCTCGGAGCCGAGCCGCCGCCAGACGGAGCCGAGCTCTAGGCCGATGACGCCCGCGCCGATGACGCCGAGCCGCTTCGGCACGTTGTTGAGCTCGAGCGCGCCCGCGGAGTCGACGATGCGCTGGCCGTCGAACTTCGCCATCGGCAGCTCGATCGGCGCCGAGCCCGTAGCGAGCACGACGTGCTGCGCCTGAAGCGTCTCGACACCCGAATCCGTCGTCACCTCGACGCGGTTGCCGGCGAGCAGCTTGCCGCGCCCCTTGATGCCGGTGACGCCGCCGGCCTTGAACATCGCTTCGATGCCCGACGTGAGCTGCTTCACGATCGCGCGCTTGCGCGCCTGCATGACCTCCACGTCGATCCCGACGCCGGCCACGTGGATGCCGTGCGACTGAAACTCCGTGTGCGCGCGGTGATAGAGCTCTGACGACTCGAGCAGCGCCTTCGACGGAATGCAGCCGACGTTCAAGCACGTGCCCCCGAACGCGCGAGTGCCGTCGGGGTTCTTCCAGTCATCGATGCACGCAGCGGACAGGCCGAGCTGCGCGGCGCGCAACGCGGCGGGATAGCCGGCCGGGCCGCCGCCGATGACGACGACGTCGAATTGTTTTTCGCTCATTGTATGACTTATCGGTGACTAGACTTCGAGCAGCAGACGCGCGGGATCCTCGAGCAGGTCCTTCACGTGCACGAGGAATTGTACGGCCTCGCGTCCATCGACGATGCGATGATCGTAGGTGAGCGCCAGATACATCATCGGCCGCGCTTCGATCTTGCCGCCGACGGCCATCGGGCGTTCCTGGATCTTGTGCATGCCCAAGATGCCGCTCTGCGGCGGATTCAGGATCGGCGTCGACATCAACGAGCCGAAGATGCCGCCGTTCGTGATCGTGAACGTGCCGCCCGTCAGCTCCTCCATCTGCAGCGCCCCCTTGCGGGCGCGCTCGCCGAAGTCGCGAATCGAGCGCTCGACGGCTGCGAAGCTCATCGCCTCGGCGTTGCGCAGCACGGGCACTACGAGGCCGCGGTCGGTCGAGACCGCGACGCCGATGTCGAAGAACTCGTGATAGACGATGTCGCTGCCGTCGACGGACGCGTTCAACACGGGGAATTGCCTGAGCGCCTCGATCGAGGCTTTGACGAAGAACGACATGAAGCCGAGCTTGATCTCGTGCTTCGCGGTGAACTGCTCTTGATAGCGCTGGCGCAGCGCCTGCACGGCCGACATGTCCACTTCGTTGAACGTGGTCAGCATGGCGGCCTGGGCTTGCGCTTGCAGCAGGCGCTCTGCGATGCGCGCGCGGAGCCGCGTCATCGCGACGCGGTGCTCGTTACGCGAGCCGGCCGCCGGTGCCGGCGCCTCCTTCCCTACGCCTGCCTTGCTCAGCACGTCGTGCTCGATGCCGACCGTCGTCGCCTGATGGTCCGCGATGTAGTCGAGCACGTCGCCTTTCGTGATGCGGCCCTCGCGGCCGGAGCCGGCAATCGCCGAGGGATCGAGATCGTGCTCCTCGACGAGCTTGCGCACGGCGGGGCCCATCCGGCTCGCCGACGCCGTCGAGCGGGCGGCCGCCGCGGGCACCGGCCTCGCGCCGGTGGTGGCCGGCTGCGTCGCGTGCGGCGCGGCCTTCGGCGCCGGCGCTGCAGGACTCGGCGCCGGTTGTGCGGCCTTCGCGGCGGGGGGCGGCGCAGCCTTCGGCGGCGGCGCGGCCTTCTGCGCAGCGGCCGGCTGCTCTTTCGCAGCCGGTGCGACGGCCGCCTGGCCGGCCTCGCCGGGCTCCAAGATCGCGAGCACTTGCCCGCTCGTCACGACGGCGCCGTCGTTCGCCACGATCTGCTTCAGCACGCCGTCGACGGGCGCCGGCACCTCGAGCACGACCTTGTCGGTCTCGAGATCCACGAGGTTCTCGTCGCGGCGCACGGCCTCGCCGGCCTTCTTGTGCCACGCCACGAGCGTCGCGTCCGTCACGGATTCGGGCAATTGCGGAACCTTGACCTCGATGCTCACGGACGCTCTACCTCGGTGCTCGGTTCCGGCCTCAAGTTCGATGCTAGGCGCGTTTGCCTACCGGCGAAAGGCCGCTGACGGCGGCGCGCTCCTTCGACGACGACAGCAGTGCCGCCGAGACCAACGCCTGCTGTTGCCGGACGTGCAGCGCGTGGATGCCCGACGCCGGCGCCGCGGCACCGGGCCTGCCTGCGTAAAAGAGCTCGTGGCTCTTGCCGAGCGGCTCCTGCAAGCGATGGCGAATCTGATACCAGGCGCCCTGATTCTGCGGCTCCTCCTGGCACCAGAGGATTTCCTTGGCGTTGCGGTAGCGCGAGATCACGCGCGCGTACTCTTCGATCGGGAACGGGTAGAGCTCTTCGATGCGCACGATCGCGACGTTCGCGATGCCCTCGTTGCGGCGCGCTTCCGCGAGATCGAAATAGACCTTGCCGCTACAGAACACGATGCGCGTGACGGCGGCATCGGAGAGCGGCTCAACTTCCTCGATGAGCTGCTGGAAGCGGCCGCGCGCCAGCTCCGCCATCGTCGACACGGACAGGCGGTGACGCAACAAGCTCTTCGGCGTGAGCACGACGAGCGGCTTGCGCAAGTGCCGCAGCATCTGCCGCCGCAGCAGGTGGAACATCTGCGCCGGCGTCGACGGCACGACGACCTGCATGTTGTGCTCGGCGCAGAGCTGCAGGAACCGCTCGAGGCGCGCCGAGGAGTGCTCGGGCCCTTGCCCTTCGTAGCCGTGCGGCAAGAACAGCGTGAGCCCCGACAACCGGCCCCACTTCGCCTCGCCGGAGCTGATGAACTGGTCGATGACGACCTGAGCGCCGTTCACGAAGTCGCCGAACTGGGCTTCCCAGATGACGAGCGTGTCGGGCGACGTCGTGCTGTAGCCGTACTCGAACCCGAGCACGGCCTCTTCGGAGAGCAGCGAGTCCGCGATCATGAACGCGCGCGGATCCGTCGCGACGTGCGCGAGCGGCGTGTAGGCGTCGCCCGTCGTCTGATCCATCAACGCGGCATGGCGATGGAAGAACGTGCCGCGCCGGCTGTCCTGCCCGATGATGCGCACGTGGAAGTTCGCCGCGAGCAGCGATGCATACGCGAGCGTCTCGGCGAAGCCCCAGTCGCAGCCGAGCTCGCCCGCCGCCATGCGCTTGCGGTCGTCCATGATGCGCTGCACGCGCGGGTGCAGCTTGTGCGTCGGCGGCACCGTGTTGACGATCGATGCGAGCCGCTGCAGCTCCGCGTCCGGCAGCACCGTGTTCACGGAGTCGTTCAACGAAGCCTGCGTGTAGCGGCTCCAGTCGACCGTGTACTGGTTGCCGATCATGCCGAGCGCGGCTTGGTTCGGATTGCGGCCCTCGTCGAGCGCCGCGCGATAGTCGTCGGCGAGCTTGTCTACGGCCTCCTGAGTCGTGACTTGCGCCTCGATGAGCTTGCGCGCGTAGATCGTTCGCGTGCTCGGATGCTCGCGGATCGCGTTGTACATGACGGGCTGCGTGGCCGACGGCTCGTCGGCTTCGTTGTGCCCCAACCGCCGGTAGCCGACGAGATCGATGACGACGTCCTTGTGAAACACCTGGCGGTACCGCAAAGCGATGCGCACGGCCGCGACGGCGGCTTCCGGATCGTCGCCGTTCACGTGGAAGACCGGCGCCTCGACCATCTTCGCGATGTCGGAGCAATAGCTCGTCGAGCGGCTGTCGCGCGGGTCGCTCGTCGTGAAGCCGATCTGGTTGTTGATGACGATGTGGATCGTGCCGCCCGTGTAGAACGCGCGCGTCTGCGACAGCTGGAACGTCTCGGCGACCACGCCTTGACCGGCGAACGCCGCGTCGCCGTGGATCAGAACCGGCAGCACCTGCTCGCCGAGCGAGTCGCCGCGGCGATCCTGCCGCGCGCGCACCGAGCCCTCGACGACGGGATTGACGATCTCGAGGTGCGACGGATTGAACGCGAGCGCGATGTGCACGTTGCCGCCCGGCGTGCGCACGTCGGCCGAATAGCCTTTGTGGTACTTGACGTCGCCCGAGCCCTTGAGCCGCGCGAGGTCGTAGGCGCCCTCGAACTCCGAGAAGAGATCCGACGGCGATTTGCCGAGCACGTTGACGAGCACGTTCAAGCGGCCGCGATGGGCCATGCCGATCACGAGCTCTTGGACGCCGGCCTCGCCGGCGCGCTGGATGAGGTCGTCGAGCGTCGGAATCAGCGTCTCGCTGCCTTCGAGCGAGAAGCGCTTCTGACCGACGAACCGCGTGTTCAGATAACGCTCGATGCCTTCGGCGCGCGTGAGGCTGTCGAGAATCGTCTGTTGCTCGTCACGCGAGAACTCCCACTGCACGCGGCACGCTTCGAACTGCTCGCGGAGCCAGAGGCGCTCGCGCGCCCGCGAGATGTGGGCGAACTCGGCCGCGAGCTTGCCGCAGTAAATGTGCTTCAGCAGCGCGAGTATGTCCTGAAGCTTCATGCGGGTGTGGCCCGTGCCGGCCAACCCACCCGTCGAGAACTCGCGCTGCAAGTCGGCCTCGTCGAGCCCCAGAAAATCGAAGCTCAAAACGGCGGGAACCGGGCGCTCCCAAAGCCCCAGCGGATCGAGATCGGCCACCTGGTGGCCGCGCAAGCTGTAGACCTGTATCAGGCGCGAGACGGCGGCTTGCTTCTCGATCGCGGGCGCGTCCTCGGCCGCAGTTGCGGCGGGGGGAGGCACGGAGCCGCGCCGCTGCATGCGCTCGGCCACGGCTTGGACGATCGGGCCGTGCGGAACCTCGATTCTTTGGGCGGCGCCCTGCGAGAACCCGGGAGCGGCGAGAGTGCCGAAGTAACGGCGCCACTCGGGCGGCACGCTGCCCGGTTCCGCCAGGTACCGCTCGTAGAGCCACTCGACGTAGGTCGCGTTAGCTCCCTGCAGGTGCGACGTGGCGTACTGGTCCAAGAATGCTGTGCTCATGAGCGTTGGCCGCGAGGTCTCATTGCATACGATTATGCAACCCCCGGGCCCGAAGGCGCGCGTAGTGTAGCCAAACCTCAAGTAAGTTCAAACGCGCGAATTCACAAGAGCGCGCGCAATAACCACCATTCGTAGGCGATCAGTGCGACGTAGGCCACAAAAAGGCCTTGCAGCACGTAACCGGCGCGCATGATGCGAAAGAGTCGCGAGCGCGCGACGGCGACGAGCACGATCACGCCGGCGCCCGTCAGCGCCATCTTGACGACGGCGAACAGCTCGGGGTGATTGCGGAGGACGAAGGCCAAGAATGGGTTCGCCTCCTCAGCACCGCTCATGATGAGCGTCAGCGTCAAAAAGGCATCGGCGACGCTGAGCAACAGAATCGTCACCGCCAAGAACAAGAGATAGGGCTCGTGCCAATCGATCGGCAGGTGTTGCTCGCCGGCGCGACGGCCGCCGCGTCGGCGCGGCGTGACGCCTCCGCGCAGAAAGCTACGAAGCGTCAGCCGGCGCCGATCGGGGCCTCGACGCCGTTCCGCGGCGACCGCACGGAGGCCGACGCCCCCCGCGGCGCGATCAACGGGCTCGCTCAAACTCGACCCACCCAGCACGAAGAGTGACGCACGTCTCGATGCAAGAACCGAGCCGCGACCGCGTCGCCCACTCCAACCTTTCGGATACAGGCACTTACGGGCGAAACGTCGACCTCGGTGTAAAGCTTTCCGACGCGTGTCACTGCGTGACACGCAATAAGTGAGCGATGAGATCCCGCCGGTCCTCGGCGGAGCGATAGCCCGTGAACGCCATGGTCGTGCCTTCGACGAAGCCTGCCGGGTTCGCGAGCCACGCCTCGAGCGACCGCGGGGTCCAGACGAGCCCCGACGCGCGCAACGCCGGGGAATAATCGAATCCGGCGATGCTCGCCGCGGGGCGTCCGAACACGCCTTCGAGGTGCGGACCGATCAGCGTGCCCTCCGCGGCCCGAAACCGGTGGCATGCCGCGCACGCGAGACCGAGCAGCTCGCCACGCTCGAGGTCGGCGGCCGCGAATTCGGGCTCGGCGAGGTACTCCGCCGCGGTCTTGATCGGCCCCACGTCGAACCCCGCGGCCCGGGGCGCCGCGCCGGACACGGAGCCCTCCGCCTCCGGGCGGCTTTCGGCCTCCGAGCCGGGAGCGCCGGGAGCACCCCGATCGCAGGCCGCCAGAAGCAGGCTCAGCAAGCCGAGCCGCGCGGCACGCCGCGCCGCGCGGCCTACCACTGCCACGCCGCCGCCGCTTGCAAAACGACGTCGGGCGCCGTGCTGACGTTCACATCCTCGACGACGGCGAGCTCCATCTGGCCGCGCCGCCCGATGCGGCGCCATGCGGACAACGTGGCCTGAATGCCGGGCTCGCCGAGCTCCCTGAGCGGCGAGTCGTAGAACGCGCCGTGCACGTCGAGCTGCCCTTTGAGGCCGAATTTCGGCAGCACCTGCCAGCTGCCGCCGACGATGCCGGCCGGCACCCACGTCTTGGAGTCGAAGTCGATTCGGTGCGGATCGCCGGCGCGCACGAGCCCAACGCCCCAGAAGTAGCCCGCCGCCCGGCGCCGGGCGAGCAGCGGCCGCGTTCGAAGCAGCGTGAGCGACCAATCGCCGGAGCCGCTGCCGGCCAGCATGTCCTCGTCACCGCTCGGGAGCTTGACGCTCGCTTGGACGACGAACCCTTGATCGCGGCCGATCAGCCGGGCGAACTTCACCTGCGTGTCGCCGATCCCGCTTTGCGGCTCCGTGAGCGCGAGCGACGGCGCTGCGGGGTTGCCGAGCTCGAACAAGAGTTGCCCTTCGGGGCGAGCGTTACGCCCACCGTCGGGCAGCCCGAAAGCGGAATGCCAGCCGTCGATCAAGTCGTCGAGAACCCCGCCGCCGACGCGGTAGAACGGCACCTCGAAGCCGAGCGACCAGCCGGTCGCGAAGCCATGCGTGAAGCTGAGCGTCGTGCGCACGGTCTCGCCGTCGAGCCACAGCCGCTCGTTGCCCTCGAGCGAAAAGCGGTAGTGGTTCGCAACCTCGGCCGTGACGCCGAGCCGCGTGCCGATCGGAACCGTATCCCAGGCCGGCAAGCCGAACACGGCGACGAGCGGGTTCAGGTTGCGCACGTGCGCCGGCTCCGCGAGCTGCGCCGCAACGCTTGCGGACCAAGCGGCCGTGGCCGCGGCAACGATCGTTCCGACGATCTTCATGATGCATCCCATTGCGAGGAATCTTCCGGCGCCGCTGCAGTCTGAGCCGCACGGGCTCGATCGACTCGCAACGGAAGGCGGCCCGATTGTAGTCGGCGGAATATGACGGCTCCACCCGCGCGTTTCGCGCCCGGGCGGGCGAGCCTGTACCATTACCGGCCTACTTTAACCGCGACAGCTTTCGACCGGCGTACTTATGCTCATGAATCGAAGCTCATTTGCCCTCTGCGCGTTCGCCTGCGCGGTTTTCGTTCTCAGCGGCTGCGACTCCGGCGGCCGTGAAGCGCCGCCGAAAGTGTCCGTGCGTGTCGCGAACGTGGCACCGGGATTCGCCGAGCTCAGATTCCAACGCGAGCAAGACGGCAATCCGAACAGGTCCCCGACGCTCGGCTTCAAGAACACCTTCGAGTTTTCCTACGACGCCGATACGTACGACTTCTTCGTTTTCGCACGAAGTCTCGACCTCAACACGGCGGGACGGAGCTGGACGTTCGCGCCCGAGCTGGAGGAAGGCCTCGGCTACACGTTCGTGCTGACGGAAGTTGGCACCGAAGTCGTGCCCGTCGTGCTCTCATACCCCGCAGCGCCGGCGTCGGATGCGCAGATCGTCGCGCTGCACGCGGGCAGCGGCTTGCCGGCGCTCGACCTCTATCTCGAACGGCCCGGCGTCGGCATTGCCGGCGCGACGCCGCGCGGCACGTTCGCCGCGCATGAGCAGGTCGGGCCCGCCACGCTGGCAAGCGGCGAATACGAGCTCGTGTTGACGGCGGCCGGCGATCCGTCCACCGTTTTTGCCTCGACGACGACGATCACGCTACCGGCCGGCACTACGTCGGTGATCGTCGTCGTGCCCGAAGGCGGGCAGGGGCCGCAGCCGCTGAGCGTGATGCTCGCGCAAGGCGCGAGCACGTCGGTGCTCTACGATCGAGCGGCGAACGGCGAGCTGCGCGTGATCAATGCCGCTGCGGATCAAGCGCCGCGCGACGTCGCGATCAACAACGAGTTCGCTCCGCCGCTGTTCTCGGCAGTGCCGTTCGCGGAACCGACCGCGTACCTGCCGACGCCGGTGGGCTCGCAGCCGATCGCGGTCACGCCGGTCGGCAATCCCGGCGTGCTCGAGCTCAACCAGAATTACACGGGCATCGTCGATCAGCGCACCACGTTGCTCTTTGCCGGTCCCGCGGGCACGCTCCAGCCCGCGTTCGCGGCCGACGACGGCCGGCGCATTCACGACGAAGCGAGGCTGCGCTTCATGAATGCCGCAACCCAATTCACCGCCATCGATTTCGTCGTAACCCTTCCCGACGAATCGCCCGAAGGGGTGGAAGCCTTGCGGAGGTTGGCGGCGCCCGGCATAGCGGATTTCAACTCGTTTGCGACCGGCGACTACGATATTTATCTGCGCCAGCCCGACGCCACGGCGCTGCTGTCGGGCCCGACGAGGATCACTTTGGCGGCCGAGGGCCGTTACGAGATCCTCGCCGTGAACGGGCCCGACGCTACGACGGCCGGCGTCGTCCTGTTGGCTGACTTCCCCTGAGCGGAACCTGCGCGGCGGGGGGGCCGTTCTGCGATGCGCACCTGCTATCCTGTCTTCCGTCGCGCCGCACTCACGTGCCCCGGTAGCTCAGGGGATAGAGCGTTCGCCTCCTAAGCGGAAGGTCACAGGTTCGAATCCTGTCCGGGGCGCCAACGACGACGCGGTTTTCGGCCCGTTTCGCTCATCGGCTGATCTCGGACGAGAGCGGTCCCTTGGAAGTCCGCCACCTTGTTATCTAGGCGTTGCGGTATGCCGCCAAACGAGGATGGCCCGAGCCACGACGAAAACAACACACGGCTGAGCGCGCACGTCCGCTTTGCGGAAAATCATCCCGTGCTTTCGTCGGTGCTCGTTGGCTAGTTGCTATCCCCTGCTGCCAACGACGCATGCCTTGCTGAAGTCGTCGGAGGGGTCCCGCGAGCCACCGGCCAGGTATCGGTGGGGGTGGCGGCGAGGGCGCGGACCTTGCGCCAGCGAGTGACACCATCGAGCTATTGGGCACAGCGGACCTACTTTGCGAAAAGAAGCTGACCTTCGTCTGGCACGACTCTTGCTGCACTGGAGCATGGACACCCATGCTCGCGACGGCCGCAGCAAATGGCCGAGGCGGTTGCGCACCGCTATGGCCTGCTGCAGCCCATTCCGTCCGACACCGATATCCGCGACCTTCGACTTGCGGTACAACGCCGCGTACGCCGCGTATCAGAGCTATCTCATGGCGTCGAACGAGGCGGCGATGACGGGCCGGCGGCCTTCGAAGGGGCTTCGCGGAAACGAGGCTCGGGGCGCCGTGCGACGTGACGGAGGCGCGCTGAACAATCTGTTAGCCGCGATGGCGCGAGCGCGGTCTTCGTGAGTTGCTTAGCATACCTAACTACTGTAAAAGGTATAGGGTCGAATTCTGGCGCATTCAAATGATTACCCGCATCGAATTGGATGCCTTGCGCTTGCGCTGTCGAGCCGCGTTCGAGGTGTATCAGGCCCGGGTGGCGAGGGTAATCGAGCAGAGCAAAGGCGGTGAGATGCCGCCCGATTCGGAGCTAGATGCCGAAGAACAGGCGCTTTACGAATACGCTAAGGTGCGCCGGGACCTGCTAGACGCCCTACGTACGATTTACCGGCCGTCGCACTAGGAACGTCGGCGTCTCGCCCGCATGCCGAGCGTGCCGCTCAGCTTGCTTCGCGGGCACGCCTCCGCAGCAACCTTCCCGCGGGAATGCCGGCCTGATTCGCCTGGCGCGCCGCGCGCGCGGCACCGGCGAGCCGGACTTTGCCACGGCGCACTGCGCGGATCCGCACCGCGTGCCGGTGGGGCGCAGAAGAATTCACGACGAGCACCTTCCCCCGCGGGGGCACTCACGGGCACGGCGCGTACCACTTCCGGGCCAGACGAAAGGGTTCTCCTAACAATGATCGATACGGTGCTCGATGTGCTTGACGAGCGCCTTCACCGAGGGAAAAGATCTGCCGCGCACGGACTTCGAGTGAGACTTTCGAGCTACGCCTCGATCAAGTGCAGCCACGACGCACCGCTGGACGTGAAGTGCAAGTGCGCGGATGAGCGGGTTGCATGGCGAGCATCAGACCGCCGCGGAGGCCGTATCCCACCCTTCTCCGCTCGAGCCGTGTCGCCAAACTCTTTCTTCCCGAATTGCCGCACGGCGAGTCGCCCTCGTTAGAATGAGCCGCTAGGGGGGTCGGAGTAGGAATGCCCATTGCTGAGCACCCCCTCCACAGATCCCAGCGTGCGCAGTTAACGCACTGGGCTCTTCCCTCAGGTTCTGACGCACAGGCGTTGCTCGGGATACGGATGGAC
>Ga0073934_10003452_pt1 | contig 29101 bp, 32 predicted proteins | sample LarsenN4metaG_FD_76834 | JGI IMG/M metagenome (GOLD analysis project Ga0073934, IMG submission 76834) | Hot spring sediment bacterial and archeal communities from British Columbia, Canada, to study Microbial Dark Matter (Phase II) - Larsen... ... | reverse complement strand
GGCGAGGCCGAGTTGCCCGCCGAGTCCTTCTCGCACCACCACGCCGCGCCGCGCGACGTCCACTGCGCGAGTGCACTCGCCGGTGACGGCGAGCGCGGCTCCGGCTGCGAGGCATGCAGTTGCGGCGGCGCGCCCGCCGCTGTCGAGATGGGGTGCGGCGTAGCGGAGTGCTTCGTGCGGCTTGCCGGCGAACAAGCTCACGGCGGCTGCGCCGGCGACGATGTCGGCTTCGAGCGGGCTGCCCCCGGAACGCGCCACGAGGTCGTCGACGATTGCCAGAGCTCGCTGGGGCTGGCCGAGGTCCCACAGGAGGATCGATGCCAGCTCCGTCTGCGCGAGCACCGCGAGCTCGGGTGGCGCTTTGCGTTCACCGATGCTGTCGAGCAGCGCCGCCGCCTGCGCGCGCCCACCCTGTTCCTGGAGCACCTCGGCGAGCAGGAACGTCGCCCAGGCGTCGCCGTGCGCGCTCGCGGCACGCGCGAGCATCTCGGCGGTCGCCATGTCCCCCGCGAGCCGTGCCGCACGCGCCGCCTCGGTGCACTCGCGGGGCGGCACTGTGTCTCCCGCGACGATCCGCCACTTCGCCGCGAGCGGCTCGGCGAGGTCGCGACCGCACGCAGCGACGAGGCGGGTCGCGATGTCGGCACGGGCGACCGAACCCGCCGCTTGGGCGATCGCATGCGCGAACAGCGGGACTGCCGGCCGGACACGACCGGACGTCTGGTCGATCTCCGCAAGCCCGCAGCGTTCGAGGTCGGCGACGAGTGACCTGCCCACGATCTGCGCGGCGAGCGAAACGCGAAGCTCGCCTGCGACGGCGAGGACTGCGTACGCCTCCGCGACCGCGTCCGAGTAACGCGCCAGTACCGAACGCGCTCGGTCGGTAAGGGCGGACGAGAGCGGGATGGGACCGGTCGCTCGGAACAAGCCTGTGCGCTGCTCGAGCAGGCCGGTCCGTGTCGCGCTTCGCGTCGCCTCGACGAGGAATGCCGGCAGCCCCCGGCACGATCGCCACATCGACACGGCCGTCCCGCGGTGGACCGGGCCGCCGAGGAGGTGTTCGAGGAGCGTCGCGCAGTCATCGATCGAGAGCGGTCCGACGTCGATGCGTTCGACGACTCCGGTCTCCCACAGCCAGCGAAGCGCGCCCGGGACGCCTACGTCGGCATGGACGCCGAGCACGAGTTTCGCCTCGCCGTCGACGACGAGCGCCCTTGCCTCTTCGGCCGCGTCGTCGTCGAGCACGTGGGCGTCGTCGAGTACGACGACCTCGTGTGCGCGGGCGATGTCGGCCAGGCGCGCGGCCGATGCGACGCGATGCGCCGTGCGGTAGCCGTGCGCGCGTGCGATGGCGGCGGCTTCCACGAGGACGCTCGACACACCGACGCCGAAGGGGCCGACGACCGCGACGCCGCGACGGCGCGGCCCGGCGAGCATTCGCGTGATCGCCGCGACGGCATCGTCGCGGGCGACGAGCGCCGGTTCCCGCATGGCGTGTAGTGAAGCACGCCGGGCGAGCGTCTCGCGTCAGGGTGCCAGCTCACCCACCAGCCGCTCCGAGAGCTCCCACAGCCTCCGGGCGCGATCGGGATCGAGAGCCCAAGGCGCGTGCTCGTCGCTCACGTGGCAATCCTCGAGGTACTTCCCGGCCGCGGTCGTGGGCGCGGTCGTCGCTGCCCAGAGCGTGGTCGCGGCGCCGTCCTCGATCGACTTCGGTTCCGGCAGGCGCCCCGAAGCGCGCCTCGACAGCTCCATGTAGTCGTCGCGGGTGAGGTGCCGGCCGAGGTCGGTCACGATCATCCCCGGATGCACCGCGAACGCGTGGATCCCCTCGTTGCCGAATCGCCGTTCGAGCTCGACGGTGAACAGGATGTTCGCGGTCTTCGACTGCCCGTAGGCCTCCCACTTCTCGTACGGGCGGCGTTCGTAGTTGGGGTCGTCGAAGTCGACGTCGCTCGCGCGGTGGCCGGCCGAACTGACGTTGACCACGCGTGCGGGAATCGAGCTGCGCAGGGCGGGAACCAGGAGCAGGGTCAAGAGGAAGTGGCCAAGGTGATTCGTCCCGAACTGCATCTCGAACCCGTCGACGGTTCGCGTCAGGGGGCAGGCCATCACGCCGGCGTTGTTGACGAGCACGCCGAGCGTGTCGTGGCGCTCGCAGAACCACGCTGCGAACGCACGGACGCTCGCGAGTGACGCGAGATCGACGACGCCGACCTCCGTCGCTGCGCCGATCGCGGCGCGTGCCTGCTCACCGCGATGCCGGTCACGGACTGCGAGCACGACGTGATAGCCCTGCGCGGCAAGGGCGCGCGCGGTCTCGCGGCCGAGCCCCGTCGAGGCGCCGGTGACGAGTGCGACGTCCACGCGCGCCACGTTAGAGTCCGCGCATGGGACGCCTCCAGGACAAGGTCGCGGTCGTGACGGGTGGTGCGAACGGCATCGGACGCGCGTGCTGTGAACGTTTCGCGCAAGAGGGAGCGCACGTCGTCGTCGCCGACGTCGCCGATGCCGCGGGCAAGGAGACGGTTGCGGCGATCGAGGCACTCGGCCGCCGCGCGGTGTACGTGCATGCCGACGCGACGAGCGACGACGACAACGAGGAGGTTGCACGGCGCGCGGTCGACGAGCTCGGCGGCGTCGACGTGCTCGTCACGGCCGCGGGGGTGTCCCATGCCCGCTACGAGAGCGGCAACGTCGCGGCCGACCTCAAGCTGATCCAGGAGGCGGGCCCGGCCGCGGCCGACCCGGCCCGGACATTCGTCGACACGCCGCGCGCTGATTGGCAGCGCGTGCTCGACGTCAACCTCACGGGCACGCTGCTCGCGATCCAGTCGGCGGCGCGGCGGATGCTCGACGCAGGACGCGGCGGTTCCATCGTGACGATCGCGTCGATCGCGGCGAAGCATCCCGAGGCAGGTCCCGTCGCGTACGGGGTGTCGAAGGCGGGTGTGTGGATGCTGACGAAGCAGGCGGCGAAGTCGCTCGCGCCGGCCGGCATCCGCGTCAACGCGATCGGACCGGGATTCATCGACACCAACATGACGGCGATCGTCCGCGAGGCGGGATACTGGGACCTCGTGAAAGGGACTGTCCCGCTGGGCCGGATGGGGACGGCGCTCGAAGTCGCCAACACAGCGTTGTTCCTCGCGAGCGACGAGTCGTCGTACTTCACCGGTGAGATCCTGCACCCCGACGGCGGCTTCTACACCGACTAGGACCCCGCCCCACGATCGTTCTGGGCACGCTCGTCTCCGCGTGGGCGCGCGTGGGAGTGCCCAGAACGGGCGAGCGGGTAGGACGACCCCATGCCGAGATCGATCTGGAACGGCGCCATCAGCTTCGGGCTCGTGCACGCGCAGGGGCAAGGGCGAGGAGATCACGGTGACCGAGCGCGAGCCCGAGCGGGCGGAGGTCGTCGATCTGTTCGAGGCGTTGCAGGCGAGCCTCGAAGGCGCACGGCGCGGCGGGCGGTCGTCGGGGTCGCGCGCGCCGCAAGCGGGCCTCGTGAGGCAGCGGCGCTTGGCGCAAAACTGAAACACGTTCTAAAATCGGCGGACGATGGAGCGCCGTTTCCCGTTCCCGATCCCGTTCGGCTGGTTCCAGGTCGCGTACCCCGACGACCTCGCGCCCGGCGAGGTCACCGCGTTGCGCTACTGGGCTCGTGACCTGGTGTTGTGGCGCGACGAGGCGGGCGGCTTCCACCTCCAGGACGCGTACTGCCCGCACCTCGGCGCCCACCTCGGGGTCGGGGGAACGGTGCACGGCGCGCAGCTCGCATGCCCCTTCCACGGGTGGCGCTACGACGGCTCCGGCACCTGCACCAACATCCCCTACAGCGAGCGTACGAACCGGAAGGCGAAGCTGCGCACGTACCCCGTCGTCGTGCGCAACGGCTTCGTGCTCGCGTGGTACCACCCCCGCGACGAGTCACCGGGATGGGAGATCCCGGAGATCTCGGAGATCGGCGACCCGGACTGGTCCGACTACTACTCCTCGTCGTACGTGATCCACACGATCCCCCAGGAGATGTCGGAGAACGGCGTCGACCCCGCGCACTTCCGGTTCGTGCACGGGACGGAGACCGTCGCCGAGATGGAGAAGTACGAGACCGACGGTCCGTGCTCGGTGATGCTGTCGAAGCAGTCGTACGTCACGCCGCGCGGCACGACATGGGGCCGCATCGACGTGTACAACTACGGACCGGGCTTCTCGAAAGTGTGGTTCAGCGGGATCGTCGACGCGATCAACATCGCGACGACGACACCGATCGACGAGACGAAGACCCAGGTCCGGTTCAACTTCGTGGTGCGCAAGTTCGACGACGAACGCATGACCTCCACTGTTGCCGACGCATTCGTCAACGAGATCAACAAGCAGGTGCGAGAAGACCGGCCGATCTGGGAGAACAAGGCCTTCATCCCGACCCCGGCGCTTGCCGACACCGACGGCCCGATCCTCCAGTTCCGCAAGTGGTACAGCCAGTTCTACGCGGAGCCCTACGAGGTCGCGGGCTGACGCACGTAACTTCGCACCGGGGCGAAGTTGCAGTGACCGCGAGCTCCGCTCAGGGGTCGCCGTACGCCCGCGTGCGTTCCGCCAGCTCGACGGGCGCGCCGTAGCGGAGCCAGCGACCGCCGAACGCGATGGCGCAGCACGCGAACCATGTCCAGCCGAGCACGACACCGGCGATCACGTCGGTGACCCAGTGCACGCCGAGCAGCACCCGGGTCGCGGCGACCGCGCCGGCGGCCGCGCCGGCCGCCGCGAACAGCCATGCCCGCATGCGCTGTCCGCGGCGGCGGCCGAGGACGAGCGCGAACGCGGCGAACGCCGCGGCTGCCGCTGCGCTGTGCCCGCTCGGAAACGACGGGCCGCCGTAGCTTCCGAGCGGATCGATGTCGGGCCGGGCACGGTCGACCGCGTGCTTGACGACGTTGGTGATCACGCCCTGGCCGGCGAGCGCGAGCACGAGGAACGCGACGACGCCCCCGGGTCGGGCCCGCCGCAGCTCGACGAGTGCAACGACGAGGGCGAGCACGACGACGGTCGTCGTGGCGCCGAGGTCGGTGACCAGGCGCAGCACGTCGGTCGAGCGCGACGTCGCGTGCTCCGACGCCCAGCGAGCAGCGGACTCGTCGATGTCGGCGACTCCCCAGCGCGCGCGGACCATCCACAGCAGCACGCCGATCGTCGTGGCGCCCGCGACGAGCGCAACGGCCGAGGCGACCAAGGCCACGGACGTCGCGGATGCGGCTTGCGGCCGAGCCGACGCGACGCTGTGGAGCCAACCTCGCGCGCGAAGGCCCCGACGCACGAGCCGGCCCGTGGCCTGCGGCGATCCCGGGTCGAGCACCGGTTGCGCGGCCACGACGAACGCTGCCAGCAGGCCGACCAGGACCGCACACGCCGCGCACGCGAGCAGCACGAGCACGACACCATGTTTGCCGAACGGCCTTCCGTGAAAGGTACTTCGAGATGCAAACACCGACGGCGGAGGCGGGGACCGTCGAGGTCACCCCGTGAGCACCGCGCAGCGGGTCCCCGAGACGTTCGAGCTGACGGGCGACGACGCGCGCGAGACGCTGCTGCGGTGCGGGCGTAGGCGGCTCGTCGCCGACGCGTACCAACGCCTGCGCTCGGCCGACGGGTTCAGCCACGCCCGTTCGCTCGCGTACGCCCTCACGCTCGTGCTGGTGCAGTCGATCATCGCGACCGTCGGCCTGGCGCGGACGCTCGGTAAGGGGGGGATCACCGACGTCATCGTCCGCACGCTCGAGGCGGCAGCTCCCGGACCGGCCGGCGAGCTGCTCACTGACGCCGTGCAGCAGGCGAACGAGGCGGGCGCGTCGCGCGAGTACCTCGGACTCACCTTCGGGCTGCTCGGCGCGATCGTCACGGGTGCAACCGTCATGGGGCAGATGGAGCGAGCGGTCAATCGGCTGTACGGCATCGAGCAGGATCGCCCGACGGTCGAGAAGTACACGCGGGCGGTCGTTCTCGCCTTGACGGCGGGCGGGCTCTCCGTGGTGGGGTTCGTCGCGTTGGCATTGGGGCGTGCCGTCGGGGACGGACTCGACGACAGCGCCGTCGCGGACGCCTGGGCGTTCGCACGCTGGCCGCTCGCGCTCGTGGCGACGATGGCTGCGATGGCGTTGCTGTTCCGGCTCGCGCCGAACCGTCGACAGCCAGCGTGGTCGTGGCTCGCGTTCGGCGCGACCGTGTCGGTGGCAGGGTGGTTCGTCGTGACGGTCGCGCTGGCTGGCTTCTTCCGGTTGGGCACCTCGTTCGGCGACACCTACGGCCCGCTCGCCGGGCTCGTCGCGTTGCTGCTCTGGGCATTCCTGTCGTCGGTAGCGGTGCTGCTCGGTGCAGCGGTCGCTGCGCAACTCGAGGCGGTGCGCGCCGGCGCGAGCCAACCCGAGGATGCGACCAAGAACGAGCGCCCGGCGCTTGCTTCGCAGACCGCATCCGCAGCGTCATGACACGGCGACCGCCGTTTGATCCCCAAAATTGACGATTCGAGCGCGTCGCTCGAACGAGGACGATGGCAGCCGTGGCGAAGGTCCTCGAACGAGCCGCGCCCGCGGAGGCCGAGCCCGCGGCACCGCACGCGGGGCGGCGCGCCGCCGCGCGGACCATCGCCGCGGTCCTGCTCCTCGTCGCGCTGGGCGGGGCCGCGTTCGTGGTCGTGTCTCGTCGCGGGGCCGGTCCTGCAGTCGCGTACCCGGCCGAGTGGGATCCCCGGGTGGCGGAGTACGTCGAGTTCGTCGAGAACGAGCGGTTCCTCGACTTCGACCACCCGGTCGCGGTCGAGTTCCTGCCGGACGACGAGTTCGTCGAGCGAGCGCTGTCGGGCACGGACAGGGGCGAGGACGACGAGGAAGCGCTCGAAGGCGTGCTCGCGTCGCTGCGCGCCCTCGGTCTCGTCGCCGGCGACGTCGATCTCGGCGCCGCGCTGGACGGACACGTCGGCGAGTCACTTCTCGGCTTCTACGACATCGAGCGCGAGACGCTCGTCGTGCGGGGGACCGACCTCCGCGACCCGCGCGTGCGGACCACGCTGGTTCACGAACTGACCCACGCGCTCCAGGACCAGCACTTCGACCTCTCGGCGGTGCAGGAGCGCGTCGGCGACGGCATCGGCGCGTTCTCCGTCGAGGCGCTGATCGAAGGCGACGCGACCGTCGTCGAGGACGCGTACCGCTCGACCCTCAGCGCGCCCGAGCAGGCGCAGCTCGACACGGGTGCGCTCGACGGTGCGTCGAGCGCCGAGGTCCCCGAGATCATGCGGACCATGCTGAGCCTCCCGTACGTGTTCGGCGACTCCACAGTGCGCGTGCTCGGTTCGATCTCCGACCGGCTCGACGAGGCATACGACAGCGCGCCTGCGTCCGACGAGTGGGCGTTCGACCCGATCGCCTGGGTGCGGTCGGAACCGGCCGTCGAGGTCGACGAACCGAATGTGCCGGCCGATGCGACCGTCCTCGACAGCGGTGAGTTCGGTGCGCCGGCGTGGTTCGTCCTGCTTGCCGAGCGCATCGATCCCACGGCCGCGCTGCGCGCCGCGGACGGGTGGGGCGGCGACCGCTACGTCACGTACGACGACGGGCCCGTGTGCGCGCGGTTGCGCTTCGTCGGCGATACGCCGGTGGACGAGGACGAGATGGCGGCCGCGGTCGATGCCTGGGTTGCGGCGGGACCCGCAGGCGCCGCACGTGCAGGCCGTGACGACAACGGCGCCGTCTGGCTGGAGGCCTGCGATCCGGGACCGAGCGCGGCGGTGATCACCGGTCGCCATGTGGACGCGCTGATCCTCCCGATCGCCCGCGCTCGGTTCCTCGCGGACATGGTCCAATCCGGGGTCGCACCGGAGGAGGCGTGGTGCCGGGCTGATGCGCTGGTCGTCGCGGCGGGTGTCGAGCCGCTTCGCTTCGCCGACGCGCCGTTGCCACCCGACTTCGACGGCCGGCGAGCCGACCTCGAAACCGCGTGCCTGGCGCGCGCGGGCCGCGAGTCGTGACCTAGTAGCGCTCAGCGCGGCTCGCCCGTCGCGGGAAACCGTTCGCCGATGAGGCGCTGCAGCTCGAAGAATTCCGCGCGGCAGTCCTCGAAGGTCGTCGGGTCGCGGGCGGCGGCGTCGGCGAGGTCGCGAAGGCGTGCGAAGGCGTGCCGCACGTCGTCGAGGTCCGCTTGGCTCAAGTAGGCCACGATCACGGTCTACCCAGCATGGGCGCCGGTACGCTGCGAGCAGTGGGCGAGAGGTCGGTCGTGCTCGTGCACGGAGCGTGGCACGGGGCGTGGTGCTGGGAGGCCGTGCTCGAGGGGCTGGCGGCCGCCGGAGTGCGCGCGGCTGCCGCCGACCTGCCGTCGGTGACGCGGGGGAGCGTCGAGGTCGCCGACGACGCCGACCACGTGCGCGGCGTGATCGAGAGCGTCGGCGGGCCGGTCGTCCTGATCGGCCATTCCTACGGCGGCGCGGTCGTCACCGACGCGGGCACGCACCCGGCCGTCGAGCACGTCGTCTACATCGCGGCGTTCGCGCTCGCCGAGGGCGAGTCGGTGACTGCGAACGGCCTGACCGGCGGCGAGGAGATGGACCTCGGGGACGCGCTGCGGTTCGACGGCGACGTGGTGCACGTCGATCCCAAGCGCGCCACCGAGCTCTTCTACCACGACTGCCCGCCCGCCGTAGCGGCGGTTGCCGTGGCCAGGCTGCGGCCGCAGTCGATCGCGGCGATGACGAGCTGCCCACGCTCGATCGCGTGGCGCACGAAGCCGTCGACCTACGCGTTGTGCACCGACGACCGAGTGGTGCCCGTCACGCTCCAGCGTTCCAGTGCCGCCCGTGTTCCCGAGGTCGTCGAGTGGCCGACGAGCCACTCACCGTTCCTGAGCCGGCCGGAGCTCGTCGTCGACCTGTGCCGCGACCTCGCGCAATGAGCTCACGCGGGCGCAGTCGCTCGCCTCGTGGAAGTGGAAGGGGTCCATCAGGATCGGTCGGAGCCCGGCGGCCCGCGCGCCCGTGACGTCGAAGCACGGGGTGTCCCCGACGTACCACGCGTCGGCGGGTTCGAGGCCCATCTCGTCGAGCGCGATGCAAAAGATCTGCGGGTCCGGCTTCGCGACTCCGACGACCGTCGAGTCGATGACGGTCTCCACCTCGACGCCCGGTCCCGCGCCGCGCTGCGCGACCTCGGTGTCTCGGAGCTGCTGTTCGATCGTGCCCTCGGCGTTCGACACGATGCCGAGCCGCACACCGGTCGCCGCCAGTGCGCGCAGGCCGTCGAGCGCGCCCGGGACGACACGCGTCCACAGTGCGCCGACGGTGAACTCGTTGTCGAGGTGCGCGATCGCGTCGACTCGAAGCTCGTCGGGTACGCCGCACTCGGTCACGTACGCCTCGAGGTAGTACTGCCAGTAGTGCGGCCAACCTGTCTTGATCGTCTCGTCGTCGAGCCGGGCGGCTCCCGCGTAGTGCGCGCGGTCGAGCCTCTCGACCGACGGTGCGTACCCGGCACGAGCGAGCGCGCCGAGGATCCGGTCGTGGCGCGGCAGCAGCAGCACGCCGCCCACGTCGAGCAGCACGGCCTTGAGCGACATCGCTCCAAAACTAACGGAGCGGCGCAATCGCCCTGGTACCGTGCACGTATGGAGTTCCGCCGGATCAACGCACTTCCGCCGTATGCGTTCGCACAAGTCGACGCGCTGAAGGTGCAGCTCCGGCGAGCAGGCGAGGACGTCGTCGACCTCGCGTTCGGCAACCCCGACATCCCGTCGCCGTCCGTCGCGGTCGAGAAGCTCGCGGAAGCAGTCCGCAACCCTCGCAACCATCGCTACTCGACGAGTCGTGGGCTTCCGAAGCTGCGCCTCGCGGTCGCCGAGCTCTACGAGCGGAAGTTCGGCGTGACGCTCGACTTCGAGACCGAGATCTGCTCGACCATCGGGGTGAAGGAGGGCTTCTCGCACCTCATGCTCACGCTGGTCGGGCCGGGCGACACGGCGCTCGTGCCGAGCCCGTCGTACCCAATCCACATCTGGGGGCCGATCCTTGCCGGCGCGGGCGTCCACTACGTGCGGATGGGACCCGGCCAGGAGTTCTTCGCGAACCTCCAGGCGGCGTACGAGCAGGCCTGGCCTCGCCCGCGCGTCATCGTCGCGTCGTTTCCGCACAACCCGACGACCGCGTGTGTCGACTTCGCGTTCATGGAGCAGCTCGTCGAGTTCGCACGCGAGCGCGAGATCGTCGTCGTCCACGACTTCGCGTACAGCGATCTCGGTTTCGATGGGTACGAGCCGCCCTCGATCCTGCAAGTGCCGGGTGCGAAGGATGTCGCCGTCGAGCTCTACTCGATGACGAAGTCGTTCTCGATGGCGGGCTGGCGCATGGGGTTCCTCGTCGGCAACGCGGAGATGGTGGCCGCGCTCGCGAAGCTGAAGTCGTATCTCGACTACGGGTCGTTCCAGCCGATCCAGATCGCCGCGACCGTCGCGATGAACGAGGCTCCCGAGTTCCCCGACGAAGTCAACGCGATCTACCGCAGTCGCCGCGACACGCTGTGCGAGGGCTTGTGCCGGATCGGGTGGGAGGTCGAGAGGCCGAAGGGCACGATGTTCCTGTGGGCGCCGATCCCGGAGCCGTACGCGGAGATGACGAGCCTCGAGTTCGCGACGATGTGCGTCCAGGATGCCCGCGTCGCGGTCTCTCCCGGGTCGGGGTTCGGACCGGGCGGCGAGGGCTACGTACGGTTCGCGCTCGTCGAGAACGACAAGCGAATCCAGCAGGCGGTTCGCCAGCTTCGCAAGGGCCTCGAAAAGCTCGGCTGACCCCAGTTCTGGGCACGCGTATATCTGCTAGAGCGGAACTGGGAGTACCCGGAACGGGCGCGGGCGGGTGGCGCTACCCGGCGAGGCCCTCGAGGCAGAAGGCGACGGCGAGGTCGGCGACCCGATCGACCGGGTCGTCTCGCTCGACGAGGTAGTGCCTCGTCAGTTCCGAGACGACGCCGTGGATCGCGTGGGCGAGCATCTCGGGGTCCTGGTCGACGATCCGGCCCTCGACGATGCCGTCCTTGAGGTGCCGGATCGTGTCGGCAATGGCGATCTCTCGGTTGCGGCGCAGGACGGGCGCGAAGGTCTCGTCCGTTGCGGCGAACGCGATGATCGAGAAGTAGTCACGGTGCTCGCGGAACCAGGCGAGACTCGCTCGGATGCCGAGCTCGATGCGGCGGACGGGGTCGGGCTCGTCGCCGATCGCGTGCTGCTGGCGCTTGCGGAGGTCGTGGTTGGCCGATTTCAGCAGCTCGGTGAGCAGCTCCTCCTTCGAGGAGAAGTACCAGTAGAAGACGCCCTTGCCGACGCCGAGCGCCTCGACGACATCCGATACCGAGGTCGGGTGGTAGCCGCGTTCGGCGAACAGGCGCGCCGCGCAGTCGATCAGTTGCTCGCGGCGGTCGCGACCGCGCTGCGTGAGACGCCTGCGCATCGCCGTCACGGTAGCCGCCGACTTGACCAGCCGGTCAACGTCCGGGTGGTCGGACGGAGCTGCGACAGGTTCGTCATCACGTTCTCAGCAATCGTTCGCAGCCCCTTGACCTCGCGGACACGAAGGCTCAATGTGGGTCGTTCACGATGCGGGGGAACGGGGCCGCGAGGCCCACGGCGGCCAGAGAGAGGACCGGGCGATGCGGCGATTCCTCCGCCGGATGTGGCGCGATCTCGGTAACGGGCGGGCGGTCGACAACGCCCGCCGGAATGCGGACGACCTGATGCGTGAGCTGGCTGCCGTCGACGCGCTCGCGGCGCGCGTCGCAGCCCGGGGAGGGCGAGCCCACACAGGGCGTGCGCGCGCGGCGTAGCCTGCACAGGTGCTCTATTGGGTCATCAAGGCGGTCCTGACCCCCCTGCTGCACCTGTGCTTCCGGGTCCGCGTCGAAGGCAGGGAGCACGTCCCCCGCACAGGACCCGTGATCCTCGCCGCGAACCATCGCTCGTTTCTCGACTCGATCTTCCTGCCGCTCGTCGTTCGGCGGCGGGTGACGTTCGTGGCCAAAGCCGAGTACTTCGACGATCCGAAGACCGCATGGTTCTTCCGCGGCGTGGGTCAGATCCCGATCCGCCGCGAGGGCGGCAGTGCAAGCGAGCGCGCGCTCGACGCGGCGATGGACGTGCTGCGGCGTGGAGGAGTGTTCGCCATCTACCCGGAGGGCACCCGCACCCGCGACGGGTACCTGCACCGCGGGCACACCGGCGTCGCGCGCCTCGCGTTGCGGTCCGGCGCCCCGATCGTGCCGGTCGGGCTCATCGGCACCGACGAGGTGCAGCCCGTCGACCGCAAGCTGCCCCGCCTGTTCCGCCCGGTCACGATCCGCTTCGGGGAACCGATCGACTGTGCGCGCTACACGGGCGCTGCGCAGGAGCGGCTCGCGCTGCGCGAGCTCACCGACGAAGTCATGTACGACGTGTGCCAGCTCTGCGGCTACGAGTACGTCGACACGTACGCGACCCGCAAGGCGGAAGACTTCCCCACCGAGGTCGCGCACATCGCCACGTTCGAGGACGCCCGGCGACCCGAGACCGCCGCGTCGTAACGCGCGCTGCGGACGATCGTCCTCACCGTCCTCGTTCCGCTCGCTCCCAGTCTCTCGATCGCTCCACCGCGCGGCGCCACTGCGCGTGGCGGGCGTCGCGCTCGTCGACGGTCATCGCGGGCGTGAACGTCGCGGCAGCTTGCCACGACGCGTTGACCGCCGCCGCCGATTCCCAGACGCCCTCGGCGACACCGGCGAGGTACGCGGCGCCGAGCGCGGTGGTCTCCTGCGTCGCGGCCCGCCGGACCGGAACGTCGAGCAGGTCCGCTTGGAACTGCAGGAGCAGATCCATCACCGATGCGCCGCCGTCGGCGCGCAGCTCGGCGAGCCGGGTGCCGCTCGCGGCCGAGATCGCCTCGACCACGTCGGCCGTCTGGAACGCCATCGCCTCGACGGCCGCCCGCGCGAGATGCGCGCGAGACGTGCCGCGCGTGATCCCGACGATCGTGCCGCGTGCGTACGGATCCCACCACGGCGACCCGAGCCCGGTGAACGCCGGGACGAGACAGACGCCTCCGCTGTCGGGCACCGACGCCGCCAGCGGGCCGGTTTCGGCTGCCTCGGCGATGATGCCGAGCCCGTCCCGCAGCCACTGGATCGCGGCGCCGGTCACGAAGATCGCACCCTCCATCGCGTACGACACGTCGCCGGGCCCGAGCGACCACGCCACCGTCGTGAGCAACCCGTCGACGGGCTCGGGCAGCGTCGACCCCACGTTGGTCAGCACGAACGATCCCGTGCCGTACGTGTTCTTGGTCATGCCCGGTTCGACGCACGCTTGCCCGAACAGCGCCGCCTGCTGGTCTCCGGCGATGCCGCTGACCGGCACGGTGAGACCCGCGGCGCAGTCGGCGTGGGTCATCCCGAAGCGGCCGCTCGACGGGCGTACCTCCGGCAGGCACGCCGGCGGGACGCCGAAGAGCGCGCACAGCTCGTCGGACCACGCGAGCCGGCCGATGTCGTAGCAGAGCGTCCGGCTCGCGTTCGACGGGTCGGTCGCGTGCACGCCGCCGTCGGGTCCACCCGTCAGCCGCCACAGGAGCCACGTGTCGACCGTGCCGAACGCCAGGCCGGCATCCGCGGCGACACCGCCTTCGTGCAGCAGCCACGCGAGCTTCGTCGCGGAGAAGTACGGATCGAGCACGAGACCCGTGCGCGCCCGTACCAACGGCTCGTGCCCTTCCTCGCGCAGACGGTCGCACGTCTCCGCCGTGCGGCGGTCCTGCCAGACGATCGCCCGGTGGCGCGGCGCACCGGTGCGACGATCCCACACGACGACGGTCTCGCGTTGGTTGGTGATCCCGATGGCGGCGACTGTCTCACCGGCGGCGTCGAGCGTGCGTGCCACCTCGCCGAGCGTCTCGATCGTGACGCGCCAGATGTCGTCGGCGTCGTGCTCGACCCATCCCGGACGCGGGAAGTGTTGCGGGAACTCGCGGTACGCGGACGCGCGCGGCGTCCCGTGCTCGTCGACGGCGAACGAGCGCACGCCCGTCGTGCCCGCGTCGATGGCGATCACGCACGTCATTGGTCACCTTCCTCCTGCGGCGTGCCTCGATCCGGCTCGGTCGGCGCCTCAGTGCGCGCCAGCAACTCCTCGACGAAGCGCTCGTGGGCGGCGGAGCGGCCGAGCTCGAGCCGCAGCGGTCGGTGGCCGGCGGAGGTGATGCGCAGCCGCCGGCCCGGGAGCGGCGGGACCCGCTCGACGGTGATCTCGTCGAGCCGGTCCGCGAGCACGCGCCGGCGGGGGTGGCGCGTGAGGAAGCCGGTCGACCACAGCATCAAGCGGCGGGTCGTGAGCACGGCGTAGTCGCGCGTGCGCGCGGCGAACACCACGTTCAGGGGGCCGTCGATCGATACCCAGGCGCGGGCCCAGCACACGAGCTCCTCGCCCTTTTCCAACCGCTTCTCGGCTGCGGCGCGCAGGCGGCGCGCGGCGCGGCCTTCACCGAACGGGTCCGGCTCCGATGGAGTGCGCGGTGATGAATTCGTCGTGTCCATCGCGGGTCTCGGGGCCGGTCGCGGGGCAGGATAGGACAGGTCCCCCCAGGAGGTGACGATGCGGATCGGTGTTCTCACGGGTGGCGGTGACTGCCCGGGCCTCAACGCGGTCATCCGAGCGGTGGTGCGCAAGGGCGAGGGCGAGTACGGGCACAACCTCGTCGGGTACCGGCACGGATGGCGTGGCGTGATGCAGGGAGAATCGATCGATCTCCATGTCGCCGCGGTACGCGGGTTGCTGCCGCGGGGCGGAACCATCCTCGGGACGTCGCGCACGAACCCCTACAAGTCCGAGGACGGCGCGAGCAGGGTCAAGGCGACCCTGCGCCGTGACAACGTGCAGGCGCTGATCGCGATCGGGGGCGAGGACACCCTCGGGGTCGCGCACAAGCTCTCGACCGACGGGATCAGCGTCGTCGGCGTCCCGAAGACGATCGACAACGACCTCTCGGCAACCGACTTCACGTTCGGCTTCCACACCGCCGTGCAGATCGCCACCGACGCGATCGACCGGCTGCACACGACGGCCGAGTCGCACGACCGAGTCATGGTCGTCGAGGTGATGGGGCGGCACGCGGGGTGGATCGCGACGTACGCCGGACTTGCCGGGGGTGCCGACATGATCCTCGTGCCCGAGGAGCCGTTCGACATCGAGGAGGTCTGCGACCGCCTCACGCACCGCCACCAGCGCGGCGCGAACTTCTCGATCGTCGTGGTCGCCGAAGGCGCCGTCCCGACCGCGGGCACGATGGAGCTGGCCTCGGGTGAGGTCGACGAGTTCGGGCACGTCCGCCTCGGCGGTGTCGGCAACCGGATCGCGGAGGAGATCGAGCGCCGCACCGGGTTCGAGGCGCGTACCACGGTGCTCGGCCACGTGCTCCGCGGCGGGAGCCCGACCGCGTACGACCGCGTGATCGCGACTCGTTTCGGCATCGAGGCGATCGACGCAGCCAACGACGGCGACTTCGGCGTCATGGTGGCGTTGCGCGGCACCGACGTCGTTCGTGTCCCCATCGAAGAGGGCGTCGAGAAGCTGAAGACCGTCGACGACAAGCTCTACGACACCGCCGCCGTGTTCTTCGGGTAGGTGCGTCGAGAGACCCGCTCCTCGGGGCCCATCGACACCCGTCGGTAGGCTCGGCGGCGGATGGGCACCGCGTTGGACGAGCTGATCGAACTGTTGCACCTCGAGACGCTCGAGGTGAACCTGTTCCGCGGGCTGAGCCCCGACGAGAACCGCCAACGCGTGTTCGGGGGCCAGGTGGCCGGTCAGGCCCTCGTCGCAGCCGGACGGACGGTCGAGCGCGGCGTCGTGCACTCGTTGCATGCGTACTTCCTGCGGCCGGGTGACCCCCGCATCCCGATCGTGTACGAGGTGGATCGGATCCGCGACGGCAAGAGCTTCACGACCCGCCGCGTCGTCGCGATCCAACACGGCCGCGCGATCTTCAACCTGTCCGCGTCGTTCCACCTCGAGGAGCCCGGGCCCGAGCACCAGTACGAGATGCCCGAGGTTCCCGCGCCGGAAGCCCTCCCGACGATCGCCGAGCAACTCGCGCCGCACGAGGACAAGTTCCCGGAGGCGATGGTGGAGTGGATCAAGCGCGAGCGTCCGATCGAGACGCGCTCGACGAAGCCGCCGCGCTGGCTCGACCGCGACCCCGGGCCGCGCGAACCGGAGCAGCACGTGTGGTTCCGCGCCAACGGGGTGCTGCCCGACGACCCGTTGCTGCACGCGTGCGTGGTCGCATACGCGTCGGACCTGACGCTGCTCGATACCGCGACGATGGCACACGTGCGGTCGTGGGACGACGAAGGCTTTATGATCGCGAGCCTCGACCACGCGATGTGGTTCCACCGGCCGCTGCGCGCCGACGAGTGGTTGCTGTATCACCAGAAGAGCCCGTCCGCCCAGGCCGCGCGTGGCCTCGCGGAGGGCTTCATCTACCGGCGGGACGGTGCCCTCGCGGTGACCGTGATCCAAGAGGGCCTGATCCGACCCATGAAGTCGTGAAGCGACGAACGAAGCAAGCATGATCGATCTCCGGTCGGACACCGTCACGAAGCCGACGGCCGAGATGCGTGCCGCGATGGCGAGCGCGGAGGTCGGCGACGACGTCTACGGCGAGGACCCGACCGTCAACCGCCTCGAGTCGCTCGCGGCGGCGATGCTCGGCAAAGAGGCTGCCCTGTACGTGCCGTCGGGGACGATGGCGAACCAACTCGCGGTCCGAGTGCTCGGCCGGCCCGGCACCGAGGCGCTCTGCGGCGCTCGGGCGCACGTGTACCGCTCCGAGGGTGCGGCCGCCGCTCTCAACTCGGGTGTGCAGATGCGTCCGGTACCCGACGCCCACGGCCGCTTCGGTCCCGACGAGCTGACGTTCCCGCGCGCCGCGCACGAAGGTCCGCCGGTCTCGTTGCTGTGCCTCGAGAACACCTACATGCCCGAACACGGCCTCCCGTGGACCGCGAGCGAGATCGACGCGTGTGTCGAGGTGGCACGAGCCAACGGTGTCGCGGTGCACATCGACGGCGCGCGCATCTTCAACGCGGCGATCGCGCTCGGCACGCCGCCGGCCGAACTGTGCGATGGTGCCGACACCGTGATGTTCTGCCTCTCCAAGGGACTGGGCGCGCCCGTCGGGTCGGTGTTGTGTGGACCTCGTGACGTGATCACCGAAGCGCGCGCGCAGCGCCAGCGCTTCGGGGGAGCGATGCGCCAGGCCGGGGTGATCGCGGCTGCAGGGCTCGTCGCGCTCGAGACAGGCGTCGACGCGCTCGCACTCGACCACGAGCGCGCCCGGCGCCTGGCCGACGCGCTCGCGCAACGGTGGCCGGGCTCGGTCGATCCGTCGGCCGTGCGCACGAACATCGTCTGCGCGGACGCGACCGTGCTTCCCGACGCGTTCGTCGTCCGCCTGCGTAACCTCGGTGTCGCCGCGGGAATGCTCGACGCGCGCACGGTCCGCTTGGTGACGCACCGCGACGTCGACGACGCGGACGTCGACGACGTGATCAGCGCGTTCGACGCGCTCGCAACGCCGCCCTGACGATCGCGACGTCCGCGGCGCGCCGCGGCTCGGTTCCCGGCGTCTCGCAGATCAGCGGCGCGTGCCTCCACTCGGGCGCGCGCACGAACGATCCGAACGCGTCGACTCCGAGCTGACCGTCGCCGAGGTTCGCGTGGTGGTCGCGGCCCGACCCGAGCGGGTCGTGCGAGTCGTTCACGTGCACCACGCGTATGCGCGACGGGCCCAACTCCCGGACGTCGGCCCGCAGCCGGCCGAGCCCCGCGGGTGTCGTCCATTCGACGCCCGCAGCCCACAGGTGGCACGAATCGAGGCACACTCCGACGCGCTCGTCCGCGCCGCACGCCTCGACGAGCGCCGCGACATCGCCCACGCGCCGGGCGAGCGACCGTTCGCCACCGCCGGCGGTCAGCTCGACGGCGACCTCGCTCCCGGGAACCGTGTCGAGGAGGTGCAGCAGTGCCGTCGCAGCCCGGCGACGAGCGGTCTTCCGGTCCGGGCCGACCGTGCTGCCGGCGTGCACGACCACCGACGTCGCGCGGAAGCTGCGGGCGCGCCGGAGCGCGAACTCCAATGAGCCGCACGAACGTTCGAAGACGCGGTCGTCGGGCGCTGCGAGGTTCACGAGGTACGGCGCGTGCACGAACCTCGGCCAGTGCCGTTCGTCGCACGCGGCCGCGAACGCCGCCTCCTCCGAGGCGTCGGGATCCGGCACGGCCCAACCGCGCGGGTTCGACGGAAACACCTGCAGCGCAGTGCACCCGGTTGCCTCCGCGCGCGCCACGGCCCGCAGGAGCCCGCCCGACACCGCCGTGTGCAGCCCGACCGGGCGGAGCGACATGGACCACTACGGTACGCAACGTGCTCGTCGACGAAGTCCCCGATCGCGCGCTCGCGATCTATGCCCATCCGGACGACCCCGAGATCTCCGCGGGGGGGACGCTCGCCCGGTGGGCCGACCGCGGCGCCGAGGTGCACGTGCTCGTCACGACTCGCGGCGACAAGGGCAGCAGCGACCCCGCCGTCGACACCGCCGAGCTTGCGCGCGTCCGCATCGGGGAGAGCGCGGCGGCGGCTCGGGTGCTGGGCGTCAAGGCGGTGCACCACCTCGACCACGCCGACGGCGAGATCGAGGACGACCGGGAGCTGCGCGGCGAGATCGTCCGTTGCATCCGGCAGGTGCGGCCCGACGTCGTCCTCGGCCCCGACCCGACCTCGGTGTTCTTCGGCGACGCGTACATCAACCATCGCGACCACCGCGTGACGGGATGGGCGGTCCTCGATGCGGTGGCTCCGGCGTCGGGCAACCCGCACTACTTTCCGGAACTGCTCGCGGAGGGCCTCGACGTGCACCAGCCGCGCGCCGTCTACCTGTCGGCGACCTTCGAACCAAATGTCTGGGTCGACATCGGCGACACGCTCGACCGCAAGGTGGAGGCGTTGTTCTGCCACGCGAGCCAGCTGCGCGAGACGGGCGAGTGGTTCCGGGAGTTTCTGCGCGAGACCGCCCAGGCGGCGGGCCACGCGGTGGGCGTCAGCTACGCCGAGGCGTACCGCCGGATCGTGCTCGCCTAGGCGGGGCCGCACCCGGCGGGTGGGCACGCCACTCGGATTGCGCGCGCAACATCAGGCCCGCGACGACTCCGGCGCCCCCGGCCGCGAGCACGGTGCCGGCGAGTGCGCCTCCGAGCAGCCGCACGTCACACGACGCGCGGTCGATGTCGTAACCCGGGACGTCGTCGAGCAGGCGTTCGGCAACCGTCGGTGTCTCGCTGCACGAGGTGTCGACGAGACCCCACCCGATGGTCCCGCCGAGCAGCCCGGTCACGACGATCCCCGCGAACGCCAGCGCAAGCGTGCCACGACGGGGCGCGTTCGGGTGCGACGGCGGCGCGTCGCCCGGCTCCCGGGAGCGGCGACCAGACGGGCCCGCGACCTCGACCACTGCCGGCGATCGTACCCACTGCCTTCCGGCCCGCCCGATCGGCGGACACGCGAGCGCGAGAATGGCCGCGCATGACGCTTCGGGACTGGACGGTGGCCGGCGGGCTGCTCGAGACCGCGGACGGCGTCCTGCTCGTGCGCAACCAGCGGCGAGGCGGCGTCGAGGACTGGAGCACTCCGGGCGGCGTGATCGACCCCGAAGATGCGTCGCTCCTCGCGGGCTTGACGCGCGAGGTCGAGGAGGAAACGGGATTCCTCGTCAGCGAGTGGGCCGGACCGCTCTACGAGGTGATCGCGCTTGCCCCCGACATGGGCTGGCGGATGCGCTGCGAGGTGTACCTCGCCATCGCGTTCAGCGGCCGCTTGTCGATCGCAGACCCCGACGGCATCGTCGTGGAAGCGGCGTTCGTCCCCACCGAGGAGTGCGTCGACCGGCTCGCGTCGTGCGCCCCGTGGGTGCGCGAACCGCTCGCGGCGTGGCTCGACGAACGCTGGGAGCCCGGTACGGGGCGCGGGTTTCGTTACGAGGTGCGTGGAACGATCCGCGACGAGCTGCGCGTCGTGCGCCAGTAACACTGTGCCCACGCGCCGGGAGGCATCCATTCTCCACGTCGACCTCGACGCCTTCTTCGCGTCGGTCGAGCAGCTCGACGACCCGGCGTTGCGCGGGCGGCCGGTCGTGGTCGGTGGCCTCGGCAACCGCGGCGTCGTCGCGGCCGCGAGCTACGAGGCGCGTTCGTTCGGCGTCCACTCGGCGATGCCGATGGCCCGGGCACGCCGTGCCTGCCCCGAAGGTGTCTTCCTCGCACCGCGGTTCGATCGCTACCACGCGAAGAGCCACGAGGTGATGGCGATACTGCGTTCGGTCACGCCGCTCGTGGAACCGCTGTCGATCGACGAGGCGTTCCTCGACGTCGCGGGGGCCCGCCGACATCTCGGCGCCGGTCACGACGTCGCGGCGCGACTCCGCGCCCGTCTGCGCGCCGAAACGGGCCTGGCGGCGTCGGTCGGCGTCGCGACCACGAAGTTCCTCGCGAAGCTCGCGAGCGACATGGCGAAACCTGACGGCTTGCTCGTCGTCGCGCCGGGCACCGAAGAGCGCTTTCTGACTCCGCTCCCGGTGTCTCGATTGTGGGGTGTCGGTCCCGCGACCCTACGCAAGCTGCATCGCATCGGAGTCGTCACCATCGGCGACGTCGCGAAGCTTCCCGTCGAAGCGTGCGTCGGCGCCTTGGGCAGCGCGCTCGGTCGTCATGTCCACGCGCTCGCCCACAACGACGACCCGAGGGAGGTCGTGCCCGACCAGGAGGTGAAGTCGATCGGTGCTGAGGAGACGTTCGCAGCGGATCTGCACGAGCGCGCGGCGTGCGACCGCGAGCTCGTCCAACTCGCCGACAAGGTCGCGCTCCGCCTTCGGCGCGCGCGAGTCGCGGCGCGCACGGTGACACTGAAGGTTCGCTTCGGCGACTTCGAGACGAGAACGCGCAGCCGTACGTTGCCGCTCGCTACCGACGCGAGCCGCCTCGTCCTGGAGACGGCGCGCTCGCTGCTCGACGAGTTCGACACGGCTCGCGGCATCCGCCTCCTCGGGATCTCGGCGTCGCAGCTCGGCGCCCCGCCACCCGTGCAAGGCGTGCTCGATCTCGACGGTGCCTCCGGCGAACCCGACGGTACCCGCCGGGCCGCAGCCGAGCGCGCCGCCGACGAGGTGCGCGCGCGGTTCGGCGAGCGCGCCGTGCGACCGGCGGTGCTCGTCCGACCCGTGGAATCGACGAACGTGGACGCGACATGACGCTCCGCGTCGGGCTCGTTGGGTGCGGTCACATCGGAACGGTCCATGCGTATGCGCTCCAGCAGCTCGCCGATGCCGCGCTGGTCGACGCCGCGCTGACCGCAACGTTCGACGACGACCCGGCGCGTGCCGCGCGAGTCGCGAAGCGGCACGGGGGCGCGCCGGCGGCCTCGCTGGCGGCGCTGCTCGATGCCGTCGACGTCGTGTGGGTCTGCACCTGGACGGCCGGTCACGAGGGCGTGGTGTCGGCCGCCGCCGAGCGCGCACTTCCGGTGTTCTGCGAGAAGCCGCTCGCGCCCGACCTCGCAGCCTGCGAACGGATCGCGGCCGCGCTCGAACGTGTTCCCCACCAGGTGGGGTTGGTGCTGCGAGCTGCACCCGTGTTCGCGAACGCCGCCGAGATCGTGCGCGAGCGCCGGTACGGACGTACGCTCGCGACGACGCTGCGCGACGACCAGTACTTCCCGATCCAAGGGATGTACGGCTCGACTTGGCGCAAGGACGTCGCGTGCGCGGGCGGTGGAACGCTCATCGAGCACTCGATCCACGACGTCGACGTGCTGCGCTGGGTGCTCGGCGACCCGGTGACCGTCAGCGCGCGCGTCGCGTCGCGATTCGGGCACCCGGGCATCGAGGACACGGCTGCGGTCACGTTGACCTATGACGACGGTTCCGTCGCGCAGCTCACGAGCGTTTGGCACCAGGTCCTGTCCCGTGAGTCGAGCCGGCGCCTGGAGATCTTCTGCGAGTCGGCGCTGCTGTGGACCGACGACGACTACCTCGGCCCGCTGCACGTCGAGACGAGCGAAGGTTCGTACACCATCGAAGGCGAGCTACCCCCGTGGGCCGATCGCCTGACCGTCCCGGAGGTCTTCGCCAGGGCGCTCGCGGCCTACGCCGCGCCGACGAAGGCGTTCCTCGACGGGCTCGCGGCGGGCGCGGGGCCGGCTGCCGGGTTCCCGCGCGCCGCCGACGCGCTCGCGGCGCATCGGCTCGTCGACCTCGCATACCGCTCCGCCGCCGGCGGCGGCCTCGTGGAGCCGGTCCCGGGGGTACCCTGACGCGGGCGCGCGTTGTTGGGGCGGGCAGGGCGCGCGAGAATGATCCAGCAACCCGTGCCGGACGCTCGTACCGGCGATCGTGAAGGACGTTCATGCCGCTCTCCGAGGAAGAGCAGAAGATCCTCAAGGAGATCGAGGCGCAGCTCAACGCGACCGACCCCGAGCTCGTCGAGCAGGTCTCGCGGACGACGCTGTACCGGCATTCGGCGCGTGTGATCAGGTGGTCGGTGTTCGGGTTCGTGGCCGGCCTCGCGTTGCTCGTGCTGACGTTCGCGAACAATTTGTTCTTCGGTGTGCTGGGCGCGGCGATCATGCTCTTCTGCCTGCTCGTGATCGAGCGCAACGTGCGCAAGCTGGGCAAGGCGGGGCTCGAGTCGCTCACCGGCGGCCTCCGCGCGGGTGGAGGGCTTCGCGGGTTCTTCGGCGAACGCGGGCGCGCCTGGCGGGAGCGCTTCCGGCGCGACGACAACTAGTCGTCCGGTGGACTACACCGCCGCCCAGGCGGGGCGCCTGACCGGGTGCACGCCTTCGCAGCTCCGCCACTGGGCGGCGAGCGGCCTGCTCACCCCGGGCGGAGCGAACGGATACGACTTCCGGGACCTCGTCGCGCTGCGCCTCGTCCGCTCGCTGCTCGACGCCGGCCTGCCGACGGCGCGTGCCCGGCGGGCGGTCGAGGCCCTGCGCGCGGCCGGCGACGATCTCGCGAGCCTGCGCTTGGTCACCGACGGTCGCGACGTGTGGCTGTGTCAGGACGACGGTCAGATCCTCGACGCGTTACGCCACGGACAGCTCGCGCTCTTCGTGGCCGTCGATCGGCTGGCCGCCGACGTCGAGGCCGAGGTGCGATCGTTCGACGCCGAACGCGATGCGTTCGTGCGCGCGCTCACCGAGCGCGAACAGACCACCGCCTGACGGGCTCAGTCGGTGTCGTCTCGGTAGCGGCGCGGGTCGAGGCGGCGTGCCCACCGTCGGAGTTTGGGAACGCGCGCCCACAACGCCTTGTCGATCTCGTCCGAGTGCCGCCACGCCTCGTCGGCCTGGGCGTCGCTCGGCGCGCGCGGTGCGAACATCGCGATCGTCTGCAGCTTCGCGAGGTGCACGAGCGGTGCGCCCGCCTCGCCGGCGCCCTGCGCGGGCGCGTAGCGCAACGCGAACTCGGTCGCGGTGGCGGACGGCTTCGGATCGATGCCCGCTTCGGCCAGATGGTCGAGTGCCTGAGCCCACGCGCCCAGCACGCGATCGCGCGCGTCGCGCCCGTGCCGGCGGTGCCATCGCCGCCGGTACGCCAGGGCGACGAGCACCGCGACGACCGCCGCGCTGATCAGCACGACCGACGCGGCGAGCGCCACCACGGTTGCCAGGATGCGCTCGCCGGCACTGCGGTCGTCGTCGCCCGCGCTCGGCGCGCCGACCTGAACCTCGGGGTCGTTGAACGGCGCGCGCGCGGATGTCGGGGTCGTCGAGCCGGGAACGGCGGTCGTGCCACTCGTCGAGCTCGTCGACTCCGGCGGAGGGTCGGGCGCGCCGATGACGCCGGCGCCGCCTTCGATCGTCGGCTCGCGGATGCCCGGCGTCGGGTCGAACGGCACCCAGCCGATGCTCGCGAGGTAGACCTCGGGCCACGCGTGCGCGTTGCGGTTCCGGACCTGGTAGCGGCCGTCGCCGAGATCCTCCCCCCGGTTGTAGCCGACGGCGATCCGCGTCGGTAGCCCGACCGACCGTGCCATCGCTCCGTACGCGGTGGCGAACTGCTCGCAATACCCGCGGCGCACCTCGAACAGGAAGTCCTCGAGCGTGTCGATGTCCTGCGCGCGGGCGACATCGAGGTCGTAGGTGAACTCGGGGTTGCGCCCGAGGTAGTCGCGCAGCGCCGTCGCCTTCTCGTAGGGAGTCCGAGCCGCGGCAGTCACCTCGCGCGCGAGGTCGCGAATGCGTGCGGGGAAGTCGTCGGGGAGCGCGACGTAGCGTTCGAGGTCGGCGGGATCGACCGGATCCGACGCCGCGAACTCCGCATCGGTCGGCGTCGCGACGATCGACTGCACGGAGTACCGCACACCACTCAGTGGAGCGTCGTTCTCGAGGTAGAGGGTCAGTGACTCGCGCACGACACGGGCGTTCTCCAAGCTGACCGCGATCGGGCGGTACGCAGCCGGCAGCCAATGAGGATCTCCGGCGGCGATCTCGTATCGCTGCTGGACGATGATCGACGTCGGCGACTCCTCGGGGTCGGGAATGTCGCTCGCGTTGGAGCCCTCGTCGTTGAGCGTCCAGACGTTGCCGTCGTAGGTGTCGAGGCCGATCACGCGCCAGTACGACGGAGCGTCGGACTGCACGGTCATCACGACCTTGTCGGGGTCGTCGCGCAGCTTTGCCTGGATGTTGACGATCGGGGTGGTCGCCGACAGCAGGCCGCTGCCGCCGTCGCCATCGCCGAGCGAGCGGTAGTCGAACCACGCGTCGCTCCGAGCGCCGGGCAACTGCGGGCCGATGAGCGCGGCGATCGTGACGACGGCCGCGGCAGCGGCCGAGCCGCCGGCGACCAGTTGCGAGCGCCGGGCCGCGGCGGCGTGGAACCAGCTCCGCCGGTCGGTCAGCTCGGCGCCGTTGAGCGCGAGCAGGTAGGCGGCGATCGCGATCGCGTACGCGCCGGTCGTCGCCACCCACGACCCCTCTCCGAGTGCCGCACACGCGACGAACAGCACCAGGCTCGGGGCGACCGCACCGAGCGAGACCTCGAGGCGCCGAGCCGACCACTCCGCGATGGCGCCGGCGACGAACAATGCGAGCAACGCGAGCAGCAACGCGCTGCCCCGTGGGTCCACCGGAACGACCGCCGTTCGCAGTTCGTGTGTCGCGTTCCCGAGATCGGAGAGGTACTGGCGCACGGTTTCGCCGGTGGGTAGGACGCCTCGCAAGGTGTGGGGCTCGATGGTGTAGGCGCTGAAGACGATCCCGACTGCGAGCAGTGAACCGAGGACGGCGAGCGCGTTCCACCGTCGCCGGTCGGCGAAAGCGACGACGGCGTGCGGGGACACCGCCGCGAACGCAGCCGCAAACGGCCACGCGCTCGCGGCGAAGACGCGTGCGAGCCCGACCGCGACGGCGGCAGTCAGCCCCGCGCGGGCGATGCCGACGAGGCGAGACGAGCGCTGCGTTGCCACCGGAGCACTTCCTGGTTCCACGATGCGACGAAGGATTCGTGTGGGCCGTACGAGACGAGCACGGGGCGGAGGCGTCGGGTCCGGCTCGGAGCGACCGCCCAGTCGTCGAAGGTCGACACGATCGCGAGCGTGCCGCCCGCGCGCACGAGCACGGCGAGGGCGCCGCCGTCGTCGGCCCGGATCCGGCCCATGACCGCGACGAGCGCACTCGTTCGACGGCGAGCCAGCGCGGCGCCGATGCGGTCGGGGCCGTGCGGCTGCACCACCGCGAGCTCGTCCATGACGCTCACGAGGTGGCGCCGTCCCGGCGAACCGACGACCACACCCGAGCTGTACACCATCTCCCAGGGCCGCCCCGCGCGTTCGAGCGCGGACGCGACCGACGCGCACGCTTCGACGGCTCGCTCGAACGACGAGCGGTCGTGCGCCGCCGCGCGCACGTCGAGCAGGAGGAGCACCGGCGACCGGCGCCGCGCTTCGTTCTGGCGCATCATCAACCGGTCGCGTCGCGCGGTGGACCGCCAGTGCACGCGCCGGAGGTCGTCACCCGGCGCGTACTCGCGCAGCGTGAGGAATTCGCCGGTCGAGTCGAGGCGCCCGCGCGCGCGCGGGTGATCGCGGTCGAGCTCGGTCCCGGCGAACTCGGGTAGCGGGAGCACGTCGAACACGCGCGGGTAGACGATGACCTCCTCGGCGGCGAGCACTCGCCGGGTGCGACTCGCGAGTCCGAACGCGTCCGCCACTGTGGCTCGCAACGGACCGAGCTCGAACCGCCCCCGACGGTCGGTCGGCACTCGGTACGCGGCGCGGGCGACCGCGCCCGGTGGCAGCGGAGCGAGCAGGAACCGTGCGGACCGGCGACCTCGGTCGAACGCGTCGGAGACGGCCGTCGTCACGGGCCGACCCGCGACCGCCTCCACCACGAGGTCGACACGCCCGTCGATACCGACCTGGAGCCGCTCGCGCAGCTGGCGCCGGGCGACGAGCACCGGCGCGTGTGCTCGCACCCACCACGCGCTTCCCGCGAGGAGGAGCAACCCCGCGACGCCGAGCACGACGAGCTGCACCAGACCGAGGACGCGTGCGCCGACCAGCAGGCCGACCGACCCTCCGAGGACGGACCAGCCGCGCCTGGTCAGCACCTCAGGCGCCTCGGGCCGACGGCACCGCGACCGAATCGAGCACCGACGCGAGAACGTCGGAGGTGCTCACACCGCGCATCAACGCTTCGGGTGACAACACGAGCCGGTGCTCGAGCACCGCAGGCGCGAGCGCCTTCACGTCGTCGGGTGTGACGTACTCGCGGCCGACGCTCGCGGCGAGCGCGCGTGCGGCGCGCTGCATCGCGAGCGCGCCGCGGGGGCTCACCCCGAGCAAGAGGTCCCGGTGACGGCGCGTCGCGTCGGCGAGGTCGACGATGTAACCCTTCAACTCGGGCGCGAGGTGCACGCGTGCGAGCTCCTTCGACCAGGTGGCAACGGTTTCGGGATCGGTGATCGCCGGGAGGTCGTCGATGGCGACGGGATGCTCGCCGTGGGAGTCGAGGATCGAGAGCTCCGCGTCGCGGTCTGGGTAGCCGATCTTCAGTCGCAGGAGGAACCGGTCGAGCTGTGCCTCCGGCAGCGGGTAGGTGCCTTCGAGCTCGATCGGGTTCTGCGTCGCGATCACCATGAACGGCGTGGGCAACCGGTAGGTCACCGTGTCGACGGTGACCTGGCGTTCCTCCATCGCCTCCAGCAACGACGACTGCGTCTTGGGTGACGCGCGGTTGATCTCGTCCGCGAGCACGACGTTTGCGAACACGCCGCCGGGGCGGAACTCGAAGTCGCTGCGCGCGCGGTCCCACACGGACGCGCCCGTCACGTCGGACGGCAGCAGGTCGGGCGTGAACTGGATGCGCCGCCACGAGCCGCCCGTCGTGCGGGCGATGGCCTTCGCCAACGACGTCTTGCCGACCCCGGGCACGTCCTCGATGAGCAGGTGACCTTCCGCGAACAGGCACACGAGCGAGAGGTGCACGGCGCGACGCTTGCCGCGCAGGACCAGCTCGAGCTGGCGCGCGAGGTCGTCGAAGAGCTCCTTGAACGACGGATCGGGACGGGGAGCAGCCTGCACGCAGTCATCCTCCGAGGACGGGGGCCCGCTCGCCCATGCAGGCTGTGTCTGCCCCCGGGACGACGACCTGCGAGCACACGCTACCGTGCGCCGGCGATGCCGAACGCACGCGTCCGTGTGACGCTCGAACCACGCTTTTGGTTCCGCGTCGTGTTCGCGGTACTCACGCGGCCCCACCTGTGGTGGACGGCGCTGCGGCAGTTGGCCGCCGTTGCCCGACGTGGGTGGTGGCGCTCCCGACCGTTCGCGCCGGTGCCCGACCCGGGCTATGTCGGCTTCCGCCTCGAGACCGCGTACGGCCGCGACGGCGTGGCTCGGGTCGCCGACGTCGTGCGGTACCTCGAGTGGTGCCGCCGGCGCTCGGGATGACCGTCGCTACACTCTGCGCACCGGAGGCGCCCAAGAAGGGTGGACCTGCGGTCAGGGAGGTGACGGGACCGCATGGCTCGGGCGCTCTTGCTGAACGCGAGCTTCGAACCGCTGTGCGTGGTGTCATCCCGGCGCGCCGTCGTGCTCGTGCTCAAGGACAAGGCGGAGATCGTGCACCGCAACGGAGCCGAGTTCCGGTCGGAACGCCGGACCGTGCCCGTCCCGAGCGTCATCCGGCTCGTGCACTTCGTCCGCGTGCCGTATCGCTCGACCGCGCCGCTCTCCCGGCGAGCGGTGTTCGCGCGTGACGGCCACCGGTGCCAGTACTGCGCGGGCCCGGCCGAGAACCTCGACCACGTCGTGCCCCGATCCCGGGGCGGCACGCACACGTGGGACAACGTGGTCGCGTCGTGCCGCTCTTGCAATGCGCGCAAGGAGGACCGGTTGCCGCACGAGTGCGGCATGACGTTGCGCAGGCCGCCCTCCGCGCCGCACGCGACGACGTCGCTCATCGCGTCGGCCGGTCCGATCGACCCCGAGTGGCAGCCGTACCTTTCGCGCCTCCAGCGCGTTCCGGCCTGACCTACTTGGCGCGCTTCTTCAGCGCCTTCCGAAGCTTCGCCATCTGCCGCTCGAGGGCGGCGATGCGATCGTTGAGACCGGTCGACTCGTGCATCGCCTGGGCAGCGGCGAGGAGTTGCTGCGCATCCTCGCGTGCGATCTCGCGGATGCCTCGTGCGGTCACGTGTGCTTCCCGCCTGATCAGATCGGCCTCGTGCTCGGCGCGCTCGACGATGTCGCGCGCAGTCGCATCGGCTTCCTCGCGCAGGCGGGCGGTCTCGCCGACCGTGTGGTGCAACAACCGCTCGGCATCGGCGTGCGCGACGTCGCGAAGGGCCTGCAGCTCCTCACGTGTCACGCGCAGCGCATCTCGCAACTCACCGGCGGCGTGCTCGAGCTCGGCAAGCACGGCGCGGGTGCCCGAGAGCGCTGCGGTCTCGCGTTCGAGCGCGGCGCGTGCCTCGTCGCGTTCCCCGGT
>Ga0073934_10003451_pt1 | contig 29106 bp, 22 predicted proteins | sample LarsenN4metaG_FD_76834 | JGI IMG/M metagenome (GOLD analysis project Ga0073934, IMG submission 76834) | Hot spring sediment bacterial and archeal communities from British Columbia, Canada, to study Microbial Dark Matter (Phase II) - Larsen... ... | reverse complement strand
TCGTTTTTGCCGCCACGGTGCGCGCTTGCATGGAGTTGGAAAACCCCGAGGTGACTCGTGCCATGGCGGGTGCCTTCACGAAAGTTTCTCCAGACCAGCAGGTGGTGCTCCTCGAATCTCTGGGCTTGCGGCGTGACGACGCGGCCCTTGCGACCATCACCGCAGCCGCCAGGGACGGTGCCAAAGCCGTTCGTCTGGCGGCCCTCAAAGCTCTGCCAATGACGGGCCGGGCCGAGGCGGCTCCAACCCTTGTTCGGTTCCTCGCCGACCCGGACAAGGACTTTGCCCAAGCCGCTCAGGCGAGTCTGGCGGCTCTTCCGGGAGAGGCTGTGGACAGGGCCGTGCTCGCCTTGCTGGCTAACACGGACCCCGGCCTGAGGGTGACCGCCCTTGACCTCATGGCTCGCCGGCGCATGACGGCGAATCTTTCCGAGGTCGTCAAAGCCACCAGCGATCCGGACAGCAGGGTTCGGTCCACCGCGATGCGCCGGATGGGAGAGTTAGCCGGCCCTTCTGACCTCCCGCTCTTGACCGGCCTGATCATGAAAGCGGAGACCTCTCAGGAATTGGACGCCGCCGAGCAAGCGGTTAGCGCCGCTTGTGCCAAGGCAGACAACCAGGACGCCGTGGCCCGCCAGGTCGCCGCATTGTTGCCGCAAGCCAACCCGGCTCGAAAAGCCGCCCTCTTAAGGGTCCTGGCCTCGATCGGGAACAAGCTGGCCCTCGATGCGGTCCGTGCGGCGGTTCGGGATACTGACGCCTCGGTGCGCGACACCGCCATCCGCTGCCTCGGAGATTGGAAAACGGCGGATGCCGCCCCGGATCTCCTCGCCCTGGCCAGGTCCAGCACGGACGCTACGGAGAAAAAACTCTGCCTGCGCAGCTACCTGGGGCTGGCCCGCAACACCGACCTGCCGGCTGACCAGCGGCTGGCCATGTGCCGGGAAGCGGTCAGCCTGGTGCAGGCGGCCGATGAAAAGCGGATGCTGTTGGCGGCTTTGGGAGGCATTCAGACTGCGGCCTCGGTGCAACTCATCGCCCCACACCTGGCCAGCGCGGATACCCGCGAAGAGGCGGCCACCGCCATCGTCACCATCGCCGAGCGGCTGGTGCGCAGTCAGCGAAACGCCGACCAGGCCGCCCGGCTGGTCGAGCCCTTGGAAGCGGTGGTCAAGCAGACCCAGAACCCGGAACTGGCCAGACGTGCCTCCGAGGCGCTCAAGCAGGCTCGAGCCAGGGCTGCTGGCGCTGCCCGGTAGCCCGAAACCCCTGCCGGTTCAGGCACGCCCCCGCGCAAGACTGGCTTGACGGCCTGGGGTTTTGTGGTGTTTTGAGGTCATGCGAACAATGCGTGGAAGACGTTTCTGGGTGCTCTCGACCTTGCTGGTAGTGCCATGCGCACTGTGGACGGGGTGCAGCAGTTACTACAGCGTCACGGATCCGGCGACAAAAAAAGTCTTCCACACTCCCAAGGTCACCTACAACAAGAGACAATCCTCCGTGACTTTCGTGGATGCCCGCACCGGCATGGTTCTCTCAGTGACCAATGCTGTGGTCACCAAACTCACGCGCGATCAGTTCAACAAAGCCCTCTGGTAATTTGCCTGCGACGACAGCGGTTGGCCAAACAGGGGAGGGACGTGCCCCCTTCACACGAGGTCAATTGCCTTTGGCCGCCGCTCCCAAGTCGGCTTTGATTTCAGAAAGCATGGCCTGAAAAGGTTTGCGCTTGACCCCATAGAAGTAGGTCTCCTCCTCCATGCTCGGGTCGCCTTTGTCTGTCACGCGAAAGACATTCAGATTCAGCACGTTGACCCCGGGCCGCGCCTCGACAATATCCACCTTCACCCGCACCCAGACCGCCGAACTCATCCACGTTCCGTAGGCCAGTCTCGTCCAACGATCCCCCATGCGCTCGAAGACCAGCGTGCGCCCATGAGCCGTCGCCGTCGCATACCCGTGCTTCTGAAACACCCGGATCATTGCCAGGCGGATATCTGACAGGCTTTTGTTCTCAATCGTTTCGCTGACTGTAACACGGGCGCCGGACGGGCTGGTCGAACTGCACCCCGAGACAATGAGGGCGGCCAACACAAGGGGGCACAGGAAAATCCACACGCGGGCAGGGGATGAATGCGCGGCTCTTGGAGGCGACATGCTGACAAGATGCGGCCCAGTCCTTGATGTGGTCAAGGATTGAAAATCGCGTTGTGCCGCCAGGTCTCGGTGATGGCCCAGAGGTTGACAGGGGCCAGGGATTTCCCATACCTGAGGTATCGGGTGCTGCCATCCACAAAGGCGTAGTCTGAACCTCCCGATCGGGAACCGCCGTTGTGTCGGGCGTGTTCCAGCTCGTCCACGTCGTTGCCGATAGGCGGTTCGAGAAAATCCATAAAGTAGTGCCCGGACTCGGTTCGCTTCTCTCCAAAGGCGATGGTCTCGGAAGGGTCTTTGACCTCGGTCTCACGCACAGCTTTGTTCATGAGAGCCCCCATCGAAAAGTTGGTCAGAGTCTCCTGGAAATAATCGTTCCAGCCGTTGATGATGTAACTGCGCGGCGCGGAATCAGCCGGATACGCGGGGTCGCGTACGGCGCGTCCAGGATCAGGACCGTCACTGGGACAGCGCAACAGCTTGAGATCTTGGTAATAGGTCCGAAGACTGGTAGGCCAGCTATTGGGCAAGCGTCGGGCGGGAAACAGGCCATCCTCATCATCCGCATACATCCTCAGGGCCAGGGCCAGTTGCCGCATGCCGTTGACGCAAGAAATGCGTTTGCCCGCTTCCTTGGCGCGTGCCAGGGCGGGCAGGAGCATGGCAGCGAGAATGGCAATGATGGCAATCACCACCAGCAACTCGATCAGGGTGAACCCCCGGGGGTTTACCCTTTGGTCAGGTTTCGATGTCTTCATAGTTCGGATGGCGGGGCGCCTGCCATCTTCATTTGCCGCGCCCCGGTGCTCGCGCTCGGCCAGATGAATAAACGGCTCGGCGGGGCGTCTGCTAAAGTGTTGGCATGAATAAGAGCACCATCGCCCTGATTGTGGTCCTGATCGGAATGATCGGGGCTTACGTTTACTGGTTTACTGACTGGTTCAGGGAAGACACTATTCAAATTCTTGCCCAGGTGCGGCCGGCGCGCAATGTGCGGCCCGGTCCGCCGGGAACGGTGCCTACCTATCCTGTCTCCTTCGCTTTCGACCGCAAGCTCGCGTTGACCGAGCTGAAGGTGGTGAGCGTGGAGGACGCGGCAACAAACAAGTATCCCCACGCGCTGTGGCATTTGATCTCCGACTCCAACTCGGTACCCACCAAAGCGGTCGTCTACGGAGAGTGGGTTCGGGGTATGAAGAGCAAGGTCCCACACGCCAGGCCGGAGCGGCTCGAACCGGGAGTCAAATACCGGCTCTACGTGACCGCTGGCAAGGCCAAAGGCCAGATTGAATTCAAAACGGTCGAGGCGGCAGGGGTCCAGTAGCACGCAGCCCACAGGCTGGACTGACCTTTTTCGATTCATACTTGGGAGTGTAAAAAACAGAGCTGATGAGGAGTGCTCCCACCCACTGGGGTATCCGGTGGTCTAGTCTAGGGCCGTACGGTCCTATACGGCATCCAGACATGCTTGTCTGGAAGTGAGATGCACCAGGTTAGCCCTCCTCTGAGAGGGCTGCTTTACCCATCGTTTCGGGATTTTCCTGATCACCCATCGGTGTCCTTGCGCCGTCGCGATAAGCCATTCAAAACCAAATAGACAGACCCATTGATTGAGGCCCGGGTTGGCTTCAAGAAGCCATATTCGCGTTCTCGGCAGGAGTTTGTGTGGGATTCTACGCATCACTGGCAGGAGAGTTGCTTGTTCCTCTGGCGAGTTGCTGTGCTGACAAAAGGAACATAAACGGCATGAACATAAAACCACGTTGGGAGCGGAGGCCGGAGCAGCCGGTGGCCGCGTTTACTCTGGTGGAAACGGTGTTTGCCATGGCTCTTGGGATGGTGATGTTTCTGGCACTTTACTCAGCGCTGGCCATGGGCTTCAGCGTGATCAAGATGGCCCGCGAGAACACCCGGGCGACTCAGATTCTGGTCGAGAAAATGGAGACCATTCGCCTTTACACCTGGGATCAGCTCAACAGCAACGGCTTCATCGTCACGAATTTCACTGTGCCGTATTACCCGATGGACCCTGTGAACCCTGGAGTGATTTACACCGGGAAGATCACCATTGCCAACGTGCCATTCAGCACTTCTTATGCCCCGGACATGAAGAAGGTGAAGGTGCAACTGAACTGGTGCACGGGGAAGATGCCGCGCAGCCGTGCCACCAGCACCTACGTCTCCCGTTATGGATTGCAGAACTACGTTTACTAAGCAGGGGTGCCGGTCGTCGGCCGGCATGAGCCTGGTTGAGGCCCTGGTGTCGGTATCGGTGGGCATGCTCGTCCTTGGCGCCCTGGCTTCCTTCATGGCCTACACCGGCAAGAGCATGGCGGGGCTGAGCAATTATGTGGATCTGGAGCGCCAAAGCCAGCTTGCGCTTGACATCATGACCCGTGACATCCGCCAGACCAAGCACCTCTATTCTTTCGCAACCAACCGGCTGGTCTTTACAGACTCGGACGACGCTCTGCTGACGTTCGAATATCAGCCGGACCAAAGAAGACTGGTGCGGATCAAGAATCGGATCGCCCAGCCTTTGCTGACCGAGTGTGATTACCTGTGCTTCTCCAACTTTCAGCGGAACCCGGTCGGCGGCACCTACGAACAGTATCCGGTCACCGTCTCCCCGACCAACACCAAACTCGTCAGCGTCACCTGGGTGTGCTCGCGAACGATTATCGGCACGAAGATGAACACAGAAAGCGTGCAGACGGCCAAAATCGTGATCCGAAAACAATAGCGTCATGAAACCTTATCAGAATCCTCGTCGGGCGGAGCGCGCCAGCAGTTACCTGACCGTGCTGTGGAGTTGCCTCATTGTCAGCTTCCTTGTCTTCAGCTATTTGGCCATCGTCGGCATTCAGAATGCCGCCTCCATGCGGTCTCAGGCCTGGAATCGCTGCATTGCGGTTTCGGAGGCTGGCATTGAGGAGGCGCTGGCGCACCTGCAAAAGAACGGCCTGACCAACAACAATCTGGCCTCGGATGGGTGGTGGATCCTGGACGGCCATTACTACAAACGCCGCAAGATTGACGACGGCGTCTATGAGGTAGCCATCACCCCGAACACCACCAGTCCAACGATTCTCTCGCGAGGCTACGTCAAGCAGGTCCAGAATTTCTGGGACAACGACAGCGATGAAGTCATTGCCGATTTATTCTATTGGGGCACCTGGAATCCGCAATACCTCGGCCGAACCGTGCGTGTGGAAACGCGGCGGGACGGCATGTTTATGAAAGGGATGGTGGCCAAGCATTGGATTGATTTGAATGGCAATAATATTGTGACTGACAGTTTTGATTCGGCGGACCCGCGCTACAGTACGAACGGGCTCTACTACGCCCCCTGGTCCAAAGACAACGGTGATGTCGCCACCACCTCCGGCCTGACGAATGGCGTGAACCTGGATATCGGCAACGCCAACATTCACGGGCGGCTGGCGACGGGCCCACGGGGGACGATTTCCATTGGCCCCAATGGCTCTGTGGGAAGCCATGCCTGGGTGAATGGAGGAAACAAGGGTCTTCAACCGGGGTACTTCACCGACGACATGAACGTGAGTTTTGCACCGGTTGGGGCGCCATTCAGCACTGGTTACTTCACTCCCTCGGCCGGCACCGTCGGTGGAACCAATTACGACCTGGTGCTCGGAACGGGTAGCTACCTTTCCAGCACGGTTGGTCTGTCGTCCGAGCAAAAGGTGCTGGTCAACGGTCATGCCGTCTGGTGGTGCAAGGGAAATTTCAGTCTCTCGGGCAAAGCTGCGGTCATTATCGCTCCCGGCGCGAGCCTGAAGCTTTACGTGGGACAAACTACAGGGTCCGGTGTGAGCGCTGATCTCTCGGGCAATGGTGTGGTCAACGCCACGGGCTACTCGACGAACTTCATTTATTACGGGTTGCCCAGCAATACCTCGTTGAAATTCGCGGGCAATGCGGCCTTCGTCGGTGCCGTTTACGCTCCCAACGCCGCGTTTAATCTCGGCGGGGGCGGCAATAATACCTACGACTTCGTTGGCGCCAGCGTCACCGGCACCGTCACCATGAACGGGCATTTCAATTTCCACTACGATGAGGCGCTGGGGCGATTTGGACCATCCCGCGGGTTCATCATCGCATCGTGGAATGAGATCTAGGGGTGGCAGGAGTTTGCGTCCCACGGTTGCTGCACATACAAACCACCCCGGCAGGCAGGGAGGTCACTCTTCCTGCCTGCTCTGCCCTTTATCCCAGCCGGGCGGGTCAAGCCCTACTTAAGCCGATCGGGATTCAGGCCCCGAAGATCGCGAGGGACGAAGAGCCCGTCCTTGCGAATGAGCTCATCGTCGAACCAGATTTCGCCGCCACCGTAATCCTTGCGCTGAATGAGCACCATGTCCCAATGGATGGCGGAACGGTTTCCATTGTCGCAATCCTTGTAGGCCTGACCGGGTGTGAAGTGCAAAGAACCTGCGATCTTCTCGTCGAACAGAATGTCGCACATGGGGTGGAGGATGTAGGGATTGAACCCGAGGGAAAACTCCCCCACGTAGCGCGCGCCGGCGTCGGTATCCAGAATCTCGTTCAACCGGCGCGTGTTGCTGGCGGTGGCGTGAACGATGCGGCCGTTCTTGAATTCCAGCCGCACGTTGTCGAAACGGGTGCCGGCGTAAATGGTTGGCGCGTTGAATTGAATCGTCCCGTTGACCGAGTTGCGCACGGGGCAGGAGAAGACCTCGCCGTCGGGGATGTTGCGGTCACCCTGGCACATTTTGGCTCCGATTCCTTTAATGCTGAAAGTGAGGTCTGTGCCCGGTGAAACAAGACGGACGCGGTCGGCTCTCTTCATGCGCTGCCACAGCGGCACCATGGCCCGGGCCATGTTCGGGTAATTCATGGTGCAGACCTCAAAATAGAGATTCTCGAAGGCCTCGGTGCTCATGTTCGCGGACTGCGCCATGGCGGGGGATGGCCAGCGCAGAACGACCCAGCGCGTCTTGTTGACCCGGTAATTGAGCGCCGGGCGCAGAGTCCGGGAATACATCTGGAGGGTCTCGGCGGGCACGTCAGCGGTTTCGCTGATGTTCGAGGAGCCGCGGAGGGCGATGTAGGCCTGCACTTTCTTCATGCGCGCCATTTCGAGGTCGCGCAACAAGGCCGCATGGCGCGGCGTGCTGGCCCGCATGATCTCGCGCTGCACCCGGTTGTGCCGGATCTCAACCAACGGGATGCCTCCGGCTTTGCGAACCGCGCGCATCAACTCCACCGTGAACTCATCGGGCACTTCAATCGCATCAATCAGGACGAAGTCTCCCTGTTTGATTTTGGTGGAGTAGTGGACAAGGGTTTTGGCCAGCCTGGTGTAGCGCGGATCAGTCATAATCGAATGGAGCCTAACTTAACGCGGCTGAACAGCTTGTCGAGCAAAAGGCCAGCGCCTCATACCAAACAACCGGCCCGCTTGCCTGACCCCCAATTCGCGTTACCCGGTAACGAGCATCGCGGTCATTTCTGCGTCACCCTGCCGGCGACGTGAGAATGAAACGAGATTGGGGAATCACGACTGCGAGAAGCCTGTTACCGCTCCGCAAGAGCCTCGACGGCTCCTCCGGCTTTGTTGCGAGCTGGGGTGCCATCGCATCTATGTCTCCTCCAAAAGCAACAACCCCGCACGTTCGGAACCGTCAGCCGGTGAGGTAACCCGGTCCCCATTTGAGGTGATTTGAGTTATTTTGAAGTAATTTCAGATCCCGGGCGGTGTCGGCCATCAGCATCCTGTCAACCCTCGCCGTCGCTGATTGATGAAAACCCTTGGTTCAGAGCAGTTTTCCACGTAGAATTAATTGATAGTCTTTTTGCTCATGTTCAATCATGGTTCATTTCAGTGCGTTTGGCTCCTGGCCATCGCTGTCCTCCTTCCAAGGGTCACGCTGGCTCAGAGTAATGGCCTCTTGCGTGAAGTCTGGTACAATGTCCCGGGCAGCACCGTGCCGAGCCTGACCAATAACCCCGCCTTTCCAGCCAGCCCGTCCGCCGATGCCATCTTGACCAACGGGTTCGAGGCGCCCATCAACGTGAGTGACCAATACGGCCAGCGCCTGCGGGCTCTGCTTAGCCCGCCAACCTCCGGCAACTACATATTTTACATTGCCAGTGATGACTCTTCGGAGTTGTGGCTGAGCACCGATGAAAATCCCGCCAATCGCCGACTGATCGCCCGGGTGCCTACCTGGACGGACTCGCGCGTGTGGCAGGAAACACGCGATAACAACTACCTGGCCCAAAAATCCACCAACATCGCCCTGGTGGCCGGGCGCAGTTATTATATTGAGGCGCTGATGAAAGAGGAGGGCGGGGGGGATAATCTGGCCGTCACCTGGCAACGCCCTGGCGACGCTGTGCCCGCTAATGGTTCCGCCCCCATTCCCAACCAGTATTTGCGGCCTTACGGTGCCGGCGCCCCAGTGATTGTGACCCACCCAATCAGCCAGACCGTGACCGAAGGCGGCTCGGTCACCTTCAGCATTCAGCTTGGGCGGAACCTCGGTGCCACCTACCAATGGATCCGCAACGGCACCAACATCCCCGGCGCCACTGGCCCAACTTATTCGCTGGCACCCCTGACGCTGGCGGACAGCAATCATCTCTTTCAGTGCCGTGCCACCAACCCCTTTGGCAGCGCCGTCAGCAGCAACGCGCTTCTGCGTGTGATGCCGGACACCACCCGCCCATCCCTCGTTTCGATAAGCCACCTCGGGGACAATCACCTTCTCACTGTGCTTTTCAGCGAACCCATGGAGTCCTCGAGCGCCAGCACAGCGTCCAACTACAGCCTCAACAACGGCGCCCAAGTATTGGCCGCGACGTTACTGGAGGATGGTGTTACGCTGGCGCTTCAAACCACGCCGTTGACCTGGGGGCAGAACTACACGCTCACCGTCAACAACTTGCGGGATCGAGCCCAGACCCCGAACACCATCTTGCCCAACACACAAAGAAGCTTTGCCATGACGTTTGCTCCTCTGGACATGGGCTTGATCCTTGGGTCTCCGGAGCCGGCCGGGCCTTCCTCCCGGCGCAGCGGGCTCACGATTACCGAGATTATGTATCACCCCACCAATCGCGCGGATGGCCGCAACCTCGAGTTTGTCGAGATCTACAACTCGAACCCGTGGCGTGAGGACCTCACGGGTCATCGGCTCTCCGGGATGGTGGACTTTCGGTTTCCCGCCGGCACGTCCATCGGCCCGCTCAGCTACCTCGCGGTAGCCGCTGTCCCTGCGGATTTGCAGGCCGTCTATGGGCTTTCCGATGGAGTGCTGGGCCCTCTGACCCGCGAAGGCCAGCCCGGCAACACCACCAACGTCCTGGACAACGGAGGCGGAACCATCCGCCTGCGAGATGAGTTGGACTCGGTGCTTGTCGAGGCGGTCTTTGGCGACGAGCCGCCCTACCCGGCAGCCCCGGATGGCACCGGCCATTCTTTAGTCTTATGGCGGCCGAGCTACGGTGCTGACGACCCGCGAGCCTGGAAACAAAGTGACCTCAAAGGCGGTTCACCTCGAACCAACGATGTTGTAACCACCCATCCGCACCGCACCGTGTTGATCAATGAATTCCTGGCGCATACCGACCCTGGCCAGCCGGGTTTCATCGAACTCTACAACCATGGCGGCGCTGCTGTGGACTTGAGCGGATGCTGGCTTAGCGATGATCCAGCCACGAACCGGTTTCGCATTCCCCCGGGCACCTCTTTGCCCGCCAGGGGTTTCCTCACTTTCGACGAAACACAGTTGGGCTTCGGGTTGGATTCGGCCGGCGAAACTCTTTTTCTCCTCAACCCCGCCGGCAACCGGGTGATTGATTGTATCCGCTATGGCGCCCAAGAAAGGGGCATCGCCACGGGCCGTTTTCCCGACGGCGCTCCTGACCTGATCCGCCTGAGTCAAGCCTCCCCGTCCGCGGCTAACCAGGCGCCACTCGTAAGCGAGGTCGTCATCAACGAAATCATGTACAACCCACCGGCCGGCGACGCCCAGGAGTATGTCGAATTGCACAACCGGAGTTCCAACGCGGTCAGCCTGGCTGGATGGCGGCTGCGTGGTGGTATCAGCTACACCTTCCCCACAGGGACCATGCTGCCAGCAGGTGGTTACATGGTGGTGGCAGCCGATGCCACCGCGCTTCAAGCCAGCCATCCCACTCTGACTCCGGCCAACTGCGTCGGCAACTTTTCGGGAAATCTCGGCAACCAGGCAGAACGCATCATCCTCGAAAAACCAGTGTCCGCCATCACCACCAACCATAGCGGGGGTTGGGTGACCAACCAACTGCGCGTGGCGGTGGATGAGGTCCGCTATGCGGATGGCGGTCGCTGGGGCCAGTGGGCCGACGGCGGCGGCAGCAGCCTTGAACTCACGGATGCGCGCGCGGACAAACGCTTTGCGCCAGCCTGGGCGGACAGCGATGAGAGCGCCCGGAGCGACTGGGTCACGGTCGAGTCCACCGGCGTGCTCGATCACGGGGCCATGGCCAGTCCGGATCAACTGCACCTCTTTCTTCACGGTGCGGGCGAGTGCCTCGTTGACAACGTGGAGGTGATCCCTCAAGGGGGCGTTAACGTTGTGCCCAACGGGACTTTCGAAAGCGGCGTCAACGGCTGGGTCTTTCAGGGCACACAGGCGGAATCACGCTGGGAGACCAACGGCGGTTATGCCAGCGCTCGTTCGCTGCGCCTGGTGGCGACCGGCCGGGGCGATACTGGTGCCAATCGAGTTCGTGCTGCCCTGACCCAGACGCTTTCTCCGGGCACTGTGGCCACCCTGCGGGCCAAAGTGAAATGGTTAAAAGGCCATCCGGAGATCCTGCTGCGGCTGCGTGGCAACTACCTCGAGGCCACGACCAATATCCTCGCCACCCGAACGCTTGGGACGCCCGGCGGCCCCAACACCCGCCGGGTGGCCAACGCGGGCCCCGCAATTACCGACGTCAAACACTATCCCGTGTTGCCCGCAGCCGGTCAGGCGGTGACGGTTGTCGCGCGTGTTTCGGATCCCGACGGTCTCTCGTCCCTGGTCCTGCGCTATCGCTTGGACCCCGCCCAGGCCATTTCCAATGTTGTTATGACCTACAACGGGGCCGGCTACTTTCGCGCGCTCATTCCCGGTCAGAGCGCGGGCGCGCGTGTTGCCTTCCACATCGCTGCGACCGACAACCACCCGCAGCGCGCCGCCAGTGTGTTTCCCCCCGGCGCGCCAGGACGCGAGGCGTTGATCCGCTTTGGAGAATCCAACCCATCCGGTTCCTTCTGGGCCTACCGCCTCTGGTGTTCCCAAACCAACGTCACCCGGTGGGCTACGCGGGAGAAGAATAGCGACGCCCCGGTGGACGCCACCTTTGTTTACGGGGATTTCAGGGCCGTCTATAACGCCAGCGCCCGCTACAAGGGCAGCCCCTGGCACGCGCCGAGTTACAATTCCCCCGACGGCAACGCCTGCGATTACAAAGTGGAACTGCCGTCGGATGACGGCCTCCTGGCCAGCCGCGACTTGACCCTCGTGACCATCGGCAACCTGGGCAGCGATGCCTCGCTCCAGGGCGAGCAAACCGCCTTCTGGATCATCCGCAAACTGGGCGCGCCGTACATGTACCGCCGCTTCATCCGAATGTTCTTCAATGGCCAGCAGCGCCAGGCGTTCTACGAAGATGCCTGCCAGCCCAACAGCGATACGGTGAGCCAGTTTTTCCCCGGCGACGACAACGGCAGCCTGCACAAAGTCGAGGATTGGTTTGAATTCGACGACACCGGGGACGTGATGCTGGGCAACGTGGACGCCACCCTGCAGTTGTTCACTACCAGCGGTGGAGCGAAGAAAACCGCCCGTTACCGTTACATCTTCCGCCCTCGCGCCTATGAGTCCGCCAACGACTGGACGAATCTGTTTGCGCTGGTGGACGCCATGAACGCCACTCAGCCCGAGCCGTATGAGTCCCAGGTCGCGGCATTGGTGGATGTGGATGCTTTTATGCGCGAGCTGGCGGCCCAGCGCATCGTGGGCAACTGGGACAGTTGGGGCTACGCCCGGGGCAAGAACTCCTACCTTTACAAACCAACCCAGGGACGCTGGACCATCCTGCCCTGGGACATTGACTTCGTTTTCAACTCAGGAGGCAACGGAACCTCCGACGCTCTTTTTGGCAGTAATGAACCCATTCTGGACCGCTTCCGCAACTGGCCTGTGTTCCGCCGGGCCTACTGGCGGGCCTTCGACGACGCGGTGAACGGGCCGCTCACACCGGCAGCCCTGAACGCCCGGCTCGACCCGCGCTACAGCGCGCTCGTGGCCAGCGAAAGCACCGTCGGCTCGCCGCAAGGCATCAAGGACTATCTCGCCGCCCGCCGGGCCTACATCCAGCAGCAACTGGCCACGGTGGCCGCACCGTTTCAGATCAGTGGGCCAGCCACTTTTGCCACCAATCGTAACCTCATTACCCTCTCTGGATCCGCTCCGGTTGGTGTCGCCACGATTAGGGCAAACGGCGTGGCCTACCCGATCACCTGGACGGGCGTCACGACATGGACGATGCGCATGGCCCTCGCCCCCGGCCTCAACGCCATCACGATTCAAGGCTACAATAGCCAGGGGCAGCCGTTAACCACCGCCAGCAACCGCTTGAACATCACTTTCACGGGGCCGCCGGAGCAGCCGGAGGACAAGGTCGTGATCAACGAAATCATGTACCAGCCCATGCATCCCGAGGCTGAATTTCTGGAGATTCTCAACAGCTCGGCAAGCAACGCCTTTGATCTCTCGCTTTGGCGCGTGGAGGGAGTGGACGGTGTGATTCCCGCGGGCACCATTTTGCCTCCGGGCGGATTGGCGGTGCTGGTCCGCGACGCCGCGGCCTTCACCGCCGCCTATGGATCGAACATTCCGATCGCGGCGCAGTTCTCAGGCCGCCTCGACAACGCTGGTGAGACCATCCGCCTGATCCAGCCCGCGTCGGGTGGCGCGCCGGAGCGCCTGGTGGACGAGGTCACCTATGAGCCGGGTCCTCCCTGGCCTCAGGGAGCCCGGGGCGGGGGGTTCTCCCTGCAACTCATTGACCCCTCGCAGGACAACCAGCGCGTTGGCAACTGGTCCGGCGATGCGGGTGCCAGCGAATGGACCTGGGTGACCACCAACGGACTCTTCACCGGCACCAACCTGCTCATTCAATTGACCACGGCGGGAGACGTTTACATTGATGACCTGTCTGTGGTGCCCCAAGGCGGTCCTCTGGCCGGTTCGAATGTAGTGGTCAATGGCGGCTTTGAAAGCGACCTCGCCGGTTCCTGGATTGTTCCCACCAATATGGCGGCCTCCTCGTTGAGCACCGAGGTTAAGAGGTCCGGTGCCTCGTCGTTGCATCTCGTGACCTCCGTGCCGGCCACCTCAGTGGATCGGATGTTGCGCCAGGCCATACCGGCCGCGGCCAGCAACACGATCTGCACCCTGAGTTTCTGGTGCCGGGCGGGCAGCGCCGGCACAAACCTGGTCGCGCGCGGCTATCCTGGCAGCCAGCTCCGCGCGTCGGTCGTTCTGTCGCTTGAGAGCGAGGCCATCCGCTGCACGCCTGGTGCGCCCAACTCAGTGCGGGCGCCGCTCGAGCCATTGGCCCCGCTTTGGCTCAACGAAATTCAACCGTTGAATCTGACCGGCGCCACCGATCGCCATGGCCACAGACACCCGTGGGTGGAGATTTATAACGCCGGCAGCAATGCGGTCAGTCTCCAGGGGTGGTTTTTGTCCGCCCGTTATGATGGTTCCGGCCTGTGGCCATTCCCGCCTGGAGCCACCGTGCCGCCGCGCGGTTTCGCTCTGGTCTGGCTGGATGGCCACCCTGAGGAAAGCACAGAGACCGAGTGGCACGCAGACTTCGAGGCGCCATACCCCGCCGGCTCGCTGGCTCTTCTTCAGACGAACGCCGCTGTCGGGGGGATTCGGCTGGTGGATTACCTCAACCATTCTGTTCCGGGACCGGCGCGTTCCTATGGCAACTATCCCGATGGTCATCGCGCCAATCGCCGGCTCTTCTCTATCCTCACACCTCTGGCCACCAACAATCCCGCCTCTGCGGCTTTGCCTGTGGTGATCAACGAGTGGATGGCGGACAACACCTCGACTCTTGCCGACCCCGCCGATGGGAATTACGAGGATTGGTTCGAGTTGTTCAACCTGGGGGACGAACCGGCTGACCTCTCCGGCTACTATCTCACCGACGACCTGGCCAGGCCCTTCCAATACGCCATTCCCTTGGGCACCGTGGTGCCCGCTCGTGGATGGCTGTTGGTGTGGGCGGACGGGGAGGCCGGGCAAAACGCGCCCGGCCGGGATCTGCATGTCAGTTTTCAGCTCGCCAAAGCTGGTGAAGCCATTGGACTTTTTGGAGCTGATGGGTCCCTGGTGGATGCGGTGACCTTCGGCCCCCAGGTCACTGACCAGAGCATGGGGCGTCAGGCTGATGGCACAACGAACATCACCTTCCTGCCTGTTCCGACCCCTGGGTTCGGACAGGGTGCGCCGACCAACCACGCGCCCGTCCTCCAGCCAATCCCGGACCAGTGGATTGAAGCGGGGACCGACTTCGTCCTGACCAATGCCGCCTCCGATCCGGACCTGCCGGCGCAGGCGCTCTTGTTCGGCCTTGACCCCGGGGCTCCGGCGGGCATGACCATGGACCCTGCCACCGGTGTGCTGCGTTGGACTCCGGCCCTGACCAATTCCCCGGGTAGTTTCCCCGTCACGGTGCGGGTTCGGGATAACGGAGTTCCTCCCCTCGAGGACGCGCAGAGCTTTCTGGTGACTGTTCTGGACCCGGCGTCGCCCTTGCGCATGTCCATTGAGCCGGGAGCGACCACTGAGGTTCGAATCCGGTGGCCCGCCGTGCCTGGCCGTTCCTACCAACTGCAGCATCGGCTCAGTCTTGCGGATGGAGTCTGGAGCAACCTTGGCCCGCCTCTTCAGGCGGCCACGACCACCATCGAGGTCACCAACCAGCTTGGTCAGGATCCACAGCGTTTCTATCGCGTGTTGCGCTTGCCCTGAGGCGGTCCAGCGAAACGATTCCTTTCGATCGCATCCCTTGCCCCGGGAAACGGGGGACCGGCCGGCGCGGTATTTATTTCGTTGTCAAGGGATGGACCACCGCTTTTCCTTGGGCCATGACAAACAAGCGTTTTTGGTGGATCTGCGCGTTCATAATCCTTCAGGGGGCCGCTTTGGCTCCTGGCGAAGCGAACGCTCGAGCGCAGGAGCCAGCCCTGCCCGCGGTGGGGAGGTTTCCCGAAAAGCACGAATTTCCCGGGCAAGGCCCCATTCGGGACATGGAGTGGTTTCGCAAGCTCTGGACGCAGCGTCGGCTGCAATGGTGGGCGGACCGGGAGAAGGACCAGGGGGCGGTGGTGTTCCTGGGCGATTCAATAACACAGGGGTGGGGGACATTGAGTCGCGATTTTCCCCGCCTGAAGACCGCCAATCGCGGCATCAGCGGCGATGTCACCCGGGGCGTGCTCTACCGGCTGAAGGAAGATGTGTTGGACCTCAATCCCAAGGCGGTTGTGCTGCTGATCGGCACCAATGACATCGAGGAAAATGGCGAGCCATCCGTCATCGCAGCCAACATCCGCCTGATTCTCGAGGCGTGCAAGTCACGCCATCCGGGCATGCCCGTGGTGGTCTGCAAGGTGATGCCCAGCCATCCGAGCAAGAAGCGCCCGGCAGAAAAGATCCGCCAGCTTAACGCCCTGGTGGACGCTGTGGTGGAAAGTAATCCCTTATGGTTGCGATGCGACACCTGGAGCGTGTTTGCCGACGCCGAGGGCAACGCCAGGAAGGAGGAATTCCCCGATCTGCTGCATCCCAACGGCGCCGGCTACGCAAAGTTTGCTGAGACGCTGCGCCCCATCTTCTCGAAGCTGAAACTCGAGCAATAGCCGCCTACTTGAGGATGCGGATGCGAAGGTCTTTGAACTCGACTTTCATTGGCGGCCCCTGGTGCATTTGAAGGGCGATGATGCCTTTGGGAAGGGCGAACTTCGGCTCGTAGTCCTCCACTTCGCACATCAGCACATCATTGATCCATAGGGCAATCCGCGGACCCTGGGCGAGAATGCGATAGGTATTCCAATCGTTCTTTTTAACGACCTTGAGCAGATCGTCAAAGTTGCCGAAGGTGGTCACACTCCGCTTGCCCTCTTTGTCTATGACCACCTTCTCGCCGCGCCTGGCCACCAGGCCGCGAACATGCTGGTAGAGGCAACCCACGTAGGCGCCCGCGGTGTCCATGTCCGCCTGATAGCCCCAGGTATCCCACTCCGGGCGCGTCTCGCTGCGGAATTGAATTCCGGAATTGGCATCGCCGGTCATACGCCACTGGCACCGCAGTTCAAAGTCGGCTGGCTCTGCGCCTTTCCAATACAGATAGTGCGTGCGGGTGCAGGGCCTGGCCGGGGTGCTCTCCGACAGGAGAACGCCGTCCCGCGCCTCCCACCAGCCCGGCGCGCCTTCCCACCCCGTCAAGTCCTTGCCGTTGAACATGGGTTTGAAGTCTGCCTCGGAATCGGCTGCCGCGGCGGTCAAGGGAGCAGCCCCCGCAGCCATGAGGCCCAGTGCGGCGAGGCAGATGAGAGTCCAGTGCTTCATAGGTTCTTTTTGCGACACCGGCCCGCCGGGGTCAAGTACGTCAAAGAATTTTCTCGCCAAACGGGAGCCAGGCGGGCATTCAAACGCCAGCTTCTGGACATGAACGAGCATATCGTCATCCTCGATTTTGGTTCCCAGTACACCCAGGTGATCGCGCGCCGGGTGCGCGAGTGCAACGTTTTTTGCATCATTCTCCCTTACCATACGCCGGCGCGAGACATTGCGGCACGGCGGCCCAGCGGGGTGATTCTGTCCGGCGGTCCCGCCAGCGTTTACGCGGAAAAAGCGCCGCTGCCCGACCCGGGGTTGTTTGCGCTCGATGTGCCCATGCTGGGCATCTGCTACGGGATGCAATTGCTTGCCCACTACCTGGGCGGCAAAGTGGAACGCGGCGACAAGCGGGAGTATGGCAAGGGGACCCTGTGTGTTTCCGACCGGTCGTGCCCGCTGTTCAAGAACCTGCCGCGAAAGCTGCAGGTCTGGAATTCGCATGGTGACAAGCTGACGCGCCTGCCCAGGGGATTCCGCAGCGTGGCCGTGACGGAGAATTCCACCTACGCGGTGATTGAGCACCGCCGGCGGCGCAGGTTTGGGCTTCAGTTTCATCCCGAGGTGGTCCATACGCCTCGCGGCCGGGAAATCCTGGGGAATTTTGTTCATGGGGTCTGCGGCTGCGGCCGCGATTGGACCATGCGCAACTTCATTGATCAGGCGGTCGGAGAAATCCGCGCCCAGGTCGGGAACGAGCGGGTGATCCTTGGCCTGAGCGGTGGCGTGGATTCGAGCGTGGCAGCAGCGCTGATTCATCGGGCTCTGGGGCAGCAGTTGACCTGCATTTTTGTGAATAACGGCCTGTTGCGGGCGCGCGAAGCCGAGACGGTTCAGGAGGTGTTCGGGCGTCACTTCCGCATCAAGCTGCTCTATGAAAATGCCACCGGGCTGTTTTTACGCCGCCTGAGAGGCGTGACGGATCCCGAGCGAAAACGCAAAATCATCGGCAAGACCTTTATCGAAGTCTTTGAGCACGCCACCCGGCGCGCCGGCAAAGCCCGCTTCCTCGCGCAAGGCACGCTGTATCCCGATGTGATTGAATCCGTGCCCATCGCGGGAAACCCCGCCGCCTTGATCAAGAGCCACCACAACGTGGGCGGGCTCCCTCGGAAGCTCAAGTTTGAGCTCGTCGAGCCGCTGAAGTGCCTCTTCAAGGATGAGGTCCGGCTGTTGGGCCTGGAGCTTGGTTTGCCCAGGGAGATCATCTACCGGCAACCGTTCCCGGGGCCCGGCCTGGCGGTGCGTGTTCTGGGCGCTGTGACGCCGGAACGGCTGGCGATCCTGCGCGCGGCCGATGCGATCGTCCTCGATGAGATGAAGCGAAGCGGCTGGTATTATCGGATCTGGCAGAGCTTTGCCGTGTTGCTGCCCGTGCGCAGTGTCGGGGTGATGGGAGACGAGCGCACTTATGATTACACCATCGCCATCCGGGCCGTCGAATCGCAGGATGGCATGACCGCTGATTGGGTCCGATTCCCCCACGACCTGCTGGAGAGGCTCTCCAATCGCATTATCAACGAAGTCAAGGGAGTCAATCGTTGTGTGCTCGACATCACCAGCAAGCCTCCCGGCACGATCGAGTGGGAGTAACCTGTTTCACGGCACGGGACTTCGTGCGTCGGCCTAAGCGGCCATGAGAAAATCCCGGCCTTCGAGCCAGCCTCGCGCGGCCAGGAGGTTTCTGGCCAGGGAACGGGCCGCACGCTTGCCGACGTAACCGAGGACGAAGATCTCACCGGCTGGCGGGAGGTCCTCAGGCGCCACCACCTCCCGCCCGCCGCCCAGGCGGCGCCCCTGTTTGCGCGGGTCAATATCCACATATCCCGCGATGCTCACACCGTGGCTGGCGAGCCATTCGGCGCGTTTGCGGGTGGGACGGCCCGCGCCCCAGATCCAGATCGGCCTCGGTGGCGCCAGATGAGCACGCAACCAGCGGGCGAGGTAACCGGCCTTGCAACGATAGAACGCCTCGGTGCTGTAGCGGGCGTCGGCCCGGGAGAGTCTTTGGGGCGGGTCATTCCACCGCAGCAGAGTGCGGTTGACCTTCCCAAACTTTACGCCGGCCTCCATCCACCGCAGCCACAACTCATAGTCCTCGGGAAAAGGCCCTTCCCGATAGCCGCCATGGCGCTCGGGCAATTCGGCGCGAAACATGACTGAGGGGTGTGCCAGCGGGGCTTCGACAAATCGGTTGATTTCTATGGATTCGGGTGAGAGAAGGCTGTTCACCCAGTCCACGTGAAGCGCGTAACCTGCCGCGCGCATTGCACAACCCCCAAATTCGACGAGGCAGCCTGCGACTCCGATGTCGGGATGACGATCCAGAAAATCGGCCTGCATTTCCAGACGGTCAGGAAAAGCTTCGTCATCCGCATCCATGCGGGCGATCAACCGGGCTTGGGCGGCCTTCAAGCCGGCATTGAGCGCGGCGACAATGCCGGTGTGGGGTTGACGGACAAGGCGGAGACGGGGCTCACGCGCCTGGTAGAAGGCCAGAGTCTCGGCAGTGCCATCGGTTGAGCCGTCATCCACGACAACCAGTTCCCACTCCTGGAGCGTCTGATTGCGAATGCTGTCGAGGGCTTTTCCGAGCGTCTGATGGCCGTTGAAGACCGGCAGAACAACGCTGACCCGCGGCGCGAAAGGCATGGAACGGGTGACCGCTTGCGATTGGCCGGGAGGCTAGGCGGCCTCCTGAAAATGCCGGAGGACCCGGCGGGGCTCAATCCTGGTCAGGTCACGTGCCACGGTGCGTTCGATGCGCGTCTGGCTGGCCTTGGGCAATGCCTCGACCAGGGGCCGCAACATTCCCTTGTTGGCAGCAAGCCAGCAGTTTTCGCCTGGCGTGGCCCGGAGCAGTTTCCGGATGCCGGCGGCGATTTCCTTGACCATGCGGCGGCGCACCTCCAGCTCAAGATTGTGACTATCGGCCAGCGGCCCCCCTCCTGCCCGGGTGCCGGGCTTGTTGCGGCGACCCGCGCTGTCGGTGATGCGGTCTGTGAGGTGTTGGTGCGCATCGGCGTAGGCCGTCTCCTGAAGCAACGCCAGACGCGGCGAGCCGTTTTCCGGGGTCTCCAAACGGTAGGCTTTCAGCAATCCGAGGTCGGCCAGGATAATGAGCTTGGATTTCATGGCGTGTCGCTGATCACAATGTAACGTAGCTCAGAACACCAAAAACTCCAGCCGCTTTTCGGGGGGCGGCGGCTTAATTAATAGATGAGGAGTTCCAACAGGCTTTGACCGGTGGTGGTCAGTTGCCAGGCTGAGCCGCTGCGCGCGACGAGCTTGCGGCAATGATTGCGTTCATACTCGGCGGCATCCACCCACAACAAGCGGTAACGGGTGGTGCCTTTCAGGTCCGCCGCGGTGCGGGGAATGGCCTGGATGGGCACTCCGTTGAAATCCAGCACCAGTTCGTATCCGGCCGGGGGTTGCCCGCCCGGCAGCGTCTGGGGAGTCACCAGCGCCTTGTAGCGTTCCACATAGGAGAACCCGGTCTTGGCTACGAGGACGCGGCAGAGCGGACGTCGTGCCTGGATAAACTGTCGCAGGCTGAAAGTATTCCCTTGCGTCCGCTGGGCGAGGAGGAGGCTGCGCGGGTCCAGTCCCAGCATGTTGCGGCCATTCCAGAGTCCGTGATCATTTCGTTCGCCAGGATGGTGTTTTTTGAACCATGCGGGGAAGCGATCGTTGATCAGCAGATTGATCTCGAAGTGGACGTGAGCCCGATCCTTGCCGATGCGCGAGCGCGTGTTGGTTGTGCGGCCAAGAATGCCGATGGTCTGCCCGGCTTGGACGGCGTCACCAACTTTGAGTCCGGCTGTGATTTCCCTCAAGTGGGCATAAAGTGAGTAGATTTCCAGGCCGTCAATGTCGTGACGAAGGACCACATAATTGCCATAGTTGGAAAGGCCCGAAACGCGGTTGATATAGGCCACGCGTCCTGCGGCGGTCGCCATAACAGGGTCGGTGGGCTCGCCGTTGCGGTCACGCCGGGTTGCGAGAATGTCCAGCCCCTCGTGCATCTGCCAGCCATCAGAGCGCACACAGCCGAACTGGCCGCTTGTCCATGGCTTGCCGACGGTTGGCGCGAAAAACCGCGCCTCGCCGTCTTTTTCGAAGAGGGCGCGATTGGCGGTGGGGAGGTTGAAGGTCTGGGCTGCAGCAGGGTGGGGGGTCAGCACGCTCGCCCCGACGGCGCCGAGGAGGACCGCGCAGTTCCAGAAGAGGCGTTGTTTCATGATCATTTTTTCGCTGGCATCATAGACCGATGGTGCTTGCAAGGCATTCAGGACTTTCACCACCAACAGGCCGGTCCTTCAAAATCTGGGGTCATGCTCCATCTTCTTGGCAGCATTGTTCAAGCCCCGGACAATGCGAATCGCCTCCTCGCGCGTGGCATCTGGAGTAAAGGTCAGTTTCCCGTCTGAGATCACCTGCTGAATGATTGGCGCAGCCAGCCATCGTTCCTTGCCGAAACTGCAAAACACCGCCAGCCGCCGCCCACGATTCTGGGCGGTGACCGCCTCAAGAATCCAGCGCCCTTTGCGATCAAACTCCACTTGGATAACGAATGTGTCGTCCTCGTCCATCAGCTTCGCGGCTGCCACATAATGCTCACTCATCAGGGGTGTCGCGCTGACCGTGAGGAGGGTCGGGCGGTTGCGATAGATGGGCACTTCCATCGTCTTGCCCGGCTGGCCGGGACTGGGGTCGGCTTGCAGGTGAAGACGCAGCGCGGTGAGCTGCTCCTCGGGTTTCTCCTCGCGAGAAGCGACGTCCTTCTCTGGGGGCGCGGTGGCGCAGCCCGTGCACCACGCCATGGCGATAATCGCCAGATAGATGTTGAAGTGTTTTCGTCCGCCGGGCATAATTGCTGGCACGTTCATCGTGAGCGGAAGAATAGACAGCCTATGGGAAAACAATACAATAAAGTGCTGAAACGCAAACGGCTCAAGGCGCGCATCAAGCGCAAAAAGGCAGCAGCCAAGCTGGCGCGCTCGGACACCAAGAAATCTTCCGCCGCTGCGGCCTGAGGCCTTTCACATCGCTGTTTTATCAGCACCCAGCCGCCACCACGTGGCGGCTTTTTGCTTTTGGAAGGTGGCCCTGGAAGAGGCCAAAGCGTTCGCGATCTGCCTGAGCGGGTGGTCAGCGGGCCAAGCCTGGCACCACCACGCAGTCCGGACACGACACGAGAGCGTGGTTGGCGCTGCAGACCGATTGGTTGTTCCATCCGGCCTGGTGTTTCTTAAGGGCCGGGGTGGTGAGGGTGTGGACGCTTCCGTCGGCCAGGGCGATGTTGCCGCGGCCGGCGTGCATTTCGTTGTTCCAGTAGGCGCCTTCGTTGAGGGCATAGCCCATGATCCACCCTGCGGCGTTGGTGCAAGCGGTCATTCGTGAGACGCCTTCGATGTTGCGGTCGCCGACGAGCAAAGATGAGGGATTCTGTTCGTTGGCGCAGAGGCCCGCAAAGTAGGATAGGGCGAGGTCGGTGAGAAGGTCGTAGGTTGCCCAATCGTCAGCCACTCGGGTCTTGCGGTCGCTTGGGCAGACGAGGATCTTCGGGGTCTGGATCTCATTGGAGAGGGCGAGGAATTGCAGGTGCGCCTGGCTGGCCAGTTCTTGGGTGCCTCCTTCCTCGGCCGGAAGCATCCAGGGAAAGCGGTTTTCGTTGTCCTCGGCCCAAAGGCGAAACCCAAGAGCCATCTGGCGTTCCTGACTAGCGCACGCCACGGTCCTGGCCTTATGCTTGGCCCGCGATAGAGCTGGCAGGAGCAAGGAGGCCAGGATGGCGATGATGGCGACAACCACGAGGAGCTCAATGAGGGTGAATCCGTGAGAGTACGGATGGCGTAGGTACGGTTTCATACGGTAGGCATGTTACGTACAATTGCTATCATCAATGGTTTTATCGGCCTCTGCCCAATTTTTGTCCAGTACAAATTCATTTGGCGGCGTGACTGTGACGGTCATTGATCACTTGGATAAAGACACAGTATCCTGATCAACAAATGGTTATGATTGTGAGGTATGTGATGACAATGCTATCGTGTATCTGTCCATGGCTTTGACCGGATTACTGTCCTTTTGTTCATTGGCGGGCGGGTTTTGATTGAGGTGTAGCGGTGTCGCGAACATGTAATGTCATATAAACATATACTCATGCATGTATAATTGCAACAGTGAAAACACGGCGTGAAACGAGGCCATAGCCTTGAAGGCTGGTGTCCGGGTCGGGTCAGCGGAGCCAAGGTTTCTTCGGCAGCCGGCGCAGCAGAGGATGGGCGTTTCGGGCGAACCTGCCAGGCAAGGGTGGGCACGGTGCACAGCACCACGCTGTGCTAACCGTGGAAATAGAGCTGTCAGATTTCCCGGTTCTGCCCCGCAGAAAGGTGTCAATTTTGTCCGTGCACCGCGGGCATTCTTGTGATTGGATGGTCGTATGCTGAAAGCCGGAATCGTGGGTTTGCCCAACGTGGGCAAGAGCACGTTGTTCAATGCGCTGATTCATGCACGAAAGGCTGCGGCGGAGAATTTCCCCTTTTGCACTATCGAGCCCAACCTGGGTGTGGTGCACGTGCCGGACCCGCGCCTGGAGAAACTGGCGAAACTCGCGGGGGTGGAGAGAAGGGTGCCTACCGCGATCGAGTTTGTGGATATCGCGGGGCTGGTGTGCGGCGCGTCTCAAGGCGAGGGGCTGGGTAACCAGTTCCTGAGCCACATTCGCGAGGTGGACGCGATTATCCAGGTGGTGCGGTGTTTTGAGGATGAGGATGTGCACCACGTGGCGGGAAGTCTGGACCCCTTGCGGGATATTTCGATCGTCTCTACCGAGTTGATTCTGGCCGACCTTGAGAGTCTGCGCAAACGGCAGGAGAGGATCTCACGGGACTTGAAGCGGCACGACAAGCACGCGGAGGCCGAGGAGCGGGTGCTGGAGAAACTGGTGCAGCATCTGGATGGCGGGCGGCCAGCAAACACCCTGGCCTTGCATCACGAGGAACGGGTGCTGGCGGCAACCGTTCCATTATTGACAGACAAACCCACTCTCTTTGTTGCCAATGTGGACGAGGGAACGCTGGCGGCGCCGCAGGCCAATCCGCATGTGGCCCGTGTGCAGGAGTACGCGAGGGCTCACCATGCTTGCGACACGGTTGTGGTCTGCGCCAAGCTGGAGAGCGACCTGATTGACCTGGGACCCGAGGAGGCCGGCGAGTATTTGCGAAGCCTGGGGGTTGAGGAGGGGGGAGTTGAGGCGCTGATTCACGCCACCTATCGGTTGCTGAAGTTGCGCACGTTTTTCACTTTCAACGATACGGAAGCGCGGGCATGGACCGTGCGCGCGGGGGAGACCGCACCCCGGGCGGCTGGACGGATCCACACAGATTTCGAGCGCGGTTTCATCAAAGCCGAGACCATTGGAATGGCTGACCTGGAGGCGTGCGGTTCCATTGCCCACGCCCGGGAGCGCGGGCTTTACCGGATGGAGGGCAAAGATTACGAGGTCAAGGACGGCGATGTCATTCACTTCAAGTTCCACGTTTAGAGCCGGGGAGACGGGCTAAAAGGTTGCCACGCCGGGGGCGATGCCTTAAGAGTGGAGCCGTGACGCGGCGTCGCGTGGATGCTTAGAGATTACCGCACATTCCGGGTTCAAATGAACCAGGTGAGGGACGGCGGGCTGTTTTGCCTGGCGTTATGGGTGGCGCACTGGCTGCGCGAGAGTTGGCTCGGGAATGTGAGCTGGCTTCCCCAGGGAGTGGAGCCGTTTCACCAGTTTCTTTGGCTCTGGTTGATCATCGGGCCGGGCGCTCCGCTGGTTCTCGAATCGCAAGGTTACTACAAACGGCCGCTGGTGCCCAGGCGGCGGGACACGGCGTGGATCCTGTTGCGCAGTTGTACGCTGGTGACGATCGGGGTGATTCTAGTGATGTTCCCGCTCAAGCTGGCTCTGGCGCGGTCGGTGGTGATTCTATTCGGGCCTGTCAGTTTCGTGATGTTGTTTCTCATCGAGGAGCTGCTGCGCTCGCTGCACCGGAGCCAGATGGGACAGGCGCAATGGCGCCAGCGCGTCGTGCTGGTCGGAGCGAAGGAGGAGACGGAGGCCATCCGGGCGGAACTCGCCCGTCATCCGGAGGAGGGCATGGATGTGGTGGCGGTGCACGATTTGAACCGTGAGGGCGCCGAGCGCCTGATTGAGTTGCTGCACCAACACTCGGCCAATGGGGTGATCATTCAGGCGCGCCAGGCGAACCTGGCTCAAATCGAGGATGTGATCCACATTTGCGAATTGGAGGGGGTGGAGGCCTGGTTGCTGGCCGACTTTTTTCAGACCCGGCTTTCGCGAAAGAGCTTCGATTATTTTCACGGGCACCCCACGTTGGTGTTCCGCACGGGGCCCGAGGCTTCGTGGCAGGGGGTGATCAAACAAGTGCTGGATTTCGTAGGCGCGCTGTTGCTGTTGATTCTTTGCGCGCCCTTGCTGCTGGTGGTGGCGCTGCTCATCAAGATGACCTCGCCGGGGCCGGTGCTTTTCCGGCAGGAGCGTTGCGGGCTGAATGGGAGGCCTTTCACGATGCTGAAGTTTCGCTCGATGGTCACCGACGCCGAACAACGGCGCCACGAACTGGAGCAATTCAACGAGATGAGCGGGCCGGTCTTCAAATTGTCCAGCGATCCCCGGATCACACCCATCGGAAAGTATTTGCGGAAGTACAGCCTCGATGAGTTGCCGCAGTTATTCAATGTTTTGCGGGGGGAGATGAGCCTGGTAGGCCCGCGCCCACTGCCCGTGGACGAGGTGCGACGGTTCCCGGACATTGCGCATCGGCGGCGGTTGAGTGTGAAACCCGGTTTGACCTGCCTGTGGCAAATCAGTGGGCGGAATGAAGTGAAGGATTTTGAGGAGTGGGTCAGGCTTGACTTGCAATATATTGACCAATGGTCGCTCTGGCTTGACCTGAAGATCCTTTTCAAAACCATCCCGGTGGTGATTTTTGCCACTGGAGCGAAGTAGCAGTGCCTGACGATGAGCGCGTCATCCCGTTCTCCCCGTCCCCATCGCCGCAGCCGCAAAGTCCGCCAACCGGTGTCGCTGGTCACCGGGGGTGCCGGGTTTCTGGGCTCCCACCTGGTGGACCTGCTGTTGTCCCGCGGCCACAAGGTGATCGCTTTCGATAATCTGGTCACGGGGTCAGTGGAGAACATCGAGCACCTGGCGGGAAACCCCGATTTTCGCTTCATCAAGCAGGACGTAACCGAGTATATGTTCCTGGCCGGAGCGGTGGATTTCGTCTGGCATTTCGCCTCACCCGCCAGTCCGGTGGATTATCTGGAGTTGCCCATTCAAACCTTGAAGGTTGGATCACTGGGGACGCACAAGGCGCTGGGATTAGCCAAGGACAAGGGGGCGCGGTTTCTTCTGGCATCGACGTCGGAGGTCTATGGGGATCCGCTGGTGCACCCGCAGCGGGAAGACTATTGGGGGAACGTCAATCCCATTGGGCCGCGTGGCTGTTATGATGAGGCCAAGCGGTTCGCGGAGGCCATAACGGTGGCCTACCAGCGTCAGCATCGAATGGAGACACGGATTGTGCGCATCTTCAATACCTATGGACCGCGCATGAGGATGCGCGATGGGCGGGTGGTGCCGGCGTTCATTACCCAGGCGCTGCAGCGCCGGCCGCTGACGGTGTTCGGCCGGGGGGATCAGACCCGGAGTTTCTGCTATTGCTCGGATTTGATTGAGGGCATCTACCGGTTGATGATGAGCGACTGTCAGGGGCCGGTGAACATCGGCAATCCCGAGGAAATGACGATGTTGGAGTTCGCCCGGGCGGTTTTGCGGGCCACTGGTTCCCGAAGCCGGATCGTGTTCAAGCCTCTCCCGAAAGACGATCCCCGGCAACGTCGCCCCGACATCACACTGGCGCGGCGCGCCCTGGGTTGGGAGCCCAAAGTTGGCCTGGAAGAGGGGCTGGGGCGCACGATCGAAGATTTCCGCGCCCGGCTGTCGCGCAGGCGTTGGTGAAGAGGAGAACGGTTTGTTATCCTGGAGCATGCGATCGGGGTTAACAAGGAATCGAGTGGCGGCGCAGGGCCCGGGGATGCGCGTGGCAAGATGGATCTTGATGGCGTTGGCCCTGATGCTTGCCGGAGGCGTGGAGGGATCGGAGCCCAGCCCCGCTTCGATCCGGGTGGTCATGGACGACAACTACCCGCCTTTTGCTTTCCGTGACGCGGAGGGGCGCCTTCAGGGAATCGTCGTGGACCAATGGGAGCTCTGGTCACGCAAGACGGGGGTGAAGGCAGAGCTGACCGGGATGGTTTGGAACCAGGCTCTGCGCCGCATAGGCAGCGGGGAATTTGATGTCATTGACACAATTTTTTTAACACGGCGACGCGCGGCGACTCTGGACTTCTCCAAGCCCTATACACGGTTGGACGCGGCCGTGTTTTATCACCGGGACCTGGCTGGCATCCGGGGAGTGGATTCTTTGCGAGGCTTGACGGTGGGCGTTAAAGCGGGCGACGCGGTGACCGATTTGCTTCGAGAAAAGGGGGTGACCAACCTCGTGGACTTCCGCAGTTACGAGGATGTGGTCGAGGGTGCGCGGCAGGGGGAGATCTCGGTTTTTGTCATGGATAAACCCCCGGCGCTTTATTTTATTCATCGCAAGGGGTTAAGCCAGATGCTGCGGATGTCGGAGCCTATTTACAGCGGCCAGTTTCACCGGGCCGTGGCTAAAGGACGCACTACGTTGCTGACACTGGTGGAGGAAGGGTTCGCGCAGATCACACCCGCGGAGTATGAGAGGATCGAGCGCAAATGGCTGGGAGCACCGCCGGAGAAACTGGAGCGACATTGGACGGCTGTGTTGATCCTGCTGGGGAGTGTGGCGGGTTTGGGACTGGGACTGGCGGTATGGAACCGGGCTTTGAGGCGCGCGGTCAAGGAGCAAACTGCCCGGCTGGAGCGGGAGATCGCCATCAGCCGGGAACGCGAGCAATCCCGGGCCGAGAGCGAACAACGTTTTCGCGCTTTCGTGGAACATTTTCCCGGTCTGCTTTTTCTCCGGGACAGCCAGGGGGGCGCGATGCTGCTCAGCCGACAGTTCCAGGAATCTCTCAAGCACGGGACTGAAGCGGTGCAAAGCACTGGCGGGTCTGAAACCGCCTCCGAGATCATCCGGCAGTTGACGAGCGAGCAAGAGGCGATCAGCAAGCTGCCAGCGGGCGAGGCCCAGGTTTCGGAGATGGCTATCGGGGGGCGGTCATTTCTGGTGCACAAGTTTCCCGTAGCGCATGGAGGACGGATGATGTTGGGCGGACTGGCGCTGGACATCACGGAGCGAAAGCGAGCGGAGGAACAGCAACGGCGCTTTCAGGCTCAGCTTCAATACACGCAGAAACTTGAGAGTCTTGGCGTGTTGGCTGGTGGTATCGCGCACGATTTCAACAACCTCTTGACGACGATTCTGGGCAACATTGACCTTGCGGCGATGCGGCTGCCCCCTTCGTCGGAGGGGAGCGATTACCTGAAGGAGGCCACCCGTGCTGCACGGCGGGCGGCCGAACTGTGCCGTCAAATGCTCGCCTACGCAGGCAAGGGACGCTATGTGATCAGCGAGGTACACCTGAATCGTTTGCTGCGCGACATGGAGCGAATGATCGGCATCTCTATTGCCAAAGATGCCAGCCTGCACTGGAATCTTGCGCCGGATTTGCCAACGATCAATGCCGACGCCAATCAGATGCGGCAGTTGGTGATGAACCTCGTAGTCAACGCGTCAGAGGCGTTGGGCAACCAGGCCGGGACTATCACCATCTCGACTCAGTGTTTGGAGTGCACCAGGGCAGACCTCGCCAGTCCGTGGGAGCCGAACCCGCCAGCCGAGGGGCGCTACGTGTGCCTGGAGGTGGCCGATACGGGCAGTGGTATGGATGAGAGGACGCTGGGCAGGATTTTCGAGCCTTTCTTCAGCACGAAGTTCATCGGGCGCGGCCTTGGTCTGCCTGCCTCTCTGGGGATTGTGCGCAGCCACCTTGGAGTGATTCAGGTATGGAGTGTCAAGGGGCGGGGTTCCAGGTTTCGTGTTTTGTTGCCGGCGCCGGGGCGAGCTGCGCCTCCCGCTCCCAGTCCCCCGAAAGCCCCGGAATGGGCAGATTCTCCGCAAGGGGGCCGCACGGCGTTACTGGCAGAAGACGAGGTGAGCGTGCGGCTGATCACGCG
>Ga0073934_10003450_pt1 | contig 29110 bp, 30 predicted proteins | sample LarsenN4metaG_FD_76834 | JGI IMG/M metagenome (GOLD analysis project Ga0073934, IMG submission 76834) | Hot spring sediment bacterial and archeal communities from British Columbia, Canada, to study Microbial Dark Matter (Phase II) - Larsen... ... | reverse complement strand
CATCCTTTTGAGAAAATGCCTCTCCATGAACTACTTACAGAACCTCATCCCAATAATCTAATGCCTGTGACTCATAACCAAATGCAGTTGTGGGACTTATAGCCGGACACTCCTGATTTCATACCTGCTCCCTCCTCGCGCCTCGCCGGGCGGCTTTTGGACCTCCAGCGCGGGCCACGCGGGTTATTCGGATAAGCTCTTAGCGCACGCTGCCGCTGGCTGACCCAGAACCCCGCCGCTGGCACCGCCCGCACCAACCGGGACTGGAGCCTCTGGGCCGAGGGAGCCGCATGCTCAAAATGATTTGGTGTAATGAAATCGGGCGCTCGGAAGCTCAGAGCGGCTTGCGGTCCTGGAGGGCGTGGGAGAGGGTGAGGGCGTCGGCGTATTCGAGCGAGGTGCCGATGGACAGGCCGGTGGCCAAGCGGGTTACCGGGATGCCCGCGGCTTTCAGCTCCCGGGTCAGATAAAGGCTCGTGGTCTCGCCCTTGGTGTCGGCACTCAGGCCGAGGATGACCTCGCGCACGCCGCCTTCGCCGACCCAGGCGAGCAGGGAGGGAATGTGGAGGTCCTCGGGGCCGATGCCGTCGAGTGGGGAGAGGCAGCCGCCGAGGACGAAATACAGGCCCTTGTAGGCGCCGCTTTTTTCGAAGGCGATGACATCCGCGTCATGTTCAACGACGCAGACCAGCCCGGAATCGCGCGCTGGATCGCTGAACATGGGGCTGAGGCCGCCGCCTTCCGAGAAGAAGCGCGATTTCGGGCAGGGGCGGATGCGTTCCCGGGCCTCGCGCAGGGCCTCGGCGAGTTCGAGGGCGAGTGCGGGCTCGGATTCCAGGATGTGGAGGGCCATGCGCTCGGCCCCGCGGGGGCCCACACCGGGCAGCCGCCGCAAGGCGGCGATGAGCTTCCGGAGGGAGGGCGGGTAGTCGAGCACAACTGAGAAAAATGCGAAATTCGGAATGCGAAATTCGAAATTTAGAATCCGGGCAGTCCCATGCCGGCGGTGACTTTGCCCATCTCGGCGGCGGCGTCGGCTTTGGCTTTGGAACTGGCCTCACGCACAGCCGTGAGGACCAGGTCCTGGAGCATCTCGGGGTCGCTGGCGGCGTCTTTGATGAGGTCTGGAGAAATGGTGAGGGATTTGAGTTCGCCATCACCGGCGGCGATGGCTTTGACGGCGCCTCCGCCGGCCGAGGCCTCGTAGGTCCGCTGGGCCAGGTCTTCCTGGATTTGCTGCATTTTGGCCTGCATTTGCTGGGCCTGTTTCATCATTTTGGCGATGTTCATAAGAGGATCGAACAGGAGTTAACGGAGAAAACGGAGTAAAAAGGGATTAAAGGCATGCTTCGCCTGGGTTTAATGGGTGGATTAAGTGGATTTGAGGGAGACGATGCGGGCGCTGAAGGCTTCGAGGGCGGCGCGGATGAGGGGGTCGTTTTCGAATTCGCCTTTGTCCAGGGGTTTTCCGGGAGCGGGGGCTGAGGTGGATGAGGGTTCCGCTTTTTCGGGCTTCAAGCCGGGGAAGGCAGGTTCGGATGGGGCGGGCGCAGGAGCGGCTGCGGGTTCCGGGGGAAGTTCGGAGATTTCCAGGCCGGCGGATGCGGAAGGGCCGAAGGACTTGCGGAGTTCTTCGTTCAGGGCATCGCGGGTGGCGGGGGAGGCCAGGCTTTGGGCGAGTGTGGCGCTGGCGGCGACGCGTAGGCGGACGGTGGAGCCGCTGGTGCCGAGGAATTCCATGGCCTCGGCGGCGCGGCGGAGGACCATGCTGCTGTGCTTGCGGAGGTTCTGCTGGACGCGGGGCCAGGGGTTGGATTCCGCGGCAGAAGTTTCTGGGTTTGCAGTTTCTGGTTTGCGGTTGGGGGAGGGGAGTTCGGACTGGTTTCGGGTTTCGGGTTTCGGGTTGGGTGCGGGAGCCTGGGCGCTTGGCTGGATGGGGGGGGATGAAGAGGATGAGGAAGACGATGAGGGAGAGGGAGAGGAGGGAGCTTGGCCGGTGAGGTGGCGGATGACGGCTTCGAGGGAGATTTTTTGCCGCTGCTCGGTCAGGCGGATCATGGTGATCTCGAAAAGGACTTCTTTGACCAGGGCGAAGCGGATGCGCTCTTCGAGGTGCACGAGTTCATCAATCCAGGCGAGCATGAGGTCGCGGGTGGGCAGGGGCTGGAGGGTGCCGAAGTGGTGGACTTCATCGGGGTCAAGCTCGGTGCGGGCCATGTCCGGAGAGACGATGAAGAGGAGGAGGTTGCGGTGGTAGCGCAGGAGTTCCTGGGTGAGGCGGATGAGGTCTTTGCCCTGGGCGGTGAGTTCGCGCACGCGGCGGAGGGCGAGGTCGGCATCGCCGGCCTGGATGGCCTCGGCCAGGGCCCAGACTTCGCGGGAGCCGGCCAGGCCGAAGATGGTGAGGACATCGGATTCTTCGATTTTTTTGCCGCAGAAGCTGATGATCTGGTCGAAGGCGGACTCGGCGTCGCGCATGCCGCCTTCGGCATTGCGGGCGAGGATGCGGAGGGCGGCAGCGGAGACTTCGACGCCCTCTTTGCCGGCGATCATTTGCAGTTGTTTGGCGATATCGGCATCGGAGATGCGCTTGAGGTCGAACCGCTGGCAGCGGGAGATGATGGTGGCGGGGAGCTTGTGGACCTCGGTGGTGGCGAAGATGAATTTGGCGTGGGCGGGGGGTTCTTCGAGGGTCTTGAGGAGGGCGTTGAAGGCGCCCATGGAGAGCATGTGGACTTCGTCGATGTAGTAGATTTTGAATTGGCCGCGGGCGGGGGCGAAGCGGACGGCATCGTTGAGTTCGCGGATTTGATCGACGCTGTTGTTGGAGGCGCCATCGATCTCGATGACATCCAGGGAGCGGCCTTCGGCGATCTCGCGGCAGAGATCATCCTGGGGGTCGAACTCGACCTTGGGGCCGCCGGGGCAGTTGAGGGCTTTGGCGAGGATGCGGGCGATGGAGGTTTTGCCGATGCCGCGGGGGCCGACGAAGAGGAAGGCGTGGGCGATGCGCCCGGTTTGGATGGCATTGGCCAGGGTGCGGACGACGTGGTCCTGGCCGACGATTTCGGCAAAGGTCTGGGGGCGGTATTTGCGGGCCAGGACTTGGTAACTCACAGGGAAGCAAAGATAAGTGGCGCGAATGAAATTCAAACTGTAATTTTCCGGAATGCGTGCCGCACTCTTATGGATCCTTCTGCTGGGAACCGCTGCGGTGGGCGGTGCCCGGGCAGCGTCGGCGCCGTGGAAGGATGGGGAGCGGCTGAAATACGAGATTTACTGGGGAGTGGTGATAGCGGCGGAGGCGGAGTCCCGGGTGGTGCGGGAGGGGGGGTATTGGAAAGCGGGCTTGGAATTGAAGACCGTGGGGATGGTGGAGGCGTTTTTTCCGATGAAGAGCAGTTTCAAAGGCGTCTTTGGGGTGCAGACGCTGAGGGCGCGGCGTTTCGAGGCGGAGCGGCAGGAGAACAAGAACCGGCGCAGCCAGCTGATTTTGATGAATCCGGAGGCCAAGAGCGCGGCCTACACCGACCGGGTGTCGGGGGAGACGGTGCGTTTTGCTTTGCCGGATGAGGACACGCAGACGCTGCTTTCACTTTTGTATGCGGCCCGCACGGTGCCCTGGGCCCGCGGGGTGGAGCGGACCTGGGATGTGTGCGACCGGGACCGGCTGAAGCGGGTCAAGGCACGCTGTGTGGGCGAGGAAACGCGTTTTGCGGGCAAAGGCGTGAAGAGCCCCAAGCTGTTGGTTCTGGAAGCGGAGGAAACCGCCAATGCGGCAGGACGGGAGCCGAATCGTCCGCTGCGGGCGAAAATCTGGGTCAATCCCCAGGGCATGGTGCCGGAAGCGGTGGATTTGCAATTTATCTACGGCACCTTCAACCTCCGCCGGGTTCCGCAGAGAAGCTGAGACGGAACCGGAAGCAAACTGCCAGTGGGAAGCTGCGCCACAGGGCGGTGCGGCCAGCGAAACGGGCTTCCGATTTTTGCTCTCCAGCCGCAGGCAGGGTGCTTTTCAAGTCCTGGGCTGCTGCTGGGTGACGCAGTGGATGGAGCCAAGGCCGGCGACGAGGGGGGTGCACTCGATGGGAATGATCTCCCGTCCGGGGAACAGATCGCGGAAGATGGAGAGGACGGAGGCTTCGTTGGGGGCGCTATAAACCGGGACGAGCACGCAGCCGTTGGCGATGAGGAAATTGGCGTAGCTGGCGGGAGAACGCCCGAAGGGGCCCTCGACGTGGATGTCAGGCATGGGGATTTCCACGATTTCGAACGGGTTGCCGTCCTGGTCGCGCAAGGTGCGGAGCTTGGCCAGGTTTCCGGCCAGGGGGGCGTGGTTGGCATCGCCGCGGTTGGGTTCGACCACGGTGAGGATGCGGGAGGGAGAGACGAAACGGCTGATGTCGTCGATGTGGCCGTCCGTGTCGTCGCCCTCAATGCCTTCATCCAGCCAGAGGACATGGGAGACACCGAGGAAGCGCTTCAGATTGGCTTCGATTTGTTCCTGGGTGAGCTGGGGGTTGCGGTTGGGGTTGAGCAGGCATTGGCGGGTGGTCAGAACGCAGCCGCGCCCGTTGAGGTCGATGGAACCGCCTTCAAGCACCAGGCTGTGGGCGACGCAAGGGACCTGGAGGAGCTGGGCGGCGTGGCGCGGAATGGCGTCGTCATCATGATAGGGCTCGTATTTGGCGCCCCAGGCATTGAAGACGAAGTCATTGGCCACAAGGGGTTCATCGCTGCCGGGCTTGGTGATGAAGATGGGGCCGGCATCGCGCATCCAGGAATCATTGTAAGGGATGTGGCAGATGCGGAGGTTGTCGCGCGGGAAGGAGAGAGGGGCGAGGTGGGACTCGGCGCCTTCATCGGCCCCGCAGTTTTTGACCAGGAGATAGACTTTTTGGAAGCGGCAGAGGGCGGCGATCATCCGGGCATAGACGCCGCGGGTTTGTTCGAGGTGGACGGGCCAGGTCTCGGGGTTGTCCGGCCAGGCCAGCCAGACGGCGTCCTGCGGCTCCCATTCCGCAGGCATGCGGTAGCCGGTGAAATCAAAGTGCTCGGGATCGTAAACAGGCATCATGCAGTAGAGAGGGTAGTGGAGGGTGAGGGAGGCTTTACTTTTTGCCTTTGTCCGGGGCCTGCTTGTGGGCGGCGATGGCGTCTTTGACGTCTTTGCCGCCTTTGGCGTCTTCCGCCAGGGTCTGGTCCATGTGGATGACCCGGGCGAGGTGGCCGGAGTATTCGTAGCCGCTTTTCCAGCTCGTCGTGCCTTTCTTGGATAGAGAGCGCACGAAAGTCACGGGTTCGAACTCAATAGTCTGGGTAGCATAGCCTTCCAGCCGGATTTTGTCTTTTTTTAGCACTTTCACCACGGTCAGTGGAGTGTTGCGCTGCCAGTCGTAGGGTTCTCCCACCACGGCGATGACGGCTTCGAGATTCTCGACCGGATCGGAGCCGTCGTTTTTGATTTCGAGCTTGTAGATGTAATCGGTGTTGAATTTTTTGCCTTCGCCGAGCTTGTCATCGGTCATTTCTTCCCGCTCTTTTTCCTTGGTGCAGGTGAATTTCGCTCTGATGTGCTCGGGGCCGGCCTGGGCGAAGGCGAGGAAGCCGAGCAGCAGCGCCAGGAGGAGGGAGATTTTCATGGCCGGAATGACTTTTAGGGCTGGCCGATGTGGCGCTGGGTGATGCCGCCGTAGGCATCGATGCGGCGGTCGCGGAAGAACGGCCAGTGGCGGCGGGTGTGGTCCACCTCGTCCAGATTGCAGTCCACGAGGATGATTTCCTCCTGGTCCGGGGAGGCGAGGTGGAGGATTTCGCCGAAGGGGTCGCAGACGAAGGACTGGCCCCAGAACTGGAGGTGGCCGCCCTCGGTGCCGACGCGGTTGACCGAGGCGACGAAGACGCCGTTGGCGATCGCGTGGGAGCGCTGGATGGTTTGCCAGGCATCATGCTGGCATTTTTTGTTGTGCGGGTCTTCGCCCACGGCCCAGCCGATGGCTGTGGGGTAGAAGAGGATTTCGGCGCCGGCCAGGGCGGTGAGGCGGGCGCCCTCGGGATACCATTGGTCCCAGCAGATGAGGACGCCGATTTTGCCGAACCGGGTGTCGAAGCACTTGAAGCCGGTATCGCCCGGGGTGAAGTAGAATTTTTCGTAGAACGCGGGGTCGTCCGGGATGTGCATTTTCCGGTAAATGCCGAGGAGGGAACCATCGGCGTCGAGGACCGCGGCGGTGTTGTGGTAAAGGCCGGGCGCGCGTTTCTCGAAGAGGCTGGCGATGATGACGACGCCTTTTTCCCGGGCGACGGCGGCGAAAGCTTCGGTGCTGGGGCCGGGGATGGGCTCGGCGAGGTCGAAGAGCTTTTGGTCCTCGACCTGGCAGAAGTAATCGGCGCGGTAGAGTTCCTGGGTGCAGATGACCTGGGCACCACGGTCGGCAGCCGTGCGGGCGAGGGCCGCGGTTTTTTCCAGGTTGCGGGCGGTATCGCCTTCGGAAGTGGTTTGGATGAGTCCGACGCGGACGGTACGGTTCGAAGCCATGATTCATCCTTCCGCAAAGGCGGAGGGGGTGGCAAGACACGATTTCGTGTCAGGGAAAGGGAGAAAGGCTATGGCTTGGGCTCGGCCAGGATGTCGCTGAAAAAGTCGTCGGTGTTGGAGAGGGACCGGGGAAGGCGGATGGCAATCGGGCGGGGTGTGGCCTCGGGGGAGTCGCGGACGGTGAGCTGGAGGTGGCCGCCGGATTCCTGGCCGGCACTGCGGGCGCGGGGCAGGGCTTGGAGATAGGCCGCCAGGGAGCCGCCGGTGGGGGTGCCGCCGACGGTGTCAATGAGCATGCCGGCTTGGAGGCCGGAGCGCCCGGCGGCGGAATCGGGGCGCACGGCGCGCACCTCGACGCCGGCATCCGCCTGGGCCAGGAGGATATCGTCAGGGAATTTGAATTGCAGCACCTCGGGCTTGGCTTCGGGGGAGGATTGGATGGCGATGAAGTAGTCGTCCGCGGGCAGGGTGTGGAAGAAGGCGGCGAGCTGGAGGGGATCGGACCAGGCGGGTTCGGCGGCTTTGAATTCAAGGGCGCGCTCCATTTCCGTGCGGGTGTCGCCTTCGAGCGCGGAGATGCCGGTGCGGCGCCCGCTGTAGGTTTTCTCCAGTTCGCTGGAATTGCGGCCTTGGTTGGCGCGCTGGATCTCCTTGGGTGTGGGGGTGCGGAAGGCGCTTCGGAAGATGGTGCCGGCAGCGAGGATGCGCCCGGGGGCCAGGGCGATGGGGCGGGAGAGAACGATGGCGCCCTCGCGGGATTCCAGAGGCATGGCCTCACCCAGGGAGGGCACCATGCCGCTGCCGCCCTGGACGGGGCTGGACGCGGGGAGGCACGGGGCAAGGAAAAGGCCCAGGGAGAGGACGGCTTGAACTCGGTTCATGCGCCATCCTCCCAATCGAGCAGGTAATGGTCGGTGCCCAGGGAAAGCATGGCCTTGCGTCCGGCACGTCCGGTGATGATGCGTTCTTTATTGAGGAAGGTGCCGTTGCGGGAGCCGAGATCGTGGATGGTGAAGAGGATGCCGTCGAAATCGAGAAGGCAGTGCTTGCGGGAGACGGTGGGGTTGAGGCAGGTGACATCGCACTCGGAACTGCGGCCCAGGCTGATGCTGACGGCCTGACGGGCGGGGAAGAGGAGGCGGCGGTAGGTTTTTTCCGGGGGCGGCTCGGCTCCGCCAGAGGTGTCCATGGTCTGGCGCTTGAGGGTGCGGGATATTTTTTTGGCTTCGGGGTGTTCGGGAGGCGCTACGGGCGGCGGGGCCAGGCGCGGGGTGGGCAGGGCAGCGGTGGCAGGGAAGGTGCCCTGGAGCAGCACCGGAATGTCAAACGACATGGCGGACTCGATGTCGTTGAAAAGCGGATTGAGGAGGATGAAGGGGTCGGGTGCGGAGAGGCGGGCGATGAGGTCATCCTGGGTGCAGCCGGCCAAGTTGACCAATTTTCCGTCCTTGATCCAAAGCTCGAAGCGTTCGTTGGGGGTGGCCACCACGACGTGGGCGGAGGCGCTTTGCTGGCCGAGCATCAAGAGGACGTCAGTGCCGGTGTATGCCATGGGATTCCAATACCCAGAGCATACCTGGAATCCTGGAAACGGAAACGCTTTTTACATGCCGCCTAGGGGTGGCGGGATAGGGAGGGCGGATCAGCGGCTGCGGCGGCGGAGCCAGACCAGGGAAAGGAGGCCGGCACCGAGCAGCGCATAGGTGGAGGGCTCGGGGATGGCGGAGGCGGTGATGCTGACGTTGTCCAAGCGGATCGAGTTGCCTGTGGCATTGGAGTAGCCCAAGAGGCGGAATTCGACCACGTCATTGGCGGCAAGAGCAGACGGGCTGCCCAGGTTGAAAGTGAAGAGGCCATAGTTGTTGGCGGTATTGTTGGGAGTTGCGGTCGTTCCCAGGCTGGTGAAGGATCCGGATGAGCCGATGCGGTAGGTAACCTCGACGCCCCGGGGGCCGGAAGTGCCGCCATTGGCCAGGTTGAACTGGATGCCTGCGAGCGCGATCGGGTCAATTGTGGAATCCAGCGTGAGGCTGAAAGAGATGTAAGAAGTTGAGACCGGGGAGGTGCCAAAACCATTGACCCCATAGTAAGACGGTATGTCATTGGGTGTCGCGGTGCCTGCGGCGTATGGGGCGATATAATTCAAACCTGAACCACTTCCGCCTCCGGCGGCCAGGTTGGTGGTTGTCCCGCCGGATTGACGGCTTCCGGTCGCACCGTACGATGCAACATGGGAAACTAGAGCTACGTTATCGGCGGAAAGAATCACGCCCTGGGTGCCAGGACTGCCTCCATCGAAATTCCAGTTTACGAGGACCTGGGCCGTTGCTGAAGCGGCGAAACCGGCAATCAACAGGCAGACAGTTATGGCAGTTTTCTTCATATCTTTATCCTAATCAGCCTTGACCCCAATCAAAGGCATTTGCAACGTTAATTGTAACGTATGGCAAAAAAATCATCGGCGGCAACGATGGCGGGGGTGGCGCGGGCGGCAGGGGTTTCGGTGATGACGGTGAGCCGGGTGCTGAGGGGGATGCCGGGCTGTGGTGCGGCGAAGGCGGAGGCGGTGCGGGCGGCTGCGAAGAAGCTGGGCTACCGCCCGGACCCTCTGGTGGGGGCACTGATGCAGGCGCGGCGGCGCAACCGGGAACCGGGGTTCCACGGAGTGATTGCAGTGATCAATACGCTGGAGCAAGAGGTCAACCGGCTCAATCCCAAGGTGCAGAGTCTGTGGAACGGGGCGGAGGCGCAGGCGGGGAAGTATGGGTTTCGCCTGGAAGAATTCCGCTGTCCTGCGGAGGATGGGGCATTGCGCAGCCTTTTGAAGGTGCTGGGTTCCCGAGGGGTGCCGGGGATACTCTGGATGCATTTCCGGTTGCCGGGCACGCGCCTGCAATTGGACCTGCGCCCATTTGCCAGCGCCACTTATGGCTTCAGCCTGGAGGCCCCGGCGCTGCACCGCTCCTCGAATTTTCAATTGGAAAGCATGCAAATGGCTCTGGCCGAGGTGGTGGGGCGCGGATTCCGGCGTCCAGGTTATGTCACCTTCGCGCAAGCGGAGATGCGGGTGCACCGGCAGTGGTCGGCCGCGTGGATGGATTACCGCTTCCGGGAGCCCGGAATGGATTGGCCGGACCCATTGGTGCTGGATGTGGAGGCCTACGAAGCAAGCCGCCGGCGGTTTATGGAATGGCTGGAACACCAACGTCCGGATGCGGTGGTGGCATCGTTCGGTGATGCACTGGGCTGGATGAAGCAGGCGGGTGTGCGGGTGCCGGAGGAGGCGGGGTTTGTGGCGCTCGACGCCGATCCGCGCGGGAACGTGAGCGGGATCGACCAGCAATGGGACCGGGTGGGTGCGGCGGCGGTGGACATGATCACCGGACAACTGGCCCGCAACGAGCGCGGCCTGCCGGATGCACCCAAGCTGGTGATGGTGGAAGGCCGCTGGCATGAAGGCGCCACGCTGGAGCGGCGGTTCAAGCTCCGTGCTGCCCGTGTCAAACCGCGCGGGAATTTGCGGAGAGGGCCGGCAGAGGCGTGATTTGTCATTCGAGAGTGCTGCTGGGAAAGAGAGAGCGCCAGAGGTTTTGGAGATCGCTGCGGGCTTGAGGGTGCTGGAGGGTGCGAAGGGACTCGAGGTAGAATTTCCGCGCGAGGTCCACATCACGCAGGTTGTGGATGGCCAGCTGGATGCGTCCTTCGTGGGCGGGGTATTCCTGGGGGTGGTAGTGGAGCACTTTGGCGTATTCCTCCAGCGCCTCGGCAAAGCGGACTTCCTTCTCGTATTTCTCGATCAAATACCAGGGGGGAGGCGGGATGACCTCGCCCTTGGGCATGTAAAGCTGGTCCACGGGCGAAGCGAGAAATTCCGCGATGGGCCGGGCGACGAGGATGGCCATGGGGATGAACGCGGCGAAAGCAAAGAGCATCCAGGCAAAAACGCCCAGGTGGCCGCCGCTACCGGTGCCGGCGCGGCTCAGGCACCAAACGGTGAGGGCACCCAGAATAGCCAGGAAGGGCAGGCGTTTGAGGAGGGCGATGAAGAGGTCCTTCATTCGGATAGGCTCAGGTGGGTGAATTCGAACTGGGTTGAAGCGATTAAGGGACGGGGTGATTCAGTGAGGAAAAAGTTCAAAATGCAAACTTGGGATATGAAGCCCAGACGATGAAGAAGAGTGAGAGGGAGAGGAAGATGGAGGAGATTAAGGCGACGCCGGCATGCGCCAGGGCCAGTCGCCTTCTTTTCGTTTTTTGGGATCATAGGCGCCCCCGTCGTCGGTTTGGTTCCAGCCGAGGGAGTAGAGCAGGTAGCCACCGTTGGGCTCGCGGCGGTAGATCAGAGCGCCTTCGCCCACGGGGTCCTGGAGGTGGCAGGGGTCCATATCGAGTTCATTCAGCTGCTGGGGGAACGAACCGTGGCGGCGGCGGTGGAGTTCCAAGGCGCAGGCCAGGGCGGCCTGGCGCAGTGCGGTCTGGGCGCGGGCGGTATTGAGGTGGACTCCGCCGAGTGCGGGCAGGGATAGGGAAACCAGGGGGAAGCGGACTCTCCAGGAAAGCGAGGAGGATTGGGCCTTGATCCATTCTTCGTTCTCATGGGCCTGCCGGGTGTGGAATTTTGAGTTCTTTGGATCTGCCTGAGTTAGGATTCGATTTTGAATAAACCGGGCATATTCCAAACGCTCGAGGTTCTGCCAGCCGGCAGGCCGGACCATGAAAAAAAGCTGATCCAGGCCCGGCAAGACCCGGTGTGGTTTTTCGACAAGCCCTTCAATGGTGCGCAGGTCATGCCGCCGGATGATGGAATTCAAGAATCCGGCACGTTCTGCCCGAAAAGCCTGCTGGCAGGAGTGGGCGAGGTTTTTTCCAGCGAGCAGTTGCCGGGCTTCCTGCAGCTGGGCTTCGCTCCATTGGCCGGTGTGCAGGCCCTGCCAGAGCACCTGCAGTGAAATCTGGTCCACGGTGATGGATACGAGATGGTTGATGAGCAAAGTGGGCTCTGCCTGCATAAGTCGGCTTAAATGCTGGATGGTTTTCCAGTCCTCGAAGGCGGAGGGCGCATGGCCTGCATCCAAGTGGGCCAGGCTCCGGAGGTGGAATCGCCTGGCGTAGCTCATCACCGCATTCATTTGCGGCAGTGGCGCAAAAAATCCTTCCTCCCAGGGGATGGGCCAATAGATGTGAGGGCGGGAAAGCGATTGGTTGACTTTGGTGTAGATCGGTGTGGCTGGCCGGAGCAGCTCCAGGATGCGCGTGCCGTCGGACGCTGCGTTGGAGGAGGGCGGAGTGGGGGCTGATTGTTCCAGTGCCGCACGCAGTCCGGCGAGGTTTGCCGGAGTCCCGGTGGCATAATCCGGGGCCTGGAATTTCGCCTCGGGAAGGCGTGGCTCAAGGAGCGCTGTCCGCTCCGGGCTGGAAGCCTCCGTGTAGATTTCCCTCTTTTGCAGTTCATTCCACGTTTTCTCGAAAACGAAGAGCGGGGCGAAGGCGGGGCCCAGGGCGACGTTGAGATCGTCGGGCGGACGGGGAGGGAGGAGTTCGGGGATGGACAGGGGCTCGCCGAGCGTCCGGAGTTCGGCTTGGTATGCTTTCCAGGCGCGGGCACCGCGCCAGTTTTCGAAGGCATAGAAGAGGGCAATGGCGGAGAGGGTCCAGGCGCAGGCCCAAGCGGTCCGCCGGAGGAACTGGGATTTCATTGGAGTTTTCCGGGTGGGGGTAAATGGAAGATGAATTCCATGGCGGTGGCATCGGGCAGGCGGCCATGAAGGTCGAGGTGGGCAATCGTGTTCTGCTGTTCGAAGTGCCATTCCTGGAATTGGCGGTGGGTGGCGATCACGGGGTGCGGGGGTGTGGTGTCAGGCGTGAAGGCATGGAACATAGTGATGAGGAGCCAAACCAGTGCCAAGGCCAGGCCGGGCAGCGCCGGGGTGGTCCGGGCGAACGGTGCCGGGGCTGCCATGGCGAGGATGCGGCGGCGCAGGCCAGGTGGGAGCGGGGTCCAGCGGGCCTGGCGCAGGAGGGATTCGGCATCCGGGGGATGGGCGGGTTTCATGGGGGGCTTCCTATGGAGAACGCAGGGCGGTGCTCAATTTGTCTAGTGCGTAGCGGTATCTGCTGGCGGCGGTGTGGGGGGAGATGGCCAGCGTGGTGGCAATTTCTGCAAAGGTCATGTCTTGCCAGATTTTGAGGTGGACGATGGCGCGCTGTTCGGGTGGCAGGGCGGCGAGGGCGGCCTCCAGGGCGGGCAGGTGCGGGTGGCCGGTGTGGGCGGCGGGATCGAACCAGAGGGGCAGTTCGTGGGCGGCCTCTTCGTGCTTGCGGTGCCAGACGAGCCAGCGGCGGCGGCTGTCAATGAACTGGCGATAGGCTGAGCGGATCAGGTAGCGGCGCATCTCCGCGGGAGGCAGTTCCGGAGGCGGCCGGCGTGCCCATTTGACATAAAGATCCTGAAGAAGGTCGCGTGCCGTGGCTTCGCAGCGGGTCAATTGGAGCAGGAAGCGGTAAAGCGCCTCGGCGTGGGCATCATAAAGGCGTGCGAGCCATTCCCATTCAGCCATGCGTTATCAACGCACGGGAGGACAGGATTTGTCTAGGGGCAGAAAGCTTTTTGGGCGCGATTGAAGATTCGCAATGTGAAATGCGGATAGGCGGTGTGTCTGTGGCGCTCCCCAGAGAGGGCCTCGAATTTCGCCGGATCCCGTCGATCACGGGGTGAGTGGGTCAGACGGCCCCGTTTAGCCCGGGATATCGCCGTGGATTTTGCTGCCGGGAACCATGGGCTCGGTGATGATGTCCTTCACCGTCTTGCCCGCGGGAATCATCGGGAGCACGTGGTCGGTGTAGGGGACCATCACGTCGAGCACGTAGGCTTCCTTGCAGTCGAGCATGCGCTTGAGCGCGCCGCGCAGGTCTTTGGGATCGATGACGCGCTCGGCGCGGACGCCGAAGCCCTCGCTGATCTTTACGAAGTCGGGGTAGATGCGTTCCTTGTCATGCTCCAGGCCGAGGAAGGTGTGGCCGCGGTTGCAGTCAAAGAAGCGGTCTTCCCATTGGGCGACCATGCCGAGGTATTGGTTGTTGATGATGACGGCTTTGGCGGGGATGTTCTCGGCCACGGCGGTGGCGAGTTCCTGGATGTTCATGACGAAGCTGCCGTCACCGTCGATGTCGATGACCTCGCGGTCCGGGCAGGCGACTTTGGCGCCGAGGGCCGCCGGGTAGCCATAACCCATGGAGCCGAGGCCGGCGGAGGTGAGGAAGCTGCGGGGCTGGGCGAAGTCGTAGAACTGCCCGGCCCACATCTGGTGCTGGCCCACGCCGGTGGTGAGGATGGCCTCACCCTTGGTGAGGTGGAAGAGGTCTTCGATGACCTGCTGGGGCATGATGCGGCCGGGCTCCGCGCTGTAGTGGAGCGGGTGTTTCTTTTTCCAGGTGTTGATCTGCTGCTGCCAGGCCGGGAAGCTCTTCCGCTTGCGGCCTTCGGCGGCGATGATCTTGTTCAGCCGGGTGAGGGCATACTTCACATCGCTGAGGATGGGCAGGTGGACGGCCTTGTTTTTGTTGATCTCGGAGTTGTCCACCTCGACGTGGACGATGGTGGCGTGCTTGGCGAACTCGCTCACCTTGCCGGTGACGCGGTCGTCGAAACGGACGCCGAAGGCCAGGAGCAGGTCGCACTGGTCCACGGCGTAGTTGGCATAAACGGTGCCGTGCATGCCGAGCCATTTGACCGAGAGGGGATGGGTCTCGGGGAAGGCGCCGATGCCCATGAGCGTGGTGGTGACTGGAATGTGGGTGGCTTCGGCGAATTTTTTCAGCTCAGCCGAGGCGTTGGAGGTGATGATGCCGCCGCCGACGTAGAGCATCGGGCGCTCGGCTTTTTCAATCAGCCCGAGGATTTCATGCAGTGCGAGGTCGTCCGCGCGCGGGGGCTCGGCCATGCCGCGGAGGTGGATTTGGTCCGGGAAGATGGGCTGGGTCTTGTCGCCCTGCACGTCCTTGGGCACGTCGATGACCACCGGGCCGGGGCGTCCGGTGGTGGCGATGTGGAAGGCTTCCTTGACGATGCGGGGGATGTCGTTGACATCCATAACCAGGTAGTTGTGCTTCACTACGGGCAGGGTCATGCCGAAGACGTCGGTTTCCTGGAAGGCGCTTTTGCCGATCATGGCGCGGGCGACCTGGCCGGTGATGGCGATGAGCGGGACGGAGTCCATCCAGGCATCGGCAATGCCGGTGATGAGGTTGGTGGCGCCGGGGCCGGAGGTGGCCATGCAGACGCCGGCTTTGCCGGTGGCGCGGGCGTAGCCCTCGGCCATGAACACGCCACCTTGCTCGTGGCGGGGAAGAATGGTGCGGATTTTCTTGGAGCGGGTCAGCGCCTGGTGGAACTGCATGCTCGCTCCGCCCGGATAGGCAAAGATCGTATCCACTCCGGCTTTCTCCAGCGCGGCGACCATGATGTCGGCGCCGGAGGCGGTGGCGCCGACTTGTACGCGGGTCGGCTTGGAGGGGCGGGATTTGGCGGCGGACTTGGTTTTTTTCATGGCGTTGGAATCGGTTCGGATGGAAGGAAAGAAAGAAGGTAGGGGGATTTGCGGCAGGAGACAATAAAGAACAATTAATTCGTTGACACCCCGGAGAGCGGTCCGTATTTTCCTCGTTCCTCTTTATGAAAACCTTTTCCGCCAGAGCGCAGGACATCGAGCGCAAGTGGTATGTGATCGACGCCGAAAACCAGGTCGTCGGACGCGTCGCCGAGAAAGCCGCCGTGCTCCTCCGCGGCAAAAACAAGCCCATCTTTACTCCCCATATTGATTCCGGGGACAACGTGATCGTGATCAACGCGGCCAAGGCCGTCTTCACCGGCAAGAAAGAAGAGCAGAAGACGTACATGGCCTACTCCGGCTACATCGGCGGGGAGAAATACGAGTCTGCCCGCCTGCTCCGCGCCCGCCGCCCGGAGAAGCTGGTCGAGCGTGCCGTCAAGGGCATGATTCCTCACAACCGCCTTGGCCGTTCCATCTACGGCAAGCTCCATGTGTATGCCGGTGCCGAACACCCGCACGCCGCTCAGAATCCGGTTTCCGTCCTTGTCCGCACCCCCAAGAAGAAATAACCCCCTACCGCCCGATCCCCCATGGCCACTGCCAACGTCTTCTCCGCCTCCGGCCGCCGTAAAACGGCCACCGCCAAAGTCAACCTCCGCGCCGGCAACGGCAAGGTTTCCGTCAACGGAAAAGACTTTGAGGACTATTTCGTCACCCCCGCCCAGCGCATTGAAGCACTCCAGCCGCTCCAGGCCACGGAGAATCAGAAGAAATTCGACGTGCAAATCCGCACCGAAGGCGGCGGACTCAACGGCCAGGCCGGTGCCGCATCGCTTGCCATTTCCCGCGCGCTGATCCAAGTGGACGCAGCCCACCGTCCGGTTCTCAAGGCCAAGGGCCTTTTGACCCGCGATTCCCGCATGAAAGAGCGCAAGAAGTCCGGCCAGCCCGGAGCCCGCAAGCGCTTCCAGTTCTCCAAGCGTTAATTTTTTCCGCTGCCTGCGGCGGATGCTTGATTTCCCGCTCTCTTGCACCATGCTCCCCGTTCTGCCATGAGCAAACGGTGTGATGTCGCGGTTGTGGGTGCCTCCGGCTATACGGGGGATGAATTGCTTCGTCTCTTGCTGGCACACCCCCACACGGATTTGCGGGCCGTCACCTCCCGCCAAATGGAAGGCCGTTCCCTGGCCGATGTCATGGGTGCTGCCGCGCGCGGATCAGGCCTGGTCTTCACCCATCCTTCTCCCGCTGAACTGGCGGCCCAGGCGGAGGTCTTCTTCCTGGCACTGCCCCACGGCGTGGCCGCGGAATACGCTGTGCCGCTGCTGGAAGCCGGGCGCGTCGTGGTGGATTTGAGCGCGGACTTCCGCCTCAAAGATGCGGGCATCTACCGCCAATATTACCACGCCGATCACCCTGCCCCCGCACTGTTGGAGCAATCCGTTTATGGCCTCCCAGAAATCTACCGTGATGCCCTTGCCGGAGCCTCGCTGATTGCCTGCCCCGGCTGCTATCCGACCAACGCCATCCTCGGTCTCAAGCCGGCGCTGGAGTCCGGATTGATCGATCCCCAGCAAATCGTGATCAACTCCCTCTCCGGGGTTTCTGGAGCGGGCAAGAAGGCGGACACCGCCTACGCCTTTTGTGAGCGCTCGGAAAATCTCGCCGCCTACTCCGTCCCGGTGCACCGCCATCTTCCGGAGATCGAGCAAGAACTCGCCTCCCTGGCCGGCGTGCCGGTGCGCGTTTCCTTTGTCCCGCACCTGGTTCCGGTGATCCGCGGCATGCTCGGCACCCTGTCCGCTCCGCTGGCCCGGGCCGTGGAGCCGGAGGATGTTCAGGCGCTATATGAATCGGCGTATGCCGGCTGTCCCTTCGTGCACGTTCTGCCCCCGAATCTTTTGCCCGAAACCAAGCGTGTGGCACGCACCAACCATTGCGAGATCGCCGTCCGCATCGACGCCCATGCCGGGCGCTTGATCGTGGTCAGCGCCACGGACAATCTGGGCAAAGGTGCCGCCGCCCAGGCGGTGCAGGCATTCAACCTCCGGATGGGCTGGCCGGAAACCGAAGGACTTCTGTGAGCAAACAAGTTTCTTGGATCAAAAATGGCGGAGTTACCTCCGCGCTCGGCTTCCGTGCTGCGGGCATCGCCGCGGGCATCAAGACCGAAGGCAAAAAAGACATGGCCCTGGTCGTCTCGGACGTGCCCAGCCTGGCCGCCGGCGTCTTCACCACCAACAACGTCAAAGCCGCTCCGGTCAAGCTGAGCATGCAGCACCTCAAGAAAGGCCGCGCCCGCGCCGTGGTCATCAACAGCGGCAATGCCAATGCCTGCACCGGCGTTCGCGGCATCAAAGATGCAGCCGCCATGGCCGCCGAGACCGCCCGCCTCCTCAAATGCCCCAAGGGCCAGGTTGCTGTCTGCTCCACCGGGCGCATCGGTGTGCCCCTGCCGGTTAAAAAAATCCTCGCCGGCATCACCTCCCTGGCCTCTTCCCTGAGCCACAACGGCGGTTCCACCGCGGCAAAGGCGATCATGACCACCGACACCTATCCCAAGTCCTGCGCCGTCACGGTGGACGTGGACGGACGCCCTGTGGTCATCGGCGGCATGGCCAAAGGCGCCGGCATGATCCATCCCAATATGGCCACCATGCTCTCCGTCCTCACCACCGATGCGGTGATTGAGCCGCGCGTGGTCCGCAGCCTGCTGGCCGATGCCACCGGCCTGTCCTTCAACCGCATCTCCGTGGACGGGGACACCAGCACCAACGATACCGTCATCCTCCTGGCCAATGGCCTGGCCAAGAACCGCCCGCTCCACCCCGGCCACCCCGACTTTCCTGCCTTCCAGGAGGCCTTCACTGCCGTGGCCAAGCACCTGGCGCGCCTTATCATCGAGGACGGCGAGGGCATCAGCCGCGTGGTGGAAGTGGTCATCCAGGGAGCCTCCTCCGGCCACCACGCCAAAATCATTGCCGAAGCCATTGCCCGATCTCCCTTGGTGAAAAGCTCCTGGGCCGGCGGGGATCCCAATTGGGGCCGCTTGATGGATGTCTTGGGCTATTCTGGCGCCCGCATGCGCGAAGAGACCGTTGATATTTATTACGACGGCGTCATCGCCGTCCGCGGCGGCGTGGCCAGCAAGACCCCGATGCCCCGCCTGCGCAAAATCGTCCGCAAGCGCCACTTCCGCATCACCATCGATCTCCATCTGGGCAAAGGTGAATACAGCCTGCTGGTCAACGACCTCACCGAACTCTATGTCACCCTCAACAAAGGGGAGTAATTTTGCTCCATGGTAGGATTTCCGAAAATCGCCTCTGACTTTGACCCGCGGTGCCAGGTGGTCATCCACCCGGGTGATTGCCTCGGCTTTGTCAAAAGTCTGAAATCAGCCAGCGTTGGCCTCGTAGTGACATCCCCTCCTTATAATATCGGCAAAGCCTATGAGGAAAAACTGCAACTTGATACCTATCTTAAGGAGCAGCGCGCCATTATCGAGGAATGTGTCCGCATACTGAAACCTTCGGGAAGCATTTGCTGGCAGGTGGGGAACTACGTCAGCAAAGGCGCGATCATTCCGCTGGATGCGCTGCTTTATCCGATTTTTTCCGGGCTGGGCCTCAAAATGCGCAACCGGATCGTCTGGCACTTCGAGCACGGACTGCACTGTGCAAAGCGCTATTCCGGTCGGCACGAGACTATCATGTGGTTCAGCAAGTCGGACCATTACACCTTTGATCTGGACCCGGTCCGTGTGCCTCAGAAGTATCCCGGGAAAAAGCATTTCAAAGGCCCCAAGGCTGGCTCCTATTCTTGCAATCCTTTAGGCAAGAATCCGGGAGATGTCTGGACGATACCGAACGTGAAAAGCAACCATGTCGAGAAAACGGAACACCCTTGCCAGTTCCCTGTGGAACTGGTGGAACGATTGGTGCTTTCGTTGACCGGGGAAGACGAGTGGGTGTTCGATCCGTTCTTGGGGTCCGGTTCGAGCATCATCGCCGCATTGAAAAACGGGCGGCGCGGCATGGGTGCCGAGATCAAGCCGGAGTATGTTCGTCTTGCCCGCGACCGCGTGGAGGCTTTTTGGAATGGGGAGTTGAAAACCCGGCCCATGCACCGCCCGGTGTATGATCCGGTCCAGTCCGGAAACAGCTTGGCGCGGGCTCCTTGGAGGCTGCTAGAAGAAGATTCCGCCCAGCTTCGCTTGATGGAAGAACCCTCCCGTGCCACGGGGAAGAAGAGATGAATATCCAGGAAGTTTATTCTCACCTAAATGGGTTGGAATACCTCATGGTGCACAAGCCGCACTTGTGGAAGGAAATCCAGGATGTCATCCGGCTGGTCGATGCGGGAGCCTGCAAAACGAAGGTTTCCAAGGAAAAGACCATGAAAGGCGAGGTGCTTTATAGTCCTGTCGCGCTGAATGCCCGGTTTTCTGAACTGCTCAAGGGCAGGCGCAAATGGACGGAAAGCCGTGTTAGCTACTGGGTCACCTCTGATGAAAAGCTGATCCGTAGAACATTGTCTATGCCTGCTGAGCAGCAGAAAGCAGAAATTCTCAAAGAAGGCCGCGAACCGATTTTTAGCTACAACCAGACCGATTTCGTCAAAGAGCGAGTCGCGGTGGAAATTCAGTTCGGCAAATATGCCTTTGTGGCTTATGACCTTTTTGTCAAACACCTGGCATTTTATGTGGGAGATCAAATCGATGTCGGTGTGGAGATTCTTCCGATGAAATCATTACAAAGCCAGATGAGTTCCGGGGTTGGTTATTATGAAGGGGAGTTTTACAACATTGTCAGGCAGGGCAGGGGTGTTCCCGCAGTGCCGCTGGTGCTTCTGGGGGTGGCAGCATGAACACCCAAGATTTTCACCACCACATCCGCCGGGCCGATACACTGGTCGAGGCGCTCCCCTATCTGCAAAAATTCCGCGGGCAGACCGTGGTCATCAAATACGGCGGCGCGGCCATGGAGGACCCTGAACTCATACCCTCTGTGCTCAAAGACATCGTCTTCCTCGAAGCCGTGGGCATCAATCCCGTCATCGTTCACGGCGGCGGCAAGGCCATCACCAAGCGCCTCAAAGAAGCGGGAGTCGAAGCCCGGTTTGCCGCCGGGCTCCGCGTCACCGATGCCGCCACCGTGCAAGTGGTCGATGAAGTCCTGAGTACGGTCATCAACCCGGAGATCGCCGCCGGCATCAACCGCTTCGGCGGACGCGCCCGCTCGTTCAGCGGACGCAAAGTCTTCCGTGCAGTCAAGGCTCCGCCAGTTCTGCACGAAGGCCAGGAGGTCGATCTCGGCTTTGTCGGTGATGTCGTCGGCTGCCAGGTGCTCCAGGTCATCAAATCGGTCTATGAGGAAGTGGTTCCGGTCATTTCCCCGGTGGGCGAGGACGAGTCCGGACAGCCGTACAATGTCAATGCCGATGTCGCTGCGGCTGAAATGGCCATCGCCCTGGAGGCTTCAAAAATCATCTACCTGTCCGACGTCAACGGCATCTTGCGGGATGCCAAGGACGCCTCGACCCGCATTCCCACTGTGACCCCCGAAGACATTACGGCTTTGAAGGCGGATGGGACAATCAGCGGGGGCATGCTCCCCAAGGTTCATTCCTGCCTTAAGGCACTGGACCATGGGATTGAGAAAGTCCACCTGATCGACGGGCGCATTCCCCATGCCTTGCTGTTGGAGCTCTTCACTGACAAGGGCATCGGCACGGAAATCGTCCGCTCTTGATTCCGGCTTTGGTGGTGCGGGATGCCGTGCTCAGCGGCTGGCGGCGGCTCGGACTGCCTGGCCGGCCGCTTCCAGGCAGGGCAGGGTCATCTCATCAAATTCCCTGGAAAGCAGAATGCCATCGGCCCCGGCTTCCATGGAAGCGGTGATGCTGCCGGCCACCAGCCGGGCATCTTCCTTCACGGAAATCGGCTCTTCATTCCACCAGGGCACATCGAAGCCCACTCCGGAGATGACCTTGCAGCGCCCGCCCACGGCGGCCACGGTCCGCGCGATTTCCCGTCCCACGGAGGCGGCGGACATGCCCCGCTCCAGCAGTGCAGAGGCTCCGGGCTCCCGGTCAGGGTCCTGGCCGGTCCAGCGGTAGGTGAGGCGGAGCAATTCCTCTGCGGAAAGGTCCTTAAACGTGCGGGAAAGCGAGCGCTGGATCCACCAGGCGTGCATGCGGGGGCCGGCGATCGTGGGGTAAACCGAAGGCTTGATCCAATCCGTGTAGGCGGCCATGGAACCGTAGTTGATCCGCGCACGGTCGAACAGGTCGTAGAGCACAGGGCCCTGGGCGACATGGCGCCCGGATTCGAGGCCAGGGCGGATGGAGTGAAGCAATTGGTGGATGAGGCGGGGCAGTTCCTCCATGGCCTCATACCAGTACTTGTCCCAGGCAATCAGCTCCGGATGCTCCAGGAGATGGCGCGCGACGAGGATGATCGAGCCTTCCAGTGGGGAGGCCGTGGCAGCGTGTAGTTCTTCGACCAGGGCATGGAGGCTGAGGTAAGCGCGCCGGGCGGCTTCCGGGTCCAGTCCATCCCGGCGGGCGCGCTCCATGAAAGTTTCATCAAAGCCGGTGCCGGGAGAGGTTCCTGCCAGCGTCATGGCCAGCGGAGTGTTCCGTTCGTAGCCGTATTTGAAGCCATCGACGGGATAGTGCCGGCAGAGAGTTTCCACGATGCCCAGAATCCAGTGGTTGTAGTCCGGATGGGCCGGGCTGAGCAGGGTTTGCGGGCGGCCTGCGGCGTCGCGGGACAGGACCAGGTTCCAATGGGGTATGCACTGGCTGGCGGCGTTGCCCCAGCAGGGCTCAAGGATGCGCAGGACGGTCTTCATCCCGCGGGAGCGGGCGGCCTCTGCGGCCTCACCCACCAAGTCCCGGCCCGAAGCCTCAGCTCCCGGTATTTCTTCCGGGCGTCCCAGCCGCGTGCGGTCCATGTGTTCCGGATGCCACTGGAAGGAGACCCGCGCGTAGTGGCCGTTGCGGGGCTGGTGGGTGTTGCCCTGGGCGGTGCGCGAGGCCAGTCGCGGTTTGTTGGTTTCCACGCCGTAGATGGTCATGGGATAGAGGACCAGGGTATTGACCGCAGCCGTTTGCTGGAGCAGGTCCAGGCAGGAGGTCATGCCCTCATCAATCAGGCTGATGGGTGCGATCTGGACGCCGGAGAAGAAAGGAATTTTCATGAAAGCTTTCATAATACGAAGCCGTGCCGGGCGTGCAAGGCCGAATCCTGGAAGCGGCACCGGATGGGTGTAATTGAGTTTGGCAGCACTGGACAGCCTTGGGGGATGAACAGACGCTGGCCTACAGGCCTGACTGACCTAGCCGGGGGACAGTTTACTTTGCTGCAAAGTAAACTGTCCCCTTTTGTGCCCGCAGCTGCAGCCATGCTTGATTACACCCGCACCGGATGGATCAGCGGGGAGCGGGTCCGGTGCTGGCCCGGGCAATGAAGCGGGAAGGGATCGACAAGCGGGCCACGGGCTTGAATCCGGAGTCCGCGGCCATGGCGATGGCGGTTTCGGCCGCCTGTCGCCCGATCTCCGGCAGTTCATGGCTGACTGAACAGAGCAGCGGATTGAACAGATGGGGCCGGATATTGTCGAAGCCGATAATGGAAACTTGCCGCGGAATCGCTTTGCCCGCGGCGTAGAGCGCGTAATACGCACCGCAGGCCAGCAGCTCGGTCAGGCAGAGGACGGCGGTGGCCCGGGCTTTCCCTCGGAAGTAGGACTGGACGGCCAGTTGTCCGCCGCTGACGCTGTCCGCCAGGCTGGTGGGGGTGGGAGCGGCCACCCGGTCGTGAGCCATGCTATGGCGGGCCATCCAGGAAAGGCAGCACTGGGCGCGTTCCTCCAAGAGGCCAGGGGATGACTCCTCGGAGAGCAGAAGGATGCGGCGATGGCCCAGGCGGGCCAGATGCTCCAAGGCCTGGGAGAGCCCGGGTTCGGGATCAAGAAAAACGCGGGGCTGTCGGCGGGGAGAGTGGCACGAGGCCCAGACCACCGGTCCACGGGCTGCGGCCATGCGGCGGACGAAAGCGGAATCGTCATTGGGCATCAGGACCAGTCCGTGGATGCGCTTTTGGGCGAGGGTGGCGAGGGCCCGGGTGCCGTAGCCTGGACCGGGGGCTTCGCCGATGAGGATCAGATTTTGGCCCGCGGCCTCGGTGGCGATTTCCATCCCGCTGATCAGTGCGGAATGGAAACCGCCGGAGAGCGGGCTGCGGTTGTCCCGGGCGGAGGGGAGCAGGACGCCGATGCCAAGGGAGCGGTTGGCGCGAAGAAGCTGGGCGGAAATATTGGGCTGGTAGCCCAGCTGGCGCGCGGCTTTTTGGATGCGGGCCGCCAGCTCTTCACCCACCCCGGTGCTTCCTTTGGCGCCATTCAGGACTTTGGAGACGGCTGCGATCGAACAGCCCGCCCGGGCAGCGACATCTCGGATGCTGGCAGATTTCATAGAGTGGAAAACGGTGCCCAATCCAACCACAGTCCGGGGAAGAAGAACACAGGGAAAAGCCGCAGCGATGCAGTGGTTCACCGCGAAGGGCGCCCAGTTCGCGATGTCCCGCGGCTTCTCCATTCACCGAGCCGTGAGCCTGCATCCAAGCCCAATCTTGATCTGGCTTGGACAACACGGAATCTAGGCGTGATCAGGTGCTTCTGATTCGAGGTCCTGGCGTCCTTCGCGGTTCACTACCTTTTCCTGGCTCGGGCGGGTAAACCTGTCCCCCTGGGTGTGCTGACCTTATCTCTGCCCTTGCTCCGCATCTGAACTGAAGATACGATCCCTTTTTGTTTCAGGACAGGTGGCTGAGCGGTTAAAGGCACTCGACTCGAAATCGAGAGACGGTAACACGTCCGTGGGTTCGAATCCCACCCTGTCCGCGGCGCAGCCCGGACAGAGCCGCTTGAGCGCGCGGAGCGCCTGATGAGGATAGCCGCCGGGAGGCCAATCCCACCCTGTCCGCGCTTCAGCCCGGATACCGACGAAGTCGGGAGTTTGCTATCGAATTCGAACGCAGTTGAGCACCGTTGGCTGAATGGCCGGTGCCGGCGGGCGAATCTATGCCCGGCTTGATCATGGATTCAGGGTCAGTGTGGTACGGGGGCGGAGATGGAATTCCGTTCGATCAGTGCCGGCTCGATTTCCACGTAGCGGGCGGGCTGCCTGGGATGGCGCATGCGCTCAATGAGCAGGCTGAATGCATGGTCGGCCAACTCGACGGGCTTGAGGTCGATGGTGGTGAGGGGAGGGTTGAAAAACGGGGCGGTTTTGATGTTGTCGCAGCCCATGAAGCTGAAGTGTCCCGGGATGTCGAGCCCGGCTTCCCGCACCGCGGCCATGGCCCCACTGGCGCAATAGTCGTTGTGGCAGAAGAAGGCAGTGGGAAGGCTTGTGCGGGGTGCGGTGGCAAGGATGTGCTGCATCTGGGCGTAGGCGCGCTCGGCCGCGGGGTGGTTGTCGATCCAAATCCATTCATCCCGGAAGAGGCGGCGGCGGTGGAGCGCTTCATAAAATCCGCGGAAGGGGGTGGATCCCTGGTGCTTGCGGGGAAAGTCAGGGCACATGAGGTAGCCCATGCGGCTGTGGCCGCGGGCGAGGAAGTGTTCCACGGCGATGCGGCCCATGCGGCGGTGGTTGATGCTGACGCAGTCGGTGAGATTTTCGGGGCTGGAGAGGATTTTAACCGTGGGGAGGCTGGTCTGGTAGTGCGAGGACTGGTCGATGGTGCCGCGGAGGTTGTAGATCGGGCCGATGACGAGGCCGTCCACGCGGCGGCTTTCGAAGAAGCGGAGGGCGCGCTTGTCTTTTTCGATGTCGTTTTCGCTGATGCTGAGGATGACCATGAAGCCTGCCTGTTCGAACCGGGACTCGAGGCGGTTGACCAGTTCGGCGAAGAACGGGTCCACGATGTTCATGGTGATGAGGAGGCCGATGGTCTGGGTCTTTTGGCCGCGCATGCCCTGGGCAAGGGCGTTGGGGCGGAAGCCGGCTGCCTCGGCCGCTTCCCGAACGCGGGCAATGGTGGCGGTCTTGTAGTTGGTTTTGCCGCGCAGGAGGATGTCGGATACAGTGGTGATGCCCAGGCCGAGAGAGGCTGCCAGGGTTTTGAGCGTGGCGGGGCGTGGTGCGGCAGCGGAGGAGGAGGTGGACCGTGGGCGAGCCATGGGGGGTCAAACTTTTCCGCGAGCGGCCTCGAGCTGGGTGCGGATGAGATGCATTCGTTCGCGGGTCAGGGGATATAGTTTAAGCAGAAAAAGGGCGAGAAGGCAAAAACCGAGGGGGACGAAGGCATACCATGCCAGCATGGTGCGCATGACTTCTGCGGGCTGGTTCGGGCCGTATTTTTGGACATCAAAGCCGGACCAGACAATGATGAGGCCGCTGAGGGCGGCGGTGAGGGTGCCGGAGAATTTGAGCGACCAGGAAAAGACGGCGGAGAAGCTGCCCTCGCGGCGTTCCCGGGTCTGGAGTTCGTCATAGTCCACGATGTCGGCCTGCATCGAAGGAGCGATCATCCAGACGGCGTAGCCGAAGGCGGACATGAGGAGGCTGGGCAGGATTTGGAGGTAGGGATGGGCGGGGGTGTAGCAAAAATACATCATGGCATTGGCGACCATGCCGATGATGAGGGTGGCGGCGAGGGCGTTGGTTTTTCCGAACTTTTCGCTGAACCAGGTCCAGAGGGGGACGCCGAGAAGGCCGGGCAGGAAGCAGGCGGTGGCTTTGAGGCCTTCGATGATGGAAGCGGCCTGCACATCGCCGGCATGAACGTGGTAGATGTTGAGGTAGAGGCCGAGGGCGCCCACGAGCCCGTAGCCCTGGGCTTGGATGATGACGATGGCCATGATGACGAGGAAGGGGCGGCAGTGGAGGGTCTCTTTGAAGCTTTTCAGGAGGGGAATTTTGGGCTGGCTTCGGGTTTCAGCGTAATACCGTTCGCGCACAAAAAGGCCCGGGAGGACTGCGACGACAAGGATGATGGCTCCGATGACCCAGCCGGCAGAGCGCATGCCGGCGGCCAAGTCGGGTTCGCCATTGGACCCGGCGAACATGGGCAGGGAGATGAGGGCCATGATCCAGCCGGAGACGAGCCCGACGAATTTGGAAAAGAAGGCGCGGTAGGCGACGACGCGGGTGCGCTCGTCGTAATCGGGCGTCATTTCCATGCCGAGGCTGTAATAGGGCATGGCCCAAATGGTGAAGGCGGTGTAGAAGAGAAGGCCGGTGACGATGGCGTAGGCGATGATGGCGGGCTGGCCCCACTCGGCACGGGCCTGCCACATGAGGGGGAAGGCGAGGCCGGTGAGGATGCCGCCGACGACGATGTAGGGGCGCCGCCGCCCCCAGCGGGTGCGGGTGTTGTCAGAGATGTTCCCCATCACGGGGTCGGCGAGGGCGTCCCAGAGCCGGAAGATCATCAGGACCACGCCGAGGATGGTGGGGCTGATGCCCAAGCCGATGTTGAAGACGGGGGTGATCATCTGCTGGGTCAGCGAACTGGCCAGATTCTCGGTGGTGCCGCCGATGCCGTAGGAGGCCTTCTGGACGAAGGGCACCCGGTCCTCGGGGCTGATGGCTGCTGCGGTGGCCGGAGCAGGGGCTTCAGGACTGGGGGAGGGCATGGGAGGTTCCGCGGGAAGGGAGTCAAGAACCCCAGTGGAGCAAGGTCACGGACTGGCCGGGAAGAATCCAGGGCGTTTCACCGGAGGTGCCTTCTCCGGCAAAAGGGGCGTCCTGAACAAAGCCGTCTTTGTCGATGCGGGAATACCGGGCTGTGCCGGGGGGGATGGGGGAACCGGATGAGTCCAGAACGACGGCCCGGGGCTCGGCGTTGCGGTTGATGAGGAGCAGGCTGCTGCCGCGGTCGGTGCGCACGGCAAAGGGAACGATGCGCCGCGGCTGGCTGGAGGCGGTGTGGAAGCGGTCCCCGACGAGGTGGCGGTTGAAGAGGTGATAGACATGGCCGGGGGGACGGATGTTGAAGTTGCTGTCCATTTTGCCGTAGATGCCGTCGCATTCGTTCCAGGCGTTGATGATGTCGGTGCCGTGGGAAGCCAGCTGGACGAGGGCAAGGGCGTCGAAGACGGCGCCGACGTGGTTGGTCATGCGCACATCGCGGGTTTCCCAGGTCCAGCTGATGTTGAATTCGTTGATGTGCAGCTCAATCTTGCGGTCCGGGCTGGACTGGTCCAGGAAAGCGCGGAGCTTGGCGGCCGCTTCCCCCATGACCTCGGTGCGGTCGAAGATGTGGTGGTCGGGGTCCTTGGGGTCGCCGCTGGCATAGATGTGGGCGGAGAGGAAATCCAGGTTGGGCAGGACGGCTTGGGTCCATTCGAAGAGCGGCTCGGTGCGGTCGGGCCGGGTGGCGGCGGGCCCCCCGGTCTTGATGGTGGGATCCATTTTTTTCATGGCCACGGCCGCGCGGTTGTAGATCTCGGCCAGGTCAGCGACGTGCAGCGGCTTTTTTTCGTGCTGGGGGTCGATCCAGTAGAGGCCGTCTTTTTCGTTGGTGATTTCGAAGTATTCGATGCCCAGGCCGGCTTCGATGTTGAGGATGCGGACCAGGTCGGCGCAGAAGGCGGCAAAGGCGTCGTATTGGTTTTTGTCGAGGAACTTGTCCTTGTTCTTGTCCATCCAGTCGGGCCAGCCGACGATGTTGACAATTTTTGCGGTGCCTGGGGGGTTCCACGCACGAAAGGCGGCGGTGATTTTTTCCGCGGCCCAGCGCTTGTTGGCGGAGTCGATCCAGCCGTCTTCGTGCTGGTTCTGGTCCGCCATGCTGTTGGCGGTGTGGTAACGGAGGCTGCCGATGCCCATGTGGGCGAGGCCGGATTGGTAGGCGGGGCTGCCGGCGGTGGCGGGGTTGCCGGCCTTGAACCCGGCCAGTGAGAACATGCGCGGGGTGGTCCGGCCTGCCGGGCGGGACCAATCCACGCTGACCCGGATGGTGCCGTTGGACGGTTCGGGGGCATCCGGGCGGCTGGGGCCTTCAATGACGGCGGTTTCTTTGCTGGGTGTGCCCTGGCCGGAGGCTTCGAGTGCGAGGAAGAGGTGGGCAAGGATGCAGGCAATGCTGCGGAGCGGGGGGGTCATCAGCGGTAGTCTCCTGGGGCGGATTTTTTTTCTGTAGCCTGCACGGCGGCCTTCAAGGCCTCATGGTCTAACGTGGAGGGGTCCAGAGCGGGATCGGAGGTCAGAAGGACGGCGTCAATGCCGGCATTGGGCGCTGCATCCGGACCGCGAATGATGATAACGCTTTCGCCGAGTTGTTCCTGGTCGTAGCTGCCCAATTTGAGCCATTTCCATTCGGCGGGCTTGTCCCAGGTCCAGCCCAGCTCCACCTGGGCTCCGCCTTTCATCCCGGCTTTAACCTGAACGGCGTAACCGCGCATGCGGGCCCAGATGTGGATCCTGTCGCCTTGGATGTCGGATGTCGGTGCAATGAAGATCGGGTTGTATTCTTTGTTATGGCTGGCGTATTCGCCGTCCCAGGCGGTGTCGTCCTCGTTGCGGATGACTTCACCGTTGGCTTTGTCTGTTTCGGGCCGGTAGAGCTTGGAGACATCTGCGGCCTGTAGGCTGGGAGGGAGCAGGAAGGGCAGGGTGAACAGTCCGGCCAGGGTGAGCAGCTTGCACTTCATAAAGCCACTCAAGCGTGGAACGCGTGGGAAGCAATGAAAAAATCGGAAGGTTCCGAAAATTAGTTGACAATACCCTTATAACTGCCAACGATACAGGCATGAAGGCATTACGCGGGGGCTTCACTCTGGTTGAGTTGCTGGTGGTGATTGTGGTGATCGGGCTCCTGGCGGGGTTGGCTGTGCCGGCCATCGGCAAGGCCCAGCGGTCGGCGCGGATGGCGGCCTCGCAGAGCAACTTACTGAGCTTCGCATAGCCTGTTAACAATCTAAGGCCAAGCCAGGCCTGTTTGTTTCCAGAAGGATTGAAGCAACTCGGGGCGTCTCTGGGTGCTGCGTAACTGGCTGCGGGTTTG